>Ga0153916_10000295_pt1 | contig 32457 bp, 30 predicted proteins | sample Opewatmetagenome_FD_109642 | JGI IMG/M metagenome (GOLD analysis project Ga0153916, IMG submission 109642) | Freshwater wetland microbial communities from Ohio, USA - Open water 3 Core 3 Depth 4 metaG | ecosystem: Environmental > Aquatic > Freshwater > Wetlands | place: USA: Ohio, Lake Erie...
AATGTCTTGATGAATTTGATATTAGAACCTGAACCAACTTCATATCCTTCTTCTATGAGTTTCTTAGCCGCCTTTACATGTTGTGGAACAGTTTTGACATATTCATCCAAGTCCTTTGATATGGTAACATCAAATGCTAGGTCACTCATATCCTTCCAACTTCGAGTTCTAATGGTCATCTGAAGAGATTTTACTAGGTCTATTATTTTGACTTTGCTAATGGTCATATCTTGTGGAGAGAACACTTGTCCTAGAATCTTCTTTGTCTCTTCGAATGTATTTCTAATCAAAGGTGGAGTATGTTTCTTCTTTCCAGTTAATCCTTTAGTATCAACTTCTCCGTTATCGAAGACTCCTAGATAGTTCTTCTTTCTCGAACTGAGGACTGCATATCGGTTAGATTTGTCTACTTCGAATTCAATCGTAAATTTCTCCCAGACCCATTTAATGAGTTCTTCCAGTTGTTCTTTGGTTGGATTCTCTACGAAGATGCTATCTGTATCTCCATAAATTACTTCTATTCCCATTGATTCTGCCTGATGAATCGTCTGCTCAATGATGAATCTAGCAATAGCCGTGATTTCTTCTGCGGCTGGTGGACAATAGAATGGGAATGATTCTGCACCTAAAACTCCATAACTGGCATTCATGAGAACTTTAATAGATTGCTCTACAACACTATACCATTTTTGTTGTTTCTCATTGAGAGATTTATCTTTGGCTTTCTGTTTGTATCTGAATACACGAAGGTCTCTAAGTGAACCGATTACTAGACTTTCAACTGCTCTATGCTTTGTGCAAATCCAATGAGGAAGTTCACCTATCGTGTTCTTCTTACATTCTTCATGTGGACAGTTGATAGTTGCATAACCTATATTGTAAACCTTAATAATGCTAGGATATAGTGAAGCGAAGTCAAGAACCTTTACAATGAAGTGTATTCCTGATTTTGGCTCTACAACTACTGCTCCCCTATACTTCTTACCTTTAATAATAGCCTGAGATGCTGTTTTACCTTTAATCGCCATAATGTCTTCTGGGTTTGGAATTAGCATGTTTCTAAGTCTATGTTCATGGTAGAGAAAACTCTTAATCCAAGTTGATATGGCATTTCTGCTGACGTTTTCCATTGGAAGTCTGCTTAATCTAGTCAGTACCAGAATAAGGTTCATAACCAAGTCATCATTGAATTCGGTGAGTTCATATGTGAGTTCTGCATCATTAACACAGTATCGAATAAGGTCATGATATGTCATCTTGGCTACCCATTTCTCATCTCCCTTCAGTTTCCCTTTCTTAAGCAATGCTTTAGAGATTGTATCTAGGTCTATATTATCATATGCACCTTTGAACGCATAAATCTTGATGGCTCTAATGAAGAAGAACTTATAAAGGTCAATATGAACAGCATTATTTAATATACAGAATTCTTCTCTGATTTGTATTGGAATTTCTTCTTTAGGTATTCCTAATCTTAAAGCCCTATGGTAGATGTATTTAAGGTCGAATCCATCTCCGTTGAATGTAAAGATGAATGGGAATTCTCTCATGTGTGCAAAGATTGACATGACAAGTTCTTTCTCATCTGAGTAGATTTCGACTTTCGTAACATTATCTGGAATTTTTAGTTCTTTCTTATCCTGAACAAGAACTAATGCTATTTTTTCTCCATCGTTGGTTACGAATCCTGCTAGTATTATTGGCATGATAGCGACTTCTGCATCTGGTATTTGAGTCTCAACTTCATTGAGGACTTCAATATCTAAACTGGTTCGTTTAAATATAGGTGCAGGATATTCTAATAGCCTAGCCCATGTTTCAAAAAGATTCCTGTCTTCCATCTTGGTTATTCCAGAGAGAATATCAACAACTCGTCTTTCTGCCTCAGTATCTACTTGAGGAATAAGTGCCCCTCTTTCAAGTTTGTGAGGCATACCCATCTTGACATCTTTATCATGGATATAATTCTGATAGAACTTGATGTGGTTCTCGTGAATCTCTGCCATTTCCTCAGATTTCTTAACTGCTAGAGGATTATCAACTGAAACCTTCCAAAGATTAACATTCTCATCGGTGAGTCCGTTATATTTGGTAACGATTTCCTGACTTATGATTTCACCTTTAAATTCGCTCTCATCTACTCTATTGGCTGATAAGAAGTAAGCCTTATATTCAGGGTCAACCCATTTAATTATCTTCTGAGTCTCGTCATCGTAGAGTTTAAGAACGATGGCATTAATATCAGGCTCATAACTACTTGAAACGATATACAGCATTGTAATCTATTCATTAGTAAGAGGAAGTCCTTAATAAAGTTATCTATCGTTTAAGTAACTGCTTAACAACCATAAGATTTATATAGTACCCATGTCCTATTATTTATAAGTGAAATACTATGCCAACTGTCTTAATTACGAACTGGAGAGTAGATAAAGAACAGGACAAGATAATGCTTTCCGTTTCGATTGATAATGAGATTCAAGAAGTGGAACTTCCTCTTGATTTTTATAAAGAACTTTTAGTTGAAGGTCCACCTTCTGAGAGAAAACAATGGCGACTATTGCAGGAAGAAGTCCAGAGAATTAGAAAGGACAGGATACTCAAGATTGAAGTTATTGACAAACAGATAGAGGCTATTACAGGAGAACTTGATGGTGTCATTTCGGCTTTAGACAATGCAAGTCTAACGAAGACTGATGTTGAGCGATTGAGGGCAAAGGCTGGAACTATTAATTCAAAATCCAATGTTACAACTGAACGGAGACATCTTGCGAAGTTCTTAATGCAAGAAGAAGGTAGAATTGGAGTTGAGTTGGCAAGACTCAGAAATACTGGAACGTGAGTTAATTGCCTAAGTCAATCTATGATGAAGAGATTGCTCTTTATCGAAAGAAGCGTAAAGATACTACATTTCTTAGGTCTAACGCTGATTGGCGTAGGGAATGGAAATCCAAAGGTCCAGTAAAATTTGCAGAAGACCTTTTAAAGATTGACCCAAATACAGGTGGTCCTCTATTACTTTCAGATGACCAAAAACAATTTCTTACTGATGTTGGGTTACTTGGAGTCAGACTAGCCATTATCACGGCTGGTAGAGGTTCAGGTAAGACTTTCGTTTTAGCCATCTACATTATGTGGCGTATTTTTACCCATGAGAATTGGGGAATCTCAACGATGGGTGGTTCTAAGGAACAGTCAGATAAGATTAACGCTTACATGATGGGATGGATTAAGCAGGATGATGCTTTATATACTTATTCGTTGAATATGGTTAGCAAAGATAGGATTGGAACTGTCTCAGGTGGAGAAGTTGCATTCCACTCTTGTTCAGGAACTTCAGTTCGTGGGGCACACACACACGAGTTGATTATTGATGAACAAGCGGCTGGAGAAGAGGCAGGTGGAACTCGATTCATTCAAGCCGCACTTTGGGAAGTTTCAACTAGCCCAGACATTCATATTATCAAGAGTTCTACGGCTCATTACGTTCATGGTGATTTTCTAGCAACTTGGAATAATGCTGATAAACTCAACTATAAGAAATATAGATGGGCTATTGCAAAGCATATTAGTGGAGAACTAGACCCATACAAAGTTTACCAAGACATCAATCCTAAGAATTGGGTATCTAATGCTCCTTGGATTGTTGACAGAAACATTGAAATCCTCAGAGATGGACGTTCTAACGATGAGTGGTTGGTTGAGGCTCTTGGTGGTATTTCAATTACTTCAGGTCTTGCCTTTAACCCTGCTGATATAGATGCCTGTATCTGTGATAGATGCCTTAACGATGCAGGAGTTTGCAAGCCATATGAAGAAGGGTTCTGCCCAATAGTTCAATACATTCTTCAATTGGAAGGCGTTGCACCAACGGAAATACCAGTTTCTACTAAACTTGCTTTAAGAACATTCGTAAAGGAAAGAATAGAAGGAATTGATTGGGGCAAAGTTTCTCCCTGTGTCTATACCGCAGTTGGACGATATAGAAATCAAGTATTTGTTCTTTCTGCAAAAGAGATTCTTGGAATGACTGACGATGATAAAGTATTAACTGGAATCAAGACGGCTACCAAATGGCAATGCGACATCATTAGACCTGACCCTAGAGAGTGGAGTTACAATAATGAGATTGCTGAGAACGGAGAGTTTTCTGTTCATCAATTATTCACAGGTGAAGGTGGAGACAAAGCCAAAAATACTTATCTCTTTACTTTGAAGAAGTACATTGAGCGACATAAGATATTGATTCCTGTCGCTTTTGAAGACCTTATTCGAAGCCTTAAGAATCTTGCCTATGACAAAACTGGTAAGATTAGAAAGGTGGATGACCATTCATTTGATAGTCTACTCTATGCGGTATCCTACTATGGAGAACTTGCCAACCAGAGCGAATTCTGGAAGGCTATGAGGAAAAGCCAACCAGCACCAGAACTTGGTGTGGAAGGACTAGAAAAAGTTCCAGAAGAGGATGACGAAGAAGAGGACGAGAACAGCAATGTTTATATAGAGGATGATATAGATGTATTTAATCAGATGCCTAAAAGAAAGAGGGCGGTCAAAAAGAAAGATGAAACCGATGAAACAGAAGTTTGGCAGGGCGTTGATTTGTGGAACTCGAATAGTAGGAGATAAATTTGGATATACGACATGATTCAGAAAAAGTTAAAGAATTTGCTGATATTATGCTCACAGGATTCTACGATAGGTCCAGAGCAGACAGACCAGCAGGATTTCATAGGTCAGACGCAATAGCCTGTCCTTTGAGAGCATATTGGAGAGTAACAGGAGAATTAACAGCAGAATATTCAACTGGAGATGTTGGAATACTTTTACTAGGAACTCTAGCACACATAGCACTTCATAAGTATTTCGATGCTTCAGAGAAAGAGTATGACTTGAATGGAGTATTCATTACAGTTGATGCTTTGCGTGGTGAATATCCTATTGAAACTAAGACTACACGCCATAAAGTCTATCGAAAAGAGGATTTGCTTCCTGATTGGCTTGAGCAGTTGGCAATTGCTATGGGAGTTATGAAGGTTAATAAAGGATATCTCATGATTCTAAACGTCATCAATTTCTCTCTAACTGTATGGGAAATAACCATGACTCAAGAAGAAAGAGAGATGTTTGTTCAGTCCTGTATCTGGCAAATTATATCTATTGCAGATGCTATAGAGAAGAAGAATCCTAAACTATTGTCTCCTAAGTCATCAGATTGTAAGTGGTGTCCTTACAAACCTAAAAGAGATAAACAAGGATGTCCATTCTATAAAGTTGTAGAGTCAAAACCACAGACTTAGATTTGATGGTCTAAATCTCTTAGTTGTCTGACCAACTCAACTTCTAGTTTTGGATTCAGGTTGTTGATGACCAAGAGTATTTTCTTTAATCTTCTATGACTGACTATTTTGCCTGATGTATCGGAGAATTCTGTTTCCTCATCTAAGAAAATCTGAGGATGATGCATAGCCAACCAGAGTAGATTATCTAGTTCCCTATCTATTCTCTTATTTATCCTATTGATGTAGACCGAATCTTTGACTGATTTCTTCGAATCGGTAGGATGATTTTCTAACCATTTCTTCATCTTATTAGTTATCATGGGATTTCCTCTAACAGTTTTTGTTATTTAATTAATTGCTTAATCTCCTATTTAAATCTTTCGGAAGCCTTATAAGAAAGTTCCAACATATTATTTAAGTTTTGACTTATTTAACAAAAAGTGTAAGCATAATGCTTTAAATAAAGGATATTATATATAGATGTTAAGGTTGAATAAAATATGGCTAGTAAAGAATTCATAACTCGACATAAGCCTATGACTAAGGCAGATTTAGAGAAGAAAGTTGAACAGACAAAGGAACTTAGAAAGAATCTAACTACCGATGCCGCAGAATTAGAGCAAAATCTAATGAAGTTCAACGAGACACTTGACCCTCTAGTTGACCCTGATACTAAAAAGCCTCTTTGCTGGATTATCAGACCAACACAATCTCAATGGGAAGAAATGATGCCCTCAGAATTGCTTGAATATAGGAATACTCCAGATGACATACCACCTGAAATATTGAAGAAATATCAGGACCAACAGTTCGAAATGATGGCGAAACTCATTAAAAAACCAGAACATGATTCCGCTTGGTGGAAGGCTCATGCAAATCTGGTGTTCCAAGAATTGTTCCAGTTACATCTAAGGGGAGTCATGGAAGACTTAGGATTAACTGCGGAAAATTTTTAAGTTCTGACTATGGATTTCAGAAGATGGCAGTCTGTGAATTCCTTCATTGCACAATGACGGAACTTAGAACACGAGTCGAAAATCCTGCCGATTACATGACGGTACTTGCGTACCTGAATGAGAAAGGACAGAGGATAAACCATGAAATGGAGAAGGCATCTCCGCCAACTCCACCGAGAATTCCAAGGAGAAGGTGATAAATATGGGTGCAGTAATTCATGAAGATGATGGGGGAACTAAGAAGAAAACCCTAGAAAAGATGAAACAGTTAAGTAGTTACTTAAATGTTTATGTAGCCTACGAACTGGATAAGATTTGGAAAGACGTAGAGGATGATGCTAGAATAATGTGTCCTTTCGAAACTGGAAGTCTCAGAGATACAATTAGAACGATAAAGTCTCCGATAGGTCAATTAACTGGAAACTGGAGTAGGGTGAAAGAAGTGAAAGTATTTGACCGAACATTGGTTGCAGGAGACGAAACAAAAAGTAATTACAAAACTGGTCGTCCAGTTAACTATGCTACTTGGGTTCATGATGGACATAATATGAGAGATGGGTCATTCTGGGAAGGAGTGCCATTTCTTGCTGAAGCGTTAGCCAAAAACGATGGAAAAATTATGAGAGCCATAGAAAATGCCGAAAAGAAGGCAGGAATAAAATTCTCAGAAGGGGGACGTAATTAATGTTAGGTCTTGGAATGCGTACTGTTTGGATTGCCCTTCGTGCCGTTAACTATACCGATAGGGCTATGATGGCGGCAAGCAAGAACCTTCAAGATATGACTGAGAAAGAACAGAAACTTATTAAACAAGAGCAGATAGCGGCACAGGCTACTCTACAGTCAGGTATGATGTTCGTGGCTATGGGATACATGGCAACAACCGCAATAGGTAACATCCTAAAGGCTACAACTATAGGAACTCAAACTATGACTGAATTTGGAGATGCCATAACTAATATGAAGACTGCTATGGCTGATGCTCTATTCAGAATACTTGGTCCATTCATTGAGGGATTTACTAAATTCTTAAATGTTATTGCACAAAATCAGGCACTTCTACATATAATTAGTCTTTTCTTGATAGTTGGTACAGTATTGGTTACTCTATTCGGAATAATTAGGCTAGGACAGGGAATGATTGCAAGTTTCCGTGTTGCCATGAAGTTACTGGATACAGATACTCTAAAATACGTTGCAAATTTAATTAGATATAAAATTCCTGCTCAACTTGCAGATTTGCAGGTCACAATAGCAAGTACAATTGCTCATCATGCATTAGCGTTTTCCATAGCAGGAGTAGTTGCAGGATTCTTAATTGCTTATTCAATATTCAGTAAAATGCCACCTATCGTTGGTGCAGTAGCGGCGGCAATTATGGGATTAGTAGCGGCTATTATGATTTTGCATGCCGTATCTGGTCCTATAGGTTGGGCTATGCTTGCAGGTGGTCTTGCTGTGGCTGGTGCATCTATTGGTGCGGCTTATGGTGCTTACTCTAGTGCTACTGGAAATAAGGCGTTTGAACAGGGAACTATGGGTCTACCATACACAGGTGCATTCTTTGGACATAAAGGAGAAGTTGTATATAATCCTAGAACAAACAGACCTGCACAGGCTGGAAATGACTTATCAAATGGCAATGTTGGAACACAAACAAATATCATTGATGTACCTATTACAATTCAGAATGTTCATACTAAGGCTGATGTTGATGACCTTCAGGAACAAGTTGGAGAAGCATTTAGAAAGGCTGGTAGAAGGAGAAGATAAACATGGTCACTTGGACAATCGAAGTAGATGCTCTTGGTAGACGTTGGAAAGAACTCAATCTAAATAGACAACTTAATAATGATGCTCCTACAAGTTTTGACGCTCAAGTGGAATATGATGCTGAAAATCCTGTAGAGTTTTTTGATAGTGTCAATATTAAGAAAAATGGTTCTTCAGAATGGAGAGGATTCATTGAGCATATAGAAGTTATCTGGGCTGAAGATGGTAGATATTACAATATTAGCGGAAGAGATGTAACTGTAATTCTTTGGAAAAAGCAGACTGATAATTTCGTTAATATGCAAGAAAATACTCAGGGATTCTTTGGTTCGGTAAATCCTCATGAACTATTGAAGTTTTTGCTCAGAACTCCACAGTCAGATGATGATTATAATGCCTATCCTAAGAATAAAGAAGGTTGGGGAATGGATAGAAGTAGAATGACCCAACTTAGTGCAGGAAGAACCGCTTATGGAGACCCTGATTGGACAATCCTCAGAAAGAGAGGAATAGGTTGGAGAAATTCTGGAAGTCCATTTAATCATACAGATTTGGAAGTTAATGCGGTAGTTTCAAATACTTGGGGAACTGCTGGAAGTTCACCTTATCTTACTGATGAGGATGACGATGATTATATCTCTTCAATGACTTTGGATGCTACTGGAATATTCAGGTTTGAGGCTTTGGAGTCTAGTGCTACAAGTATAGAAAACGTATCTATCAATGTTGTATGGAGACCTGATAAGACTTGGAATCCATTTGTTCATGCTGAATTCGAAATGTGGGTATCTTGGGATAATGGAAGTTCTTGGGTTCATAAAGCAACTATACTTGGAAGAACACCATTCTGGGCAGATAATCCTTGGATAACTTTCTCATATGATGCTACAAACGAGTTTTACTTTGTAGATACACTTCAGGGAAGTAATCCATTAGTTAAATTTATTAATAAATCTGATAACCTTACTTCGTTCATTACTCAATGCTATTTAAGTGTTTCGTATGCCAAAGATGGAACACAGGGTATTCAAGATTGGTTTGCAATCAATTTTAGCAAATCAGCAGATATTATGGGAATCTACGTTGAAAGTCGAATGGACAATGATTCATATCCAAGAAATTACGAGATTGTTACTAATACAGGAGTAAAAGAAGATTTCTCTACATTTGCTGAAACTGACCCTAATGGTCGTATCGTAGTTGATAATACGCCACCTGACCCTCATGTTCATTGGAGTAATTACAGTAATGAATCTGCTTACTTATCAAAAGACTATGGAGCAGGGGCTATTACAGACTTCGATTTCACAATAGGATTTATGCTTGATGCTGGAGAACCTAATTTACACATGCTTTGTCCAATGTGCATTAGTGCATATAACGAAGACATTAAAACAATGGATGATGCAAATCATCATAATGTTAGAATAGAAATATATAGAGATAGTATTGAAGATGCTGTATGGGCAAAGTTTACTGTGAGAGATTCCGTTGGTGCAACTCAATATACGACTGCAATTACTGGATTTGCTGAAGATACAATTTACTATGGAAGAATAGTTAGAAGTGGAACTGAAATACACTTTTACATATATTCTGATGAGGAAATGGGAACTCCTATAGTATCGTGGGATTGGACTATTTATGCAACTGAAACATTCAGATATAGAATGGCTGTAGTAACTCACAATGATGACACTTGGGGAACTGACCTATTCAGAGACCACATGGAAAATTCATTCTCTGGATTTACTGAGAACGGTGGAACTGGAACTTACAGTTGGGATACTGGAGAAAAAGAAGAAGGAAGTTATTCATTAAAAGTTACAATTAGTGGAGCACAATACTACTATTGCCGAAAAGACACGATAGCACGAGACGAGATACAAGAACGATTACATGTTCGTGTTCCTAACCCAAGTTGGGAAGATACTTTGGATGCCTACCATGCATCAACATGGGTGGCTGTCAATTCAGATTGGGATAAGATAGGGTCTTCGCCATATCTTGAAGATGATGATGAGACTAACTACATCAATATGACTAATGAATCAGGAAGATTAGGAGAATATGACCAATATTATGCTTTCGATGCCATGCCAGCGAAATTCAGACATATTGATAGTACAATCTCTTTAGGATACTGCAACTTCCACTTAAAAGGCAAATTATTCCAGACTGAAAGTAAAGGTCCAACCACTATGGAAGTAAAAATTGAACTCTACAACATCAAAACTGGTTCATTTGTAGATTGTGGTAACTTAATATATAATAGTTACAGTTGGGATAATAAATCAATTGACCTAGAACCTATATTTCACGGAGATGCTGAAATCCTTCAAAATACAGCCTTGAGAGTTACTTTCTATGCACACTCAAATGAGGCAGGTAACGAAAACTATGGTGGACTAAGCCTTACATATTGCTACATATCAATCAATGCCGTTGGATATTGGGGAAACGTCAATGTTGGAAAGATAATTGATAAGAATATTTACGCAACTGGAGACCCAGATGAAACTCAAGTTATCGCTGGAGTAGCCTGTAGAGTGTGTCCAACATCCAATTATTACCGATGGGTATTATGGGGATGGAATTCTGATTCTGATAGATGGGAAGTTGAAGACGATGAAGATTTAGCCCCTGTGACATGGTATGAACTTAAACTTGAGTGTGGAACAGGAACTACAGATGGTTTTGCTCGATTGCGATACGGTGATGACTCTCTCATTCAAGAGGCAACTGCCATCAATAATAGCAACTGTGGAGACCCAACAACGGCAATCTATGAAATTTATGGCGAAAGTGCATACGAATCATCATTCTGGTATCTTGACTATGTAAGTTTCAAAGTTAACCCATCAATCAATGTTGGAATCATCTATAGTACAACTGAAGGGGAGTCAGTAATAGTTCCAGAAGTAACCAATAATACATATAGAGATATAATTCACAGTTTCCCAAGACAGAATATTGACAATTTGAAGATTAAAATAACTGCTCCTGATACTCATGGATGGGCAATATCTCAGGTTTATATTTACTTGTCTGAAACGGCTAAATACAAAGTCTGGAAGGAGACAGGAGATACGGACACATTTGATGCATCACAATATATAACTGATGTAGTAGTTGATGATGCTTTCACTACACCAATTGGACCTATGAACCTTCCAAGAGGTAGACTACTCGATACATTAAACAAATTAATTACAGTATTCAATGATTCATACATTTCATATAAATGGTGGTTAGATAGTGATAATGAAGTTCATACAGCAAAAAGAAGGGGAAGCGATAAATCATCTACGATTGTCTTCAGAACTGGAATAGAAGAAGAGAGTGCAGAAGAAGCCGAAGAAATTGATGAAACTGTCCAGAGAGTCAAAATTATAGGAAGGGGAGAAGGCATAAGAGAGGAATTGGTAAGTTCAGGATGGAAGGAAAGTACGGCAGAAATGACTAACATTCATACTTTCTTTGAAGAGGTTATTTCTGATAAGACTGTGGCAAATAAGACTCATGCAGATTTATTGGCTAACATTTACCTAGCCGAAAACGCCGCCGCAAAGGATGGAATTACTGTTTCAATATCAAACGATATCTATGATGCTATGGCATATGATGTTGGAGATGACATTAAACTAGAAGACTCGTTGATTCCTATCAATGCCTCAAAGAGAATTTATAATCTCAAGAAAAACATAACTGCTGAAGGGGAAAAGATTACTATCTATCTTGGTAAACCATTCAAAACGGCTGACGATGAGTTTGGGGAAATATATAGGAGACTTAAAGCCGTAGAATTAGTTGGAACTCTAGCGGCTGATTGGTCAGGAGAAGGATTTAGTGAGGCGAAAGTTGATGCTAACAAATTATCTACGCTATTTGAAAAGACGGCTAAGAATGATGATGTAGATATTGGTAATGATAAAACTGACCCTAAGTGGGTATCAACAGGTGCGGCAACCAATGGAAAGAACTGGTTCTTGAACGATAACAAGATGGCTCTCTACGGTCCTGATACTGGAACTGGAGTTGATACGATTGAAGTTGAACTTAGAAATGATTACATAGAAACTTCAGACCCAGACGCATACCCAATGGAATCAACAGGAATATACTCTATTAAAGTATCTGAAAGTCCTAAACTTGAGTTCGAATTCAAAGCCTATGAAATAACTGAGGGGTCTCCGAAATACTGGAATGAGGGAGATTATCTTGATGTGGGAATGAGAGATGGAGTATTAGACTATGGATATTGGTTCAGAATTACTAGATTGTCAGGTGACACCTACCAAGTAGATGCAGTATGGAGAGAGCCTAGTGGAACTGAAGACTCTAAACTCATACAAATCATAAATAGAAACCAGAAATATAGATTCGTTATTACAGTTGACTATGAAAACAGGATGGTTGTTTACGATGTATATAACGTCCTCTACAATGCGTCCTTCCCAATAAGTGCAGTAAAAATAGGTATAGATGAAGGAACTCAAATAAGACCTATCAACTTAAAGTTCACATGCAACCACGAAAACACTATTACATATAGAGCAATGGCATTCCTATATAGAATAAATATTCAGATAGAGAGGGTTATGCAATGACCGAAGCATTAGTTAACGGAGATTGTGAAAACGAAATAGGATGGATTTTTGGTAGTCCAAACTCTTCCTATTATGGGTCTGATGGACACTCTCCAACTCACTCTATTTATACCTATTCAGATGGAGTTGGATTCTATCAGGCACTTGATATTCCAGTAAATGAAGTCAACAGTTTTACATTCTGGATAAAGTATGCGTGGGGCGGAAGTGCTGGATTTTACATCATAGTTACTTATACTGATGACACACATACCGATATAACCGTAACTGAGAATCCTGCCAGTTGGACTCAAGTAAATTATACTGCAAGTTTAACTGCTGGAAAAACTATAAGTGAGATACGATTCTGGAGTTCGACAGGAAATCCTCTAATCGTTGATGATTTCTCATTAGATTATACGCCTTTGGTAAATCAGTTTACAAATGGTGGTGGGACATTATCATTCTATGAAATTATTGATTGGCAGGAATCCCAATCATGCTCGTTTGCTATACGGAATGTTCCGTTGAGAACTCAGGGACAAGTTGTTCAGGAAGGAATCTATGTTTTACATGTAAGAAAAGTTTCTCTTCAAACTCGACTATCAGATGATGATTTGATTATTCTCGAAGAAGTCTATGAGGCTAGTGAAATGGGAACATTGTCTACGGTTACTGGATGGAGTTATACCGCTTGGCTCAGAAATAGAGACATTACTTGGGAATATGCTAAAGGCTCAGATGGAGTAGAACGACCTTGGTTAGCCACATTAGAATTCGATGTTGAAGAGTTCGAATATACTCCATAGGTGATGATATGAGCGAACAGGGAATCATGATAAAATACGATACGGTAAATACCATATCCTTTTCTAATATCTTACGCATGAGTATGCAGGATTCTAAAAATGCCTTTATTCCTGAATTTGTTGGAGAAGAACCAGAGATTAACACCGATGTTTGGAACAAGACTATTACAAGAATGATTTATGAGTTTAGGGTAACTGAGTCTGAAAAGGTAATCTTAGACCATATATTGCAGGATGGTAATACTATCCAACTCTACGATTATGTAAAGGGGATAACCAATGAAGATGCTGTGATTGAGGATATGGACGCTCATTTCGAGATATCTAAAGGAAGGGACGACCCTATTGAACAACAATGGCTAATCACATTAAAAATTGCAAGACCTGATGCTAGTGCCTTGCCACCTGCTGATACAAGTTATCAACTCAGAGAACATAGAGCGTGGGCTGGATACAACTCATATATTACTTTTACGAAACCCACAAGCACAGTTTTGCGTATTGATGACAATGCGGCAGGATATATGGCAAATGGTTACTTCTTCAAGAATTATCCTAGAAACTATCTCAATGGAAAAACAATTAGAATCACATGGAGAGGGTATTGGTCATATGCACCAACACCAAGAGACTATGCTAGACTTGAAGTTGTTGATGGAAGTTACACTAGGTCATCAATGACAGATTTCCCAGATTTTCAGGGCAGGACAAGCAAAGGGGCTGGTCTTCTTGAATATCTTTACCATAATCTTACTTTTGGTTGGGTAACTGAAACTCTTGGACCATTAGATTTAAGTGCTGGAACTGAACAATGGTGTAGTTTATTCGTTCTACTTACTGATTATTGGGAACAACAAAATCCTTGGATAGAGATAGATACTATAGAAATCATGAGTGGGGCTACAGTATTGGAAACTATTCACTTCCTAAGTGCTGTGACAATGGAACAATCTGGAACATATAATGATTATGGAACGGTGTCATCATAATGGGAACAATTTACATCAACGATGTGGCATATGAGGCTACATCTGCTAGACAAATTCATTCAAAGCCATCTCCTGAGTCAGACTTTGTAGGTCTACAGCAAATAGCAGATATCCAGAGTCCAGTATGGACAAAGAAGAGTCTTGGGATGAATTATAGGATAATTGCATCTGATACTGAGAAGTGGGCATTAGACCAACTCTTTCAACTTCATACGAAGGTTTTAGTGAAGGATACAAATGTGGCTGGTCTTGCCAATGGACAATACTTCTATATGAGGGAGATTCATCCAACATTTATACCTCATGTAAATATCGGAACAGAAGATATAAAACGATGGATGGTTAATATATCGTTAACTTATTCATATGAGGGGTACTTTGCAATACCATTCGGAACAAACGATGTCTTTGTAAATCGGCTACAGGATTGGTCATGTTGGTATAGAAAGGATGCTTTTTCTGCTCTAATAATGGATGACGTTCTTACAGATAAAGCCAGAACTTTAGGAACATTCTATAGATACAGCGACTATGGATTTGTCTTCTTCAATTGGAGTACACCACATGATTGTAGCGAAATGGTTATTACATTCGATTTAGAGGGAACTAATATAAGACCTATTACAAGTTATGATAGTTCTTCATTTGCCGTAGTTGGATATATAGGTGGAGTTCTTACAGAGAAATATTGCTCATTACGAGACTACATCACACATGATACATATGCCGATTCAGTAAAAGGAATTAGACTTCAATTTGAAAATACTGAGCAGGATGTTGATTTATGTGAATCAGTAGTAAACTGGAGTATTAACCCATACTTCGATAATTTTGTGCTAGAAGGTTCTGATAAACAGGAAGGAAATTATAGCATTAAGGCTGTAAAGAACACTCTACAGGCGGCTACTCGATATACATTGCAGAGGACATTCCCAAGCCCATACCTAGATGTTTATGACCAGAATTGGCTTAAACTATGGGTAAAGTGGACAACTTCGGCTGGAACTGTACCTGACTATACACGATTTAGAGTTACCGATTCATCTGGTAATGAAGGAGTATTCTGGCTAGGATGGTATCAGGCACAACAACCTTGGTATGAATTTGTCTTTGGAATGAATGTAGATATCCAGATGGTTGTAGGTTCGGAAATGGATTGGCATCATATAGCAAACTTTAAGATAGAATGGGAAACAGGTGTGAGTGTCCAGCCTAACGATACATTAACTTTATATGTGGATTGGATTCAAGGATTATGTGGTCTTAGAAGTAACGGTGAATTCGTAAAAGACCAAGTTATTCAGATAAGACTCTCATTCATACCTCTACTATTTGAGTACGATAATAATAACTATATGGATGCAAGAATAGAATGGTATGTTGATTTTACTAACTTTTCCATTGCTACAGAACCAGCCGCACCAGAACCTACATATTTACCTCTCAAAGAAGACCTTGGAACTTCTACCGATGCTGATAATTTCAACTGGCTTACTCCTGACAGGATAGTTCAAGAATTGAGGCAGAGAGGATATAAGCATATTTATCATTACTTCGGAATGTCATTACTGTGGCAGAAAACTCAGACAGGGGCATTGGATACAACTGCAACATTCAATTATGCGTTTGAAGAATTCCATAGAGCGTTCTTCAAAGAACTTAAAGAGCATGATATGGACATCATTGTAGCCTTCTCAGAAGAAAACAACGTCTGTCCTGACGCATGGGCACAGAGAGATTATGAGGGAGTCAAAGGGTATTCTTACTGGATGCCTGAAAGTGTATTCGTTTCACCAAGTAATACAGATGCTATTACCTACTATAAAAACATTTATAAAGATATGGCTGACATTCTCTACGAAGCATACGGAGCAAACGACTTAAATATTCTCTTCGGTGAACCTTTCTGGTGGTTTATTACCTACTACAAGTCAAAACTAACTCAGAATGAAGTGGCTGGACAGAAATTAGTTCATGTTGCAGACTCTTCAAAGTTTTCGGCAGGGCAATGGGTACTTGTTAGAGATTGGACCGTATCGGAATACAAACAAATAGATTATATAGACGGCAACATAATTCATATGACTGCTAATCTTGACTACACTTATCAGACATTCTATGAGGCTGAAGTATTTGACTACTATGGAATGGATTTTCGCCCATTCTTTTATGACCAAACCACAAAGGATGCCTACTATGCCGAATACGGAGTAGACATTGAGCAGTTCGAATCTGTTTATGACGATTACAGTTCAGAGAATGCCCAGAGAACTATTGCTTTCTGTATGGCTAAATTAAATGATTGGATAATGGAAGTCAAGACCTATTTAAAGACATCCTACCCAAACCTTCAATATGGTGTACTAACTGATAAGGGATATTCACCCTCTGGAATCATGCATGAAGTAAATGATTTGGATTGTTATTATGACAGTTCGCTAGACTTCCTTATGATTGAACACTACGCTAAAGTTGATGCTATGGATTGGGATGGAATCAAAGAAGATTGTGATTGGGCTAATACTTACTATCATGGCAAGTGGCATTACTTAACTGGAATCATCTATGCATCGGTAGCGGAAAATAACGCCAAAGTCTGTGCATCATTAGCAGTTGCCAAAGTCTACCATCCAACATTATCTTGGGTGTGGAGTTACCATCAGGAAGACAACTATGCCATTGAAATCATCGAATAACAAAAATTGTAAGAATAATCCTTTAATAAAGGGAAGGTAATAAGATACTGTAGGATGAATCAAATATGAACTTGAAAAGAAGTGTAGTTCGATATCTTGCTGAGAATGGCTTTCCGATTCAAGGTCTAAGTATGCATATTACTCTCAAAGTTGAGAAGTTCAAGGAAGGGCAGTCAACTCCTTATTCTGTCTTAGAATCTCACCACAATAAGTTCCTAGTTGAAGGAATGAATCATCTTTGGGAACTGGCTGTAGGTGTGGCTTCTGCTCATTGGGATGAGGCTAATGCTAGAATTGGTGTTGGAGATGGCAATGATACTGATGATGAAGCGTTGACAGGTCTTCAGGGAACTAACAAGTCCTATCATGCTATGGATACTGGTTTTCCAACTCATGCTACTGACAAACAGGCTGTGTTCAAGGCTATCTTTGCTACTGATGAAGGCAACCAATCATGGCAGGAATTCACCGTAGATAATGGTGGTACTTCAGGAATGGACCTACTCCGAATTGTGGCTGATAAGGGAACAAAGTCAAGCGGAGAGACTTGGACCGTAACGATAACTGCTATTCTAGCGAATCCATAATCCCTTATATTTAAAGAGGGATATAAATGGCTTTCACAATCGAACATAGTACAACGGTAGTTGACAATGTAGATGTTGTCAATGCCGCTAAATGGAATGCAGACCATACCATAAGTGGTCAGTTAGGTAGTGTTAACCTTGACCTCTCAGCGTTAGCACAAAATGTTGTTATTGTGAAAGCATCTCCAACATTGGTTTTGAAGGCGAATACTGAATCGGATTCTACTATTCAATTTTGGGATAATTCCGTACAAATAATCAACATGGGATGGTCTCATGCTGGTGGATATTTCTTTATTTATGATGTTGTTAATTTAGACACCATCATGGCATTCTATCCAAGCACATTAACAGTTAACTTGTATGGAGCATGTGCCATAACTGGAGATTTATGGGTTGGTGGAAGTGATGTTATTACTTCTGGTCAGGTTCTCCAGAATGTAACTGCTGATGCAGGTATTATAACAAGTGGAACTTTTGGAAATGACCATTTAGACCTTTCTGCTATAAACCAAGATATTGTCTTCGCTTCACAGCATTACTTTAAAGTTATCCTAGACTTCGCATGTAATGTAAATGCAACTGGATATGTTGCTATTTGGGGAAGCAATGCTTGGGATTCTGCTGGATTTATGGCTGTAGGTGGAACTGACCAATCATTTGCTTTCAAAGTTGCATGGGCTGGAGCATTGAAGTGGTATATTGATACTGATGGAAATGTAATTGGGTATGGAAATGCAACATATACTGGAACAGGTTCATTTCTTAGTGGTAAAGCAACCTTCACAAGTACAACTGAGGGAGCACAACTATTACTTGTAGGAACAAATGCAGATACAGATGTTAATATTCAGAATTACAATGGATTACTCAGATTCATAGATGATTCTTGGTCTTATGTGAACTTCTCTATCGCTCAAGATGGAACTTGTGCTATAAGAGGGGACTTAAATCTTACTGGTGCTCTATATGTAAAGTTGGGAATATTGACTTCATCAGAAGCCAGCAGATTTGATATTACAACGAATGCCGTTGGCTCTGGAATTACAATTTACAAGAATGACTATTCAGGACGAGAAGGAGACATGGACTTCGTTTATGGTGCAGGAACAAGTGGTACTAGACTTATTAAATTCATAGCATTCAATGGAACAGATACTTGGACAACTACTATACATATCAATTATTCAGGAGACTTAAAACTCATAACTGGAGACCTATATGTAGATACCGTTGTAGAATATACTGCTGATACTGGTGTAACAATTGAAGGAACACTTCTTAAAGATTATCAAGTAAATTCAAGAGATTTATTCCTAACTAGAAGCGGTGGGCAACCATTAATAGTAATGCAAGGTGGCGTAGGTGCTGGTTGGGGACGGATACTTATCGAAGATAATACAGCAGAAAATTGGTATGAACTTTCAGTTGTCATTAATGTTTCAGTTTACGATTTTGTCATTCAATATAATGGAACTACAAAATGGTCAATGCAACTTGATGGAACAACTATCTTCACAAATAACATAAAACTTAAATCCGATACTAAAGTCCTCAGTTTTGGTGCTGATGACGATGTAACTCTCACTCATGTCGCTGATAGTGGATTAACACTTAATTCATCTATGAAATTGTACTTCAGAGATTCATTGATTTACATAGGAAGTCTTAATGATGGATATCTTGACTTAGAGGCTGATACGGCAATACGATTCAATGCTAACATTAATAGTGCATCAGTAGTTGCAACATGGACTTGGGTAGCGGCTTGGGGGTCATATACAGGTGGACATGAGGCTATTCTGATTGATAGGGCAAATGCTACAAATGATGCTGAGTTTATTAGATTCAAGACCAGCGTATCATTAGGATTCATGTTTGGTCGTAAACCTGCAAGTGATTCTCTATACTTTACGACATGGGATGGTGTAACAACATATGTAGATGTAATGGTTCTAACAACTGGTGGTTCGTTAACTATTAATGGCAACTTTACATTTAATGGTTCTACTATGGACCAGATTACATTTATTGTGTCAGGTTATGATACAGTTTATTGGATGTATAAACCATCATCAGATTATATGTTTGCACTATATGATTTTACTGCTGGACAATTTAAATTTGCAATAGATATGAGTGGAAACATAGATACTTTAGGTACTATATCTGCTGTTCATTGTGTAGGTTCAACACTATATGTTGGTTCAGGAACAAACGGTTTAAGACTTGGTAGCACAGCAGACGATAATTTCTTCCTTACAACCTATACCAATACTGCGAATCCAAATTGGACTCTTGGTTATGGAAATGGGTCTGGTGGATTAGATAATACAAAAGAATTCATTACATCAAATGCTGGAGTTATTAGTTTTGGGAACGCATATATCAAAATGAGTGCGGTTGATGACCCATATATTGAATTCTACAATCAACATACAAGCAATATGGTCCGATGCAAATACTGGAATAGTGGAGTTTGGGGAATATCTAATATAGGAGATACTGATGTTAAATTCTACGTTGCTCCAAATACTGGTAATTTGACTTGTGGTACAATTTCATCTGGTGCAGTTACATCTTCAGGCGTTGTTCAGGGAACAGGATGGATTAATTCTGACCCTCAACATTATGATGTGACCGCAAGTAGGGCTTTTGGTACATATTATCAGAATTCAAGAGGGAAAGCCATAGTTGTCTATTGGATTCCAGCCCTTGGTTCATCGGAATATTGTGAGATTTACATCAGTTCAGTAGGTAGTGGTGGAAATAAGATAGGTAACTATATTTATGCTAGTGACTCTCTCATTGTGTTCGTAGTTCCTAAGAACTACTATTACTGTGTCACAAGAAGTGCATCAGGCACAATTACTTCGGTATGGGAGCAAACTCTATAGGAAAGTTTATATACTAGGACTGTTATAGTAACTAGATACAGGTGAAATAATGAAACTAAACATAGCCGAAAGATTGAACCTCATGCAAATCATCCCAACCGAAGGCAACTTCGTAACCATGAAAATCATGAAGGATTTGATGTCAGACTTAGGTTTCAGCGAAGAGGAAATCAAAACGTGTGGAATTGAGACCAAGTTTCAACCCAATGGACAAGGGCAAGTTATATGGAAACCTGAAAAGGCTGAAGAGACCAAGGACATCAAAATAGGAGATGTCGCTAAAGTTGTAATCAAAGACAAACTGATATCGCTGGACAAAACTAACAGGATAACAATCGGACTACTTCCATTATATGAGAGGTTCGTTGAAGGCGAAGAGAAAGAGACTAAAAACAAAGATAGAAAGGAAAAAGCCTAAATACTACCTTCTATATCTTTATATAGGGTAGTGTAAACTTTGCCAGCAAACTCAGCACGTTATGGTCAAGCCGTATTTGGACAGGCTACATTCGGAGTTATTTATGAGGAAATAGAGGCTACCCTAAATCCATCTTCCATTTTTGGTGGAGAAAGAGGAATTGTTCTTAGTGCTACTATGAATGTATCCCATGCAATAGCAACTGCAAGAGATATTTTTCTTCAGGCTACTCTAAATCCAACGGCAACATTTTCTCCCTCAGATAAGACAATTATCCAAAATGCAACTATGAATTTAACTCATGCCCTAATAGGAGATAAGATATTTTCTCTATCAGCACTAACATTGAATGTATCTCATAGTTCTTTAATTGATAAAAGTATAGTTTCCTCAATAATTTTGAATCCAACTCATTCATTTATAACAGACAAAACAGTAATTTTCTCGTCTACTTTATATGGAACTTATGATGAGATATTTGACAAACTGATTGGCTTATCGGCTATTATGAATGTTGACCACAGCATAGATATGGGAAAACTCATTGAGTTAATGGCAACATTAAACCCATCGGTAGCGACAGGGCTTGTGGATAAGCCAGTAAGTGGGTCATCCACATTAAATTTAACTCATTCCATCATTGCCGATAAACTTTTCGCATTGCTTCTTACTTTAAACATGACTTCTTCAAATATAGAAGATAAATCAATAATTATATCTGAGATATTAAATACAACTCATTCAAGTCTAGTTGATAAGACTATTGTTATTTTAATTACTCTCTACGGAACACATGATTTAGTTACTGCTATAGAGGGCAAACTGATAGAATTATCTGCAACTCTCAATACATCCCATTCTTCACTTACTGACAAGGAATTAGTTATGGCGGCATCATTGATGACTTCGTATTTACAACTACTAGACAAAGTTTTTGAGTTGTCAGGAACACTATATGGGTCTAGTACAACTTCAAGCGATAAAGATGTTGTAATAGAAGGCATACTACAGACTTTACACTCTAGCATAATTGATAAACCTGTTCTTCTATCTGGTCTATTGAACCTTAATCATTTACTTGCCAGAGATAAAGAGTTTTCTCTAGCCCCTCAGACTCTTAACATGACTCATTCAACTTTTCCACTTTCTAATAAATTCTTCTTTTTAAGTAATATCTTAAATATGACAAGTCTAACTCCAACTGGAGACAAAACAATTCTTCTATCAGATATAGCAAGTCTTATCCACTATATTACATATGAGGGAATTCCAGTAATCACAATTGGAAACATTAACTTTGATTATGTTCTAAATATTGATTATGTAAAGGCTTGGAAACAGGCTGTAGAAGAATTCGTAGGAGACACAGAAGTTATAGATGAGGCGATATGGACAAAGTACAACCCTAAAATTTCGTATGATGTGAGACTTACAGAGGACCAGAAAGACCAACTAGACCAACTTCATCATGACCATGTTCAGGTAATATTAAATGATGCTTGGAATGGTTTAACGGCTGATGTTCTTATTAATAAACTTGACTACAAATATGAACCTTCAGGACGATATGGACTAAGCAGACATTCAGAATATGTTGGTCATGAACAGACAGTAAATGGTGGATTTGAGACAGGAGACCTTACAGGATATGAGATAGATGGAGACCCAGAAATAATTACAAGTAACAAGCATGGTGGAGTATATGCCTGTAGATTTAGTGAGTATGAACATTTATGGCAGGACTTCCCAAATATCGCTACAAATGACATTACATCCTCTGGATGCTGGTTGTACTATACACAAACATCTGGACCTAATCCAGTATCATTCAATATTTATCTAGTTTATAATTCAGGATACACAACAGTAGAAGTGACATTATATAGTGGAGTTTGGACTTATGTAAACTTGAAATCATCTATGGAAGCCGATAAACTTCTAGCCGTTATAGAATTCTTTGATGGATTTGGAGATTATCAGATAGACTTAGATGATTTTAGTGTGAAGACAGGATTAGAAGAGCAGGTTACAACTGCAAATATAGAGAGACCTTGGAGAGCAACAATTGACATGATAATTATGAATCTGGTGAGTGAACCCTAATGGAAGACACTTGTAGGAATTGTGAAAACTACAATGCGTCATATTCATTTTGTAAAAAGGAAGGAAAAGAAATCGCTTGGTGTATTCCAAAAAGACGAGACCAATGCAATAATTGGACTAAACAAGTATCCTCATAGTTCTGAGGTCTTTATCATATTCTCCTTCTACTAGAAGCAAATGTTTTTCTAAGATGGAAGTCTTTAGTCGTTCTGAGAACGTATCCCAATGCAAGGGAGTTATACTTGCCCCTTTAATAGCATACCATCTCTCTTTGTCAGGAGACCATTCGAATCGTAATCGTTGAATTGTTGCTCGGTTAATAGGAATAGTTGTATCTGGCTTTTCCTCAAGTTTTGAAGTAACCGTTAATATAGTATCCAGACAGAAATGACAGATTGGACTCATATCCTCAAGAAGATATTCTGCTGGTTTTCCACACTTACAAGTAGGGTCTTTGATAAAAGTAGGAATAGGATAGAGAACCACATTTACTTTCGTAGTGGGAACAAAGACTTTCGTAATTATCTGGTCTATGTTCTGCTCTTTGCCAAGTCTCAAGAATAGTTGCATGCCAGATAATAAGAACGAAGTGATATATAAGGATTGTGGTTATAGGAAGATTGAAACCTTTTCTAGTTCTGGTGGAATCCATAGGAAGTCGTTCTCTTCTATCTGCTCGTCAAAGTTCTTGTCTGGATTGAGGTTCGCAAACCTTACTCGTGGGTCGTCCTTATAATACTTCAATCTTTTGAACCCTAGAAATTCGTAGAATTCTATAGCAGAAGACAATGAATAGAGAAATATGGCTTGATGATTTAATCTAGCATATGCCATAACTAAACTCATTAACATAGTTCCATATCCCTTTCTTCGGTATCGAGACTCTACAGTAACATCGGTAACAGTTATTTGTCTGTCATGGTCTTTCAAGAACTTAACATAGGCAATCCTTATCTTGCCTTTGCAAAGACTTGCTTCACCCTTATTCAGATTAGCAGTTATAGAGAATTCCATAGCGTTTCCTTCGGCATTGAATTTAGAGTTCTTAATATATAGATTGATGCATATAAACTTTATTACCTCTATGCCCAAAAACTGTTATAAGTTAAGTAATTACTTAAATAACGATTCTTGTATAGGATAAGAATAAAATTTATATATGTCAATCGCCTTAATTTAGTTCAAGAGTATAAATAAGGAAAGGTTGATTGAAAATGGCAGGACCATATAGAGGGCACAATCTAGTGCTTGAAGTAGTAGTTGACGGTCAGACATACACCGTAGGTTTGGTGGATGGTACTGACATGGATTTTGGATTTGAAGGAAACCCAGAACCAGTTTACGGACAAAGAACTAAAGTCCACAATCTAGGGACTAAAAGAGTAACCTTCACTATCACAAGATGGTACTACGCAGACGATGACCAAGAAGACCTATTGCTAGACCTATTCTTGAACGAAACTCCATTCTCATTGAGTGGATATTTGATTGACAATGCAGGAACTCCAATTAGCGATACAACAATCACATTAGTAGACTGCATGATTTATAGATGGAGACCTAGAACTGGTGGAGCAGACGACATACTAGGTGAAGAAGCATCTGGTAGTGCGTTGGATTGGGACTTCACAGCATTCGAAAAGTCAACTCCATAGAAGCAACTAGAATACCAAAATTATATTTTTCTTATATTCTAGTGTAAACTCTGCAAGTGCAGGACTGACCAGAATCAAGACTGAATATTTCCATACATGGACAAGATTCCTGAAGTTTGCAAAGACAATGGTTCTTTTCTTTTACTTTTCCTAACAGAGTCATATTGATGTTGAACCCTCTTATTAAATAGTCTGGACCAACTTTCTCTTTATCATAGAAACTATAGAAATATAATCTTAACCCATCTTGGACAGCAAATAATGGTTCAGGCATTTGTATCAGTTGTCCTTTTACCATTAATCCAGCCTTCTCATAGATGGAGCGTTTCATGTTCTTAATTTGTAGTTCTCCCCATTCTTTATGAACCTCTTTGAAATCTTCAAGAATTATACTAGAAAAAATGACAACTTTATCCTTACTGTGTTCTGGCGTTCCAGTAGGGACTTTATCTAGGTCTATCTGATTGTTTTTAAGACTTCTATCAACTAGATATGGAATTTCTGGCATTATTATTCCTTCTTTAACGGTTCAAACATTGGCACAATTGAACTTTTATCTATACAAACCCTGAATGAGATAACACCTTCGTCTATCTTTTCAGTAACAACTCTGCCCTTTTCATCAGTAAATGGCTTGCCGAATTTGTTAGGCTTGAGTCTAACACATTCATATTTTACATGATGGTATTGTGGCATAACATATTGTTTTAGAAGAGCCTCAATTACTTCCCTGTTTATAATAAGTTCTCCGTTGGTTGCACCGTCTCTTGAGTTAGGAACATCACAATGCATGACTTCTATCCAATTATCTTCTTTCTTAGCCATAGTAGGTCACTATAATCTAACTTGCAACTCCTATATAAACCTTTCTAATAGTCCTTCAGCAAGTCTTTGAATCTAGGGTTATATTTCAGGATGTTGAAGTACGACTCTTTGACTGTTCTTGGAGAGCAACCTTCTTGGAGACAGAATCTACCTACGGCTTCTTCAATACCGCCTTCGAGTTCTCCCACTCTGTCTAGCCAATCTCCTAGTCTCTTCAATTTGGCGTTTCTAGTTTTATTTACCTTAAACATTCCATTTGATGACATGAATAAGAGATACTATCTTCTCCTATATAAAGATTGCTATTTTGGGTGCGTGTGCGTGTGTGCGTCCTGCGGTGTGTGCGTGTGCGTCTCCGCACCTTTTTTATTTACCTTATCTATCTAAATATAGTGATATTAGTTGTTAGTAGTTAGTTAGTTTAATAAGTTGATATAGTAACCACTAATAGTTAGTATGTCAACTGATTACTATCACGCAGAGTAGTTAGTTAACTTCTGCCAGTAACCAAGATGCACATGCCAACTCCGTTTGAGGGAGATGTGTAAAGACCTTGGTTTTTGATGACGGCTTTCTCGAAAATTGTTTGTGACATACCAATCAACTTATACCTATCTTCTAGTCTTGTCTTACTTATAAAGTTATTGATAAGGGGTTTAGAGTGAATAGTCTAATTAATTAAGTATTTGCTTAAACTAACGGTAAATGTTAGGAGAAAACACAAAGTTTATATACTTGGGGTTGTATAATGTTGTTACGGTTGAAAGTAGAATGAATGGTTTAAACGAAATTAAATTGGCTGGAGACATTCTATATTTAAAGAATAAGTTTCCAATTAGAGTCGGATTCTTGCCAGATATCCATGCTGGTGAATCAAGAGCAGTTTGTACTCCTATATTCAAGACACGAGATGCAGGTGGAATTCTTCAAACATACCATGCAAACGAAGTTCAACTCATGCTTCATAAACTATGGTTGAGAAATATTGAACTATTCAAGAAACACGGAGTTCAACATATCTTTGTTATCGGTGATGCATTCGCTGGAGAAAACAAGGCAGAAGCAGGGGCGTTTTGTCCCATAGAATTGCCTGACCAAGTTCTCTTAGCCGCAGACCTGCTAGAAGAAGTCTATAAAGGATGTGATAAAAGTGTAGATTTCTTTGTCTGGCGTGGAACAGGATACCATGAACAGAAGGCAGGAGAAACAGAAATGCACGAAGATTTAGTTCGTGAATTGAAGGCAAGAGGAATTCCTGCACTTTATATGTATCAGACTTCTTATATTGAAATTGATGGTGGCAAAAGTATATACGATAATGAACCTAGATTGAGACGAATATTCATTGCTCATGAAGCCGCTACTGGTCTAACCAATCCTGCTAGTCTCGTTGCAAGAGACATCAATTGGTGTCTGGAAGCCGAAGCGTCTGGGGCAACCTTGCCTGTGGATGCTATTATTCGTGGACATCTCCATACTTGGATTCATGTTGACCACTCAGGAAAACACGCTGTTCAACTCCCTTGCTGGCTAGGACATGTTCCTTATAAGAACACTATTCGTTACTTCTTCAAATTACAACCTACTCTTGGTGGGGCAATGATGTTGATGGACGAGTATGGCAGATTACAATTCTGGGGTGGAAGTTATCCATTCTCATTCTCAAAAGATGAAAGAATAAAGTTCCATACAATGTGTCAAACTATCGAGAAGATTGCTCCAGAAAAGAGAATACCATTATCATACGGAATGAATGAAAGATGCCTTTCGTAGAAGTTAAACGGCGTGGCATGGACGACTCAGTTTACATCACTCAATATCATATTATGATTTCTTATAGTTTAATCAAGAAACACTTTGATGAGAACAAGAAGATATTGGTGTTCATAGACAGGGAAGGCAAGAAGGTAGGATTTAAACCATCCGAAACAAAAGGTTACAAAATCACCAAGACAAATAATGGTTCTCGAAGGATTTATTGTATGCCCCTAACCAAACATGTTAGAGGCAGGTTTTATCCTTCATGGGACAACAAACTAGGCATGCTTATCCTATCATATGAAGATAAAGACCTAGTGAACCGCAATCTTTAAATAGGACAAGCGTATAAGGTATAGTAAGGAATTAGATATGGCAGAAAAAGCAAAAGACCCTAGAGCAACAGGAATGGTATCAGAAGAGACCTTAAAGAAACAATCAGAAGAAATCAACGGTGCGATAGACCCTAGTAAAGTTCCGCCAGTTGAAGTTACTATGGTGTTCATGGCTCAAATGATGCATGATAACCTAGAGGAAATGAAGAAACTGGTGCGATATTTTGAGAAGGCGGCTAATACAAGTGTGGCAACATCAATTCCACCACCAAGACCAACTTCTGAAAAGACGGAGATAAATGCACAAACTGGACCTGTACCAGCCGATAGAGTCCAATTGATTTTGGATACTCTAAGCATGTATGAAGACCTAGACATTGATACTGAGTCGTCAGCACCATATGTTAAAGTCAAACCCAAGAAATATCTTGGAACAGAAGTATTTGCTGAAGTGGCAAACAAAATTAAGAAGGACTTAGGTGGACAGTACGTTTCTAAAGGTAAAGAATCTCATTGGCTGATACCCAAACTAAAGTAGTTTATACTACTTAGTCCCTCTCTTTTTTTCTATTTTTTTATACATCTATTTTTGTTAATGCAGAGGATAAAATTTATATATCTCAATACTGTTATTTAAGTATAAGATGATAAATATGGCAGACGTAAAGATAACTGAGGATATCCCACGAGAGATTGAGACTCTTGTAGAGTACGAAGGATATTCCGTTCAAGAAGCCAAGTTGACTTATGCCGCAAGAAAAGACCTTCCTGCTAGTGCATTCTGTGGACCAGATAGAAGTTATCCTGCTCAAGATGCCGCACATGTTAGAAATGGTCTTGCTCGATTAGGTACTTTTGGTGGGAAATTGCCACCTGCTGTTCGAGACAGGATTCATGCTTGTTTGTTAAGAAGGGCAAAAAGATTCGGTGTTGAAGTTTCTGAGAAGAAAGTTGAGGAAACTGTTCCAACACACGACTTTAAGAAAACATTGGAATTCTTGGACAAAGAGTTTGGCATGTGCTCAAACTGTGAGTAATCTCAGTAATTGAAAGTGATAAATATGATGTCGAAAGCAGAGGCAGTTCAGCCTTCAGTTAGCAAAGCCGATATTGATTGGCTAAGTGAAAGACTAATGAGGACGGAAAAAAGATTACGTCTCATTCTTGCCATACTCATAGATAAGAAACTCATTGGAGAACAAATGGCTAGAAGCATAGAGGAAACGGTAGCCGATGAAACTCCAGAGAGTGAAGCAAAGTTAAAGTGGTTGCTCGATTCACTTAAGTAACTACTTAAAAAGGTGAAAAAAATGCCGATAGAAAAAACTCCTAACTTCATAAGAATAAGGGTAGAGAACCCTGCCCAATTTAGTAGATTTAGGGTTAAAGAGTTAGGTAACGGAATAAAGGCAGTTATCGGCTTTATGGCGAAAGGTGGCTCTAAAATTCAAAGTATTCTCTTTCCAAGAAGTTCATTTACTTTGGCTACTGCTAAAGCATGGATATCAAAACATGGTTATCATGTAGCAGAAACTCAAGCATATTGGGTTTATGATGTCTTATTTGACAGCAAACTCGATATCTATTTTGAGGAAACAGTTGCTACAGAAGAGGATGAAGTGCCACATATTGATGTCAAGAAAATGACTAATGATGAATTTGCGTGGCTGGTGTCCTAATGAAAATCATCCAAGAATCTATGAATTTCTCATTCGAATTTACTTCCCCTATTATTGTTCGTGTAGAGGAATCTGTGCCTGATGCAGATGGTCGAAGAGTTGCCATTATTGAAGGAACTCTTTTACGAGAAGGTGTTTCTGCAAATAGTAATCTCTATACTGTAGAGGAACTAGAAGCCATCGCAATGCAGGGAAATGATGCAGATATTCCTATCTATTATGGAACTACAATAAAGATTGACCCTAATGATGGAAGACTCAAAAAGGGCATGCATGCTAATATGGATGACAATCAAGTTGGCTCTTTAATGCAGACTATCTTTGATTCTGCAAACAGAGCAATCCATTTCTTTGCTAAAGTTTGGGATACTCCTAAGTTTCCTGACCTTATAAGTAGAATCAAATCAGGATGGGGAGTTTCAATTGGTGGTATGGCTCATAATGCTAAACTTGTTCTTACTGATGCAGGGCAGATTTTAACAAAAATCGCTGGAATGGATTTAAGCCACGTTCAGTTAATTGACCCATCGGCAAGAAGAGGAATGGCATCAGCACAGGTTGAGAAAATCACCATAGAAGAGACTTTTCCAGAAGCAATGAATTTGATATGTGACCCAGAACATGGTGTCTGCTTCAGAAGTTGTGCAAAATGCAAATCTAAATTAGTGGAAGAGACTAGACCAATCATTCAACTACACATTAATGTTTAAAAACCAAGCCGTAAATCGCTCTCTAGGGTCGTATCGTAACAGGAATCTTGTTAGGGATGGATAGCAATCTTTACAGATAATAACCAAATTTTTAGGGTCTAAATTTCTAATATTTCCATCTATATGATATACTTGCAATCCGTCCACCTTCCCACATTTTTCACAATTAATCATATCTTGTAGTGGGTCTGGATTTTTTTCTCTAAGACCTGTCATTAATCTATCCAATTGTCCAACATGTGATGCTCTGATAAATCCTTCTGTTATAAGTTCTCTTATGGCTTTTGACACATCAACATCTTTAAATGCGGCGTAGTCCTGAATTAAGGCTTCCATATCGTTTGACAATCTAATTGCTCTTAATTTCCCCATTTGTGATACACCGTATAACAATCATAATAACATTTATATAGTTGTTCGTGTATTTAAACATTATGGTGAATTAAGAAATGTCAAGTGAAGGAAATAAAGACCCTAAAGATGGGCAAAATAACGCTGGTGCTACTGGTACAGGGCAACAGGGACAACAATCATCTACTCAAAAGATTGAGGTTTCAGTAGAGAACAAATCTACCGAACAATTGATTGAGATGTTGAAGGCTGAAGAGCAAAAGCGTAAGGATGCTGAAGCATTGACCAAGAAGGCACAGGAAGACCTTCAAAAGAAAGCCGATGAACTTGAAGGACTCAAGACTGACTCAGATAATTATAAGAGCAAACTCCAAATCATTGCGGATAAGCAGTTTATTGAGAGAAAGACGGCTATCGAAGGAAAGGCTAAGAGCCTTCTAAAAGACGATGCTAAATTGAAGGCAGTTATGGATAAGATTAAAGAACCTGCTGACCTTCAGGCTACGGAATTCATGTTAGACACTCTACAGGGTGCTCTACAGACAGGACAGGCAGAGTTAGATAAAGCAATCAAGACCAGAAAAGATGAACTTGTCAAGAATTTCCCAGATGCAAAAGCACAAATAGAGGCGACTAAAAATTTGGACGAAATAGAAACTCTATCAAAGACTCTCAAACCAGCAGACAATAAAGGTTCTGCGGCAGGAGCAGTACCATTATCCAACCAAGGTGCTAGTGGTTACAAGAGCGAAGGATACGATACTCATATGGCAATGATTCAAGACCTTCGAAAGAAAGAGAGAAGTTCTAATCCAGAGGAAGCGGCAGAGGCAAAAGCCATCCTTAACGAATTGTTCAAGAAATGGACTGTAGCGGTTAAGAAACAATATGGTGGAAAGATGCCACAGGGAATAGACATAGAACTAGACAAAGACCAACCATCAGTCAAGGATATAACTGGTCAGAAGGATGCTCAACAAGGAGCACTCCAGAGGAAAAAGTAGGTGAATATGAATGTCAACAGAAAATAAAATTGATTCAAGCAAGTTTCCTATAACTGAGCAAGGAAAACATGTCAAGAACTTGGTCCATGAACGTGTCGTAGTCATCAACGATGTTCCATACTATGAGAAATGGGTATTCAGACAAGTTGACTATCCATGTGGAATGTGTGGAAGAGGCGATGACGTTGTATTCTGTCGAATCCCACCTTTGAATGCTGTAGTTCGCTCATGCGAAAACTGTGGATTTACAGAAATTGTGAATCCAACCAATTCAGATAGCGGTGAAGAGATTGCTTACAATGTTGAACGTAGACCTATCACTATAACTGAGGCTTGGGCATTCGTGAAACGATTCAACCAAGATAGATTCCCACCAATGGGACTCAGAAAAGAAGGTAGACGTAGAACTCGACTATCTCCAGAAGCCCTAGCAGGAAGCATTAAAGATTCTGAGTAAATAGACTCAGATTCATCCCCTTTTTTTATTTAGAACTCTATTTAACACTTTTTGTAAGATAATACTTATATATACCCTATATGTATTATAGATATTGTCTCTAAAAGAGAGGGACTGATAAAATATGGGTAAAGTATATATTGAAGAAACATTGGCTAGTGATGCCGTAGATACCGCTTTGGTAAACTCTCCATACCTAATCCACTCTGAAGTTCTGGAAGGTGCTAGACGACCTCTTGCATTCCTACAGTTAGTTTCAGAGAACTTTGACCTTATCGGTGCAGTCGGATACACAATCAAATTTCTCCTAGCAAGTCAATTGACAGCGACTTCCATAACTGAGGCAAACATGCTTTCTGCTGGAATGGTCGGAACTTCTGACAAGACTCTATCAATGGTCAGCGTTAGTGTACCTGACGTAATTTACGTCTGTGTGCAACTATCCGATATATTAGCCGAAGACTTTCCAAATGTTGATTGGGTGAGACTTCACTTAAGAAACATGGGAAAGGCCGTGATGGAATATATTAATGCTCAAATTGAGACTGTTATTGCAGGTGCTTCCTCAAGCGCGATCAGAG
>Ga0153916_10000296_pt1 | contig 32395 bp, 31 predicted proteins | sample Opewatmetagenome_FD_109642 | JGI IMG/M metagenome (GOLD analysis project Ga0153916, IMG submission 109642) | Freshwater wetland microbial communities from Ohio, USA - Open water 3 Core 3 Depth 4 metaG | ecosystem: Environmental > Aquatic > Freshwater > Wetlands | place: USA: Ohio, Lake Erie...
CCCCTTCCGATATCCGCGCTCGAAAGGGCCTGCTAGAGGCTGCAGGAGCCTCCTGAACTCTTCCCCCAGAGGGAGAGCCCCCCTCTTTCTGTCCAGGCCCCCCAGACCCTCGTGTAAAGCGCCGGCGAGCCACTGGCACGCATGCTGACCTGCCTGTGTTTGTACCATTTTGGCATCGGGACTTGCGCATAAGGGGGGCGCGCTCGATAACTGTGGTTATCGGAACCCGCCGCCGAAAGTGGTCATTGGCACACGACCGAATACTTCATGAATCTCGGCGTCTCATTCGATCGCTCGGTCGGCATACCTCGGACGACGTCTCTGCGTTGTCGCGCCGACTTAGCCATCCGTATACACGGTGGCGTATATGCGCTTGATGATCTGGTAACACTCGCACGATGCCGCACTGAGGCCTTTTTGATCAAGGATTGTGATCGCTCCACGGCTCTGTTTAATCAGCGCACGTTTTTGCAAAATGCTGGCTGCGATGCTGACGCTGGCCCGTCGCGTCCCGAGCATGTCCGCCAGAAATTCTTGCGTGAGGCGGAATTCATTCGACCTTGCGCGGTCACGCGTCATCAGCAGGTAGCTGACGATGCGCGCTTGCACTGAGTGAAACTGCTTGCATACGGCGGATTGCGCAATCTGGCCGACCAACGCATGTTTGAACCGAAAGAGAATTTGCTGCAGTGCCTTGCCGTGAAGAATTTCTTTGCGAAAGAGAGCTGATTTCATCCGCATGGCGGTTCCGGCTCGCTGAACCGAGGCCCGACGGTACGAAGAATGGATCCCCAGCGCCAGCGGAATACCGACGATACCCTCATAGCCGACTAGCCCAACTTTTAGAGCGTGGTGACCCGTTACCGTCATCAGCAAAGAAACAACACAGTCGATGGGGAAGTAGACATACCGTATCGGCACACCCGGCTCGTGGAGCACCTCGCCAAATTTCAGCGTAACCGGCTCGAGGCCGGCGGCAAGCAGGTGCTGATACTCCGCCTGAGGCAGCGCGGTCAGCAGGCTGTTGGCATGTCTGCGGTTGGGGGCCGACTGCGCCTTCTGCTTACGTATCACGCCACGCCTGTGCATCCGATGTCCAATTCAATCGCCGGGAAGCAGCGAAATCGCCAAGATCAGCCGGCGGAGAGCCCTATTCAACCTTGGCCGTAGTTCAGTCTACGCGCTGAATGACCGCTATGGGTGGCGGGTTCAACCGATCGACGCAACACCTCTTATCTTGCCGGATGATGAGGAGGGGTGCGTATGGAGGGGACAGCCTGCGTAAGCCGGGTAAGGTTCACGCCGAGGCAGAAGGCTGAGCTGTGGGAGCGTTGGCTGGTCATTTCTCGCCAACTGAATGACTCAGTGCGGTTATGAATGCCTCTACACGGCTACGATAAGCCTTCGACCACTATTGTGTTTGCCCGGTATTTGCCCAGATCTGTTGGGCTTCGTAGTGCATCGTCGTGCAAAGGGCAACGGACGGTCGCCCCTAAGTTGTTAAATACACGTCTCCCAAAATCTGGCTCGTAATCTACGAACCAGGGGGTCGTGGGTTCAAATCCTGCCGGGCGCGCCAAACAATCGAGGGGGTTGCGATGTTGCAACCCCTTCTTCATTTCCAGCGCTACAGTCGAGGCATATGCGCCGTCGTCGTTTCCGCGCCCCGCGCCGCGCGTTGCGGGCACTATGGGCCGCGCCACCCGGAATCCGGGTCGGCATCGCGGTGCTCGTGCTGCTCGCGCTCTCCTTCGCGGTCAACTGGGCGGTTCAGGTCGTCCGCAAGCCGGCCGAGCTGTTTTTCCCGGTGAGCGGCGCGCTCTCCAAGACGCCGACGGACACCTGGCGCCAATACGAGTCGATCTTCCGCGAGCACGCCACCGCCACGATCACGCCGGATTTTCTTGCAGCGCTCGCCCAGGTCGAGGCCGCGGGCAACCCCGTGGCGCGGACGTACTGGCGGTGGCGCCTGACGGCGGAACCCTTCAAGGTCTATCGCCCTGCGTCGAGCGCGGTCGGGATGTACCAGATGACCGATGCGATGTACAGCGAAGCGAAGCGCTACTGCATTCACGACCACGCCGTGGTCGAGGACGGGGCCTGGGACGAGTTCAGGTCATGCTGGTTCAATAGCCTGTACTTGCGCGTCGTGCCGAGCCACGCCGTCGAGATGACTTCGGCGTTCCTCGACCGCCGAGTTGCCGACACGCTCGAACGCCAGTCGATCGCCGCTGCCACGCTGCAGCAAAAGCAGAATTTGGGCGCCGTGGTCCACCTGTGCGGCGCCGCGGCGGGCGATGCCTACGCCAGGCGCAGGTTCCACTTGACCGCCGGCCAGCGCTGCGGCGACCACGACGTCAGTCGCTATCTGGCACAGATCAATGCCATGAAGCGTGTTTTCGCCCGATTGGCGACCGCTCGTTGAGGCGGCTGCTAATCATCTGGTCGTCGCCCAGCGGAACCTATTAGCGATCGCGGCGCTGGGTGGGGCGATTATGTTGGTTGTGATCGTGATAGTGATTGGCATCAGTGGCTCACTGTCCGGGTGAGGGGTTGATAGGACGGTGACCTGAGCCGGCAATTTGACACCCGCCGGATCGTAGGTTCCAAGCCGGGCATCTCGGGCTTGTCGGAGGCCCTCGGCCGACCGAAGGTGAACAAATTCACGCGGTACGCGGGCGCGGCCGGGCGGGCAGCGGCGCGACCGGTCGGAGCCGAGCCGACGCGCCGACCCCCCCCCCAGCACGCCACCGCCGCAGGCGAGAGGCCGCCTGTATTTCACAGCTTTGCCCGCAGCAAACAACTCCTGACATTTACCGGTGCCCCGGCCGTCATGATCAGTCCGCGCCCCGAGAAGCGGCGCCAGTGCGTAGAGACAGCCAGGGGGAGGCAAGACGAGCCATGACTATCGGCGCAATCGCAATCGGCAGGACGCGACGAAGCGGGTCTTGCAGCCTTGATTTCACGACGCTTTTGAGGCGCTGCGACCACGCATAGGCACAGCCCCCATGGAGACCGTAGCCACGATCCTCTACGCGCGCCTGCGCAATATGCTGCCGGTCTGCAACGCGGTGGCGCCAAGATTCGGCGCGCAATTCGTGGAGGAGCTGCGCAGTGTGCTGCAGGAGCCGATCGCGAAGCATAACGGCGTGGTTGCACAAACGCGTCCCGACTCGATTCTCGCCGTATTCGCCAACGAATCCGAATCGCGACCCGATCATGCGCAACGCGCCCTGCACGCGGGGCTTCTGATCGTCTATGGAGCCGATGGTCTGAACCAGCGCATCGCGGAGTTGGTGCCCGGGGAAGCATTGCCGGCGCTTACGGTCGCCGTCGGCGTGCACATGGGCAAGGTGGAGATTGCGCCCGCGCGCACCGGCAACAGCGGCGCGGTGCGGGCGGGCGGCGAGGCGGTCGAGATCGCGCGCGTCCTGGAGTGCACCGCACCCGACATCGGCTGGAGCATCGTCGCCTCCGGTACCGCGCTCCGTGCCGCCGGCAAGCGGATTGAATCCGGGCGCTTCGGCTCGGTTTCTCTGCCGGACAGCTCGTTCGTCGACATCGCCGAGGTCACCGGGCTCGCGCCGCAGAAGACCTCGCGCAGCCCGGCGCATGTCTATCAGGCGTTGAGAGATTCGATTGCGTGGAACCAGCGCCACTACGAACGTGCGCAGGATCCGACCGGCACGGCGGACCCGATGGCACGAAACGGCGCGGCGCATTTCTCCATCGAGGGCTACCGCATCGTGCGCAAAATCGGCGAGGGCGGCATGGCTTCAATCTACCTCGCGCAGACGGGTCCCGAAGAACCGTTTCAGGTCCTCAAGGTAATGCCGATGGGCGGTACCGAAGAAGGCGATCCCCTGCAGCGATTCATGCAGGAGTTCGCCTTGCTCGCCCAGGTCCGGCATCCCAACATCGCTACCATCTATCGACAGGGCTTCTCCTCGGCCCATGCGTACATTGCCATGGAGTATTTCCCGCATGGCGACCTGCGCGCGCGAATCGCCGCCGGGTTGAGCGGCGAAACCGCAATCGCCTACAGCAAGCAGATCGCCGCTGCACTGCAGGCCATTCACGGCGTCGACATCGTGCACCGCGACCTCAAGCCCGACAACTTGATGCTGCGGGCCGACGGCAGCCTGGCGCTTGGCGACTTCGGCATCGCCAAGCACATCTCGATGTCGATCACCGACACCATGCATGGCTCGGTCGTCGGCACGCCCTACTACCTAAGCCCAGAGCAGGCCACGGGACAGCCGGTCGATCGGCGCTGTGACCTTTACTGCCTCGGCCTGATCCTCTACGAGATGCTGACCGGGGCAAAACCGTACCGGGCGCAGACCGCCCAGGAGCTGCTGGAGCTCCACGTGAACGGGCCGGTGCCGCTGCTGCGGCCCCCCTATGACGGGCTGCAGCCGGTGCTCGAACGCCTCATGGCGAAGAATCGCGATCAGCGCTATGCCGACGCGCAGCAGTTCCTCGACGATCTCGCGGGGCGGGGCTTGTGAGCGCCGCAGGCGCGACGGCCGGCAAGAGGGTGCTCGCGATCGACGACGATCCGAGCATGTTGAGCCTTGTCGCCCACATTCTCCGGCACGCCGGCTACGAGGTGGATGTCGCCGAGGACGGCGCGGCGGGCCTGCGGCAGATCCGAGCGAAGGCGCCGGACCTGGTCCTGTGCGACGTAAACATGCCGGGATTGGACGGATTCGCCACCTTGGAATCGATTCGGGCTGACGCCAGCACCGCCGCGTTGCCTTTCGTCCTGCTTACCGCGCTCGACAACCGCGATAACGTGCGCCGCGGGATGCGGCTCGGCGCTGACGATTTCCTGTCCAAGCCGGTGCGCGCCGCGGAATTGGTCGAATCCGTCGGCAACGCGCTCGACAAGCGCCAGCGCCTGCGCGCGCACGTCTCGGAACACGCGCTCCCCGCCCCGGAGGAGCTTCGCCGCCATTACGAGCGGGAGCTCGGCGACGGCAGTTCGCGCAGCACGGCCGAGGCCGCGGCCGGGGTGACCGGACGCATGTTGACGCAGACCGTGCTGTTCGCGGATGTCCGAAACTACTCGAAGATCTCGGAGCGGCTGCCCGCACTCGACATCGCGGAGTTCCTCGGCCGCTACCTGCGCGAGGTCTGCAAGCCGATCCTCCGCGAACGGGGACGCATCATGAAAATCATGGGCGACGGGATCATGGCGCTGTTCGGCCACGAATCGCCCGAGGACCTGCGCTCGCATGCCAGAAGCGCGCTGCGCGCCGGACTGGGAATCCTGGAAGTCGCGCAAGAATTCCGCCGCTGGATCGATGGCCGGATTGAATTCGCCGGTCTTCCGCCCTTCGAGGTCGGAATTGGCATCCACACCGGCGAGGTGCTCCTGTTCCGGCTTTCATCAGGAGACGGCGGAGAGATCACGGCGGTAGGCGAGGCGGTCAATCTTGCCGCGCGGCTGCAATCCAAGTCGAAAGACCTTGGCTGGCCGATCGCGGCAAGCATGACGACTATCGAGCACGCCGGGCCGGGCTTCGACGTCTTGGAGCGCTCCGAGCTAGAGCTGACGGGACGCCAGTCGCGGACCCTCTTCGGCCGCCTGGTCGAGCCGGGAACGATGACGCCTGGTCCGAAGGTCACGCTTTCGCCCGGTTTCCGCGCGGTGCTGGACGAGAACGCACGCGCCACCGCGGCCGCTGCGAAGGAGGCGATCGACGGCACCCTGTATGCGATCGGCGAGCAGCTCAATCGGCCCGAAGGGCCGCGGGCGCGCGAGCCCGCGATCCGCGGCTACCGCGTGCTCGCGAAGATCGGCGAAGGCGGGATGTCCACCGTCTATCTCGCCGAGGATACCGGGCATAACCGCAGGGCGGTATTGAAGATCCTGAAAGGGCGCCGCGGCGACGACGACGCGCTGTGGAAGCGCTTCTTTCAGGAGTGCGCGATCCTTTCCTCGATCGATCACCGGCATGTGGTGCGTATCTACGACCAGGGCTTCGGCGACGAGCTCGCCTATTTGGCGATGGAGCATCTCGGCGGGGGCAGCCTGCGCAACCTTATGGACAAGGGGCTCACGCAACGCCAGGCGCTCTCGCTGCTCGCACAGGCGGCGAGCGCGCTGGTCGCGATCCATGGCCGCGGAATTGTGCACCGCGACATCAAGCCGGCCAACCTGCTGCTGCGCGAAACGGGCGTGCTGGTGCTGACCGATTTTGGCGTTGCGAAACGGCTGGAGCAGGGCGCCGGGCAGACTCTGCACGGCGAAGTCCTGGGAACGCCCTACTACATAGCTCCCGAGCAGGCCTATGGCGGGGAGACGTCCCCGCGGGCAGACCTCTACAGCCTCGGCGTGATCTTCTACGAAATGCTGACGCGAAAGCGCCCCTTCACCGGCGACACGGTCCAGGAGATCCTGGCGCAGCATCACGCGGCGCCGATTCCGCGGCTGCCGTCCGAATTGGCCGACTGCCAGCCGCTGATCGACCGCATGCTCGCCAAGCGTCCCGACGACCGTTACGAGAGCGCCGAAGCGGTGCTGTCCGAGATAGACGAGATCTGGACCCGGCACGCACTGCAAACGCCGGCGTGAGGCGCGCGAACGATGCCGCGACGGACAGAGAATTTGCAGTGCCTAACAAAGCTCTTGCAGTAGCTGCCAGTCGCAGCGCGGCGGGGCGCTACATTGTGCCTGAACGGAGGGGCACCAAAACATGGATCAAGTCAGCGGCTATTGCGTGGACGTGATCGGGTTCAACCAAACCGAGCGCCTGCTGTTGCAGAGCATCTTCGCTCTCGCCGCGCGGCGCGATCCGAGTTTCGTGCAGCGCGTGCCCGGGTCCGCCCAGCTGGTCGACGTTTACCTCGTGGACGCGGATGACGAAGCGGCGATGACAGAATTCCGCGCGGTGCACTCGCGCTTCCGCGCCCCGGCGGTCCTGGTGGGCGCTTCCGATCGCGCCACCGGTCTTCCGGTGATCGGACGTCCGATCCAGTGGGCCCGCCTTCTCCAATGCTTCGACGACACGATACAGAACGGCGAGCAACCGGCGCTCGCGAACAGCCGAGCGCCGCACGGGGCGGCGGCCGATCCCGGCAAGACGCCCGGCCTGCGTCGCACGAGCACCAATGCGCCGGCAGCAGCCCCCGGGCCGCGGCCCATCGCCCGCGCAAAGGGAATCACCGACGCCGTGCTGGTCGTCGACGACAACGCCACGGTGCGGAAGTTCATGGAAGCGAAGCTCGCGCCGTTCGGCTTCAGCACCGACTTCGCGGAGACCGGGGAAGAAGCCGTTGGTCTTACCGGTACAAAGGAATACACCTGCGTCTTCCTGGACGTCGTGCTGCCGGGAATCGACGGCTACCAGGTCTGCAAGCTCATCAAGTCCAACAAGCAGGCGGTGAAGCGCACCGCGGTCGTGATGCTGACGAGCCGCAGCTCGCCGTTCGACAAGCTGCGCGGCTCGCTCGCCGGTTGCGACGAGTACCTCACCAAACCGGTCGACGAGAATCATCTGCTCGAAGTCGTCGCCAAATTCCTGCCGAGCGCCCGGGCTGCGGCCTAGAGGCCGACGACATGGGAGATCCGGCATGAGCAAATCGATACTCGTGGTGGACGATACGCGCTCCATGCGCAAGATGGTGGCCACCGTGCTGCAGGGCGCGGGATATAGCGTCGAGGAGGCCGCCGATGGCGCGGAAGCGCTGGAAAAGGCGAAGTGCCGAGTGTACGACCTGGTGGTCACGGACCAGAACATGCCGCGCATGGACGGCATCACCCTGGTACGTTCGCTGCGCCGGCTGGCCGAGTACGACGCGGTGGCACTGATCGTCCTCTCGACCGAGACGGGCGCCGAGCTCAAGGCCCAGGGCCGTGCCGCCGGCGCAACCGGCTGGATGGCAAAGCCATTCGATCCGTCGAAGATGCTCGACGTAGTCCGACAGTTCATCGCATGACGCCGACCCGTTCAGATTCGCTCGGCGACGTCTCGAGCTTCCACGCCATCTTCTTCGAGGAGACGGACGAGCACCTCGCGGAAATCGAGAAGGTGCTGCTGCGGCTGGATCGGGCGGCGCCGGCGGCCGACGACCTGAACGCGATCTTCCGCGCCGCGCATTCGATCAAGGGCACGAGCTTGATGCTCGGATTCTCCGAGATCGGAGCGCTTACCCACGTTCTGGAAAACCTGCTCGACTCCTTGCGCAACGGGGAGCGAGCTCTGACGCATCGTGACGTCGATGCGATGCTTCGCGCGGGCGACCTCGTGAAGATGCAGGTCGCCTTCCGTAAGGGAGCGCTCAAGGACGCCCCGGACATGCAGGCGGTGGAGGAAGAGCTGCGGATCCTCGCCGCGGGCGGCCAGGGCGACGGGCCGGGGGCGCGCGAACGCCACTTTTCGGTACGGCTGGGGCCGCTTGCGGATCCGATCAGCGATGCGGAGCTCGAAAAGATGCTTTCCGGTCTGGACGACATGGGCAGCGTGCGGAACCGCGATGTCCGTAACGTCGCCGGCGGCGAAATCCGCTTCGACGTGTCGCTCTCGGGCGGCGAGGCCGACCTCAGGAGCGTGCTTTCCCTGGTGGTCGCGCGGGAGCTCATCGAAGTGAGTCCCCTGGACCCCGATGCCCCGGCCAAATCGGTTCTCGACGACGAGGGGTTGGACCTATTCGTGACCCCACAGGCCTTGCGCACGCGGCGCGCGTCCGACAGCCCGGGCGGCGGCCGGGGCGACGACGAAGGCCGGTTCGGGCGACGTGAAACGGATCGCCCGCATTACGGCGCGCAGGGCGACGCCTCCTCGATCCGCGTGAGCGTGGAAAAGATCGACCGCCTGGTCAACCTGGTCGGCGAGCTGGTCATCACCGAGGCGATCGTCGCCCAACAGTACGCCGGCCTCGACGGCGATGCGCAGCGGAGCGAGCTGACCGGGCTGCGGGACCTCGCGCGCCATACGCGCAACCTGCAGGAAGCGGTGATGTCCATTCGCATGGTCCCGATCGCGGCGGTGTTCACGCGTTTTCCGCGCCTGGTCAGGGAGCTGTCGCAGCGGCTCGGCAAGGAGGTGGAACTCAGGGTATCGGGGGAGACGACCGAGCTCGACCGTGGAATGATCGAGAAGATCGTCGATCCGCTGACGCATCTGGTGCGCAACGCCGTCGATCACGGCCTCGAAACCCCGGACGAGCGGCTCGCTTCCGGCAAGCCGCGCTGCGGGGTGATCTCGCTCACGGCAACGCAGCGGGGCGGCAATGTGGTGATCGAGGTGAGCGACGACGGCCGCGGCCTGGACCGGGAGCGGATCGTCGCGCGCGCCGCCGAGCGCGGCATCACGATGGCGCCGGACGCACCCGAGCAGGAAGTCTGGCAGCTGATTTTCGAGCCGGGCTTCACGACCGCCGGGAGCGTCACTGACGTTTCCGGCCGCGGCGTGGGAATGGACGTGGTCCGTCGCAACATACAGCTCCTGCGCGGCAATGTCGATCTCGCCACGCGCGCGGGCGCCGGGACTACCGTTAGCGTAAGCGTACCGCTCACGCTGGCAATCATCGAGGCCATGACCGTGGGCGTGAGCGGCAAGATCTACGCTTTGCCGCTCGCTTCCGTGCTGGAAGTACGGCAGATCCGGCCGGACGAAATTCGCGGCATCACGGGTCAGGGTCTCACGTTGCGCGTGCGGGACGACTACCTCCCCGTGCAACGCCTCGGCAAGGGCGACATCGCGGTGGTCGTGGAAGCCGACGGTGCCAGGGCCGCGCTGCTCGTCGACGAGCTCATCGGGCAGCAGCAAATCGTAGTCAAGAGTCTGGAAGCGAATTTCCGAAGGATGCCGGGCTTTTCGGGCGCCACCATCATGGGCGACGGCAAGGTCGCTCTGATCCTCGACATCGCCCACACCGTCGGTCAGGTGGACCGCGGCACGCGCGTCCATCACTAGTCAGGGAGAAGCCTCGTGCAAGCACTGCAACCGATCGGGCTGGAAACGAGAACCGATGTCGAGGGGCGCGAGTTCCTCACCTTCCGACTGGGCGCCGAGGAATACGGCATCGATATTCTCAAGGTCAACGAGATTCGCGGCTGGGAGCCCCCGACGGCGATCGCCAACACGCCCGCGTTCATCAAAGGCGTGATCAACCTGCGCGGCACGATCGTCCCGATCGTCGACCTGCGGCTCAAATTCCGGTTCGGCGACGCCAAGTACGACGCGTTCACCGTAGTGATCATCGTGAGCGTGGCACGCCGCGTAGTCGGCATCGTGGTCGATGCCGTCTCTGACGTGATCACGCTTGCGCCGCAGCAGATACGTCCGGCGCCGGAGTTCGGCGGCACGCTCGACACCCGCTTCATCACGGGGCTAGGCACCGTGGACGAGCGAATGCTCATCCTGGCGGACATCGAGCGACTCCTGACCAGCGAGGACATGCAGCTGGTGGATTCAAACAACGTCAAGAAAGGTTGATCTATGGTTCCTTCAAATCCAAGAGTCACGACACGCATGGCAATCGGCCTTTCGCTGCTGATGTCCGCGGCGGTGATGCTGTCGGCGGGCGGATGGTTCCGTGTCCAGGGACCTTCGAAGGAGACGGAGGTCGCGGTCCAGGGAAATCCGGAGTACCTGCCATCGGTGGCCGGCATCTACGGGCAGCTCCGGCTGTTACCGCAGCTGGAAAAGCAAATGCTGGCCAACGCGGGCGTGCCCGAGAAGGCGAACGCGTACCAGCGCAGGCGGAACGACGCCCGGCGGCGAATCGACGAGCTGATAGTCAAGGCGCGCGGCGCGGCTGCAAGCGGCGCCGAGCACAAGCGGCTCGACCAGTTAGTCGCCATGGCAGCCCGCGCCGATGCGCGCTACGAGCAGGTGCTGGCAGCCATTGCACGCAGGCAGGTCGCGCTACCGCTCGCGTCGAACTCAGATTAATCGATTACTTTTCTAACGAAAGGGGAAAGGCCATGAAACGCAACCTGAAGAAGCACTTGACGATGATCGCGGTCGTTGCCGCGCTAGCGGCTCCCTGCGGCGGAGCCTGGGCAGTGGCGGAACACGCGACCGCCGACGAGGCGATGGCGATGGTAAAGAAAGGGGTCGCCTACATCAAGGAGAGCGGCCGCGACAAGGGATATGCCGAGATCACCAGCAAGCAGAGCCAGTTCAGGGATCGAGATCTCTATCTCGTTGTGTACGGCCTCGACGGCAAAGTCTGGGCGCACGGCGCAAATCCGAAGATGGTTGGGAAAGTGCTGATCGATCTCAGGGATATCGATGGCAAGGAATTCGTGCGCGAGCGCGTCGACCTCGCCAAGGCGAAGCCGAGCTTCTGGCAGGACTACAAGTTCACCAATCCCGTCACGCGGAAAGTCGAGCCCAAGCAGATGTACTGCGAGCGACTCGACGATACGGTCGTTTGCGGCGGCATCTACAAGTAGCAGTCATCGCGCCGAAGGGCGGAAACGAGGGGAAACGCTCATGAAGGTATGGCACAAGATACTCGTGGCACCGGGGTTGGCGATTGTCTTCCTGCTCATGTTGGGAGTGACGACCTACAGCGTGTTGAAAGGTCAGAACGCGGCGCTGGTCGAACTGTTCGGGACGCGCTTCGGCAGCTATCAGCTCGCGGCGAAGTCCTCGCAAGAGATCGGCGAGGTGCACGCAGGGGTCTACCGGCTCTTCACCTGGATCGTCAACCTGAACGAGGACAAGGTCAAGCAGGCCAAGGGGCGGCTGCTGGGCCAAATCGACAGCGTCACCAAGGACCTGGCCGCATTCGACGCGCGCACCGACCTGGATCCTGGCGAACGCAAGATCGCGGACGGCGTCCTCGTGAAGCTCGCCAAGTACCGCAAGGATGTCGATAACGCAATCGAGCTGAGCACGGTCGACTTGAACACCGGCATGGCGGCAATGCAGACGGCCGATTACGACTTCCAGGAGATGATGAAGGAATTAAAAAATCTCGTGGACGTCGAGACGAGGCTGGCACAACAGGGTTACGACAGCGCCGTCGCCGCGTTCAGCAGGGTGACGGTAATTGTCCTGGGGATCGTTGCACTGGCGCTCGCGGCGTCCCTCGGAATCGCACTGTACATGAGCAGAAGGATCGTTCGGCCGCTCAACAACGCGATCGCGGTCGCGGGGTGCATTGCCGGCGGCGACCTGACCTCGGAGGTCAAGCCCGAGGGACGCGACGAGACCGCCGCGCTGCTGCGAGCGCTGAGGGACATGAACGACAGCCTGAGGCGAATCGTGGGCGACGTGAGGGGCAGCACCGACATGGTCGCCACCGCCTCGCGCGAGATCGCGCAGGGTAATGCGGACCTTTCGTCGCGAACCGAGCAGCAGGCAAGCGCGCTGGAAGAGACTTCCGCCTCGATGCAGCAGATGGCTGCTACCGTGGGGCAGAACGCGCAGAATGCCAAGAAGGCGAACGAACTGGCGGCTCAGGCCTCGACAGTCGCGACCAAGGGCGGGGACATGGTGCGCGAGGCGGTCGGTACCATGAACGGCATTACCGATTCGTCCAAGAAGATCGCCGATATCATCGGCGTCATCGACGGCATCGCGTTCCAGACCAACATCCTGGCCCTCAATGCCGCGGTAGAGGCGGCCCGGGCAGGTGAGCAGGGACGGGGCTTCGCGGTGGTCGCATCGGAGGTGAGGAGCCTGGCGCAGCGCTCGGCCGCAGCGGCCAAGGAGATCAAGGATCTGATCACCGATTCGGTGAGCAAGGTCGACGCAGGCTCGCGCCAAGTCAATGATGCGGGCCGCACCATGGACGAAATCGTCGCCTCGGTCAAGAAGGTGAGCACGCTGATCGCGGAGATCGCGGCTGCGAGCCAGGAGCAGGCGCAGGGCATCGAGCAGGTGAGCGAGACCATGACACAGCTCGAAAAAGTGACCCAGCAGAACGCCGCCATGGTCGAGGAGGCGAGCGCCGCTGCCGGCAGCCTGGAGCAGCAGTCGCGGGCGCTGTCCGACGCCGTGGCCGCCTTCCGGCTAAACGGCGAATTGCGAAGCGCTGCCGCACCGAGGCTCGAGGCGAACCGGGAGCGTGCTGCGCCAGTGGCGCCGCCGTCTCTCGGGACGACGAAGCCGAAGCTTCAGGCGCCGCCCGCGAAGGCCGTCGCGCACAAGTATGCACCCGCGGCCGCAGAGGGCTGGCAAGAGTTCTAGCGCAGCGAGGAGGAGGCGCGCCCTTGAACCACGAATTTGCATTTTCGCTCGACGACTTCGGCCGTATCCGTCAGATGATCTCGGAATACGCCGGAATCTCGCTGCACGCGCGCAAGGGAAACATGGTCTACAATCGACTCGCCCGCCGGCTGCGTGCAATCGGCGCGCGCAGCTTTCGCGACTATCTCGACCGCGTGGAAATGCCGGGATCGGAGGAGAGAGAGCGCTTCGTCAACGCGCTCACGACCAATCTCACGGCTTTCTTCCGCGAGCCGCACCACTTCGACAGCCTTGCCCGACTGGCGAAAACGCGACCCGGGGGCGTGCTGCGCGTCTGGAGCTGCGCCTGCTCGACGGGCGAGGAGCCTTATTCGGCTGCAATCGTTCTGCGCGAAGCGGGCCGCACGGCCGATATTCTCGCGACTGACATCGACACGGAGGCGCTCGCGGCCGCGCGTCTGGGCGTCTACCGAACGGAAGCCCTGGAGAAAATTGGATCCGAGCGCACGCGGCGGCACTTCCTCAGGGGCACGGGCGATAACGCCGGCCACGCCCTCGTTCGCCCAGAACTGCGCGCGATGGTGAAGTTCGGGCTGCGCAATTTGCTCGCCTCCGACTGGCCGGCGCACGAGCGATTCGACGCGATATTGTGCCGTAACGTCATGATCTACTTTGACCGTTCGACACAGCGACGGCTCCTGGACCGTCTCGCCGGCGCGCTTCTGCCGGGAGGAATCCTGTTCCTCGGGCATTCGGAGAGTTGCGCCACCGGGCATCCTGCGTTCACGGCCTGCGGCAGGACCGAATACGAGCTCCGTCACACGAAAGCCGCGTAGATCGCGGCGGAGCGGCGATGGACGATTCGGTAGCGCGCTACTTCGACAAGCAGTTCGGGCTTGAGGCCGTCAAGATCCTGCCGGGGCAGTATTACTCGGCGCGGCGCGACATCGCGATCGTGACGGTGCTCGGCTCGTGCGTGTCGGCGTGCTTGTGGGACCCGGAGATGCGCATCGGTGGCATGAACCACTTTATGCTGCCTGGTTCGGCTCGAGGCAGGGACGGAACAGCGCTGGACTCGCCAGAGTCGGCGCGCATCGGGATCTACGCGATGGAGCTCCTGATCAACCAGCTGCTCAAGCTCGGCGCCGAGCGCGCTCGCCTGGTGGCAAAGGTGTTCGGCGGCGGCTGCGTGCTGGAAGGCATGGATATGCTGAACATCGGCAATCTGAACGGGGCCTTCGTGCTTGAGTTCCTCCGTGAGGAAGGGATCCCGCTGGTGGCTACGGACCTGTACGACGTTTGCGCGCGCAAGGTGTACTTTTTTCCTAGGACCGGAAAGGTACTGGTCAGGCGCCTTGCCGCCCTGCGCAACGACACCATCGAGCGGCGTGAGCGCGATTACCTGGCGTTGCTCTCGCGGTCGGGGGGCATATCCGAGATCGAGATCTTTGCGCAGCCCCGATGAACCGCATCAAGGTACTGGTGGTCGACGACTCGGCGGTGATGCGCGGCATCATCGGCAGGGTCGTGAACGCGCAGCCCGACATGACGGTGGTCGGACTGGCGAATGATCCCCTCGTGGCGATGGAGCGCCTGCGGATCTCCGAGCCCGATGTGATCACCCTGGATGTCGAGATGCCGCGCATGGATGGGCTGGAATTTCTCGCCCACCTGATGCGGACGCGACCGGTGCCCGTGGTGATGGTGTCGTCGCTGACCGCGCGTGGGGCGGACGTGACGCTGCGCGCGCTCGAGCTCGGCGCAGTGGATTTCATCGCCAAGCCGCAGCTGGCCGGCGACTCGACCCTTGCGAGCTACGCGGAGGAGGTTGCCGAAAAGCTGCGCGCGGCGGCGGGGGCCTGCGTCACACGCACGCCCGCAAAGCCGGGCGCGCCCCTGCGCGTGGCGGCGGATTCGATGAACGCCGACAAGGTGATCGTAATCGGCGCATCGACCGGAGGCGTGGAAGCCCTGCGCGAGGTGCTCGCGCGGCTTCCGAAAGACATTCCGCCGCTGCTGGTCGCGCAGCACATGCCGGGCGGATTCACCCGCAGCTTCGCGCAGCGTCTGGACGCGCTATGCGAGATCGGCGTCGGCGAGGGCCAGGATGGCGAATCGCTGCGCCCGGGCCGCGCCTATATCGCCCCCGGCGGACGCCATATGCTGCTTGGGGCGAAGGCCGGCCGCCCGGTGCTGCGCCTGTCCGACGCGCCACCGGTCAACCGTCACCGCCCTTCGGTGGACTCGCTGTTCCGCTCGGCGGCGGAGGTCGCGGGCGCGGACTGCATCGGCGTCATGCTTTCGGGGATGGGCGCCGACGGTGCAGAAGCAATGCTCGAGTTACGGCGTATCGGCGCCTACAACATCGCGCAGGACGAAGCGAGCTGTGTCGTTTTCGGAATGCCCAAGCAGGCGATCACGGCACGCGCGGTGCATGAGGTCCTGCCACTGCAGGAAATCTCGCGCCGCCTCGTCGAGCTATGCGTCGTCGGGTGAAGGTACTTCCTCCGACGCAGCGGGATCGGGCGAATCGATGCGCTCGAGACGGTAGCCGCGCTGGTATACCGCGCTCAGGCGCCAGCCGTTCTCCGGGTACAAGTCGAGCTTGGTGCGGAGCTGGCTGATATGCGTATCGACGGTGCGCGTGCCGACCTCGGCGCCCGTCCCCCAGACCGTGTCGAGCAGGTAGGAGCGCGACAGCAGACGGCCCACGTCGCGCAACAGCAGCACGGCGAGGTCGAACTCCTTCTGCGTAAGGTCGAGCATGACGCCCCTTTTCTGTAGCGTGCGGCCCACCACGTCGACACGGAAAGGGCCCGTCTCGAAAGGCGCGTCGTCGCGGGGGCCCCGACCATGGGCGCGGCGCAGCAGCGCCTCCACGCGGGCGAGGAACTCCATCCTGCGCAGCGGTTTGACCAGATAGTCATCGGCGCCGGCCCTCAGGGCATGGACCATGTCCTCTTCTCGATCGCGGGCCGTTGTAAACAGCACCGGCAGGTACTCGCGCCCCGATTTCCGGATTGCCTTGAGCACTTCCTCGCCGCTCAGGTCGGGAACCTGCCAGTCAAGGACGGCCAGGTCGAAGGTGTCGTTCAGCACCGCCTGCAGCATGTCGTGCCCGCGGCTGAACAGGCGGCAGACGTAGCCTTCCGACGTGATCCAATGCTCCAGCAGACTCCCTTGGGAAGGGTCGTCTTCCAAAACCGAGATTCGAGGCGCAGCCGCAGTCTGTCTCTTCATCCTAAGGGCGGTCATAACCTCTCGATGCGACGCACTATTATAGATTCGGCCGTGTCCAGGCGCCCGGACGATACGATAGAAATATCCGATTGACCCAAAAAGGGGCTGGTACGGCATCACACTAGCTTACAAATCCTTCACATCACCCGGCCATCAACGGCGCGGTCCGGCTAGATTGGTCGATGCGGTGAACCACGGGAAAGCGCTCACAGGACAGATGTCCTCGCAAGCCAATCGTCCGCTGCCGGAGGGCTTTCGGCTCGAAAAGTTCCGGATTCTCAGAGTGCTCGCCTCCGGAGGCTTTTCCTTTGTATATCTCGCGCACGATGAGAGCGAGATGCCCGTGGCCCTAAAGGAATACCTGCCCGCCTGGCTCGCGCTGCGCGCCGGCGAATGCCATTCGCCGACCGTGCCGACGGAGAACCTCGCGACTTTCCGGCACGGCATGAAGTGCTTCTTCGAGGAAGGCAGGGCTTTGGCCACCTTGCGTCACCCCAACGTCGTGCGCGTGCTGGATTTCTTTCGCGCCAACGGCACGGCGTACCTGGCGATGCGCTATGAGCGCGGTCGCTCGCTGGACGAGCACATCAGGAAGCGACGCGGCGCACTCAGCGAGGAATGGATACGCAGCACGTTCACGAATCTCCTCAAGGGGTTGCGCGAAGTGCATTCCAACAAACTCCTGCACCTCGACGTCAAGCCGGGAAACATCTACATCCGCAACGACGGCGTGCCGTTGCTGATCGACTTCGGTGCCGCGCGCCAGGCACTCTCGGTCGAGGACTCACCCCTGCTGCGCCAGATATGCACGCCGGGATTCGCTTCGCCCGAGCATTACGGCGCGCGCCAGGCGCTCGGACCATGGAGCGACGTGTACTCCGTGGGCGCCAGCATGTACGCCTGCGTCGCCGCAGGGGCACCGCCTCCCGCGAGCGCACGCACGGAGCACGACCGCATGATTCCGGCGCGGCGCGGCTGGGCGGGCAAGTATTCGCCCCAACTGCTGGAAACCATCGACTGGTGCCTGCGGTTGAACCCAATGGAGCGGCCGCAGAGCGTGTTCACGCTGCAGAAGGCGCTTAGCGGAGAAAGGGCGCCGGCGATTCGCAGAGAAGGGCCGGGCGCGGATTCGCTCGAGCAGTCGGCGCCAGGCTTCTCGGTGGCCTGAGATGAACTGCTCCATCGTCCAGGAAAGCCGCAAAGGCAGACGGAGCCGCAATCAGGACCGGGTGGGGCACTGGAGGGCGCCCGAGGCGCTGCTCATGGCGGTCGCCGACGGCATGGGTGGCCACGAGGGAGGAGAGCTTGCGGCGCAGGTCGCGGTCGAGCATCTCGCGGGCGCATTCCGCGCCGAAGCGAAACCACGCCTTCCCGATCCCGGCCGGTTTCTCCGTTGCTCGCTGGAAGGGGCGCATGCGGCGATCGTCCAGCAGGGTGTGAAGGCAGGGCTCGGCGATTCGCCGCGCACCACGCTCGTCGCGTGCCTCGTGCAGGGCGGTCACGCGTTCTGGTCGTTCGTCGGCGATTCGCGCCTCTACCTGATTCGCGCCGGCCGTGTGCTGACGCGGACCAAGGACCACACGGTCGTGCAGCAGCTGGTGGATGCGGGCCGCATGCGCGAGGAGGCGGTCGCCGCGCATCCGGAACGTAACAAGCTTCTCCGCTGCCTGGGTGGCTCGGTGGCGTCGGCTTGCGAACCGGTCGCGAGCGCTCCGCTTGCCAAAGGCGACATCGTGCTGCTTTGCACAGACGGCCTGTGGGGATGCCTCACGCCGCGCCAGCTGGTGGTGCGGTTGATCGGCAAGGACCCCGCGCGTGCGCTGCCGGACGTGACGGCCCTTGCGGAAGCGCACGGCGGACCCGATTGCGACAATATCTCGGCAGTGCTGATGCAGTGGCACGGCGGCGCGGTTTCCGAGGCACGCACCGGGCGGGGATGACTCGACCAAGGCTGGAACAGCCGGTTCAGAACGACGCTACGGCGTAGACCGTGGGGCCGCTGAATTTGTAGGTCACGTTGCCGTTGTAGCTCGACTTCGTTATGTCCACATCGTAGTCCACGTACCGGTAGCCCGCACCGACGCCGAAGTTCCGATGAAACCGGTAATCGATCCCCGCGGTGACGTTCACCAGCGAACCGTTGTAGTCGCCGTAGTTCAACGAAAAGTAATCCACCCGCCCGGACAGCAGCCACCTCGGCGAGAAGGCATACGCGCCATATAGCCCGATCGTCGGCAGCGGCGCCAGCGTGTCTCCCGTCTGCCCCCCCACCCCGGTTGCCGAGAGCGAGGCGGTGAAATCCGTGACGAACAATCCGAGCGCGACGCCCATCTCGGCCTGGTCGTTCTTCACGAACGAATAGCCGCCGCTCAGCCGGTAAACGGTGGAGTCGAATTCCCCAGCGACGACCGTGTTGACGGGATAGGTCTTGTCGCCCCAATTGATGGTGCGGTTGATCGCCCCGGAATTGCTGCGATCCAGCGCAAAGTATTCGAACTCGATCTTCCAGCGCTCGCCGAGCCGCACGCCGGCGAGAAACGATCCCAGGGTCTTGCGGTCGGAGAATCCAAGGTCGTCCTCGAAGCTTACCGACGTCCCGACCGTACCCGCCGAGTTGTTCAGGCTCGCGGTGGTGTCCACCGACGGAATGTACGCGCCGAGCTGGAACGTCCACCTGTCCTGCAGCGCCGGATGGACCTTCCAAGGCGACTCCTGCCCGGCCGCGAGGCCCGAAGCAAGGATTCCGAGCAGCACCGAACCCAATTGGACGGCGAATCGACTACGGGCTCGCATGGAGTTCGCGCCCGGGACTTGAACGTCGTTCATTGGAAAGCTCCCTGTCGTTGAGTCGGAACCGCAGCGCTCCGCAGTGATTATGTATAGCTGCTTGCCGCGCGCCGGCATTGATCCTGATCAAACCCGTCAGGCTCTGACCGCGCCCACACCAGGCCTATTCCGGCCCGAGCCGGAAGCAGGTACCCTTCCGGGCGCACGCAGCGCTGCCTCCTCTCCTATGCCCCGCATCCTCCGCAACACGCTGATCTCCGTGCGCGACCTACTGGTCGCGGCGGCACCGTTCGCGCTCCTCGTGCTGGTGCTGCTCGCCGGCGCCTATTACCTGCTCCAGCCGACGCCGCCCAGGCGGGTGGTGCTCGCCACCGGCCCGGAGCAGAGCGCCTACGCCGAGTTCGGCAAGCGCTACGCGGCCGAGCTCAGGCGCTACGGCATCGTGGTCGTGCTGCGGCCCACGCGCGGCTCGCTGGATAACCTGCACGCGCTGCGCGACCCGAAGCAGGACGTGGACCTGGGTTTCGTGCAGGGCGGCTCGAGCGATGCCGTGCGCGCCGTCGACGAGGACCAGAGCGGCGTGCCGCTGGTCTCGCTCGGAAGCCTGTTCTTCGAGCCGGTGTGGCTGTTCTACCGCGAGGAGGCGGCGCGCGGCCTGCCGCAGGCGACGCTGACGCAACTCGCGCAGCTGCAGGGCTGGCGCGTGAACCTCGGCGCGCGCGGCAGCGGCACCCCCGGACTGATGAGGAAGCTGCTGGCGGCCAACGGCATCGAGCGCGACAGTCTGAAATCGGCCGGCCTCGACCTGACCCCGGCGGTGGTGGCGCTGCTCGGCGGCGAGCTCGATGCGCTGGCGTTCGCCTCGGCCCCCGAATCGCCGATGGTCCAGATGTTGCTGCAGACTCCGGGCGTGAAGCTGTTCGAGTTCCCTCAGGCGGAGGCTTACGCGCGCCGCTTCCCGTTCCTCAGCCCGGTGGTCCTGCCGCGCGGCGTGGCGGACCTCGCGCTCGACGTGCCCGCGCACGACGTGCCGCTGATCGCGCCGACCACCTCGCTGGTGGCGCGCGAGGACACGCATCCGGCGCTGGTGCAGCTGTTCGTGCAGGCGGCGAGCCGGATCCACGGCGGCGCAGGGTGGATTGCGCGCGCGGGGCGGTTTCCGACGCCTGAACACTCGGAGTTCCCCCTCGCCCGCGAAGCCGAGCGCTACTATCGCAACGGGCCGCCGCTGCTGCAGCGCTACCTGCCGTTCTGGCTCGCGAACCTGATCGACCGCATGTGGGTGGTGCTGATCACCATCATCGCCGTGGTGATCCCGCTGTCGCGCGTGGTGCCGCCGTTGTACGAGTTCCGCGTACGCCGCCGCATCTTCCGCTGGTACCGGCAGTTGCGCGACATCGAGGAACGGCTTGCCGGCGGCGCCGTGCCGGCCGCCGGACTGCTCGGCGAGCTAGACAAGCTCGACGCCCGGGCCGCCAGGATCGCCGTGCCGCTGTCCTACACCGACGAGCTCTACAACCTGCGCAGCCACATCGCGCTGGTGCGCGGCCGGCTGCGCCAATAGGGCTGACCCGGCGCTCGCGTGAGGGCGCGGGCGATCACTTGCCGGCCGGCTTGGAGTCGAGCGTCGAGAACTTCTTCTCGAAGTACGCGCGCACCTGCTTCGCCTTGGCCCGGTCCATGTGCGGTTGGAACAGCGTCTCCACGGCGTACTTGATGCGGTCGTAGTCGTAGTGGCAGTCCTTCGCGCGCCACTCCGGCAGGAAGCCCTTCGCCACCACGGGTGCAAAGACCTTCGGCTGGCCTCCATAGGCGAAGCACAGCAGCGTGTAGAAGCGCGCCTGCGTGAGCGGATGCTCTTCGGCCAGGTCTTCTTTTTCGAAGTTCTTGGCCTGCTCCTCGGCCTTGCGCGCGTACATGAGGGCGACGCCGCTGATGGCCGAGCGCGCGAAATTGGGCCCGAACTGCATCATCGAGTAGGCGGCGACCGCGTCGGCGGAATCCTCCTCCGGCCCCAGAAGCGGCATCTTGTACTGGTCGAACAGCATGTGCGCGAACTCGTGCAGGAACACCTCGGTCGTGGGGCCGATGATCGCGTCTTCGGGCGTGATGCCCATGGGCGTGGTGTCCTTTGGCGCGTGATCGACGACGTCCTGGATATATTCGTAGCAGGTGGTGACGGAGTAGTCCTCGTCGTCGTACCAGGCATTGCGCTTGCCGTCGCAGCCCTTGAGCCGCACGGTGATGTTGCGCGGCAGCTTGAACGGGCTCAGCACCATCTGCATCTGCTCCAGAACCTTGCGCTCCTTGAGCATCTTGTAGAGCGCCTCGTGCTTCGGGTCGGTCGGCGGCACGTACTCGATCAGCACCTTGCCGGTCCTCGCGGGCGCAACCTTGGTCGCGGCCGTCGCGCTCAGCGTGAACGTCAGGGCGCAGACGGCGGCAAGGGACAGTCCGAGACCTTTCGACGAAATTCGCACGAAATTCTCCCTATCGTTCAGAAACACGTCAGGCATTAGATGCGACTGGATATTCCGCGAATTGACATGGATCAAATGAAGCAATCGCGACCTCGGGCTCCATCTCGGCCCGACCGGTCGTCCTCGTCGCCGTCATGTGACCTTGCGTCACGTCAATTCGTCCGCTGGCGCAAGGCATAGTCTTTTCGATGTCGCTTTTCGCGTGACTGCCCGGTGCCTAACCGTCGCCAGTTCCTGGGGGTGATGCTCATGTTGCCAAGTGCTGCTGTTGCAAGAGGCAAATCGCGGCTCGGCCTTCCCGAGCCGCAGACCAGTGCGGGCTGCGACCTGCTCGCCGCCCTGAAAGCGCGCCGGAGCACGCGCGAGTTCGCGGCCAGGCCGCTGCCTTTGGAGGTGCTCTCCACGCTGCTGTGGGCGGCCTTCGGGGTGAACCGGCCGCGCAGCGGCGGCCGTACCGCGCCGTCGGCGCACGGCTGGCAGGAAACCGACGTCTACGCCGCGCTCGCCGAGGGACTCTATCGCTACGACGCTTCGGCGCATGCGCTCGACCTGGCGGTCGGGCAGGATATGCGCGCGCTGACCGGGTCGCAGGACTTCGTCGGCGCGGCACCGCTGAACCTCGTGTATGTCGCCGACTTTTCGCGCATGGTCGACGCGAGCGAGGAGGACCGACTATTCTTCGCCGCCGCCGACGCGGCGCTGATCGCGCAGAACGTCTACCTCTATTGCGCGGCGGCCGGCCTGGCCACGGTGGTGCGCGGCCTCGTCGACCGCAGGAAGCTCGCTCCGGCGATGCGGCTGCGGCGGGAGCAGCGCATCGTTCTCGCGCAGACCGTCGGCTTCCCGGCGCGAAGCTAGCGGCGCAGGTCCGCGGACTCGAGCACTCTCGGATTCACGACGTTGATCGGCGTGCCGGCAGCGTAGGCCGCGATCTGGTCGAAGATATCGGTGAACTGGATCTCGTACTCCTCGCGCGTCACGTAGCCGATGTGCGGCGTGCACACGACGTTGTCCAGCGCGAACAGCGGGTAGCCGGGGTCGCGCACCGGCTCCTTCTCGTAGACGTCGACGGCGGCCATGCCGGGTCGCCCGGCCTTCAGGGCGGCGACCAGCGCCCCCGGCTCGACGAGCGGCGCGCGGCTGGTATTGACGAGCAGCGCCGTCGGCTTCATGCGCGCGAGATCGGCCGCGGTGACGATGCCGCGCGTCGCCTCGACCAGGCGCATGTGCAGCGAGAGCACGTCGCACTCGGAGAAGAACGCTTCCTTGCCCGGCGCCACGGCCCAGCCGTCGCGGCGCGCGCGCTCGAGTGAGGCCGGGCGCGCCCACACCAGCACGTTCATGCCGAATGCCTTGCCGTAGCCTGCGACCGTGCTGCCGATCCTGCCGTAGCCGTAGATCCCGAGCGTCTTGCCACGCAGCCCATGGCCGACGCCGGTCTGCCAGGTGCCCGCCTTGAGCGCGGCCATCTGCTGAGGGATCTGGCGCATCGCCGCGAGCACCAGCGCCCAGGTGAGCTCGGCGGCGGCGTACGACGGCGTGCCGGGATGCTGGCTCGACGAAACGACGATGCCGAGCCGCGTGCAGGCGTCGACGTCGATGTGCGGGTAGACGCTGCGCTGGCTGATGAGCCCGAGCCTGGGCAGCCGCTCGAGCAGGGGCGCGCGGATCTCGGTGCGCTCGCGTATCAGCACCAGCGCCTCGGTGTGGCGCAGGCGTCCGGCGAGCGCGTCGACGTCCTGCACGTGGTCGTTCCAGATGGTGACGTCGTGCCCCGACAGCTTGCCGAAGCAATCCAGCGTCCGCAGGGTGTCGAAATAGTCGTCGAGGATGGAGATCTTCAATTCGGCAGCCGCTTTGATATTCGTCAAACCCCGTCTCGGCAAGGTAGCACAGACTTTGACCGGGCGCGTTTTGCGCCCCCAATCTGGAAAGGAACAGTCTCATGAAACTGCAACGTTTTTTCAGCGGCCTGCTCGTGCTGTCTCTGGCGGCAGGCGGCGCTCTGGCAGCGACCGACAAGGCCAAGAAGCAGGCCGAGGTGCGCAAGGCCGCCCAGACTGCGCTCGCCAAGTTCTACAAGGCGGAACCGAAACTCAAGCAGGAGGTGGCGAAAGCGCCGGGCTATGCCGTGTTCACGACTTTCGGCATGAGCTTCATCATCGGCGGGGAGGGCGGCAGGGGCGTGGTGCGCAACGCCAAGACGAAGAAGGACACGTTCATGAAGATGGGCCAGGCGAGCGCGGGGGTGCAGGCCGGTATCGCGCAGAACGAGACGCTGATCATATTCAAGACGGCCAAGGCGATGAACGAGTTCGTCGAGAAGGGCTGGGAGTTCGGCCTGGGCGGCAGCATCTCCGCGGGCGCAGGCGACAAGACGACGGGTGGCGGCAGCGGCGAGAACCTGATCGCCGACGCGCTGTATTACAGCTACACCAAGAACGGCATTGAGGGCGGGGGCGCGGTCGCCGGGACGAAGTTCTGGAAGGACGACCAGCTGAATTGATCGTCGGGGCGGCGGGGGTGGGCCGCATGCGTTGAGCGGCGATTGTCCGCTAAGCTTGTCGCGTGACCCACCGCCTCGTGCCGCCGCACGTCACGCCGCCGCCGCGTCCGCTCAACCGGCTGGCGTTCGTGGCGAAGTTCGTGCGCAATCCGCTGCTCGCCATGCCGCAGGCGGTATACGAGGAGGACTTCGTGCGCTACAGCGGCGGCAAGGCGCCGCTGGCGTGGGTCACGGGGCCCTCTTTCGTCAAGACTGTGCTGCTCGACGAGCGCGACAAGTTCGAGAAGCGGGCTCAGATGCGGGTGCTCGGCCCGTTGCTCGGCAAGGGCGTCCTGACGAGCGAAGGCGCGGACTGGAAGTGGCAGCGACAGGCCCTGGCGCCGATATTTCGGCCCCAGGAGCTGGTGAACTTCGTGCCGAGGTTCGTGCGCGCGGCCGAGGACCTCATCTCGGGCTGGCGCGCCGCGCCGCCGGGCTCTGTGCAGGCGATCGACCGCGACATGACCCGCGGAACCTTCGACGTCATCTCGGCGACCCTGCTGCCGACTGCCGAAGAGCGCGTGTCGCGAGCGATCGAGCGCTCGACGGGCGAGTTTCAGAAGTCGGGTGCCTGGTCGCAGCTCTACGCGCTCGCCAAACTGCCGAAGTGGCTGCCGCAACCGCGCCAGCGCACGAACCGGCAGGCGGTGGTCGCGCTGCGCGCGGCGGTCGCCGCCATGGTCCGCGAGCGTCGCGAGAGCGGCGCGCAGCCGGACGATCTCATGCACCGGCTGATGCGCGCGCGCGATCCCGAGACCGGGCAGGCGATGAACGACGAGCAGCTGGTGGACAACCTGCTCACCTTCTACCTCGCGGGGCACGAGACCACGGCGAAGGCCCTCACCTGGACGCTTTACCTGCTGGCGCGCGCGCCGCGCTGGACTGAGGCGCTGAAGGACGAGATCGCGCGCGTGACCGGCGGCGCCGCTGTGGCGCACGAGCACGTCGATAAGCTGCTGCTCGTGCAGCAGGTGCTCAAGGAGAGCATGCGCATCTATCCGCCGGTGCCGGTGATGACGCGCCAGGCCGTCGCCCACACGCGGCTCGGGCCGCACGAGATCAAGGCAGGCACCTCCATCGTGCTGTCGATCTACGCCATCCACAGGCACCGCCGGCGCTGGGACGACCCGGACGCCTTCGACCCGACGCGCTTTGCGCCGGAGAACGAAGCGAAGATCCCGCGCTATCAGTACATGCCCTTCGGCGCCGGCCCTCGCATCTGCATCGGCATGGCCTTCGCCATGATCGAGGCGACCGCCATGCTGGCCACCATGCTGCGGCACGCGCGCTTCGCGCCGGTCGAGGGGCACGAGCCGCTGCCGGTGGCGCGCGTCACGCTGCTTCCCCGCGGCGGCATGCCGCTCAAGGTGTGGACCGGATAGCCCGCCGCGCGGCGCGCTAGCGCATCAGGGTGGCGATCAGGGAGGCGACTGCGGCGAGCGCGGCGGCGAACGCCGCCCACATCGCCCAGCGCGCCGCGTTCGCGGCGGCCTTGGCGGCGTTCTCCAGCGCTGCGGTCGGGGCCGCAGCGTCCGGTTCAGGTCGCCCGGCCGACTTGTCTTCCACGGCGGGGCGGTCGCCCCAGTAGCCGTCGTAGATGCGCTCCCGGCGCAGCTCCTCGGCGGACGCCGGGGCGGCGCCCAGCTGCGCGCTGGGCATGGTGATGTCGATGACGGTTTCCGAATGGTCTCTCATGGGTCCCTGCGCTGGACTGCGGCTGCAGCGCATACCAACATCTTCGGCGGGCGCAGGCAAGGTCATCGCCCGCGGCTCTCACACTGCTTCACACTGCCTTACAGTGCGGGGCGCGCGCGCCCAATGATATCGTGCCGTTTTTCGGGCTTCGATGGGAAAGTTCGCATGCCTGCAACGCATTCCTCTTCGACGCCGCCGGCGGGCGCCTATGTCGCGCGCGCCGAGGGCGTCTACGACTCGAGCGAGCTCACGCGCGGACCGTGGGATCCTGGCCACCAGCATGCAGGCCCGCCGGTCGCGCTGGTGGCGCGCGAGATCGCGCGCGCGGCCGCCGCGCTGGAGATGACGCACCTCGCGCGCCTCACGAGCAACCTGCTGCGGCCGATCCCGATCGCGCCGCTCAGGATCGAGGTGGGCGCGGACTACGCGGGACGCAATGTCGCGCATTTCTCCGCGCGGCTGTTCGACGGGGATCGGGAGCTCGCCCGGTTCACCGCGGTCGCGCAACGCGAGACCAGCGTCGACCTGCCCGCGCAGCTGGCCGGGCATCCGCTGCCGCAGGCGCCGCAATCACCGGAGGCCCTGGCGCCGGTCGTGTTTCCGCACGCTCCGGGCAGCGTCGGGTATCACGACCTGGTCGAGCTGCGCGTCGCGCAAGGAGCGCTGACGCGCGGGCCCTGCGCGGTCTGGTTTCGCATGCGCCATTCCCTGGTCGCGGGCGAGCCGCCGAGCGGCATCGAGCGCGTCGCGGTGGCGGCCGATTCCGGCAACGGCATCAGCGCGGTGCTCGACTTCAGGCGCTACACCTTCGTCAATTCGGATCTGACGATCAACCTGCTGCGTGCGGCGCAGGGAGAGTGGATCTGCATCGATGCGCGCACCATGGTCGGTCCGGGCGGGGGAGGGATCGCGGAGTCGAGGATCTTCGACGTGCAGGGACTGATCGGCCGGGCGACCCAGAGCCTCAACATCCGTACGCGCTGAGCGCGCAGCGCGCGCGGCTCACTTCGCGCGCCAACCCCCGTCGACGACCAGCGCGTGGCCGTTGACGTACCCGGCCTCGTCGGAAGCGAGCCAGCAGACGGCAGCCGCGATGTCCTCGACGCTGCCGCGCGTGCCTGCCGGGACCAGGGCGCGCACCTGATCGTCGTTGACCGCGACGCCGCGCGCGCTCATGTCGGGAATGCCGGGGCCGAGGATCGCCTGCGAGTGCCCCCTCAGCCCGGTCGGGACGGCGCCCGGGCAGACGCAGTTGACCCGGATGCCGCGCGCGCCGTAGCTCACCGCCATCTGGCGCGTGAGCCCGACCACGCCGTGCTTGGCGGCGATGTACGCGGCGCCGCCGCCGGTGCCGTTGAGGCCTGCGACCGAGGCCATGTTGACGATGCGGCCGCGTCCGCGCGGCAGCATTTCGCGTAGCGCCCGCTTGCAGCCGAGGAACGCGCCGGTGAGGTCTATGTCGATCACGCGGCGCCAGATCGATTCCTCGAGCTCGTCGACGTCGAAATAGCCGTCCAGGATGCCCGCATTGTTGAACATGATCTCGAGGGGCCCCAGCTCGGCGACCGCTTTGGTCACCGCCTCGTCGAGCGTCGCGGCCCGGCTCACGTCCGCGGCGTAGCCCGCGGCGCGCCCGCCGGCGCGCGCGATCATGGCGGCGGTCTCGCGCGCGGTCGCGGCATCGAGGTCGATCGCCGCCACCGCCGCTCCGCGCGCGCCGAGCATCAGCGCCGTCGCGCGGCCGATGCCCGAGCCCGCGCCGGTCACCACGGCCATGCGTCCTTCGAACTTCATCGGGGCGTCCCCTCGAGAATGATGATCGAGCAGGCGGCCTCGTCGAAGCCGATTACGCCGCCGCCGTTCTCCGCGAGCGCGACGCGCGCGCGTGCGGCCTGGCGCTCGCCGGCCTCGCCGCGCAGCTGCAGCACGAGCTCGTGGATCATCGACAGGCCGGTGGCGCCCACCGGGTGGCCCTTGGAAACGAGCCCGCCCGACAGGTTCACCGGCAGCCTGCCGCCGAGCGCGCTGGCGCCCGACTCGACGAAGCGCCCGCCTTCGCCCGGCGGGCAGAAGCCGAGCATCTCGCACTGATAGAGCTCGCAGAACGAGGTCGCGTCGTGCACCTCGGCGAGGTCGATGTCCTGGGGTCCGAGCCCCGCCGCGGCGTAGGCGCACTGCGCGGCGATGCGGCTCAACCCCGGCTCGTCGAGGGCGCGGTACTTGCCGCCCGAGAGCGTGCTGGCGCGCACCCGGACCGCGCGTTCGCGCACGCGCGCGGGAAGCGAGCCGAGGAAGCGCTCCGAGCACAGCAGCGCCGCCGCGGCGCCGTCGCCGATCGGCGCGCACATGGCGCGCGTCAGGGGATAGCTCACGACGCGGTCGGCGAGCACCTGCTCGGTCGAGACCTCGAAGCGGTATTGCGCCAGCGAATTCTTTGCGCCCATGGCGTGATTCTTCGAAGCGCCGGCGGCGATCTGGCGCTGCGTCGTGCCGTAGGTCTTCATATGGTAGGCCGCCTGCATGGCGTAGGTGTCCATGAACACCGTGCCGCCGCCGGCGTTCGGCACGAACAGCTTGCCGGCGAGCTCGCCCGCCTTGGCGTAATACGCCAGCCATTCGTCGCGATCCAGCTGGTCGATCCCGCCCTCGAAGATCTCCTGCGTGCGCCGCGGGTCGTTCGGCACGAACGTCTTCTCCACGCCGATGGCGAGCGACAGCTCGGACTGGCCCGAGAGCACGTCCTTCCACGCGCCGTGGAACGCCATCGACGCCGTGGCGCAGCCGCCTTCGACGTTGATCATCGGCACGCGCTCGGGAAAACGCCCTTCGCGCACCAGCGGCGTGAAGCACACCTGGCCGCGGATGTTGCCCTGCCCGAAGCTGCCCATGCCGCAGTTGCCGAACCAGCCTTGCTCGATGGCGCCCCCGTCGTCCATGCCGGCGTCGGCGAGCACCTGCAGGTAGGCCTCGCGGGTCAGATCCTTGAAGGACTTGTCCGGCAGCTTGCCGAACGGCGTGCACGAAGTGCCGATGACGTATACGGAGCTCATGACGGGATTATCTCATCGCCGGCGAACGGGCCCTCATGCTGCGCGCCGGAAAGTAGGACAATGCGCTTCGCGGCTGCGCGACCATAGAGGATATCCCATGGCAACCCCCTTCAAGTCCGTCACATCCGGGCAGGCCATCGAGCAGATCCGCACCGGCGAGCAGTACATCGCGAGCCTGCGCGGGCGCAAGCTCAAGGTGTATCTTTTCGGCGAGCTGGTGCCCGAGCCTGTCGACCACCCGGTGATCCGCCCGTCGGTGAACGCGGTGGCGGAGACCTACGACCTGGCGGCGCGCAACCCGGAGCTGGCAAGCGCGCTGTCGCCGTATACCGGCGAGCGCGTCAACCGCTTCCTGCACGTGGCGCGCAGCGCCGAGGACCTGGTGATGCAGAACAAGATGCAGCGGCGACTGGGCCAGCTCACGGGGACCTGCTTCCAGCGCTGCGTCGGCATGGATGCGCTCAACTCCCTGCACTCGGTGACTTTCGACATCGACGAGGCGCGCGGCACCCCTTACCACAAGCGCTTCATCGATTTCCTTGCGCGCATGCAGCGCCACGGCTACGTGATCGGCGGCGCGATGACCGACGTCAAGGGCGACCGCGGCAAGCCGCCGCACCAGCAGGCCGACCCGGATCTGTTCGTTCATGTCAGCCGGCGCACCGAGGAGGGGGTTTACATCCGCGGCGCCAAGGCGCACCAGACCGGATGCATCAACTCGCACTGGCTGATCGTCATGCCGACGCTGCGCCTCGGGCCCGAGGACCGCGATTACGCCATCGTCGGCGCGCTGCCGGTGGACGCGCCCGGCATCACCTACATCTACGGTCGCCAGTCCTGCGACACGCGCAGCATGGAAGGCGAGATCGACGCCGGCAACAGGCGCTTCTCCGGCCAGGAGGCGATGATCGTGTTCGACGACGCGTTCATCCCTTGGCAGAACGTGTTCATGGACGGTGAGCACGAATTCGCCGCGCCGCTGGTCGAGCGCTTCACCTGCTATCACCGCCGCAGCTACGTGTGCAAGACGGGCGTGGGCGACGTGCTGATCGGCGCCGCGGCGACGGTGGCCGACTACAACGGCGTGGAGAAGGTCTCGCACATCCGGGACAAGCTGGTCGAGATGACGCACCTGAACGAGACCATCTACGGCACCGGCGTGGCTTCGAGCTACCAGGCGACGCCGATGAAGTCGGGCGCCTACCTCGCCGACGACATGCTGGCGAACGTGTGCAAGCACCACGTGACCAAGCTGCCGTACGAAATCGGCCGCCTGGCGCAGGACCTTGCGGGCGGCCTGATGGTGACGCTGCCTTCGGAAAAGGAGCTCGGGCACCCGGAGGTGGGCAGGATCATCCGCAAGTACCTGAAGGGCCGCGCCGAGGTCGCCACCGAGGACCGCATGCGCATCCTGCGCCTGATCGAGAACATGACGCTGGGCCGCAATGCCGTCGGCTACCTCACCGAATCGATGCACGGCGCGGGATCGCCGCAGGCGCAGCGCATCCAGATCGCGCGCCAGATGCAGATCGACACCAAGAAGCGCATGGCGAAGGGCCTCGCGGGAATCGCCACCGAGCCGCCGGACGAGCCCACCGAGGAAGGGACAGACTACCTCGACCGCGTGTTCCGCGCGGTCGACGGCGACTGAGCGCGCCGTGCGCTTGCTGACCTTCAAGCCACGGCGCGGCGCTGCGCCGCGCGTCGGCCTATTGCTCGGCGACGAGCAGGTGCTCGACATCGGCGCGGCGGCGAAACGCGCGCGCCAGCGCCTGCCGTTCGATGCCGGCGACATGCTCTCGCTCATCGCTTCGGGCAGGGCGGGCCTCGCCGCCCTGCGCAAGCTGGTGAAGGGATACGCGGGAAGCGGCGTGGCGCTCGGCGCGCTCAGGCTGCTGGCGCCCATTCCGCGGCCGCGCAAGAACGTGTTCTGCGTCGGCTGGAACTATCTCGCGCATTTCGAGGAAGGCGCCCGGGCGCGGCCTCAGGTGCAAGAGATGCCCGCGCATCCCGCTTTCTTCACCAAGGCGCCCACCGCGGTGAACGGCCCGTTCGATCCGATTCCGCTGCACGCGGGCGTCACCGAAAAGCTCGACTGGGAGGTGGAGCTCGGCGTCGTCATCGGACGCGGCGGACGCGATATTGCCGAGGCCGACGCGATGAAGCACGTGTACGGCTACACCGTCGTCAACGACATCTCGGCGCGCGAGGTGCAGCGCCAGCACGGACAGCAATGGTTCAAAGGCAAGAGCCTGGATGGCACATGTCCGATGGGGCCCTGGATCGTCACCGCCGACGAGGTGCCCGATCCGCAGGCATTGCACGTCACCTGCCGCTTGAACGGCGTGGTCAAGCAGGATTCCAACACCGGCCTGATGTACTTCCGCATTGCGCGCATCATCGCCGAGCTCTCCGCCGGGCTGACGCTCGAGACCGGCGACGTCATCTCCACCGGCACGCCGGCCGGCGTCGGGCATGCGCGCACGCCGCCCGAGTTCATGAAAGCGGGCGATGTGCTCGAGACCGCGATTGCCGGCATCGGCGTGCTGCGCAACCGGATCGGAAGCTGAGAACCGCTACATGATCTGATTCACCACGCCGCCGTCGACGCGCAGCGCCGCCCCGGTGGTGGCAGAGGCTCCTTCGCCGCACAGATAGACCGCGAGGTTTGCGACCTCCTCGGCGGAGGTGAAGCGCCCGAGGAGCGAGGTGGGGCGGAAGTAAGCGAAGAAATCCGCCTCGATCTCGGCGACCGTCTTGCCCGCCGCCTTGGCGCGCTCGGCGCGCAGGCGGTCGGTGTTCTCGGTTCTGGTCGGGCCGGGAAGCAGCGCGTTCACCGTGACGCCCGTTCCGGCGAGCTCCATGGCGAGGCCGCGCGCCACGGCGAGCTGGGCGGTCTTGCTCATGCCGTAGTGGACCATCTCCTTCGGGATGTTGAGCGCCGACTCGCTGGAGACGAACAACACGCGGCCCCAGCCCCGCCTGGCCATGCCGGGCGCGTAGTGGCGCGAGAAACGTATCCCGCTCAGGACGTTGACCTCGTACAAGCGCATCCAGTCGGCGTCCGCAATCTCGAAGAACGCCTTGCGCTCGTAGATGCCGAGGTTGTTCACCAGGATGTCGACCTCGGCTACGCGGGCGATCACTTCCTGCGCGCCAGCGGCCGTGGCGCAATCGGCGGCGATGCCGCCGGCCTGGGCGCCGGGCAGCGCCGCGCGCAGCCGGCCGAGGGCGGCATCGACCGACGCTTGGGTGCGGCCGGTCAGCGTGACGTGGGCGCCTTCTTCGGCGAGGCCGCGAGCGATCGCGTAACCGATGCCGGCGGTCGATCCCGTGACCAGGGCGCGGTGCTCTCTCAGCTTCAGATCCATATCGATCTCCTCCGTGCCTGCCTATAATAGATCGACAAAGCGCACGAGCAGGGGAGCGCGATGAAACTCG
>Ga0153916_10000297_pt1 | contig 32291 bp, 24 predicted proteins | sample Opewatmetagenome_FD_109642 | JGI IMG/M metagenome (GOLD analysis project Ga0153916, IMG submission 109642) | Freshwater wetland microbial communities from Ohio, USA - Open water 3 Core 3 Depth 4 metaG | ecosystem: Environmental > Aquatic > Freshwater > Wetlands | place: USA: Ohio, Lake Erie...
GAAGCCGATGAAGCCCATCGCGCCGATCATGCCGATCTGGAACATGCCGATCGACGCGCCGGACACGACGACGAGCAGCACGCCGAGGAACGACGCCGCGCAGCTCGACACCAGCACCATCGTCAGGAAGCCGCTCATGTTCATCGGCTCCCCTGCCACGAGGAGTTGCCGCTCCACGCCCTTCAGCATCGACTTCGGCAACAGGCGGCCGAGCAGGTTCGCGGCGCCGCCCAGGACCGGCTGCAGCACGCGCTCGCCGAACGACGCGCTCGCCGCCGCGGTCTCGGGTTCCTGCGGCCCGCGCTTGAACGATTCGAGCCGCTGGCGCGCGGCCGAGCTGCCGCCCGCCGGCGCCAGCCCCAGGATCAGGAAGAATGCCGTGATGAACACGAAGAGTGCGGTGATGACGCCAAGCTCCATCGCCTACACCTCGATCTTCAGGATGCGCTGGATGATCATGATGCCGATCGTCTCCATCACCACCGCGACCCCGAGCAGCATCTTCCCGACGAGCGTCGTGAACAGCGGGTTGATGTAACTGGGGCTCATCACCTGGAACATCATCCCGACGCCCACGGGCAACAGCCCGATCACGATGCCTGTCAGCTTCTGCTGCGCCGTCAGCGTCTGGATCTCGCCGCGGATGCGGATGCGCTCGCGCATCGTGTCGGCGACCGTGTCCAGGATCTCGCCCAGGTTGCCGCCGACCGTGCGTTGCACCAGGATCGCCGTCACGACGATGTCGAGGTCGTAACTGCCGGAGCGTTCGCTCAGCGCCAGCAGGGCCTCCTCGGCGCTCGAGCCGATGTTCATCTCGTGGATCGTGCGCGCCAGCTCGGTGGAGATGGGGTGCCCCAGCTGCTCCGCCGCCACACTGAGTGCCTGCAACAGCCCGAAGCCCGCCTTCAGCGAGTTCGAGATCATCGTCAGCGCCTCGGGCAACTGCGCGTTCAGCTTGTTGATGCGCCCCTGCCGCCGCTTGTTCAGGTAGAACTTCGGCAGGTTGTAGCCGATGACCGCGCCGACGATGGCGATGATCAAGCCGAAGACGCCGCTCACGAGGAACAGCGGCCCGACAAGTCCGACGAACGCCAGCAGCAGCCGCAGCGCGACGAATTCGCCCGGGCTGATCGTCAGGTCGGCGCGCTCCAACTCGATCTGGAGCTTCTCGGTGACGCCGCCGACGGCGAAGTGACTGAAGATGCTGCCCTCTGCATTGGCGCGACGGAGGGCGACCGGGCTCGTCCCCTCCACCACCGAGGTGCCTGACATCAGGCCCTCGAGACGCCGCACAGCCTGCTGCGATGGCACGGCCGAACCGTAGAACGCGAACAGCACTACGATCACCGTGACCATCAGCGAGACAGCCGCGACGGCTGCCAGCGGATCCAGTGCACTCATTTACATCCCCGCAATGGCAAAGAGGTCGGCCGGCAGGTGAATGCCGGATACCTCGAACTTCTCGGCAAAGCGCGGGCGGATGCCCGTGGTCCTCAGGCCGCCCAGCACGCGCCCGTCCGAGTCGATGCCTGTCTGCTCGAAGCGGAACAGGTCCTGCATCGTCACCACCTGGCCTTCCATGCCCGACACCTCCGCGACGGCCGTCACCTTGCGCGTGCCGTCAGGGAAGCGCGCGATCTGGATGACCACGTGGATCGCCGATTGCATCTGCTCACGGATCGCCTTCACCGGCAGCTCGAACCCGGCCATCATCACCATGTTCTCGATGCGGGCGAGGGCGTCGCGCGGCGTGTTGGCGTGTACCGTGCCCAGCGATCCCTCGTGGCCGGTGTTCATCGCCTGCAGCATGTCGAAGGCCTCCGGCCCGCGCACCTCGCCGACGATGATGCGGTCAGGGCGCATACGGAGGGAGTTGCGGACGAGGTCGCGCTGCGTCACCTCGCCGCGGCCTTCCAGCGACGGCGGGCGCGCTTCCAGCGTCACGACGTGGCCCTGCTGGAGCTGAAGCTCCGTCGGGTCCTCGATCGTAACGATGCGCTCGGTGTCCGGGATGAACGACGACAGCGCGTTCAGCATCGTCGTCTTACCGGAGCCGGTGCCGCCGGAGATGATGATGTTCAGCTTCGCCTGTACGCAGGCGCGGAAGAACTCGGCCAGGTCGTTGGTCAGCGCGCCCGTGGCGACCAGGTCGTTGATCGTCATTTTGTCGGTGCGGAACTTGCGGATGGTCACCGTCGGGCTCTTCGGCGCGACGGGAGGGATGATGATGTTCACGCGGGAGCCGTCCGGCAGGCGGGCGTCCACCATCGGCGACGACTCGTCGACGCGGCGCCCCAGCGGCGCCACGATGCGCTCCACGATGCGCATGATGTGCGTGTCGTCGCGGAATCGCACCGAGCTCAGATAGAGGCGGCCTTCCTTCTCATAGAAGACGGTGTCGGGCGCGTTCACCATGACCTCGGAGATGCTGGCGTCACGCAGCAGTGGCTCGAGCGGGCCGAAGCCCAGCACCTCGTCCGCTACCGCCGACACCAGCTCGTCGCGCGTCGTGCCGACGATTCCCGGCATCTCCTGCGCCACCAGCGTGCGCGCCGCCTGCTCGACCGCCTCGCGCGCCTTGTCTTTGCCGAGCCCGTCCAGCTTGCCGGGGTCCAGTTCCTCGATCAGGCGCTGGTGCAACGTGAACTTCAGCTCGTTGAGCGCCACGACGTTCTGCGAGAGTTGGCCCGGACGGCCGAATGACCCGCCCGGCTGCGTCTTGCGCGACTGCCACTGGAATGAGCTCATCGTACGGTCCTCCGGGACCGGGAACTACGCGGACCGGCCAAGGAATCGGTCCAGGAACCCGCGCTTCTCTTGCCGCGTGCCTGTCAACGTGTGTGCCAGATCGATAATCGACCGCGAGACGCGCGCGTACGGCTTCGCGATCACGATCGGCTGTCCGAGCTGCGTGCTGCTGGAGACGCTGAGATCGTGCGGGATTCGCCAGAACACGTCGTATTCCAACACGCGCGCCACGTCCTCCTCGCGGAGGCTGTTCGCCGCCGTCGAGTGGTTGATCGTCAGCTTCACCTTGTCCTCGGACACGGCGGCCGCCCGCAGCATCTCCAGCGCCAGCGCCGTGTCCTTGATGCTGGCGATGTCCATGCTCGTCACCAGCAAGATCAGATTCGCCATCTCCAACGCGGCTGCGATCAATTCGTTGAACGTGCCCGGCGTGTCGATCACGACGTAGTCGTGCGTCTGCGCCAGTAGCTCCACGATCTTCTCGATGTGCTGCGGCGTCATGTTGCGCCACTCCGTCGGATGGAGCGGCGCCGGCAGTATCGAGACACCGCTGTGGTGCTTCACGAGGTAGTCGCGGATCTTGTCGCGGTCGATCTCGTCGATGTGGCGCGCCACGTCCGCGATACTTGCCTCCACGGCGATGTCCATCATGATGGCGACGTCGCCGAAGCGCGTGTCCATGTCGAGCAGGCAGACGTTCGCGCTCGTGAGCTTCGCGAGCGTCGTCGCCAGGTTGGTCGAGATGGTGGTCTTGCCGATGCCGCCCTTGGCGCCGAACACCGTGATCACCGTGCCGCGTGCCGCGGTCTCCGCCGCCGAGCCGTCCGCCCGCAGGCGCTTGCGCTCCTCCTGCTCCAGCACACCGTAGACTGCGCGGCTCAGGTCCTCCGGCTTGAGCGGCCTGACGATGTAGTCGCGCGCACCCGCCACCATGGCGCGGCGCACCGAGTTGGCGTCCGCCAGCGACGAGTAGACGATGGTCGGCGCATTCGGCAGCGCATCGGCCAGCGACTCGATGGTCTGCAGCGCAAGCGCCACGGGCTCCTCAAACGCGATGAGGAAGGCGTCGGGCGTGCGCTCTTTGGCGACCGTGATCGCCTCGATGCCGTAGCCGGCTTCGCCGACGGCGGTGAAGTGCGCGATCTGGACGGCACGCTTGGTCTCGGCCCGGCTCCCGAGGTCCGGGTCCACGATGACGATCTCAGGGTTTCGTGCCACTGTTCGCGTCTCCTACGTCGGCGTGTTGTCCAATCGCGTCCCGCAGCGGCGGGCTCTCGCGTAATCGACCAGGCCTCACCTTGCGAAATCCGGGCGCAGCGAGTCAGGCAGCCCCTTCAGCGCATCGGGCGGGATGACCTGCGTAAAGAGCGTGATGCCGGCGTCCGGCGTGCCCTGGTCGCCGAATCCGCGCAGCTCGGCGCGCAGCGCGCCCGTCTGCTCGCCCAGGAAGACGAGCTGTGCCTGCTCGGGCGTGAGCAACAGCGTCATCGTCACGGCGTCCGGCACGGGGTTGCTCGGGTCGCCGGCCACCGGGCCTTCGCTAGGCGTGCCGGCGTCGCCCTTGCCTGCGGATGTCACGGGGCCGGAGTTGATCACGTTCTGCGCGATGGCGGCGACCTGGACGTTGGGCACCAGCGTCTTCGTCGCCACCACCTTGCCGCCTGCCTTGTCACAGCACAGCCAGATCAGGTCGACGTAGTCGCCCGGGAGGATGAGCCCGCCCGCGGCGAAGACCTGCGACGTCTGGATCGACATCGCGCGGTACCCCGTCGGCACGATCTGCGCGAGCCCGGCGTTCGTGACCGGCTTCGACACGTCGACGACGGCGGACGCGATCACCTGCTGGTTCGCCTCGATTGGGTACTTGGTGACCTTACCGACGGCGTCGTTGAGGTTGGTGAAGGCGCCGCCGATGACCGCGCCGGTCGAGATGCTCTTCGCCTGGAGCATGTCGAGTGTGATGGTGGTGCGCTGCTTGATGGGCACCTTGGCCACCACGACCTGCGTGTCGCCGGCAACGGCCTTGGTGCTCGTCGTCGAGCTGCCGCCCCGCGCGGTCACCGCATAGAACAGTGCGGCGGTCACGGCACCGAACAGAAGCGCGACGATGAGGAACTTGCGGTTCGTCCTGCCCGGCGTGGCGCCGGCAACGGTGCGTGCCATGTCAATCCCCCATGTCCGAATCGGGCCCGGAGGGCCACTCAAGCTGTATAGGTATCGGCTTCCAGCCGCCTGGCTTTATGACGAGGCCGACCGGCGAGAACCCCCTACCCCTAAGAGTGCCGCCCACCCGTCCCCTGACCCGTCCGGGCGCCGGTTCGCACCCGCCGCTGCTCTCCCAGTGACGGCGCCGGTGGCTTCGCGGCCTCAGACCGCCGGGTCCATCAGCTTCATCTGCTTGCGGAGCGCGTTGAGCGCGCGGTGTTGAATGACGCGGATCGCCGCGACACTCTTACCGATAATCTCGGCAACTTCCCGATAATCTAAATCTTCGATGAACCGGAGGATGATGACCTGGCGCTGCTCCTCCCGCAGCCGCATGATCGCCTCCCGCACCATCTCTTCCTCGGCCGTCTGCTGGTACGACCACTCCGGGTCCCGCCGCGGCTTGTCGTCGACCAGTCCGTCGTGAAGCTGTGAGGACTCCCGCTTCGAGCGCAGATGGCTGACGCCGAGGTTGTGGGCGATGCGGAGCAGCCACGAGACGAACGGCGCCCCACGCACCTGGTAGCGCTCAATGGCCTCCCAGGCGCGCAGGAACGTCTGCGCCGTCAGGTCCTCGGCTTCGGCCGAATTGCCCACCATGTAGTAGATGTGCCGGTAGACGCGCACGACGTGCCGGTCGTACAGCTCGCCGAACGCCTCCTGGTCCTTCTGAATCGCGCGCAGGACGAGCGGTGTGTCGTCGTTTGCGCGCGGGAGAGAGTTGACGCTGACCATACCCGTGTGCCGCTCCCTGGTGCGCGGCCCATCCGGCCGCCGTACGGAGACTTCCTACGGGTCTTCCCCGATGCCCTGATGAGGATCGGCAGGTTGGAAGGGCCGCTTGAGGGGTGCCGGCTGTTAGGGTGCTCCCGAAGTACGAGGCGGGCGGCCCTCAGTCGGCGTTGCTGCCCCAGTCGTTGCGGGGCATCAGCTCGGAGAACGTCGAGGTCTTGGGGGAGCGCAACGGGGGCGGCGCCGCCTCGCCGGCCGGAGCGATGCGGTGCGGCACGTCGGGGTCGCGTAGCACATTCGGGATGTCGAGGCCTGGTTGTTCGGGCTGCTCGGGCTGAAGCAGTTGGAACTCGAACCGGTGCTCGCCGACGTCAAAGCTGTCGCCGGGCTCGAGGATCGCCCAGCCGCCCGTGCCGCCCTGGTTCATCATCGTCGTCAGCCTCGTCATGCGATGCACCATCAGGTGGCCCTTGCGCACCCAGATGCGCGCCTCTTCCGCGCTGAGTTCCGGGTCGTTCACCCGCACGCCGCAGCGCACGCCGGCGCCGATGCTGATCGGGCTGCCGCCTACGGTGTACTCGCTGCCGAAATCTGACCCCGCGCGTGAGATCAGGAGCCCGAGCGGCTCACCGACGCTCTCCGGCTCCATCACCGGCGGCGCGTCGGGCTCCTGCGCCGCGGGGGCATCCGGCACCGGTTTCGTCCAGGGCAGGATGCGCGCTGCCGACTCCGCGTCCTGCGACCGCATCGACCGCACCCGTAGCGCGACCGCCACGATGAGTGCCAGCACGACGCACGCCAGGACGGCCGCCGCGATCGGCAGCAGCGGCAGTCCGCCCCCGCCCGACGCGCGCGCCGGCGGCGCCCACGAGAAGCCGAATGACGCCTCCGACGGGTGTGCGCCTGTGGCATCGGTGACGACCACACGCAGGCTGTGGGCGCCGGCGGAGAGCCGTGCCGGGTCGAGGTTATACGTGTACGGCGGCTGGGAGACTGCCGCCACGTTGACGGCGTCCACGTAGAAGGTGACCTTCGCGTCCTTGCGGGCTCCCACGCCGGCGGTGACCGTGCGAATTCCGGAGAGCGCGTCGCCCTCTTTCAGGCCGTCCACGGTGACGGGCGGCGGCGCGAAGCCTGGCCCGACCTTGAAGGCCGCGGCCGCCGTCGCCGTCTCCCCGCCGGCCTGGAGCTGCAGCGCAAAGGTCGAGTCGTCCTTCGCCGACGAGGCGTCGAACGTGACCACGTACTGGCTGCGCAGGAGCTGGCCGATGCTGGCGTACAGCCCCTCGAGGTCGTTCGGGCTGGGGGCCTCCAGGTAGCGACCCTTCGTCTGCGTCGCGAGCGCCTCCAGGTACGCGCCGTCGATCTGACGACCCTCCCCGATGGTGAAGAACGGCGTGCCGGCTCCCGCGGCTGACGCCAGTGCCTGCTCTGGCGTAATCGTCAGCGGCACGCCGTCCTGGGCGCCGTCGCTCAGGAGGATCGCCACGCGGCGGCTGGCGCTGCTGGCCGCCGCCTTGCGCGCCGCCTCGTCGGTCGCCCGATACAGCGCAGTGTTACCGCCGGCGGTCAGCCCGTCGATCGCGGCGAGCGCCTGCCCGCGGTCCGTCGTGTAGTCCTGCACCAGTTGCACGTCATCCGAGAACGACATCACCGCTACACGATCGGCTGGCGCCAGACCGGCGACGAACGCCTTGGCGGCCTCCTTCGCGCTGGCGATGGGCGTGCCCGCCATGCTGCCGCTCACGTCCATGACGAACAGCACGTCCACCGGGAGGTTCTGGCTCGATGCCAGGTCGGCGGCGATCACTGGCACGGGCGCGCCGTCGAGCGCCGCCGTGAAGTTGGCCGCGGTCAGCTGCTGTACAGTTCCGCCGGACGCGTCCTCCACGTCCACGACGGCGCGCGCGTTCGGGTACTCGACCGTCGTGACGCTGACGATGTCGGCGCGCAGGCTGGACGGCTGCTGCGCGCGCACGATGCCGCCGGCGCTCGCGGCGATCAGCGCGGCGAGCGCGAGCACGCGACTGACTCGCTGGACGACGGTGCCTACCGGTAGCTCTCTCAAGAATGTTCTCCGCCCGACGGGCCCTGCCGTCGCGCACAGGCGTCGCGTCAAGGCGGCCCGATCATCTCTGTAAAGTTGCCCCTGCGACCCCTTGACAGCCGTTCATGCCGATGGCAGAATCGTCCCACCCTACGGAGGCGCTTCCTGGTGGGCGCCGGGTGGATCCGCAGGGGACGGCACTTCACCAGTTAGTATCGACCGAGACGCGCGCCGCATTGAGCGGCGCAAGCGCGCCAAGGCAAGGACGCGAAGGCCCGCACATTCGCAGGTAGTTGTCCGCGCGCTCTGAAGACGCGCCGACGCCACGCTTCCACAGGCGTTGTGGGAGCTTCAAGTTGGGGCTACGGGCCCAGGGGACGCGCGTTCAGGAGGCGGGGCCTGGCTGGCGTCCCCTGGCCCCAACCCGCCCTTCACCGCCATCCTCTGCCGATCCCGTGCGCCGCTTCGCGGTGTCGCCTCGTATAGGCCGCTTTAGCTTTCTTTCATCTAGCCGATACTGGTAGCGAGGATACGGGGGAGCGGCCGCTTCTCCGTCTCCGCACGGCCCGCGTCAGGGTCGCACCAGGAGCGTCATCTTGATCGTCGCATCCTTTCCCGGAGCCCTGCATGACCACTGAGACGGGCAGTCATCGCAGCACGGGCGCGGCGAGCCTCCAGTCCAACAACGGCGCCTCCAACGGCGTCTCCAACGGCGTCGACCAATCGGCAGCCGCCCCGTTCGTGCCTCAGCCGCAGACCATCGACGAGACCGGCCTCGACTTCTCGTTGATCCTCGACCTCGTCGTGAAGGCGATCTACTTCGCCGGCCGGCCGGCCGCGCGTCAGGTCGCGGCTCAGCTCGCCCTGAGCTTCCCCGTGATCGACGAGGTGCTGGCCTTCCTGAAGCGGGAGCAACTCGCCGAAGTGGTGGGCAGTTCTGGCATGGGTGAGCAACTCTACCAGTACGCGCTCTCCTCCAAGGGCCTGGAAAAGGCGGAGGAGGCCCTGGGGCGCAACCAGTACATCGGACCGGCGCCGGTGCCCTTCGAAACGTATCTAGATGTGCTCGGGCGGCAGTCCGTCCGCACCGTCCGCGTCTCGCCGGAGTCCGTCGACCAGGCTCTGTCACATCTCGTGCTCGAGGCATCGGTCGCGTCAGCGCTCGGTCCGGCGATCAACTCCGGCCGCTCGATGCTGCTGTACGGCGGCTCCGGCAACGGCAAGAGCACCATCACCGCCGCCATCGGCCGCATGATGCCGGGCGAGGTGCTGATCCCCTACGCCATCGACCTCAACGGGATCATCGTCAAGGTCTTCGACCCCCGCGTGCATCAGGAGATACCGGCCGAGAAGCAGATGGAGCGGCGCGCGCTGGACGGCGTCACCAACGGCATGGAACGCCGCCGCGACCGCCGCTGGGTCGTCGCCCGCAGGCCCATGATCACGGCCGGAGGCGAGCTCACGCTCAAAGAGCTGGAGCTGCGCTATTCGCCGCAGTCACAGTTCTGCATCGCGCCCCTCCAATGGAAGGCTAACAGCGGCATCCTCATCGTCGACGACTTCGGCCGCCAGATGATCCAGCCCAAGGAGCTGCTGAACCGCTGGATCGTGCCGATGGAGGAGCGCGTCGACCATCTGTCGCTGCACACGGGCGATACCGTGGAAGTGCCCTTCGACGTCCTCCTCATCTTTTCGACGAACCTGAACCCGTCGCAGCTGGGCGACGAGGCGTTCTTCCGGCGCATCCGCCACAAGATCGAGATCCCCGACCCCACCCGCGAGCAGTTCCTTGAGATCCTGGCCCGCGTCTGTCAGCAGCGCGAGATCCCCCTCGATGCGGACGCCGCGCTGTACCTCGTGGATCACTACTACGAGCGGCTCAACCGCGGCTTCAAAGGCTGCCACCCGCGCGACATCGTCGACCTGCTGATCGACATCTGCGCGTACTACGGCGAGCCGGCGGCCTTCACCCGCCGCTACCTCGACGCCGCCTGCCACTCCTACTTCGTCTCGATGCAGGAAGCCGAGGCGAGCCACATCCGCCTCGGCGGACTCGCAGCCTAGCTTCGATCGGTCAACGAACGCCCGGACTAAGAGCTGAAACCCGGCGGCCTTACGGCGGTCCCGTGAAGATGATCGCGAAGTACTTCATCCCTGTCGCGTCCGCGGCGAACGCGATCCCCATGTCCGTGTAGTTCGGGTTGAGGATGTTCTCCCGGTGCGGCGGGCTGTTCCACAGCGCCGTGTCCGCGACCGAGACCGTGTCGCTGTCCGGGTAGTTGTTCTTCGCCAGGTTCTCACCAGCCCACCCGTATGGCACGCCGTGCTTGTCCATGAGACTGAACGCCGTGTCGCCCGTGATCGGGCTCTCGTGCGCGAAGTAGTTGTGGTCTGCCATGTCCTGCGCCCGGATCCGCGCGATGCCGATCAGCCACCCGTTGACCCGCAGCTCAGGCAAGCCGCTGTCGGCGCGGCGGCGATTCGTGTCGTAGAACAGCGCCTGCGCGTGCGGGTCCATCGGCGACGTGTCGAGCCCCCAGGGCGCCTGCGGCTCGACCGGCGCAGCCGGCTGAGTGGGCTGCGCGGCGGGCGGCGCCTGCTGTTGCCGCACGACCGGCGGCGCGGGCGTGGGCGTGGGCGTCGGGATCGGCGTCGCTGTCGATGTCGGCGGCACCGGGGTAAGGGTCGGGCTCGGCTTCGATGCCTCTTCGATGAAACGGGCGATCTCGGTCGCGGCGCGCGCCTCAGCCGCTGGGTCTGTGATGCCGTATCGCGTCACCGGTGACGGATCGCCGGCACGCTGCACGGCGCCGTTAGCCGATGCGCTCCCCGGCGTCAGTACGTACGTGGCGGCGCCCACGGCGGCGACGAACAGGGCCGCGCCGCTCAGCCACGCCGTCCGGTGCCGCCGCGTCGACGCGAGGACCCTCTGGATAAGACTTGGGCGGGGTTCGTCCGGCATGAGTGGTGCCCCCAGTACGCGAACCCCTAGGGAGTTCGCCGATGCCAACCATCGGAATGGTCGGCACCCTTAAGGGGGCTCTTGAGGGGCGCGGAATCTGAGATCGCCGGCAAACCGACATGTCGCACGCCTGGCCCCTACTCCCTGATAGGGCCGTAAGGGCGCGCAGAATTGCCCGTCGATCCGGGCGGTGCTAGAGTGCTGCCGGGCCCGCGGCGGCCCTTATCTTGTGTCTCGCAGCAGGCGCGACCTGGCTCTCGAGCTGGCGCGCACCCCGCGCGTCCGCACGACGCGGCGCCAGAGAGAGAGCACGGTGCCCGAAGGTAGCTTCACCTCACTCGATTACATGTTTCACCCTCGTTCGGTCGCCGTCGTCGGTGCGTCGACACAGGAGGGGCCCGGCTCCTTCGTGACCGCCATCAAGGAGATGGACTTCCGCGGCGACCTCTACCCCGTCAACCCGAAGGCCGAGGAGATCAGCGGCCTCAAGTGCTACCCGCGCCTGACGGCGATCCCCGGCGACGTCGACCTCGTGATCTCGAGCGTGCCGCTCCGCTTCGTCGAGCAGCTCGTCGAGGACTGCGTGGAGAAGCGCGTGAAGGTGCTGCACTTCTTCACCGCCGGATTCAGCGAGACCGGTGACGAGGAGGCCGCGGCGCTAGAGCGGCGCGTGCTCGCGCGCGCCACGCAGGCAGGTATCCGCGTCATCGGCCCGAACTGCATGGGACTGTATGTGCCCGCGGCCGGCATCTCGTTCATGCCGTCGCTGCCCGTCGAGCCGGGTCCCGTCGCGCTGCTCTCGCAGAGCGGCGCCAACGCCGGCGAGTTCTGCCGCACCGGCGGCGTCCGCGGCCTGCGCTTCAGCAAGGTCGTCAGCTACGGCAACGGCTCCGACGTCCGGGAAGCCGAGCTGCTCGAATACGCCGCCGAAGACCCGGCCTCCGACGTCATCGCCTGCTATATCGAGGGGATCCGGGACGGCGCCCACTTCATGCGCGCCCTCAGGAAGGCCGCCGCGGCCAAGCCCGTCGTGATCCTCAAGGGCGGTCGCACCGAGGCCGGATCGCGGGCCGCCAACTCGCATACCGGCAGCCTGGCCGGATCGCTCCAGATCTTCGACGCGGCGGTGCGCCAGGCCGGCGCCGTGCGCGTCGACCGCATGGAGGAGCTGGTCGACATGGCCGTCACCTTCCGCTACCTCCCGTCCCTCGAAGGGCCGCGCGCCGGCATCGTCGGCGGCGGTGGCGGCTACAGCGTGCTCGCGTCGGACGAGATCGGCGCATCCGGCCTCGATATGCCGCCGCTGCCTGCCGAGGTGCAGCAGAAGCTGCGCGACTTCACGCCCACCGCCGGCACCAGCGTGCGCAACCCCGTCGACACGAGCGTGGGCTGGGGCCCCGACGGACTGAAGCCGATGCTCGACACCATCCGCATCGTCGCCGAATCGCCGAACGTCGACTACATCCTCTACCACACGAGCTGGGGCTGGGGCCCGCGCGGCGGCCCGGACATCGTCGAGCACGCGAAGACGCAGGCGCAGAAGCTCGGTGAGCTGCGCGGCGAGATCGGCAAGCCCATCGTCTGCGTCGCCCGCCCGCCGACCAGCGCCACGGGCATGGAGGCGACGCTGCAGTTCCAGGCAGGGTGCGCTGAGTACGGCCTGCCGGCCTACGCGAGCGTGCAGGCCGCCGCGCTGTCGCTCCAGCGCCTGCTCGGCTGGCAGCGGCTGCGCGAGCGCCCCGTCGGAGCGAAGTAGCCCTCGCCGCGCATCGATCCCCCTACGTTCGCCGGAACTCGCGCGCGATCGCGTCCGCCGTGAGGTGTACCATCGTCGGCCGGCCGTGCGGGCACGTCCGCGGCGACTCCGCCGCCTCCAGCAGCCGCAGCAGCTCGCGCTGCTCCGCCTCCCCCATCGCCATCCCCGCGCGCACCGCCCCGTGACACGCCAGTGACGCCGCCACGCGGTGCGACGGCTCGCCGTCCGCGATGTCGTCGCGGCCCATGCGGTCCAGCAGCTCGCCGATGTGGCGGGCGACGTCGCCGCCCGCGATCTCCGGCGGGACGGCGCGCACGACGTACGCTGCGTCGCCGAAGTGCTCGATCTCGAACCCCAGCCGCGCGAACGCCGCGGCGTGCTCGCCCAGCAGCGCGCGCTGCGGCGCCGCAAGCTCCAGCGTGAGCGGCTCCAGCAGCGGCTGCGCGTCAGGAGACGCCGCGCGCGCCGCCACGAGGAACCGCTCGTACAGCACGCGTTCGTGCGCCGCGTGCTGGTCGATTAGGTACATCCCCTCGGGCCCCTCGGCGACGACGTATGTGTTGGCGACCTGCCCTACCGGCCGCAGCATCGGCAACCGTTCGAGCATCGGTACGGACGGCGCGGCGGGCGCGGTACCCAGCCGCTGGGCAAGCGGGGGACGCGGCAGCGGCGGCTGTGGCCGCTGCGGCTCCGCCGCCGGCGGCGCCTCTGCCGCCGGCGTGCGCGGCGCGCCCCACAGCCCGGGCGATGCCGCCGGCACGGTCGCGCCTTGCGTGAGCGCCCGGCGCACCGCCCGCTGCAACCGGCCGAACACCTCGCGCTCGCGGCGCAGCCGCACCTCCGCCTTTGTCGGATGCACGTTCACGTCGACCTCGTCGGCCGGGACCTGCACGTCCAGCACGGCGATCGGCCGGCGCCCGACGGGCAGCATCCCCTGGTACGCCTCCTCCACGGCGAACGTCAGCGACCGGTTCTTCACCCAGCGCCGGTTCACGTACAGGCTGATGTAGTTCCGCGACGAGCGGTGCAGCCGCGGTTCCACGACGACGCCCCGCACGCCCGGCTCGCTCTCGTTCGCGGGAGGCGCGTCGACCTCGATCGCGGCGGCCGCCACGTCGCCGCCGTACACTGCGGCGACCGCGTCGATGAGCCGGCCGCTGCCCGTCGTCTGCAGGGTCATCCGGCCATCGGTCGTCAGCTCGAATCGCACCTCGGGATAGGCCATCGCGTAGTGTACGACGACCGACGACACCTGCGTGGATTCGGCGCCCGGTGCGCGCAGGAACTTCAGCCGGGCCGGCTGCGACCCGAACAGCCGCCGCACGGTGAACGTCGTGCCCGGCGCCGTCGCGCCCGCGCCCTCCTCGACGATCTCGCCGTCGCGCAGGCGCACCCGCGCCCCGATGTCGTTGCCGGCGATGCGCGTCAGCAGCTCGACGTCGCCGGCCGCCGCGATGCTGGGGAGCGCCTCGCCGCGGAAGCCGAGCGTCGCGATCCGCCAGAGGTCCTCTTCGGATGCCACCTTGCTCGTGGCGTGCCGCTCGAACGCCAGACGCAACTCGCCGGGCTCGATGCCGCAGCCGTTGTCGGCCACGCGGATCAGCGCCAGCCCGCCCTCGCGGATCTCGACCGCGATGCGTGTGGCGCCCGCGTCCAGCGAGTTCTCGATCAGCTCTTTGACGACGGAGGCGGGGCGCTCGATGACCTCCCCGGCCGCGATCTTCGCCGCCTCGTGCGGTGCCAGGATGCGGATCGCCACGCGCAGGACCCTCCGCCGCGGATTGTAGCACCCGCTCTCGCCGCGCCCGCGTCGCGTGGAAGACACCAACCTCCGATCCACGTTCGTGTGGTATGCTCGCCGAAACGTAGGCGGCGTTAGGGAGGACGCATGTGGAGCGGTCGCGCCGCGGGTTGAGCATCACGGTCCGGCTGGCGGCGCTGGCGCTCGCTGCGTTCACCCTCACACTCGGGACGGACAGGGTCGTGCCCCGCCGCGCGGTCGCCGCCGAGGATCAGCCGGCGGCTGTCGTCGTGCGCGCGCGCCGAGCCGACGACCTCAACCGCGTCGCCGCCTACGCAAGGAGCATTGGCTACGCCGTGACCTCGCAGATGGACGCGCTGCCCGCGCTGCGCGTCGTGCCGCCCGCGGGCGTGACCACGGCGGACGCCCTCACGGCGTTTCGCGCCCGGCCCGGCGTCGAGTACGCCGAGCCCGTCTACCACATGTTCCGCACCGCCGACGTCCCGGCCGACCCGCTCTACGGGCAGGAGGCCCCGTACCTCTCGGTCGAGCACGCGCCCGAAGCCTGGGACATTGAGAAGGGCAAGTCCGGCGTCATCGTCGCCGTCCTCGACACCGGCATCGACCTCAGCCACCCGGACCTCCAGGGCCGCATCTGGATAAGCACCAAAGAAACCGCCAACAACGGCGTCGACGACGACCACAATGGCTGCATCGACGACGTCAACGGCTGCGCCTTCCTCAACGACGTCTCGCCCGGCTGCGCGCGCAGCGCCAACGGCAACGTGCGGGACGACCTCGGCCACGGCACGTTCGTCGCCGGCGTCATCGCCGCGGCCGGCAACGGCCAGGGGATGGTCGGCGTCGCCCGCGGCGTCACCGTGCTGCCCGTCAAGGTGCTGGACTGCCAGGGCGACGGCGATTCGCTGGGGCTGGCGGAGGGTATCATCTACGCCGCGCAGGCCGGCGCGAAGATCATGAACGTAAGCCTGGGCGGCCCGGTCGACTCGGCCGTCGTGCGCGAGGCGGTGCGGATCGCCCATGACACGTACGGTGCGCTGATCGTCGCGGCCGCCGGCAACGGCGGGACGAACGGCGTCGCGTATCCGGCGCGCTATCCGCACGTGCTGGCGGTCGGCGCGGTGTCGGCCGCCGATCCGGCCAAGCGCGCTCCGTTCTCGAGCTACGGGCCGGAGATCGCCGTCGTCGCGATCGGCGAGGGCATCATCGGCACCGTGCCGAAGCCGAGCTGCGCCGCGTTCCTGCCCTGCATCAACGGTGACCCCTACGCGAAGGGCTCGGGCACGTCCTTCTCGGCGCCGCAGGTGGCCGGCCTTGCCGCCCTGATGCTGTCCCACCGGCCCGCGCTCAAGCCGGACTCGATCATCGCCGCCATCGAGGCGACAGCGGACCCGCTGCCGGACGGCGGCACGCCGGGCTGGGCGGGCGCGGGCCGCATCAACATGGCCCAGGCGCTGAAGCCCGCCTTCCGCCTCGGCGCGCCCGGCGTGACGAAGAACTAGCACCGGCCCTACAGATCTGCTGCCTCGCTGACGATATTTCGGCAAAGAGCGTACTCGCGGGGAGGACCTCTTGCACAGGCTCATCCTGGCCCTGGCGCTGGCCGCGCTCGGGGCGTTCGGCGTGCTGTCCGTTGGCTGCCAGACCACGTCGAAGGTGATATTCGTCAATCCGCTCGACCGGTCCCTCTACGTGACCGTGAACGAACGGCCGCCGTTCGAGGTGCCTGCGCACGGCACCGCGCGGACGAACCTGCCCGCTCTCGAGCGCCTGCAGCCGATGGTGATCACCGCGCGCGACGAGCAGGGCGCGACCGTCTTCGCCATGACGACGTCGTTCCCCCGCATCCAGGCCGCCGGCAGCCGTATCGAGCTGAGGGCCCCGGGCCGGGCGTACGACCCGCTGCAGCAGCCCTACCCCAACGTGCCCTAGGCCCGCGCCCGCGCATTCCTACCAGCCCACAACCTTCTCCGGCACGATGCGCAGCATGACGTTGTCCGTGTCCGGGTTCTCGCTCGCGTAGCGGCGCCCCGCCTCATCGCCGAGGTAGTGGATCGCCAGCGCCTCGCGCCATGCCTCGCCCGGCGCCTCGACGACCGCGACGAGGCCGCGCACGATCACCGTGTGGTACGGCGGCCGCTCGTCGTCGATGCAGAACGCCACGCGCGGCTCGCGCTCGACGTTGCGGTGCTTCTGCGACCCGCGCTCGGTCAGCACGAGGAACGCGCCGTCCTCGAACCGGTACCAGACCGGCGCGATGTGCGGTGACCCGTCCCTCCGCACCGTCGCCAGCCTGCCGATACGCGGCTCGCTGATGAACCGCAGTTGCCTCTGGCTGAACAGATCGTCGGGCATTACTCCTCCTCGTTGACGCCCGCTCGCGCGCGGTCACGCAGCTCGTACAGGCGTGTCAGCGCCTCCAGCGGCGACATGCTGTCGACGTCGATGCCCGCCAGGTCGCGCCGCAGGCCGTCGTCCGGTGGCGTCGCCGTGAACAGCGAGAGCTGGTCGGCGCGCGACGGCGCGTGGCCGCCGTGCCTCTCGCCCGCCTCCAGCTCCAGCAGCACCTCCCGGGCGCGCTGTACGACCGCCTTCGGCAGCCCGGCCAGCTCGGCCACGTGTACGCCGTAGCTGCGGTCCGCCCCGCCCGGCACGATCCGCCGCAGGAAGACGATGCGGCCGTGCTCCTCGGCGACGGCCACGTTGAAGTTCCGCACGCGCGGCAGGTGCTGCGCCAGCTCCGTCAGCTCGTGGTAGTGCGTGGCGAACAGCGTCTTCGCCTGCAGCCCGGGGCGGTTGTGCAAATACTCCACCACCGACCGCGCGATCGCCATCCCGTCGTACGTGCTCGTGCCGCGGCCGATCTCGTCGAGGATCAGCAGCGAGCGGTGCGTCGCGTTGTGCAGGATCGCGCTCGTCTCGATCATCTCGACCATGAACGTCGACTGCCCCGACGTCAGATCGTCGCCGGCGCCGACCCGCGTGAACACGCGGTCCGCCACGCCGATCCGCGCCGATGCCGCCGGCACGAAGCTGCCGCACTGCGCCATCAGCACGATGAGTGCCACCTGCCGCAGGTACGTCGACTTGCCGGCCATGTTCGGGCCCGTCAGCACCATGATCTGCGCGTCGGACGACGACAGGTGCGTGTCGTTCGGCACGAAGGCGCCCGCCGCCAGCGAGCGCTCGACCATCGGGTGCCGCCCGTCGCGGATCTCCACGCTGTCGCCGTCGTCGAGCGCGGGCCGCGTGTAGCCGTAGCGCGCTGCCGCTTCCGCCAGCCCGCACGCGACGTCCAGCTCCGCCACCGCCGCCGCGGTCGCCAGCACCTGCGGCGCGGCCGCCGCCACCTGCTGGCACACGTTGCGGAAGATCGCAGTCTCCAGCTCCTCCGCCCGCTCCTTCGAGTGCAGGATCTGCGACTCATACTCCCGGAGCTGCGCCGTCGCGTAGCGCTCGGCGTTCACCAGCGACTGCCGCCGCTCGTAGTGCTCCGGCACCAGCCCGACGTTCGCCTTGCTGACCTCGATGTAGTAGCCGAACACGCGGTTGTAGCCGACCTTCAGCGACCTGATCCCCGTGCGCTCGCGCTCGCCCGCCTCCAGCTCCGCCAGGAAGCGGCGCACGTCGCGCGTGATCAGCCGCAGGTGGTCCAGCTCCTCGGAGAATCCCGGCCGCACGACGCCGCCCGCGTCGATCGTCGCTCCCGGCTCGTCGTCGATCGCCTGCGCGATCGCCGACACCACGTCGTCGCACGGCCGCAGCCCCCCTGCGATGCCCGCGATGCGCGTGCCGGCGCCCTCCTCGACGGCGGCCCGCAACTCCGGCACCAGCTCCAGCCCCCGCCGCAGCGCCACCAGCTCGCGCGGCTGTGCCGACCCGGCCACGATGCGGCCAGCCAGCCGCTCGAGGTCGGGCATCGTCTTCAGCAGCTCCGCCACGCGCGCCCGCCGCAGCGCGCTCTCGTGGCAGTACGCCACCTCGTCCAGCCGCCGCTCGATCGCCGCGATTTCCACCAGCGGCTGTCCCAGCCGCCGCCGCAGCAGCCGCGCCCCCATCGCCGTCGACGTCAGGTCGAGCGTCGCCAGCAGCGAGCCCTCGCGGCGCAGGTCGCGGCCCGCCGTGAACAGCTCCAGGTTGCGCATGGTGTGCGGGTCCAGGCCGACGTACTCCGCGCTCCGGTGCGCGCGCAGCGACGTGACCAGCGCCAGGCTCGCTGCCTGCTGCTCCCGCAGGTACGTCAGCACTGCCCCGCACGCCGGCACTGCCGCCGACGCCGGATCGAGGCCGAACGCCTCCGCTGACGCGACGCGGAAGTGCTCCTGCACCGTCACCGTCGCCAGGTCGGCGTCGAACCACAGCGGCTCGACGCGCGTCACGTTGATCGATGCCTCCAGCCACGCCGGCGCCTCGACGCCCTCCGGCGCCAGCACCTCCGCCGGCCGGATCCGCGCCAGCTCGCCCGCCGCCCGCTCACCATCGAGCGTGCCTGCGACGAACTCGCCGGTGCTGATGTCGATGTACGCGAAGCCGATCTCGCCGCGCCACGGGTCGTCGCCTCGCCCGCGACGCGGCGGTGCCAGGCACGCCAGGTAGTTGTTCGCCCGCTCGTCGAGCAGGTTGCCCTCGATCAGCGTGCCCGGCGTGACGACGCGCACCACGCGCCGCTCGACCAGCCCCTTCGACGTCGCCGGGTCGCTCATCTGCTCGCACAGCGCGACCTTGTAGCCCTTGGCGATGAGTTTCGCCACGTAGCCGTCTACCGCGTGGTACGGGATGCCCGCGAGCGGCACCCGCAGCCCCTTGCCCATCGGCTTCGATGTCAGCGTTATGTCCAGCTCTCGCGAGCACAGCTCCGCGTCGTCATCGAACGTCTCGTAGAAGTCGCCCAGCCGGAAGAAGACGATCGCGTGCGGATACCGCCGCTTCACGTCGAGGTACTGCCGCCGGATCGGTGTCAGCCCGTCCACGCGGCGATTGTACAGCAGTCGATCACTCCGCCAGCGCCGGGGTTTGCCTAACGGGGCCAATGGTATAATTCGATGCTTCAAACGTTATCGACCGGGTAACCGTCGCCGCACGGAGGTCCCTCTCTCGTTGGGCGCCACGCCGCACGTCGTCTCTATCACGGACATCGGCCGCGGCGACATCGCGATCGCCGGCGGCAAGGGCGCCAACCTCGGCGAGCTCATCCGCGCCGGCATCTCCGTGCCGCCCGCGTTCGTCGTCACGACCCACGCCTACATCTCGTATCTGGCCGAGGCTAACCTCAGCGAGAAACTGGCGCAGGTGCTTGCTGAGGTCGACCCGGAGGACCGCGGCGCCCTCGAACTCGAAGGGACGCGCGCTCAGGCGCTGATCCGTGACCATGCGGCGACTCGTTCATGCCGCGACGCCGTGCTCGCCGCTTACGAGCGGCTGGGCGGCGGCCTCGTCGCCGTCCGCTCTTCCGCCACCGCCGAGGACCTCGACGGCGCGTCCTTCGCCGGCCAGCAGAGCACGTATCTGAACGTCGAGGGCAGCGACAACGTCATGGAGGCCGTGCGCGCCTGCTGGGCCTCACTCTTCGAGCCGCGCGCCATCGCCTACCGCGCCCGCTGCGGCATCGGCCCGCTCGACGCCGCCATCGCCGTTGCCGTACAGCGCATGGTGCCCTCCGCCCGCTCCGGGGTCGCGTTCTCATGCGACCCCGTTTCACATTCCGCCGCCGAGATCGTCATCGAGGCAGTGCGCGGACTCGGCGAGGCGCTCGTCTCCGGCCACGTCACGCCGGACATGTACGTCGTCGACAAGTCGACGCTCACCGTGCTCGAGCGCACCGTCGTCGAGCAGCGGCAAGAGCTGGTGTACGCTGGCGGCGACGGCATCGAGACGAACGCCTGGCGCGACCTGCCGGCCGTCCAGCGCACGCGGCCCAAGCTGTCGGACGGCGAGGTCGCGCTCCTCGCGGAGATCGTGCGGCGCGTCGAGGCGTACTACGGCGGGCCGCAGGACATCGAGTGGGCCGAGCACGGCGGCGAGTTCTACATCCTGCAGTCGCGCCCGGTGACGACGCTGCAGCACGCGCACGGGTGAGGGGCGAAGGGCCGATCGGAGGGGCTATGTCGAAAAAGTACGTCTACCTGTTCCAGGAAGGCAACAAGGACCAGAAGGACCTGCTCGGCGGCAAGGGGGCTAACCTCGCCGAGATGACGAACCTCGGCCTGCCCGTGCCGCCTGGCTTCACGATCACCACGGAAGCCTGCAACGAGTACACGCGGCTCGGCATGAACCTTCCCGACGGCCTGCTCGACGAGGTGCGCCACGCGCTCGCGACGGTCGAGGCCGCCGCCGGCAAACGCTTCGGCGATCCCGCGTCGCCGCTCCTCGTCTCGGTGCGCAGCGGCGCCAAGTTCTCGATGCCCGGCATGATGGACACCGTCCTCAACCTCGGCCTCAACGAGACCACGCTCCGCGCCCTCATCGCCGGCAGTGGCGACGAGCGTTTCGCCTATGACGCCTACCGACGCTTCGTCATGATGTTCTCCGACATCGTCCTCGGCCTCGACCGCAAGAAGTTCGACCGCATCTTCGACGAGGCGAAGGCCGCCGCCGGCGTTGCCGAGGACTGGCAGCTCCCGCCTGCCGCGCTCAAGGACGTCGTGCAGCGCTTCAAGGCGCACGTAAAGTCCGAGACCGGCAACGGCTTCCCCGAGGAGCCGATGCAGCAGCTCGAGCTGGCCATCCGCGCCGTCTTCAACTCCTGGAACAACGAGCGCGCCTTCCGCTACCGCGAGATCGAGAAGATCCCGCACGACCTCGGCACCGCCGTCAACATCCAGACGATGGTCTTCGGCAACATGGGCGCCGACTCCGGCACCGGCGTCGCCTTCACCCGCGACCCCGGCTCGGGCGAGAACGTGATCTGGGGCGAGTACCTGGTCAATGCCCAGGGCGAGGATGTCGTCGCCGGCATCCGCACGCCCACGCCGATCGCTGGCCTCGCACAGGAGAACGCCGCCCTTTACGACCAGTTCGCCGACATCTGCCACATCCTCGAGAAGCACTTCCGCGACACCATGGACGTCGAGTTCACCTTCGAGAAGGGCCGCCTTTACTTCCTCCAGTGCCGCGTCGGCAAGCGCACGACGCGCGCCGCCGTCAAGATCGCCGTCGACATGGTGCGCGAGGGCCTGATCGACCGGACGGAGGCGCTCCGCCGCGTCGTCCCCCAACGCCTCGACGACCTGCTCCACCCGCACGTCGACGCGCGCGTGAGGACGATCCCGCTGTCGGAGGTGGCGAAGGACGTCGCGTCGATTGTCGCGACGACGCCGGATGTCATCTACGTCGACGGCCCGGGCGTCGTGAAGACGATGGCCGCCGCCGACTGGAAGGCGCTCTCCGACGGCGACCGCAACGCGCTGCTCGCCGGCGCGCGCTTCCTCGACGTCGCGCACGGGCTTCCCGCGTCGCCGGGCGCCGCCGTCGGCAAGGCCATCTTCGACCCCGACACCGCGGCGGCGATGGGCATCGGCCGCGGCGGCGAGGCCGTCATCCTCGTCCGCGAGGAGACGTCGCCCGACGACATCCACGGCATGACGGCGGCGCAGGGCATCCTCACCGAGCGCGGCGGCATGTCGAGCCACGCCGCGCTCGTCGCCCGCGGCTTCGGCAAGCCGTGCGTCAGCGGCTGCGAGGCGATCACCGTCGACGAGGAGGCGAAGAGCTTCTCGATCAACGGTGTCACGGTCAAGCAGGGCCAGATCCTGACGGTCGACGGCTCCTCCGGCGCCGTCCTGCTCGGCATGGTCCCCGCCGCCGAGGCGGAGCTGTTTCCCGAGATGAGCGAGTTCCTCGGCTGGGCCGACGAGACGCGCCGTCTCAAGGTGCGCACCAACGCCGACACGCCCGCCGACGCCGCCAAGGCGATCGAGTTCGGCGCCGAGGGCATCGGCCTCTGCCGCACGGAGCACATGTTCCTCGCCAAGGACCGCCTCCCTGTCGTGCAGGAGATGCTGCTCGCCGCCGCCGACGCCAAGGCGCTCGATGCAGAGGCGCAGGGACTGCGCAAGGAGCTGGAGAACGCCACCGGCATCAAGCGGCAGCGCGTCGAGGAGCGGCTGCACGAGGTGCTCGGGCGGATGGAGGGGCCGATGGGCCACTACCGCGGCGCGCTCGAGAAGATCCTGCCGATGCAGCAGGGCGACTTCGAGCAGATCTTCCGCGTCATGGCCGGCAAGCCCGTCACCATCCGCCTCATCGACCCGCCGATGCACGAGTTCCTCCCCGACCACGACGCGCTGCTCGAAGAGGTGACGCGACTGCGCATCACGTCGCCCGGCTCGGCGGAGCTGCGCGAGAAGGAGGAGATGCTCGCCGCCGTCAACGCCGTGCGCGAGCAGAACCCGATGCTCGGGCTGCGCGGCTGCCGCCTCGGCATCCTCTACCCGGAGATCAACGCCATGCAGGTGCAGGCGATCTTCCGCGCCGCGATCAAGCTCGCAGGCGAAGGCATCGAGGTCCTGCCGGAGGTGATGATCCCGCTCGTCGGCTTCGACACGGAGCTGGCGCACCTGCGCGACCTCCTGGAGACGACGGCGCGCAGGGAGATGGAAGCGGCCGGCCGCCAGATCAATTACCAGTTCGGCACGATGATCGAGCTGCCGCGCGCCGCCCTCACGGCCGGCGAGATCGCGAAGACGGCCGAGTTCTTCTCCTTCGGCACGAACGACCTGACGCAGACGACGCTCGGCTGCAGCCGCGACGACGCCGAGGGCAAGTTCCTCGCGAAGTACCTGGAGATAGGCATCCTCAAGGAGAACCCATTCGAGACGATCGACCAGGCCGGCGTGGGCTCGCTCATCAAGCAGGCGATCAAGTCAGGACGCGAGACGCGCCCGACGCTCAAGCTCGGCATCTGCGGCGAGCACGGCGGCGAGCCCAAGTCCGTCGAGTTCTTCCACCGCATCGGCCTCGACTACGTGAGCTGCTCCCCCTTCCGCGTCCCCATCGCCCGTCTGGCGGCGGCGCAAGCCGCCCTCGGCGACACCGGCGCCGAACGCGATAGGTGAGGACCAGGCACGGAGCAGTTCTGTCGGTTGCCTAGCTGCGCCCGATTCCGCGATGAATCCGAAGCCCCCACACGATCTGCGGCACCGTTTGGCGGAGCTGAAGCTCCGCAGCTACAAGCCATGAACATGCCCCGAGACCGCGCCACCGGACGTCGGTACATCACGCGTCCGCGCTTGGACGCCACAGACTACGTTGGGCGTCGCGCGTATCACCTGACGATCGTTGCGAGCCATCGAGAACCTCGCCTCATTGCCAACCTCGCTCCCGCTGTGGTCGGACATCTCGAGCGCACCGCTGTGGCGATGCAGTTCGAGCTGCTCGCCTACACGATCATGCCGACACATCTGCACATCCTCGCCGTCGGCCTCACCGACGATGCGAACGCGGTGCGTTTCGTGCAGCACTTCAAGCAAGCCAGCAGCTACGCGGCCCGCCGTCACGCTGGCGATCGGCTCTGGCAGCCGAGCTTCCACGATCATGTCATCAGAGGCGAAGAGGACCTTCGCGCGATAGCGCGGTACATCTTCGAGAATCCGGCGCGCTCTGGCCTGATCGAGCCCGGCAGCCGCTGGCCATTCAACGGCGGCACGATGTTGAACGGTGGCGACGGTGATGTAGCTGCGGAGCTTTAGCTCCGCCCACTGGCGCCACGGCCGCGCCCCACGATCCCGTTCAACGGCGGCACGATGTTGGACGGTGGCGACGCCGATGTAGTTGCGGAGCTTTAGCTCCGCCCATCGGCGCCGCGGCCGCGCCCCCACGATTCATACAATTCACTTTGAGCCTGTGAGTGGTAGCGGCGCTCGCTGCAGCCCGCCGGCCTTGCGCAAACCAGTTGTTCCCACGACCAGTGACACGCCGCGTTTGGAGATCGCCCCCAACCTCCCCTACCATCGCCCCCATGCTCTCGCACTGCGTCCGCCGGCCTGCGTCACGTCGCCCTGTCGCGCCCCGCCATCGCGGCAACGACGAACCGTGCCGGCCGATCTCCGGTGTGCGGCCCCCGCCACCCGCAAAACATGAAAACTGCCGAACGAAACGCCTTTTCAGCTTCGACACTGACATAAGCGCGTCGAAAACTGCACCGAAATGCGCCGGACTTGCTACCCTGATCGTACGGCCGGACACCAGGAGCACCATCATCCCTAAACGCATCCACTCAACCATCGACGAGCCCGAGCGCGCTTACCTCGTCGGCGTCCAGCGCACGAGCGGCCGCGAGCAATGGCGCGGCGAAAGCTCGCTGCAGGAGCTGGCGCTGCTCGCCGGCACCGCCGGCGCCGAGATTGCCGGCATGACCCTGCAGCGCCTCGACTCACCGAACCCGGCGACGTACGTCGGCAAGGGCAAGCTGGAGGAGATCAAGGCGCGCCGCGGCGCTGATGGCGGCTACGGCATGGTCATCTTCGACGACGAGCTGACGCCGTCGCAGCAGGGCAACCTGGAGGACGCGCTCAAGGTCAAGGTCCTCGACCGTACTGCCCTCATCCTCGACATCTTCGCCATGCGCGCCCGCACCCGCGAGGGCCGCCTGCAGGTCGAGCTGGCGCAGTCGGAGTACCTGCTGCCGCGTCTCAAGGGCCAGTGGAGCCACCTCGAACGGCTCGGCGGCCGCAGCGGCCAGCCCGGCGCCATCGGCGTCCGCGGCCCCGGTGAGACGCAGATCGAGACCGACCGCCGCCTCGTCCGCAAGAAGATCCAGAAGCTCAAGGAAGAGATCGAGCACGTGCGCCAGCAGCGCTCGCTGTACCGCCGCCGCCGCCAGCGCGAGGGCGTGCCGGTAGTCGCGCTCGTCGGCTACACCAACGCCGGCAAGAGCACGCTGATGCGCACGCTCACGCGCGACACCGACGTCTTCGTCCAGGACCGGCTCTTCGCCACGCTCGACCCGCTCACCCGCCGCATCTTCCTCGACGAGTGGCACCCCGCGCTGCTCACCGACACCGTCGGCTTCATCCAGAAGCTGCCGACGCAGCTCGTCGCCGCCTTCCGCGCCACGCTGGAGGAGCTGGCCGACGCATCGGTGTTGCTGCACGTCGTCGACATCACGCACCCGGACGCCGCGCACCAGAGCCAGACCGTCGAGGAGACGCTGCGCGACCTCGGCCTTGCCGGCAAGCCGCGCGTCACCGCGCTCAACAAGGTGGATCAGCTCCCCGACGCCGACGGCCGCCCCGTGCGCTCGCTGGAGGAGCTGCAATCGTTCCAGGGCGCGCTCACCGCGAACATCCCCGATGCGGTGCTGATCTCCGCCGAAAAGCGCTGGGGCATCGACCTGCTGAAGTCACGCCTGATCGAGGTACTGGAGCGCGAGCCGGCCGCGGTGTGATGCCGGCGAGGCTCGTCACTGAGGGCTGAATGCTGAAGGCTGACGGCTGGAGAGCTGCCTAATCCCCCAGCAGCGTCTTGTAGCCGAGCGCGACAATCTCCTCGACGTACTCGCTGCGCCAGCCGGCGTTCGGCATGCGGAGCGTGTGCTCGCGGTACCAGCGGTGGTACGTCAGGTACTCCTCTTCGAGCTTGCGCCGCCAGGCGTCCTCCTCCGCGAAGATGTCCGGCTCGACCTCCTCCAGCCGCGCGTCCACCTCCGCGGGGTCGACGTCGAGGTCTTCCTGCCAGTAGTCGGCCAGGTAGTCCAGGCAGTCCTCCAGGTCCTTCCGGCAGTCGTTGACCAGCAGGCTCATCATGCCCTCCTGGTCGACGGGGTTGGCGCGGAGGCGGAGGTCACGGGCGCAGTTCTCGCACACCACCACCAGGCGGCGGGCGTCGCACTCCTCCTTGTTCTTGCAGTTGTGGGTGCGCGGCGAGTACTCGGCGGCCGCCGGGGAGCGGGTGTAGCCTGCCACGAGCGTGCTGTTCAGCGAGCCGCAGCGCAGGCAGGAGAGCTTGTCGGAGAAGATGTCATCGATCGTCTTGTCCCAATCGATCTGCATCGCGCACCCCTCTCAAAGCTCCGTAACTGACACGTCTATGGTATCGGACGCCGGATAGGCGGACAACGCGCGCCGCGCCCGTGATGAAGCGCCCAAACCCGTAGGGGGACCCCGTACGGCCCCGACCGCGCGGGCCGATACTACTCTGTGGGAAGGGGGTCTGCTGTGAGTTCGAGACGGATTCGCGATATCCGCGTGGTGCCCGATCCTGCCGAAGCGGAGCAGGTGATCACGGCCCGCGGGCGCCCCGCCGAGGCGCGCCGGCCCACCATGTGGATGCCGGTGTTGCTCAGGCTGCTCGCTCTGGCGTGGGGCGCCGCTATCGTCGTCGCGCTGCTGGACGAGTTCGGGCTCGTCGCCCACCTGCCCTTCCTCCTGGCCATGGGGATGACGGGGCTCTTCGTCGGCGCCAGCTTCCTGCTGACCCACGATGAGCTGGCCGACCGTAACCCCGCGCGCGCCGGCGACCCCGAGGACGAGGACGGGGCACAGGACCTGCTCACTCAGCTCCCGACCTTCAACCACTTCGCCCGCCGGCTCGGCGACGAGTTCGCGCGCGCCCGCCGCATGGGGCGCCAGATCTCGGTCGTCCTCATCGACGTCAACAATCTCAGCGCCGTCAACAAGGAGTACGGCGTCCGTGCCGGCGACGAAGTGCTGCGGCACGTCGCGAAGGCCATCGGCAGCACCTGCCGGTTCAACGATGTCGCCGCCCGGCTGGGCGATGACGAGTTCGGCGTGCTGCTGCTGGACACCGGCGACACCGGCATTCGCGCCTTCGTCGACCGCCTCGAAGACCGGCTCGCCCGTGACTCCGCCGTAGCCGAGGTGAACGGGCGCAGCGTCTCCCTGTGGGCGGGCATCTGCTCCGGCAGCGCCGTCATGGAGCCGGCCATGACCCAGGCCGAGGCCGTCCTGGAGGCGGCCATGGCCAGTCTGAACACGGCCAAGCAGGAGCGGGAGCGCCGCCGGCGGATGTGGCTCTCAGCCTGACGTCCCGACCCGCGTCACGATTGAGCCGGCTGCGAAGCCGGCTCTTTGTTGTGCTTCGGACAGGGTGCCGCCGGGACGAACTCAGGCCGCCCGCTCGATGCCCAACCTACGCGCCGCCTCGCCCACGTCGACGTCGTCCGTCCGGGTGAGGAGCTGCACCAGCACGCCGATGCGCAGGAGTTCGCCCAACGGAGGCCGGCCCTCGGCCCCTTCGCGCAGGCTGCGGTCGATGCACTCTTCGTAGCCCGAGCGAAGCTGACCGCGCAGCCCGTCGTCGTGCGAGGCTTCGGCCCAGATCTCGAGCAGCACCCGTCCCAGGGCGCCCGGCTGTAGCGGCAACTCCCCTTCGGTCGCCTGGAACGGCGGCAGGAGCGCGCCTGCTTGTGCCAGCCGCTCGACGACGCCGGCCAGGATGGCCGGCTTGTTGGGGAAGTGGTGGTACAGCCCGCCCTTCGAGCAGCCCGCCGCCATGCACACGTCGTCCATCGATGCGGCGGCGTAGCCCTTGAGCGCAAACACGGTGAGCGCGGCCTGCGTAATCTGCTCACGCGCGCTCCGCGAGCGGACGGCCTGGCGGTTTGGCTTGGCTTCCAACGGAGACTCCTATTGGAAGTATCGTCCCGTCGCGGCCCGTTCAGCATCCCCTGAGGGGCCAAAGTTCCCGAATTGACGGATTTGCTTGTCAACAGGGTTGACACGAAGTCACTGCCGGGCGTATAAACATACCGACGAGTCGGTATCGCCTCGAAGCTGCCGCAAGGCGGCGGGGTCAGGGCAGCAGGAGGAAGCAGCGATGTTCCGCGTTAACTGGTAGTAATCACACGCAGTAGATGCCCCGCACAGGCATGAACGAGGGCTCCCGGCTGAAGGGAGCCCTCGTCGTTCGTCTGTAGAATCTGCCTAGCGTAGATCAGGCGGCGAAGCGCGGCGCCGCCGCGGCGTGGTGCTCCGTCTCTTCGTCCTCTTCGCTGTACCGGATCTCGACGATCTTGTCCCAGGCCAGCAGGAACGCCTGCACGCAGCGCGGGTCGAACTGCGTGCCGCTGCAGCGGATGATCTCCTCCCGGGCCGCCTGCACGGACAGCGCCTTGCGGTACGGCCGGTCCGACGTCATCGCATCGAACGTGTCCGCCAGGACGAAGATGCGCGCTCCCAGCGGGATCTCGTCCGTCGCGAGGCCGCGCGGGTACCCCTTGCCGTCGAAGCGCTCGTGGTGGGCGAGCACGATCTTCGCGGCGCCGGCCAGGAAGCCGATGTCCTTCAGCATGTCGTGACCGATCTTCGGGTGGCGCCGCATGTCGACCCACTCTTCTTCCGTCAGCTTGTCCGGCTTGTGGAGGATCGTGTCCGACACGCCGATCTTGCCGATGTCGTGCAGTAGGCCGCCCCGCTGCATGTCCACCCACTCCTCGGTGCCGGGCTGGATGCCCATGTGGAAGGCGACCTCCATCATGTACTTCGCCACGCGCAGCGAGTGGCCCTTCGTCTCACGGTCGCGCGCGTCCAGCGCCGAGACCAGCGCCTCCAGAGTGCCGTCGTACGTCTCGCGAAGCTGCTCCGCCATCCCCAGGATGTCGTGGTTCGCTTTCTGCAGCTCGCGGTTCCGCTTGTTCAACTCCTCGACGTTCTGCGCCGTCTTGTCGACGTATTGCTTGATCGAGAAGCGCAGCATCAGCGGCGGTGCGACGAATGCCAGCAGGCCGAGGTACCCCATGCCGTGATACGCCACCGCCAGCGCCAGGCCCAGTAGGCCGAACACCGCGTAGTGTGGCAGCAGCCATTCGAACTTCTCCCGCCAGACGTGCACCAGTGACGTACGCGTTGCGAGGCTCACCGCGACGGTCACGAGGCCAATGTTCAGGACGTAATAGACCACAACCGCGAGGAGCGTGATCGGTATCGCCCAGAGGTCGCTGTGAAAGCCACCGCCCATGAGCCCCCATGCCAGCGAAGCCGTCGCGACGTTCACGAGCACGTCGGAGCCGACGTTAAACAGACGCTTGTACCAGGCGCCGCTGCTGTTCGTCGAGAGCGTCACAAGCGGGCTGATGAGGGCCGCGCCAGCCGGGCCGAAGAGCAGCGCGATGGCCACGTCGCCAACCGCGGCGATCGACACCGTCGTCTCGCCGTAAATCGGGATGCGCGTGCGGCCGAAGACGACCGCGATAATCGCCAGGATCACCAGGCCGCCCACGTCGCTCGTATCGAGCTGCGGGCCGAAGTAGGCGATCGCCAGGAGTCCCGCGACGAACACGCCCGTGACGTAGATGAGCGCGCGCCGGGGCAGGCGCTCGGCCGGCTCGGCCTCCGCCCGGGCGATGGGCAGCGGCACCACGTTGGAGCCGGGAACGGCGTCAACGTGGTGCGATTGCCTGTCGATTGGCTCGCTCAGCATGGGGCTCCTGCCAGAGTCATGCAGCCCCTGACCAGAGGCCTATACGAATATCGGCCCCGGGCGGGGCGCACCGTAGTTCAGGCAGCTTCTAGCTGGGAGGCAATCTGCCGTCTGAGGAGTGACAGGATGCGCTTGTGAAGCTGGCAAACCCGCGATTCTGAGAGACCCATCATCTCGCCGATCTCGTGGAACGGCTTCGACTCGGCGTACCGCAGGCGCAGGATGGCCCGGTCACGCGGGCTCAGGTCCCGCACGGCCACGTCCAGCATCGCAAGCGAGGCATTGTGGTCGGCCGCCTTCGCCGGGTCGCCGCTCTCGTCCTCGTCGACGGGATCGAAGGCCGGTGTGCTGTCGCCGCCCCTGTCCTGCAGCGCGTGCTCAAGCGAGATGAACTTGGAGCCGGCATGCCGCATGATCCCGTCCAGCTGCTCCAGCGGGATGCCCATCCGGAAGGCGATCTCCTTCGGCGTCGGCCACCGGCCGAGGTTGGCCGCCAGCTCCTGCGATGTCTGCTCCACCTCTCGCGTGCTCTTCCGCACCGACCGCGGCAACGGGTCCATCTTGCGAATGGCGTCCAGGATCGACCCGCGGATGCGACGCACGGCGAAGCTGGCAAAGCTGGTGCCGCGCGTCTCATCGAAGGCATCGACTGCCTGGATCAGCCCTTCGATGCCGTAGGCGAGCGCGTCCTCCCGGTCCAGCCCCAGCGTCTTCTGGTTGTCGGTCGACATTCGGCTCACGACGAACGCCACGAGCGGCATGTGCCGCATAATCATCGCCTGGCGTGTCTGCGTACGCATCGTCAGGGCCCCCTTTGCCACCAAAGAACAAGCCGCCTGTCCCGGGGCAGGACAGGCGGCGCACTCGCGTTGAACTCCGAACCTGACGGGGCTCGAGGTCTTCGGCGGCCCGGCTATCCGCCTTCGCGGCGGACCCGTAGCTTTGCGTCCTCGCCTCTCGGCGAGTTTGCCTGTTCGCTACCTCTGACGGTTCGAACGAGACCATTCCGCCTCCTTGCGACGCGCGTTCCCCGCTCCTTCTGGCGCGCTCCGACTACCCTAAACGCAAGAGGGACCGATTTGTTACAGTGGCGGACGGCTTTTTCTGGGGAGGCCGCGCCCCCCCGGCTCAGGCTTAACAATCGGGCTCGAAAAGGCTGGAATAATTGCCTCGGTTAGTGCATACTCAACAGTTGAAGGGCCCATCCGGGGCCGATGATAGTTCGTAGGAAGATATGCCGAAAGCCACGATCGACCGGTTCGAGCAGCGTAAGCTCACGCGGGCGAAGCTTATCGAGGCAGCGCTGCGGTTGTTCTCGACGAGCGGGTATGAGCACGCCACCGTCGACGACATCTCGCAGGCCGCCGGCTACTCCAAGGGTGCGTACTACTTCCACTTCTCCACGAAGGACGACATCCTCCTCGAGTTGATGCGCATCTGGATCGAAGGGCGCAACCAGGTCATCGCCGGCGAACTCGCCGAGGGAGGCGACGCCCACCCGTCGCTGCGCAGCCTGCTCGCGGAGTTCTTCTCCTACGCGGACGCGCCGCAGTGGTACGCCGTGCTGCTCGAGTTCTGGGCGCAGGCCGTCCGCAACCCGGAGGTCAGCAAGCGCCTCAGCCAGGCGTACGCTACGTGGCGCAAGCAGATTGCCGGTGCCTTCGAGCAGGCCGCCGCTGCCGGCGCACTGCGTATCGAATCCGCCGAGGACGCCGCGGCGGTCGCGCTCGCCGCGCACGACGGATACGCCGTGCAGATGGCGATCGGCTCGCCCGGCGGCCGCCCGATGACGCCGGCCGAACTGGCCGACTCGCTGGTTGCGCCGCTCGAGACCGCCGCCACGGCCGCCGAGCGCCGCTCCGTCGCCCTGTAACGCTCCCTCCTTCACCCCCCGCGTGATATCGTGCTGTCCGTGCGCGCGCTGATCCTCGCTCCCTTCTCCGAGCGCTCCCTCGACCGCCTCCGCCGGAGCATTGGCGTTGTCTACGACAGCTGGCTCGACACCAACCGCCTCCAGGGTCCCGATGAGCTCGGCGCGCGCCTGGCCGCCGAGGAGATGGACGTCCTGATCGTCGAGGCGGACTTCGTGTTCGGGGAGGTGTTCGACGCCGCCCCGGGCCTGCGGCTCGTCGGCGTCTGCCGTAACGCGCTCAACCAGGTGGACGTCGACAGCGCCACGGAGCACGGCGTCGCCGTCGTCCACGCGCCGGGACGCAACACCAACGCCGTCGCCGAGATGACGCTGGGGCTCATGCTGGCGCTGGCGCGCCGCATCCCGCAGGCCAGCACGCTCGTCCTCGGCGCCGGCTGGCGCGACCCCGCGCTGGGCTACCGACGCTTCCGTGGCCGCGAGATCGCCGGCTCCACCGTCGGCGTTGTCGGCTTCGGCCGGATCGGCCGCGAGGTCGCGCGCAAGTGCATCGCGCTCGGCGCGCGCCTCCTCGTACACGACCCGTTCGTGCCTGAGCGCCAGGTGAGCGCGCTCGGCGCCGAGCCGGTCAGCCTCAATCGTCTCGTTGCGAGGAGCGATTTCGTCACGCTGCACGTGCCGGAGAGCGAAGCGACGCACCACCTCGCGGGCCGCGACTTCCTCGCCCGCATGCGGCCGCACGCCTATCTCATCAACACCGGCGCCGGCGCCAGCGTCGATCCCGAAGCGCTGGCGGAGGCGCTCGAAGCGCGCCGCATCGCCGGCGCCGCCCTC
>Ga0153916_10000298_pt1 | contig 32287 bp, 26 predicted proteins | sample Opewatmetagenome_FD_109642 | JGI IMG/M metagenome (GOLD analysis project Ga0153916, IMG submission 109642) | Freshwater wetland microbial communities from Ohio, USA - Open water 3 Core 3 Depth 4 metaG | ecosystem: Environmental > Aquatic > Freshwater > Wetlands | place: USA: Ohio, Lake Erie...
CGCCCTGAAGCACCACCTGGAAACGGGCCGACCCGCCAGCCTGAAGCAGACGCAGCTTGACGGTTGGATCGCGTTTCAGCACATGGTCGAGACTCGAGCGGCCGCGAGGGAAACGCCTCAGTAACCCCCTGGAGGTCACGCACGCCGTGCCTGACGATTGGGGCTCGAAATTGGGCCGCCCGATCTGCTAGGCTCAATCGTGGCGCGGTGCCGGATAATCCTGCTCTTTCACATTTCGTCGATGCCCCGTCCTTATCCTCGGGACGCACGGGAAGGGCTACGCCTACCTGGGGCGTCCGGCCTCGTTGTTACACACAAGTCCTTGTCCGCCGATCGTCCCGTAGGGACGTTCGACAATTGCCCAGCAGTTCACTGCTGGGTAAATGGGCAGTCCAGGTAATCCATCCGTCCCGTAGGGACGGCTGAATTCGCCGCCATTCGGCCGTCCCTACGGGACTTGTTGGCCGATGTTTTGCGATCCGACCCCCCAGCAGTGAACTGCTGGGCTATTCTCAGATGCCCCTACGGGGCAGCAGCGCGCCGGCCTGTTGCTACTTGTGTGTAACAACGAGGGCGTCCGGCAGGGGAGGGGGCGAAGTCGCAAGAGCCGAGATCTGTTGACCAACACGATCGAGCACACTGGGCAGTGCGCGCGCAGCCCCCACGCCCCAGCCGCGGGAACCCCTGGGCCCCCAGCACCCTGCCCGCGTCCTCCTGCTTAGCTGAGCTTGCCGGAAGCCTCGACCGGCCAGACGTCGATCACCCGGCCGTCTTCGTGGACGTACAGCTCGCGGTAGAGATTGCACGTCGTGCAGGCGTGGCTGGGCAGGAGCTGGACCACGTCGCCCAGCCGCCAGTCCGGGGCCCGCCGCACGACGCAGTGCTCTTCGGCCAGCACTGAGGGGAGCTCAGCCTCGGGACAGTCCTTGACCCGCGGCGGACCGAATTCGCAGCCGACGCCCTTCGCGCCCACATCGAGGACGGCGACCCCCGGCCGCTTGCTGATCACCCGGGCAAGGACGGCCAGCGCCACCTCGAACTCCGGCGAGAGCTCGGCGTAGCGCCAGTCCATCGTGGCGTAGGTCCCCGCCTGGATCTCCCCCATGCCCTCGATCTCGGCGGCGATCTGATACGTGGAGGAGGAGCCGCCGCTGATGGTGTGGATGGGGATGCCGTCGTTTTCGATCAGCTCGCGGGTCTGGAGGGCCTGGTGGAGGGCCAGCCGGGTGAGCTCGGCGCGGCGCTGGAAGTCGTTGGTGTACACGACGTGCCCTTCGTAGGCCTGGAGCCCGTCCAGCCGCAGCCCCGGCATCCGGTCGACCAGCCGCGCCAGCTCCAGGGCCGGTCGCCCCGGCGGCACGCCGCACCGCCCCATCCCGACGTCCACCTCGATCAGCACGCCGACCGTGACTCCGGCCACGGACGCGGCCTCCGCGATCTCGGTGACCTGGAGCGGATCGTCGACCGCCACCTGGATCTGGATCCGGCGGGCCAGCTCCACTAGCCGCTCGATCTTCCGCCGGCCCACCACCTGGTTGGCCACGAGCACGTTGTCGAAGCCGTGGGCGGCCAGGACTTCCGCCTCGCCGAGCTTGGCGCAGGTCATCCCCACGGCGGACCCGGCCGCCAACTGGCGGCGGGCGAGGCTTGGGCACTTGTGGTTCTTGAAGTGCGGCCGCAGCAGGCAGCTCCGCCCGCGGAAAAAGCCGGCCATGCGAAGGAGGTTGCGGTCCGAGGCCGGTCCGTCCAACACCAGCGCCGGCGTGTCGAGGTCTTCGATCCGGCGGCCGACCAGCTTGGCCGGTTCTTGGGCGGGGGGGGATTTCATGGTGCCGGTCTCGTGCTGGCCATCAGCCGTCAGCTATCAGCTTTCAGCTACACACGCTCTTATACCCGGCGCCGGCGGGGGATACAACGGCCCGGCCGCGTCACTGACCCGGGACCGTCCGCGGCTGGCCGTTGTCTTTCGTTCCCAGGGAGAGGATGTAAGGAACCGCGGTCTTGGCCCATGCGTCGGCCTTGAGATACGAGCCGGCGGCCTCCCCGAAGCAGCTCCGCAGCATCTCCGTGTCGATGATCCCGGGATTGAGCGGCACGGCGGCCATGCCGGCGGGCAGCTCCTCGGCCAGCGCGGCGGTCAAGCCTTCGATCGCGTACTTCGTCGCGCAATATGGGGCGACTTCGGCGGCAGCCGATCGCCCCCAATAGGAGCTGAAGTTGACGATCACCCCCTTCTTGCGCCGGACCATCCCCGGCACAAAGTGGCGAATGCAATGGAACACGCCCTTGACGTTCACGTCGATCACGGCGGAGAACTCCTCGACGGGCACCTCCCAGAGCCGGGCGTTGGGGTTGATGATGGCCGCGCTGTTGACCAGCAGGTCGGGCGGGCCGTGTTGGGCCAGGATCGCTTCGGCCCAGGCCCGCACCTGCTCCTCCCGGCTCACGTCCACCACTTCGAACCGGTGCGGCGCACCGTGGCGCTCGCGAAGCTCGTCGAGCGGCTGCGGCGACCGGGCACAGCCGAAGACGGTGTGCCCCGCGGCGATGAAGCCCTCGGTCATGGCCCGGCCCAGCCCGCGGCTGACGCCGGTCAGAACGATGCGTTTCATGGTGGCGGCCTCCGCGGTTGGCGGCCTCGGCCGGGGTAGACGGCCTCCTCGGTGATCACCTTGTCCATGAAGACGTCGTGATCGAGCATCGGGATCTGGGGGAAGAGCTGACACTCGTAGGCGACGCCGACCAGGGTCGCGTCGGGCCGGACGTGCCGCAGCAGCCGGTCGTAATAGCCCTTGCCGTGTCCCGCGCGGCCGCCGCGGCGATCGAAGGCCACGCCCGGGACCATGACCAGGTCCAGCGCTTCCGGAGGCACCCTTTTGGCGGCCAGGCCGCGGAGCGGCACCCGCGGCTCGAGGATGCCGTAGGTGCCGATCTCCAGCTCGCTTGGGCTCTCCAGGCGGAACAGCTCCAAGGCATCGCCGGCGCAATAGGGAACCACGACCCGCTTCCCCTGGGCGATGGCTGCCGGCAGGAAAGGCTGGGTGCGGACCTCGCTGCGCATGTGGACGTAGAGCAGCACCGTGGCCGCCGCGGCGTACTCGGGCAGGGCCGCGAACCGCCCGCAAATCGCGCGGCTCAGCTCGTCCTTGTCCGGCTGGGCTGCGCGGCTCGCCTCGGCCTGGCGGCGGATGGCCTGCTTGAGGGTGCGTGAGTCGAGGTCGGATTCCATAAAGCTCCATCCTGAGGGATCTCTTGTAACTCTACCCGGCAATCGGGTACTGCCCTCGCCGCTGGACCATTTGCGTGATCCGCCGGATCCGCTCGATGCTCGAGCCCGGCATGGCGTTGTCGGCGATGCCGAGGATGAACGCCCGTCCGGGGGCGATCGCCCGGAAGACCTCGTCCATCGAGGCGTCGAACTGCTCCTCGGTGAAGGGGGCTTCGAGGATCGCCGAGGGGACGCCCCCCCAGATGATCACCCGGTCGCCCCAGGCGGCTCGGGCCTCGGCCAGGGTGGTCTTGACCATCGGGCTGGTGACGAAGCACTCGGCCATGCCGATCCCCGCCTGCTCGATCAGGCCGAGGATCAGCCGCGTGTCGTTGTCGGCGTGGATCGCCACGACTTTGCCCCGCGCCCGCATCGCCAGCGTCAGCTCCCGGTAGTACGGCAGGATGTAGCGGCGAAAGAGCGGCGGCGGCGTCATCTGGCTCGACAGGTGGTGCCCGTGCATCAGCAGCTTCGCCGGCGAGTCGAGCATGTGCTTCCAGATCGTCTCGCGGAAGCGGTCCGTCATCACCGCCACCAGCCGCTCGACCTCGTTGGGGTGGTCGTTCAGATGGAAGAACGCCTGGTCGTAGCCGGCCAGGGCCCGCATCCAGTGGTGCAGCGGGCAGTCGCCGCAGTTGACGATCGGGTAGCCGTCGTCGCCGACCTCCCGTTGGTACGCCTCGTAGTCTTCGTAGGCCGGCAAGTATTCGGTGTGCTCGAGGAGGTACTCGACCACCGGGTAGTCTTCGCGCCGCTTGAGCATGAAGCCGACTTCGCAGTCCTGGATCCCCTGCCGGCGCAAGTGCTCGGTGCCGCGGAGCCGGGTGGTCACCGTGCCGACCGGGGTGACGTACTCCGTGAGGGTTTCCATCGGGCCGAGGCGGTGGGTCTTGACCTCGACGCCGCGAAGCCGGGTGCGGTAGATGATCCCGTCGCGGCCCGCCGTTCCCCCGAAGACGTCCCGCTCCACGTCGCGAAGGGACAGGCCGAGGTACTCCTTGGGCAAGGTCCCGGCCCGGCGGTTCGCCTCGTACCAGATCCCCAGCCGGGGAATCCAGGGGATGCGATCGGGGGCCCGGCCGGCGAGGATGGCCAGGATCCGCTCTCGGTTGGTCATGATCCCGCTCATTTTGACTTTTCCGGCCCGGATTGCAAGAATAACAAGGTGCTCATTCTTGATCGCGGTTCTAAGAGCCGGTGACCGCGCGTGCCGCGGAAGCGCGGTGCCACGAACATCCAGGAGAAAGCCAAAGTGTCCAGCGATCGAAACGACGGCATTTCGCGACGAACGTTTGTCCGCCAGACCGGCCTCTTGGCCGGCGGAACGATCTTGGCAGCTTCGACCGCCGGCAAATTTGCCGCAGCCGCCGAGCCGGCGGCCGGCGAAATTCCCCGCCGGGTCCTGGGCAAGACGGGCGTCGAGGTGACGATTCTCACGTTGGGGACCGCCCCCTGCGGCCTCGCCGAGCCCCCCTCTCCGGAGAACGTCGCCCGGTGCGTCAACGCGGCGATCGACCTGGGTGTGGGCGCGATCGACACTGCCCCAGCCTACAAAGTGGCCCAGGAAGGAGTCGGCCTGGGCCTGGGAAAGCGCCGCAAGGACGTCTTTCTCTCCACCAAGGTCCTGGCCGAGGACGTCCCGGAAGCGGAAAAGATCCTCGCCAACTCCCTCCGCCTCCTGAAGACCGATTACGTCGACCTGCTTTACTGGCACTGCGTCGGCGACCGCAAGGTGGAGAAGGGCTTGAACGAGGACGGCGTGCTCACCTGGCTGGTCAAGCAGAAGAAGGCCGGCAAGATCCGCTTCGTGGGGATCTCGGGCCATAACCGGCCGAACAAGTTCGCCGGTCTGCTGGAGTCGGGCGAAGTGGACGCCCTCTTGACCGTGGTCAACTTCGTCGATCGCCATACCTACCAGTTCGAGGAGAAGGTGCTGCCCGTGGCCCGAAAACACAACGTCGGGATCGTGGCGATGAAGGTCTTCGGCGGGGCCAAGGGCGGGCAATACGCGAATCCCAAGGGCCCGTGCGAGCTCGACCGGGAGCACCTCGGGCTGGCCGTGCGGTACTCGCTGGGCGTGCCGGGAGTGGCCACGCTGGACATCGGCGCCCAGAACGCCGACCAGATCCGCAAGAACGTTCAGATGGTCAAGCTCTTCAAGTCGCTTTCCTCCGAAGAGCAGGAGAAGGTCGACCTGCTCGGCCGCCAACTGGCGGCCAAGTGGAAGGACCATTTTGGCCCCGTGGCCGGGATGCCGCATTACGCGGGCACGCACGTGTGAGGGGAGTGTCGCCTTGGGCGGCAAGGCCGGATGACCGCGCGGCGGATTGCCGCGACGGGCCGGCGGGCGTACATTTCTCTTGTCGCGGGGCGCGAGGCTTGGGTGCCCGCCCTTTCACCCGCCGGCTCCCGCGAGACGTTCTGTGGATGCGTCCGATGCGCAGCTCAACGAAGTGGTCGATTGCCGCGGCGGTGCTCTTGGTTGCCGCCGCCGCGGTCTGGTACAACGCCGAGGGGAGGCAGATGCCCGAGTCTCCGTTTCGCCAGCGGCAGAAGGTTCCTCCGTTTCCGGCCGGGCTGCAGTGGATCAACACCGCCGGCCCGATCGAGCTTGGCGACCTGCGGGGGAAGTTCGTGCTGTTGGACTTCTGGACGTACTGCTGCATCAACTGCATGCACGTCCTGCCGGAGCTCAAGAAGGTCGAGAGGGCCTATCCGGAAAACCTGGTTGTGATCGGCGTCCACTCGGCCAAGTTCGAGACCGAGCGCGAGGCCGAGAATATCCGCGAGGCGGTGCTCCGCTACCAGATCGAGCACCCGGTAGTCAACGACCCGGAGCACAGGCTCTGGAATCGCTTCGGCGTGGAGGCCTGGCCCACGCTGATCCTCATCGATCCGGAAGGCTACGCCGTTTGGGGCGCCAGCGGCGAGACGACGTTCGAGCGGATCGATGCGGTATTGAAGAAGGCGATTCCTTACTATCGCAAGCAGGGCCTGCTGGACCCGACGCCGCTCCGGTTCGACCTGGAGGCCCACCGCGCGGCCGACGCCCCGCTCCGCTTCCCGGGAAAGGTCCTGGCCGACGAGGCCGGCGGACGGCTGTTTGTGGCCGACAGCAACCACAACCGGATCGTAGTCGCGCGGCTCGACGGCACGCTGGTGGAGACGATCGGCTCCGGGGCGACCGGCCGTGCCGACGGCGATTTCGCCGCCGCCCGGTTCAACCAGCCGCAGGGGATGGCCCTGCGCGGCGAGGAGCTGTTTGTCGCCGACACGGAGAACCACTTGATCCGCAAGGTGGATCTCGCCGCCAAGCGGGTGACCACGGTGGCCGGGCTGGGGCACCAGGCCCGACAGCCGCTGGCCCCCGGAAAGACGGCCCACCCGCTGAAAATCGCTCTCAATAGCCCGTGGGACCTCTGGGTCCGCGGAGACGACCTGTTCGTGGCGATGGCCGGCTCGCACCAGATCTGGAGGATGCGATTGGACAAGCCGGCGATCGGCCCGTACGCGGGGAACGGCCGGGAGGACATTGTCGACGGCCCGCTGCTGCCCCGCCAGCCCTACCAGCCAGGCTTCTCGTCGTTCGCCCAGCCGAGCGGGCTGGCCGGCGACGGCACGCGGTTGTTCGTCGCGGATAGCGAAGGGAGCTCGATCCGCGCCGTTCCCCTGCAACCGCGGGGCGACGTGAAGACCCTGGTCGGCACGTCGCATCTGCCCGCGGCGCGGCTCTTCACGTTCGGCGACGTGGACGGGCCGGCGGGCACCGCCCGGCTCCAGCACCCGCTGGGCGTCGTCTGGCACCAGGGCCGCCTCTACGTCGCCGACACCTACAACAGCAAGATCAAGGTGGTCGATCCTCGCACGGGCGCCACTCAGACCTTGGCCGGCACGGGCAAGCCCGGCCGGACCGACAAACCCGCCCAGTTCAACGAGCCGGCCGGGATCACCGCCGCGGCCGACAAGCTCTTCGTAGCCGATACGAACAATCACCTGATTCGGGTCGTGCACTTGAGCGACAAGAGCGTTTCCACGCTCGCGATCGCGGGCCTCCAGCCGCCCAAGCCGCCGGCCGAGCCTGCGGCTTTCCGGGTGCCGGCCGGGGCCGTCGAGGAGACGCTCAAGCCGGTTGCCGTCCGGCCGGCCAGCGGATCGATTCGCCTTTCGGTCACGCTTCAGCTTGCCGAGGGATTCAAGATCAATCCTTCGGCGCCGATGTCCTACCGGGTCGAATCGGCCGGGGCCAACGGCCCGCCCAAGCCTGGCCCAATCCGCCGCGACGCGCTGGGCAAGTCGACCCGCCTGGCCAAGCCGGCAGACACGTTCGAGATTGCCCTGCCGGTCGAGTCCGCGACGGGCGAGGACACCCTCCGCGTCGCCGTCAACTATTTCTACTGCCGCGAGGGCGCCGAAGGGATCTGCAAGATGGGGAGCGTCGTCTGGACGATCCCGCTGAGGCTCTCCGCCGAGGCCACCACGAGCGTCGTGCCGCTGGCGCACCGGGCGCGATGAAAGGCGACGCCGGGCACGCTTCAGCCCTTCCCCAGGACTCGCGCCCTCGTTGTTACCCACGAGTCCTTGTCCGCCGATCGTCCCGTAGGGACGTTCGACAATTGCCCAGCAGTTCACTGCTGGGTCAGTGGCCGGTTCAGGTCACCCATCCGTCCCGTAGGGACGGCTGAAGTGGCCGTCATTCGCCCGTCCCTACGGGACTTGTTGGCCGATGTTTTGCGATCCACCCTCCCAGCAGTGAACTGCTGGGCAATTCTCAGGTGCCCCTACGGGGCAGGAATGCGCCAGCCTGTTGATACTTGTGTGCAACATCGAGGACTCGCGCCCTGGGCTATCGACTGTCGCCCCTTGCGGGGCTGATCTCTCCAATTTCCCCACACCCTCAATTATGTGGCGATCGAGTCGCGGCCGCGCTGGTCGCCGTCCCCTTGACGGCCCCTGCCGCGTCCGGCACGATATGGGGGGCGGCGACCTGGGCGGGGTTGCCGCGCGATACCTTGGTCCTAAGACCTCAGGAGAAACCATGAACCTCTCACGACGTGATCTGCTGAAGTGGGGCACCGGCGCGGCCGCCGCGGTGGCGACCGGGGCCGTGGCCCCGGAACTGGAAGCTCAAATCCGCGCCAAGGGTAAGAGAAGGGGTGTAAGGCCCGTGCAGAAAATCCCCATCGCCTTGCAGCTCTATTCCGTCCGCCAGGACTGCGAGAAGGACCTGCCGGCCGTGCTCAAGGCCGTCGCCAAGATGGGCTATCAGGGAGTCGAGTTCGCCGGCTACTACGGCCGCAAGGCCGACGAGCTGAAGAAGCTGTTGGACGCCAACGGCTTGAAGTGCTGCGGCACGCACATCGGCCTGAACACCCTGCTCGGAGACGAACTCCAGAAGACCGTCGAGTTCAACAAGACGCTCGGCAACAAGTTCCTGATCGTTTCCTACATGGGCGAAGACCGCTTGGGGACGATCGAGAAAATCAACGAGACGGCGAAGCTGATGACTGAGATCGGGGCGAAGGTCAAGCCCGACGGGATGCGGGTGGGCTACCACGCCCACGGCGGCGACTTCAAGAAGCTCGAAGGCGAGACGGTTTGGGACCGCTTCTTCGCCGCGGCGGGGCCCGAGGTGACCATGCAGTTGGACTTTGGCAACTGCATCGGCGGCGGCGGCGATCCTTACGCCGTGCTCAAGAAATTCCCCGGCCGCTCGGCAACGATCCATCTCAAGGAGCACGGCGGCAAGCCGGGCGCACCGGTCGGCGAAGGGGAGGTCAAGTGGAAGGAGGTCTTCCAGCTCTGCGAGACCACCGGCAAGACCGAGTGGTACATCGTCGAGCAGGAAAGCTACGCCGGCGCACCCCTGGAATCCGTCAAGCAGTGCATCGACAACCTCAGGAAGATGGGCAAGTGAGTCTGAGCAGGGTGGGATGAATTCCCGCCGGAAAAAGCGGTCAGCCGTCAGCTTTCAGCTTTTTGCTCTGGCTTTGCGCCGCGAGCCTCCGGGAATTCATCTGGGGAATTGCGGCCCGAACCCAAGCGTGAGTAGGACGGGCGTCTCGCCCGCACAGCCTCTTCGGGCCCCCCGGACCGGCGAGACGCCGGTCCTACTGAATTGCCGGAGGGCCTCTTCAACTCTCAGCGGGCGATGGGCGGAGCGGCGGCCCGGGACCGACCGCTGAAGGCTGATAGCTGACTGCTGAAGGCTGGTGGCCGACTGCTGAGAGTCGGGCCCAGGACCTGGTGGGACTTCGTCGGACCCTGTCCCTGCCAAAATGGCACTCCTTCCAAGGCGTCCGATGCTTTCCACCAGCAGGACTGAAAACGCCGGGTTCCGTCTCAAGTCGTTGTAAGACAACGGCTTGCGACTTCCGCCCTGCCTCTTGGCACGCTGCTTGCATCGCTGGGCGGAAAACATGGCCTCGGCTGCCAACGGGTGTCGTACTGGGTTGGGGTCTGACAAAGCTGTTTCCCCCAGGGGTGGGGTTGCTGCGTGCAGCCCGTGGACATGAGCCTATCTTCGGGGTCAACAGGAGGAATTCGCAGTGGCAAAAAAGATCATCTATGAAGACGAAGCTCGGCAGTCGCTGGCCGCCGGGGTGAGCAAGCTGGCCCGGGCGGTTCAGTCGACACTCGGTCCGCGGGGCCGCACTGCCGTTCTCGACAAGGGCTGGGGGGCGCCAAAAGTCACCAAGGACGGCGTGGCCGTCGCCGAGGACATCGATCTGGACGACCCGAGCGAGAACCTGGGCGCCCAACTGGTCAAGGAGGCCGCCAGCAAGACCAACGAAATCGCCGGCGACGGCACGACGACGGCCACCGTGCTGGCCGAGGCGATCTATCGCGAGGGGCTGAAGATGATCGCCGCCGGGGCCGATCCGATGGCCCTGGCCCGCGGGATCCAGCAGGCCACCGCGGCCGTCACCAAGTCCGTCGCGAAGATGGCCACGGCGGTCGACGAGAAGAACAAGAAAGAGATATCCCAGATCGCCACGATCGCCGGCAACTGCGACCCGTCGATCGGCGCGGTCCTTGCCGATGCGTTCCTCCGCGTCGGCAAGAATGGCGTGATCACCGTGGAGGAAGGGAAGCAGTCTGAGACCTACGTCGAGGTGGTCGAGGGGATGCAGTTCGACCGCGGCTTCCTCTCGCCGCACTTCGTCACCAACCAGGACGAGCAAACCGTCGAGTTCGAGAAGTGCTTGATCCTCGTCCACGAAGAGAAGATCTCCAACGCCCGGTCGCTGATCCCCTTGCTCGAATCGGCCAGCAAGGCGGGCAAGCCCCTGCTGATCATCGCCGAGGACGTGGAAGGGGAGGCGCTGGCCACCCTGGTCGTCAACAAGATGCGCGGGATCCTCAGCGCGTGCGCGGTCAAGGCCCCCGGCTACGGAGACCGCCGCAAGGCGATGCTCGGCGACATCGCGGTGCTCACCGGCGCCCAGCCGATCTTCAAGGACCTCGGCGTGACGCTGGAGTCGGTAAAACTGTCCGACCTCGGGACGGCGAAGAAGGTGACCGTCAACGCCGACGACACGATCATCGTCGGCGGGGGCGGCGACAAGAAGGCGATCGACGGGCGGGCCGACCAGATCCGCGCCGAGATCGAAACCACCACCAGCGACTACGACCGCGAGAAGCTCCAGGAGCGGCTGGCCAAGCTCTCCGGCGGCGTGGCGCAGATCAACGTCGGCGCGGTCACCGAGACCGAGATGAAAGAGCGAAAGTTCCTCCTGGAGGACGCCCGGGCGGCCGTCAAGGCGGCCCTCGAAGAAGGCATCGTCCCCGGCGGCGGCGTCGCGTTGCTGCGGAGCACCAGGGCCGTCGAGAAGCTGGAACTCTCCGGCGACGAAGTCCTGGGGGCAAAGATCATCCGGAACGTGCTCGACTCGCCGCTGCGGGCCATCGCCGAGAACGCCGGCAGGGACGGGGCGGTGGTGGTCAACCGCGTCCGCCAGATGAAGGGCAAGGCCGACGGCTACGACGCCGAAAAGGACTGCTACTGCGACCTGGTGGAGGCCGGGATCATCGATCCGGCGAAGGTCGTGCGGATTGCCCTGCAAAATGCCGCCAGCGTGGCCGCGCTGCTGTTGACCACGTCCTGCCTGGTCACGGAAATCCCGAAGGAGGAGGACTTCAAGCCCGGCGGTCCGGGCCGCGGAGGCATGGAAGGCATGGGCGGTATGGGTGGCATGGGAGGTATGGGTGGCATGGGTGACTACTAAGGCGCGGGGGCGTCGGGCCGCGCCGCGGTTCGGCGTTGGCGGGCCCCGCCGCAAGGGCATCGGTGTACACGGTCTTTCCATCGAGAAAATCGAACCAGTGCGAGGAATGCGATCATGAAGGATATCAAGCTGAAGCCGTTGGACGAGCGGGTGGTGGTCGAGCCGGTCGAGGCCGAGGAAAAGACGGCCGGCGGCATCGTGCTGCCGGACACGGCCAAGGAAAAACCCCAGCGCGGAACCGTGCTCGCGGTCGGCCCCGGAAAGCTGCTGGAAAGCGGCGACCGCAGCGCGCTGTCGGTCGCCGTCGGCGACGAGGTGATTTACGGAAAGTACGCGGGAACGGACATCGAGCTCGACGGCCGCGAAGTGAAGATCCTCCGCGAGAGCGACATCCTGGCCAAGGTCGTCAAGTGATCGCCCTCCCCGCGGATTCCCTCACTTCAAGCAACCACAAGCCCAAGAGGAACTGCCATCGTGGCGAAACAATTGATGTTTGAAGACTCCGCCCGGAGCAAAATGCTCCAGGGCGTGGAAAAGCTGGCCCACGTCGTCGCGGTGACGTTGGGCCCGACCGGCCGAAACGTGATCCTCGGCAAGTCGTTCGGCGGCCCCAGCGTCACCAAGGACGGAGTCACCGTGAGCAAGGAAGTCGAGCTGGAGGACAAGTTCGAGAACATGGGGGCGAAGCTGGTGAACGAAGTCGCCTCGAAGACCTCGGACGTCGCCGGCGACGGCACCACCACGGCGATCGTGCTGGCCCGGGCCGTCTACAGGGAAGGGCTGCGGAACATCACCGCGGGCAGCAACCCCGCGGCCATCCGCCGCGGGATCGACAAGGCGGTCGAAGCCGCCGTCGCCCACCTGCAAAGCATGGCCAAGCGCGTCACCGAAAAGGAAGAAATCGCCAACGTCGGCGCGATCAGCGCCAACAACGACCGCAAGATCGGCGACCTTCTGGCCGAGGCCATGGACAAAGTCGGCAACGACGGCGTGATCACGGTGGAAGAGGGGAAAAGCGCCGAAACCACCTACAAGGTGGTCGAAGGCATGCAGTTCGACAAGGGCTACCTGTCCCCCTACTTCATCAACCGGGCCCCCGAGATGGACTGCCTGCAGGAAGACGCCCTGATCCTCATCCACGAGAAGAAGATCAGCAACATCCGCGACCTGATCCCGCTGTTGGAGAAGGTCGCCCAGACGGGCAAGCCGCTGTTGATCATCGCCGAGGACGTCGAGGGCGAGGCGCTGACCATGCTCGTGGTCAACAAGCTCCGCGGCGTCCTGAACTGCTGCACGGTGAAGGCCCCCGGCTTCGGCGATCGGCGGAAAGCCATGCTCCAGGACATCGCCATCCTCACCGGCGGAACGATGATCAGCGAAGACCTCGGGATGAAGCTGGAGAACCTCACGCTGGACCAGCTCGGCCGGGCGAAGAAGATCACCGTGGACCGGGAGAAGACGACGATCGTCGAAGGGGGAGGCAAGCCGTCGGACATCAAGGCCCGCGTCGATCAGTTGCGCCGCTTGATCGAGGAGACCGACAGCGACTACGACCGCGAGAAGTACCAGGAGCGGCTGGCCAAGCTCAGCGGCGGCGTGGCGGTGATCTCCGTGGGAGCGAGCACCGAGGCGGAGATGAAGCAGACCAAGGCCCGCGTCGAGGACGCCTTGCACGCCACCCGCGCGGCCGCCGAAGAAGGGATCCTGCCCGGCGGCGGGGTTGCCCTCCTCCGGTGCCGCGAGGCCGTGGAGAAGGTCCGCAGCGCCGCCCGCGGCGACGAGAAGATCGGCGTGGACATCATCCTCGGCGTGCTCAGCTCCCCGATCCGCCAGATTGCCGACAACTCCGGCGTCGACGGCTCGGTGGTCGCCGACGAGGTGGCCGAGAAACCGGTCAACACCGGCTTCGACGCCAACACCGGCAAGTACGTCGACATGCTGAAGGCCGGGATCATCGATCCGCTGAAGGTGGTCCGCACCGCCCTGGAGAACGCCGCCAGCATTGCCGGCTTGATGCTCACCACCGAGACGCTGGTCACCGATTTGCCCAAAGAGGACAAGAAAAAGCGCGTCGAGGGGAGTGTTCGCTAGAGCGGATGCTTCAAGTGTAGATCCGCGCGGGGGAAATGAATAGGGAATAGCGAATACGGAATACGGAATGAAGAACGGAGCCTTCATTCTGACTTCCGTATTCCTGATTCAGTATTCCGTATTCATTCCCGCCCGGTCGGCTTGGCAGCACCGATTGCGGCCGAGTGAAGCGAGGCCGCGCTGAGAGTAGTGGAGGCCACAGGCGATTGATGGACGGGCCACCCCCGCCATGGGGTGGCCCTTTTTCCGCCTCCCCAATCCGCCGGTCGGCAGCAAGTGCCGTCTACAGCTTTAGTTCCGTGCGGTACAATTGGGTATCCTCCGCAGCGCTTCTCCGAACCATGGCGACGATGGCGGGCAAACGCGACTACTACGACGTGCTCGGCGTGGACCGGACGGCCTCCGGCAGTGCGATCTCGGAGGCCTACCGGAAGCTCGCGATGAAGTACCACCCGGATCGCAAACCCGGGGACGAGGAGGCCGTCGCCCGATTCAAGGAGGCGGCCGAGGCGTTCGAGGTCCTCAGCCACGCGGAGAAACGGGCCCGCTACGACCGCTACGGCCACGCCGCCTTCGAGGGGGGCGGCGCACCCCAGTTCCGCGACATCAACGACATCTTCGAGGCCTTCAGCGACATCTTCGGCGACCATGTCTTCGGCGACATTTTCGGGGGCGGCCGAAGACGCCGCGAGCGTCGCCGGGCCGGAGCCGACATCCGCTGCGAAGTCACCCTGGACCTCCGCGAAGCCGCCCAAGGCGTCGCCAAGACCATCCAGTTCGAGCGGCACGAGTTCTGCCCGGGCTGCGAGGGGTCTGGCGCTCGACCGGGCAGCACGCCGGAGAAATGCCGCTACTGCGGCGGCCGCGGACAGGTCGTCCAATCGACCGGCATCTTCTCGATCCAAACCACCTGCCCTTCCTGTCACGGCGCCGGGTCTTTCATCCGCGACCCTTGCCCGAAGTGCCAGGGGACGGGACTGGTGATTGCACGCCTGACGAGGGAGATAGGGATACCACCGGGGGTCGACAACCAGACGAGGGTCCGGATCTCCGGGGAGGGCGAGCCCAGCCCGAATGGCGGGCCCCGCGGCGATTGCTACTGTTTCATCAAGGTCAAGGAGCATCCCTTCTTCCACCGCGACGGGCGGGACTTGATCTGCCAGGTTCCGATCAGCTATGCCCAGGCCGCCCTGGGCGCGAAGATCGACGTGCCGACGCTGGACGGGTGCGAGACGCTCGAGATCCGCCGCGGCACGCAGAGCGGCGAGGTCTTCCGGCTCAAAGGCCGCGGCATGCCCGAGGCCCGCTCCAGCGCGCGGGGAGACCTCCTCGTTCAGGTCCACATCGAGGTCCCGCAGAAACTGACGCCCGAACACGAGCGCGTGCTCCGGGAGCTGGCCGACGTGGAGAACGCGCACGTCAGCCCCGAGCGGAAGAGCTTTTTTGCCAAACTCAAGGACTACTTCCAGGCCGGAAATCGCTGAGGGGAGATGGAGGCAGAACGATGGCCGACGACGGACGCAGCCGCGGCGACGCGACCGAGAAGGCGGACGATCCGCTGACGCTCCAGATCGATCAACTGCGGGAGGAGATCGAGGCGGCCAGAGACCGGGAGCTGCGGGCGTTGGCGGAGCTGGACAACTACCGCAAGCGGATCGCCCGGCAGCTCGACGAAGAACGCCGTTACGCGGGTCTGTCCTTGATGCGCGCCATGTTGCCGGTGCTCGACAACCTCAAGCGGGCGGTCGACGCGGCGGAGAAGACCCACGATGCCGCCAGCCTGCTCGAGGGGGTCAAGCTCGTGCTCAAGCAGTTCTACTCGGCCCTGGAGCGGCACCACTGCCTTCCCATCGAGTCGCTGCACGGGCCGTTTGACCCGAATCTCCACGAGGCGGTGCTCCAGCAGCCTTCCGGGGAATTCCCGGAGAATACCGTGCTCCACGAGGTTCTGCCGGGCTTCCAGTTGCACGATCGTGTCGTGCGGCCCAGCCAGGTGGTGGTCTCGACCGCCGCTTTACCGCCGCAGGCGGCCGCGCCGGCCGAAGAAGGCGCCAAGCAAGGCAGCCAAGACGGGAATAAGAAGAAGTAGTTTTCCGGAGGATCTTCGCGATGCCCACGTATGATTACGTCTGCGATGCCTGCGACCATCAGTTCGAGCTGTTCCAGTCGATTACGGCAGCCCCCGAGCGCAAGTGCCCCGAGTGCGGGCGGCGAAAGCTCCGCCGCCTGATCGGTCCGGGCGCGGCGATCGTCTTCAAAGGTTCCGGGTTCTACAAGACCGACTACCGCTCCGAGTCGTACAAGAAGGCGGCCGCCAGCGAGGCGGGCGGCGCCGCCAGCGGTACGGCCGGCTCCAGCGGCAATGCCGGGGCCAACGGTCACGCCAAGGGCAAGAGCGGCGCCCAGGGCAAGTCGGCCGAGAGGGCCGGCGCCAAGGACCACGGATGAGTGCGGGGCGGCGGGTTTCCAGGCTCCTCGCACGGTGGGACGGCATGGCGCGAATCCGCTGTCCGGTGTGCGGCAGGTCGTTCGAGCCCGGCGCAACGCCGGCAATGCCCTTCTGTAGCAATCGGTGCCGGCAAATCGGCTTCGGGCGGTGGCTGGACGAGCGGTACGCGTTTCCCAGCGAAGCCAAGGAGGAGCAACCGCAGGAGACGGCCGAGGCTGAGCCGCCGGCCGCAGCGGAGCCCTCCTAAGCGGAACCGCAGAGGAACGGAGGCTTTCAGAGCGGCATGCTCTCACGACGCGAAGCGTCGCACTGAGCACGTTTTCTCCGGGGAACATGCCCACGCCGGCTCCGCCGTCGAGGGCATGCCACCCAACGCCGCGCGGCACCCCTCGCTTGCACGCCCCCCAGTCATCCTTCATCCTTCATCCTTCATCCTTCCACACCCCCCCTTGCTTGCGTGGGCCCCCCAGACCCTTATAATGCCGGAGTCTCGAAGGACCTCGGTCAACAACAGCCTCAGGGAGCCGTGCCATGGTGGACCAAGACAGCGGTACGTTGCGGAAGGTGGCGTGGTCGGAGATCTTTCCGTGGTTGATCCTCGCCCGCTGCTTCCGGATCGCCATCCAGGTCCGGCTTCTCTTGTTGGGCGCGGCGGGGGTTCTCGTGACCGCTTTCGGCTGGGCCCTCTTGGGACTGGTGTTCCCGGCTTCCTTGGGCGGCAGCCAGCAATTCCAATCGCACGGCGGCTGTCCGTGGCTGGCCGTCACCGACGCCGTGCCCGATTGGCCTTCGTGGCTCCACAAGCCGCAGCAGCTTTCCGAGAAGGCCCCGGTTCCCTCGCCACCCGCACTGCGGGAGCTGGGGAGTCCCTGGGAGGAAGTCAGCCGCCCGTTCCGCGAGATCGCGCAGTTCAACCTCATCCCGTCGATGGACTCGGACGGCCAGCCGACCTGGGACACCGAGACAACGCTGGGCCGGATCGCAAGGGTCTTCGTCTTGCTCCTGCACGGGCTCTGGGCCTTGGCGGTGTGGGCGTTTTTCGGCGGTGCGATTACGCGCTCGGCGGCCCTTCAGTTGGCCACCCGGCAGACCGACCGCCCGATGACCACGCTGCGGTTTGCGGCCGCGAAATGGCGCCACTACTTCATGGCCCCCCTGGTACCGTTGATCGGCGTGGCCATCGTCACGTTCCTTATCGCCCTCCCGAGCGTGCTGCTTCGCGTAGGCTTGGGCACGGCGGTGGCGGCCGTGTTGGTCTGGCCCCTGTTGTTGCTGGGCGGATTGGCCATCGCCTGGCTCTTGTTGGGCCTGGCGCTGGGCTGGCCGCTCTTGTGGGCCCACCTCAGCGCCGAAGGGGGCGACAGCCTGGAGCCGCTCAGCCCGATGTACGGCTATCTCTTCCGCCGGCCGCTGCACTACCTGTTCTACGTCTCCGTGGCCGCGCTGTTGGGCGCCCTGGGGTGGATCCTCGTCGGCTACTTCGCCGCGGGGACCATCGCCGCAACGTATTGGGCGGCCAGTTGGACGGCGGGCGAGGCGCGAACGCTCCTGATCGCTTGGGGCGATCCCGGGCTCGGGGCGGTCAGCAGTTTCGGTGCGCACGTGATCCACTTCTGGGTCCAGTGCGTCAAGCTCCTGGCCGTAGGGTTCCTCTATAGCTACTTCTGGACCGCCAGCACGGCGATCTACTACCTGCTCCGCTACGACGTCGATCAGAAGGAGATGGACGAAGTGCTGCCGGAAGAGGAGGAGCAAGAGGCCGCCCCGCTGCCTCCGCTCGGTGCCGACGCGGCCGGAGCCCCGGCTGTCGAAGAAGGCGAAAAGCCGCCGGAAGGAGCGGGCGAGCAACCGTGAATGGGATTCCGCGATCCCCGAATGACGCAACCGGATTCAGGGCCGGCTGCCGATCGCTTGGCGGAGCAAATCGGCCAAGGACCTGGCGCGCATCTTGCCCATCATGCTCGAGCGGCGGGCCTCCACCGCACGGACGCTCAATTTGAGCTGGTAAGCGATTTCCTTGTTCGACAGGCCGCCGAGCAGCAAGTCGAGGACCTGTTTCTCCCCCGCCGTCAGCCGGCCCAGGCGGCGCTGAACCTTGAGTCGGTCGAGGGTGTCCTGGTGGTGGTCGGCGCTCGAGCGGAGGGCCTCGTCCAGGGCCTCGGCAAGCTGGCGCTCGCCGCAGGGCTTTTGGAGGTAATTAAGGGCCCCCGCCCGCATCGCCTGAACGACCGCCGCTACGTCGCCGCGGGCGGACATGACGACCACCGGGAGATGGACCGCTTCCCGGCTCATCCGCTCGAACAGCCCCATACCACCCGACCCGGGCACCTGGAGATCGACGAAAACGCACCCCGATTGCTTGGGGTCACAGACCTGGAAGTACTCTTCGGCCGACCCATAGAACTCCACCCGGACCCCCCGCGACCTGCCCATGCTCCGGAGCGCCAGATAGACGGTCGGGTCTCCGTCGAGAACGAAGACGACCGGTTCGTCGGAAAGGAATTCTGGGCCCATGGCGGTGCGCGAAGGCTGGGCACGCGACGGTGAGTGGACTGGCCGAAACGCCCCGGTAATCTACCGGATTTGAGGGCGTCCCGCAAGAAGTTGCAGTGTCGCGTTGACACGCCCTTGCGGCGGGGTAAAATATGGGGTTTCCCCGGCGCCGGACAACCCGCCCGGGGGCCCGCTTTCGGGTGAACGGCCTTGCCTGGCCGTACAGCCCCCGGAGAGACCCGTTGGAAGAAGCGATTCAGAAAGCGGACGTGCTGATCGAGGCGTTGCGGTGGATCCGCCAGTTCCGCGGCAAGATCACGGTGATCAAGCTCGGCGGCAGCGTGATGGAGAATCCCCGCGCCATGACCCACCTGCTGTTGGACGTGGTCTTCATGGAGACCGTGGGGATGCGCCCCGTGCTGGTCCACGGCGGTGGGGCGGCGATCAGCCGGGCGATGGCGGCCGCGGGCCTCCAGCCCCGCTTCGTCCAGGGACGGCGCTACACCGACGAGGCGGCCCTGGCGATCGTCGAGCAGGTGTTGGCCTACGAGGTCAACGAGGGGCTGGCCGCCCAGATCCAACAGCTCGGCGGCCTGGCCAGGCCGCTGAACTTCCGCACGAGGAACCTGCTCTACGGCAAGCGGATCCAGCTCGACGGCCAGGCGTCCGAGCCGATCGACTTGGGCTGCGTCGGCCAGGTCACCCGCGTCGATTGCCCCCCGATCCTGGAGCTGTGCAGCGAGGGGATCGTGCCGGTGATTCCGTCGATGTGCGCGACCGACGACGGCCAGAAGCTCAACGTCAACGCCGATACGGCGGCCACGGCCGTCGCCCAGGCGCTCGGCGCCGAGAAGCTCGTCTTCCTCAGCGACGTGAACGGAGTCCGCCGCGACAAGAACGATCCCGAGTCGCTCATTCATTCGCTGACCGCCGGGGAAGCCCGGGAGCTGATCGCCTCGGGGGCGGTCGACTCGGGCATGATTCCCAAGGTCCAGGCCTGCCTGGAAACCCTGGAAAAGGGGGTCCGCAAGGTCCACATCATCGACGGCCGCCTGCGGCACTCCCTGTTGCTGGAGGTCTATACGAGCAAAGGGGTCGGGACGGAAATCGTCGACCAATAGCTCCCGTCAGGAGGAACAACGCCTGTGTCCGCCCACCGACCTCTGAGCTCCCCGGAAACGATCGAGCTGTTCCAGAAGTACGTCATTGCGAACTACAACCGCTTTCCAGTGGCGCTGGTCCGCGGGGAAGGGTCCTGGGTCTGGGACAGCGAAGGGAACCGCTACCTCGATTTCTTCCCCGGCTGGGGATGCAACCTGCTGGGCCACTGCCCCCCGCCGGTGGTCGAGGCCGTCCGCCAGCAGGTGGCCGAGCTCGTCCACGTCCCCAACACCTGGTACACGGAGGCCCAAGGGCTCTGGGCCAAGGCGCTCTCCGAGCGGAGCTTCGGCGGGCAGGCGTTCTTCTGCAACTCGGGAACCGAGGCCAACGAGGCGGCCATCAAGCTCGTCCGGCTCCACGCCAAGCGGCCCCGCTACAAGATCATCACCTTCGACGGGGGCTTCCACGGCCGCACCCTCGGCTCCACGGCGGCAACCGCCCAGCCCAAGTATCACGAAGGGCTCGGCCCGCTCATGGCCGGCTTCGTCTACGCCCCCTACGGCGACTTGGACGCGGTGGCCAGGCTGATCGACGCCGAGACGGCGGCGATCCTGATCGAGCCGATTCAGGGGGAAGGGGGTATCCGCGTCCCGCCCGAGGGTTTTCTGGCCGGCCTGCGCAAGTTGGCCGACGAGCACGGGCTGCTGTTGGTCTTCGACGAAGTGCAGACCGGCTGCGGCCGCACCGGCCACTGGTTCGCCTATCAGCATTTCGGCGTGACTCCCGACGTCATGACCCTGGCGAAGGCCGTCTGCGGCGGCCTGGCCGGCGCGGCGATGCTCGCCCGCCCCGAGATCGCTCCCAGCCTCCGCCCCGGCATGCACGCCGCCACCTTCGGGGGCAATCCGATCGCCGCCCGCGCCGGGCTCGCCGCGATCGAGATGATCGAAAAGGAGAACCTGCTCCAGCGAGCCCGAGAGATCAGCGAAGTCTTCCGCCAGCGGCTCAGCCAGCTCCAACAAGCCTGCGACGTCGTCCGCGAGGTCCGCATCGTCGGCCTGATGATCGGCATCGAGCTGGCCATCGAGGGGGCGGCGACGGTCCGGGCCTGCATGGAGCGGAAGCTCCTGGTGAATTGCACCCACGGCACCGTGATCCGGCTGCTGCCGGCGATGACGATCGGCGAGGAACAGGTCCACCAGGGATGCAGCGTCCTGGAAGAGGTGCTCAAGGGACAGGCCGGGTAAGCGACCGGCCGCGAAGGAGGCCACCATGCGAAATCTGCTCGCCATGACCGATCTGAGCTCGGCGGAGATCGAGCGGGTCTTTTCCATCACCACGGACCTGAAGAGCAAGTTCCGGGAGGGGCTTCGCGAGCCGCTCTTGCCGGGGCGGGTGATGGCCATGCTCTTCGAGAAGCCCTCCCTGCGGACCCGCGTCAGCTTCGAGGCCGCCATGGCCCACCTCGGCGGGACCGCGATGTTCTTGGGCAACGACGTGGGCTTCGGCTCCCGCGAAAGCCTGGCCGACTTCGCCCGCGTGCTGGGCGAGTACGTCGACGCGATCGTCATCCGCGCCAAGCGCCACGAGACGGTCGTCAAGTTCGCCGAGCACGCCTCCTGCCCGGTGATCAACGGCCTGACCGACTACGCCCACCCCTGCCAGGCGATGGCCGACCTCTATACGATCCGGGAGCTGGTGGGCAAGCTCCCAGGGCATACGCTCGCCTGGATTGGCGACGGCAACAACGTGGCGCGGAGCCTGGCCGTCGGCTGCGGCAGGATGGGCCTGCGGTTTGCCATGGCCACGCCGGAGGGCTACCGGTTCGGCGAAGACTACCTCGCCGTGCTGGCCCGCGAGGTCCCCGACCTCGACCTTTGCGTCACGGCCGACCCCGTCGAGGCCGTCCGCGACGCGGTGGTCGTGTATACGGACGTGTGGACGAGCATGGGCCAGGAAGCGGAAGCCGAGAATCGCCGCCGCGACTTCGCCCGCTATCAGGTCAACGCCAGGCTGATGTCGCACGTCCAGAAAGGAGCCCTGTTCATGCACTGCCTGCCGGCGCATCGCGGGGAGGAGGTGACCGACGAGGTGATCGACGGCCCGCAAAGCGTCGTCCTCCAGCAAGCCGCCAACCGGATGCACGTCCAAGAGGGGATTCTGGCTTGGCTGCTGGGGGCGCAAAAGTAGGACGGCTCCGCCGTTCTCGGCGCTTGATTCTCTCTCCGTGTCACAGGCGAAGGAAGATCCCTCGCTTTTCCAGCGCTCGAACGCCCAGGTAGCAGCAGGCCAGGAACAAGCCGAGCGACGCGGCGCAGGACCAGGGCGGCCAGTCGGGCGAGAGCAGCGGTTTGGAGATCCAGTCCAGGACCATGTGCAGGACGTAGCCTGCCAGGGCGTTGGAGCCGAAGGTCCGCAAGGGGGCCAGCGCGAAGCGTTTCACGTCGCAGGCCCACACGAAGGCGGCCAACAGCAGCATCGAGAACCCCGCGCCGAAGGTCAGGTACGAGATGCTGCCCGCCCGCTGGCTCATCGTCCAGACGTTGACCTTTTGGGTGGGCGGGACGAAGGGCGGCTCCACCAGCAGGCCGCAGAGACCTCCGCCCGAGTACTGGTTCGGCGGAGTCACGCGATTCAAGCAGGCCAGAGCGTAGCCGAGAAGCATCAGGACCAGCCCCCAGGCGGCAAGTTGCCGGACCGCGGCGGGCCGCGCGCCCGCGGCCAGGACGTCGTAGGCCAGCGAGCCGGCGAGCATCGGCACGGCCCAGGTGAGAAACCCCAAGGGCCCGCCGTCGATCCCCGGGAACGTCATGACCCACTCGTAGTAGAACCCGTGCGACAGCGCCACGTGCAGCGCGGCGGAGCCGGCCGCAAAGGCGATGCGGACGCGGGGCCGGGCCCCGATCACCGGCATGATCCACAGGGCCGTCACGCCGATGTGCACCAGGGCCTGGAACAGCTCGCGGCCCAACAGCCGGGCCGCCAGCGGCGGGCCGCCCGGCTTGGGCGGATCGAGCCAGGATTCCGCCACGGCCCCCGAGCCGTACAGCAGAACGCCCAGCAGGATCAGGCCCGCGATCCGCCTCAGGAACCGTCCGACCAGCCGCCGCCGGGTTGTCGTCGCCGCCCGCTTGAGCCAGGTGAGGCGATAAGCAAGCCCCGCCGCGAAGAAGAACTGCGGCATGATCGTGTCTGGATAGCTGCAGTACGTGTTGTGGTGCTTCAGCGCGGCCGGGACGACGGCGAAGAACCCGACGAAGTTCACCACGAACATCGCCAGCACGGTGTACCCGCGGAACTGGTCCAGCGAGGCGATCCGCCCGCCGCCGGCTCCCGGCCCGGCCGCGCCTCTTTCTCCTCGGTCGGCCGACTCCATGGATCCCCGATAATCCCTTGGCACAGGGTGACTTGCGTGCCTTTCCCATCAACTCCGGCATCCCAGGGTAACCGCCGTGCGGGGATCGTGCAACGGGCCGTCGCCGCAACGATGCTGCGCGCGATTGCTGTTCGCCTTTTCCTCAGGCCGATCGACCGCGCGCGGCATCCTACTCCCCCTTGCCAAGCCGCCTGGGGATCCTATGATAAGTGAGAGTGCAGCCTAATCCCGCCCAGATCGGGCGGGAGCGGGGGACCCAATGAGCCGGGCATCTCCGGCTCCGGGGCGCAGATCCGGCGTGCCGGATCGGGGTACTTTCAAGCCCTAGCCCGTCAGCTAACCCCGTCGGCCGGCCCAGGTGACGCGCGACCTGGGCCGGATTTGAAAGGGCCTTCGCGTCTTGTGCGCTGGCGAGGGGCCCCTTTGGGTGGTAGCGCCGAGCGTCGAGGGCTCGATGTCCGATTCTTCTCGTGCTTCGCAATCCGCCTCCGGGAACTCCGTCTCGGACGCGCTGGGGCGGCTCCGCCGCCCGATCCAAGTGATCGTCGTCAGTAGCGTGATGTTCACCTTCATCTCCTACTGGCGGACCGCCGCGGTCGTGTTGTGCGACCTGGCCAGCACGGCCTATTACATCGGCGGGATCGTCGAGGGGGCGATCGGCCCGGCCGCCCCCTGGTTCGTCCTCGCCGTGATGCTGTTCAGCTACGCCGTCCGCTCGATCTACATCGAGAGCTGCTCGCTGTTTGTGCGCGGGGGGGTGTACCGCGTGGTCAAGGAGGCAATGGGCGGCTTCCTGGCCAAGCTCTCCGTCTCCGCGCTGATGTTCGACTACATCCTCACCGGCCCCACCAGCGCGGTCTCCGCCGGGCAGTACATCATCGGCCTGCTCCTGGACACCGCCGCCACGCTCAACCCGCACCTCCAGGTCTCTCCCGACGCCTCCGACGCCATCCGCCGCTGGGGCTCCGTGGTCATCGCCTGCCTGATCACGCTTTACTTTTACCGGCAGAACGTCCTCGGGCTCCACGAATCGAGCGGCAAGGCCCTGAAGATCATGATCGCCACCACGGTGATGGCCGCGGTGATGCTTGTCTGGTGCGGCGCGACCTTGATGGTCCGGGGGCCGGCGAACCCGTCCGTGCCGGTGGCCCCGGACCTCTCCCCCAAGGTCGAGTACGAGGTTGTCACCGGGGAAGACCCCGTCACCCACGTGGCCAAACCGATGTGGCACAAGGACGCCTCGGGCCGGCTCGTCACCGAGAAGGTCAAGGACGCGACCGGCCGTCTCGTCGACGAGCCCAAGCTGAACGAGGCCACCGGGCACCAGGAAGACCCGCTGGGACTGGTCAGCCACTGGTTCCCCGGTCTGACCGCCCGGCTCCGCCGGCCGGGAAGCTGGCTGGGCCTCGTCGGCGTGATCGGTTTGTTGATCGCCTTCGGCCATTCGATCCTGGCGATGAGCGGCGAAGAGACGCTCGCCCAGGTGTACCGCGAAGTCGAGTCGCCGAAGCTCCCCAACTTCAAAAAGGCGGCCTTCATCGTCTTCGTGTACAGCCTCATGCTGACGGCGAGCATCTCCTTCCTGGCGGTGCTGTTGATCCCCGACCAGGTCCGCATGAAGGACTACTCGGGGAACCTGATCGGCGGGCTGGCGATGTACGTGATCGGGCCGGCCTGGGCCCGCCTGCTGTTGAACGGGTTCGTCGTGGTCGTCGGCTTCCTGATCCTCGCCGGGGCGGTCAACACGGCGATCATCGGCTCCAACGGCGTGCTGAACCGGGTGGCCGAGGACGGCGTGATGCCCGACTGGTTCCTCAAACCCCACCGCCGCTACGGCACCAGCTATCGCATCCTCACCCTGATCGTCGGCCTGCAACTGCTGACGATCGTGCTCAGCCGCGGCAACATGTACACGCTCGGCGAGGCCTACGCGTTTGGGGTCGTGTGGAGCTTTGTGTTCAAGGCCCTGGCGATGGTCGTGCTCCGCTTCAAGGACCGGAGCCCGCGGGAGTTCAAGGTGCCGCTGAACGTCCGCGTCCGCGGCGTGGAGCTGCCGATCGGCCTGGGGATCGTGTTCGCGATCCTCTTTTCCACCGCGGTCCTGAACCTCCTCACCAAGGAAGTGGCCACGATCGGCGGCTCGGCCTTCACGGCGATCTTCCTGGTGATCTTCATCGCCTCGGAGCACTTCCACGAGAAACGGCGGGGCGGGGCGGGGCACCGGCACCTCGAGCAGTTCAACCAGGCCGTCGCCGACGAAATCACCCCGGCCGTCCTCGACCTCGAAAAGCCCTACCGCAAGCTGGTCGCCATCCGCTCCACGCAAAACCTCTTCATGCTTGAAAAGACCCTGGCGGAGACCGATCCGGAGACGACCGAGGTTGCCGTGATGACCGCCCAGGTGATGCGCCGCGGCGACGAGTCTTCTCCGCCGCCTGACCTCGATCAGTACAACCGCGAGCTGATGACCGCGGTGGTCAATCGGGCGGAGAAGGCCGGCAAGCACGTGCAGCCGCTCATCGTGCGGACCAACAGTCCCTTGTTTGCCGTGGTCCGCACCGCCGGCGATTTGAAGGCCCAGGAGCTGATCCTCGGGGCCTCGAACGTCTACACGGCCGACGACCAGATCGAGCAGATCGCCTTCTACTGGATCAACCTCCACGGCGGCCGGCCGGAGCCGCTGACCGTGCGGATCCTCAGCCCCACCCGCGACCTCTATTTCGACCTGGCCGGCGGCAACCGGGTCCCCAAGATCGGCGAGCGCCGGGCGAAGACGGTGGCCGAGCTGCGGGCGGCCGGCGTCGGGGTCAGCCACGTGCTCCTGGTCCACCACCAGACCTCGGCCAGCAGCGACCTCTTCGCCGCCGTGCTGACGATGCTCGACCCGCAGGTCGCCCTCTCGGTGATTCCACTCCCGCCGGCCGAGCCCGCCGGGCCGGGGGAGACCAGTTGGCTGGAGCACGACCTGGGCCGGGCCCGGCAGTTGAAGCGGGAGCTGGAGGTCTGCCGCCTTCCCGAGGGCGATCCGGCCCACGAGATCGTCGTGTTGGCCCGCCGGCTCCGCTGCGACCTCTTGATCCTTGGCACCGCGGCCGAGCCCGGGGCCGGCGCCGCGGCGGCGATCGACTTCCGCGCCGTCTCCCGCACCGCTCCCTGCCCGGTGTGCCTGGTCGCCATGCCGGGAGTGCCGAACGAAGTGGCGGGGTGAGCAGGGGTCCGCTACTTTGTGGCGGCCGGCTCGTCGAGCTCCTTGATTCGGATGTTCCGCCAGCGGATGCGGAGCGGCTCGGTCCGGCCGCCGACCCCGTGGACCTGCAGACCGATGAAGCCGCGGGGCGTCTTCGAGTCCTTCAGATCGGCCGCGGGGACGCCGTTGAGCCAGGTCTTGATCGAGTCCCCCCGGCACTCGATGCGGAACTGGTTCCACTCGTTCCGCTTGAAGGCTTTGCGGGCGGGCTCGTTCTTCTTCAGATCGTTGAGCCAGCCGCGGCGGCTCTCGTCGTAAATCCCGCCGCTCCACGCCCGGCTCGACGGGTCGATTTCCACCTGGTAGCCGTGGACCACCCCGTTGCGGTACTCCTTGCGACTCTCGCTGCGGATCTGCACGCCGGAGTTCAATCCGGGATCGACCTTGAACTCCAACTCGAGGATGAAGTCGCCGAACGTCTTTTCGGTGCAGAGGAAGCTATTGGAGGTGTTGGGAACGGAGGTTCCGACGATTGCGCCGTCTTCCGCGCTGTACTTTGCCTTGCCGCCCCGCTGGACCCAGCCGGAGAGCGTCTTCCCGTCGAACAGCGGCACGAAACCGTCGTCGGCGGCCAGGAGCGGAGCAGGGAGGAGGACGGCGAAGAGGAGAAGCGGCAGGGGATTTCGCGTGGTCATGGCGGCTCCTTGGCGTGGATCGTGGTGGGACAGGACTCCCGGGTAGGCAGTGGGCGTCCGGTCGTTGCCGGGCGTGCCCGATGCTCCCAACATACCTTGGCGTGCATCCGCCCGCAAGGCGGGGGTGCGGCAAGATGCCTGTGCTACGGGCCACCGCGGACGTCGTAGGCGTAGAGCCGCTCTCCATGGCGGAGGTAGAGGCGGCCGCCGCAGACAACCGGATGGGCCCAGCTCGGGCCTTTGCCGCCCTTGGGGAGCTTGAAGCGGCTGACCACGTCATGGCCCTCGGGCGTCGCCTTGACCAGGCCGACGTCCTCTTTCTCGCTGAGCGTGTAGAGCATGCCGTCGGCGCAGGTCAGCGAGCCTTTGCCGACGCCCTTCTCGGCGTACTTCCTTTCGCCGGTCGCCCAGTCGAGGCAGACCCACGGGTTGCGGCCTGCGCCCCTGGCTTCGTGGGCGGCGCCGTAGAGATAGCCGTCCAACAGGACGACCCCGCCGTGGTGATTGTCCAGGTCCTTCGATTGCCACACCTTCTCCACCGAGGCCTTCTTGCCTTCCACCTTGAGTTCCAGCATCTCCGACCCGGCGCCGTAGCCCGAGGTGATGAAGACCTGCCCGTCGTGGAAGATCGGCGTGGTGGCGTTGACGTCCCATTTGGTCTCGTGGGGGTGGCGGAAGAGCAGGTCCCCGTTGTCGGCGTTGACGCCGATCAGGGCCTTTTCGGTCATCGCCAGGACGATGCGGAGGCCCTGCCACACGACCAGCGCCGGCGTGGCATAGCCGGCCAGATCGCCGGTGGATTTCGCCGTCCAGACGGTCTTGCCGGTCTTCTTGTCCAAGGCGACGACGCTGGTGCTTTTGCCCCCGGGGCAGCAGATCAGCCGGTCGCCGTCGACGAGGACCGATTCGGCCAGCGCCCAACCGATGTTCTTGGAACCGAACTCCCGGAGGATGTTCAGGCTCCAGATCAGGTCGCTCGTGTTGGCGTCGAGGCAGACGAGCTGGCCCAGCGGGCTCTCGTGGTAGAGCCGATCGCCGTCGATCGTGGGCGTTCCCCGCGTGCCTGGCCACTCTGCGGTATAAGCTTCCCCAGCAGGGGCTTGCCACTTGACCTCCCCGTTCATGTCCAGGGCGGTGATCACGGTCTTCTCTTTGAGGTTGCCGGCGGTGTAGATCAGCCCGTTTGCGATCGACACGCTGGAAAACCCTTCCCCGATCCCTTGGGCGGTCCAGAGGAGTTGGGGTCCTCCTTCGGGCCAGGACTTCAGAAGCCCGGTCTCGGGAGAGATGTTGTCCCCCTTCGGTCCGTGGAAGCGGGGCCAGAAACCTGCCTCCCCCGCAGAGGGCACCCTGGACACGCTCGTGGCCTGTTTGGCAGGAGAGGCGTCCGCCGCCGGCTTGGCAGGGCTCCCGCCGCCGGGCGGCGAGGTTTGCGAACAACCGGCCAGGGCAAGAATCAGCAGGGTCGTCAGGTTCCGCGGGAAAGACATCTACAGCGCTCCTCGATTCGTCAGGGCCAGTTCGGAGGGAGAAAGCCGCGGCCGCCAGTCGGGAAACGTCGCACGCGACCGGCGGTCGCGGCTTGGCAGGCTGGGGGGCGAGCGGATTGCCGCGCCCGCCAGATCCCCGAACGTACCACAACCTTTCCTGGCCGTCTACACGCCCCACGGCCCGGTCGCAACCCGAACGGGTGGAATGCGCCGAGTGATCCGGCGCACTTTCTCCGGCGGTTGTTTCCGGGCCCTTGGGCCCGATCTACAATCCAGGGGCTACGCTTGGTCGATCGCCGCTGATTTGGGAGGGGGATGAACCATGGCACACAACCGTCGTCGCGAGTTTCTGAGATCCTCGATCGCCGCGGCTGCCGGGGCGTGCGCGGGGGGCGTTACGGGAGGCAGAGGGCTCCTCGCGGCCGCCGAGGATCGGGCCGGCACCGGGCCGAAAGCGCCAGACGAGAACCGCCTGCACGTCAACCACGACCTCCACACCCACACGCTCTATTCCGACGGGGCGCACCCGATCCCGCTGCACGTCCTGGAGGCGCGGGCCTTCGAGCTCGACGCGATCGCCATCACCGACCACTTCACCCCCGGCAGCAGGCTCTCCCAGTCCGAGGCGGAATTCGAGCGCTACCTGGCGGAGATCGAGCGCGAGCGGTCGGCCCAGAAGGACCTGCTGGTGCTCAAGGGGGCCGAGGCCACGGTGCTCGACACCTCCGGCCGGATCTCGCTCGACGCGGCTCACGCGGCGAAGCTGGAGTGGGTCCTCTGCGATCTGGGGGGGATGTCCGAGGGGACGCTCCGCAGCACGCCCCGCGACAAGCAGAAGTACGTCGACAGCGTGGTCCGCACCTACCTGGCCCTTTGCGACGTTCCCTATCTCGACGCGATCGCCCACCCGTTCAACACCGGCAACACCGAGCCGGCGGCGCTGCCGGCGGACTACCCCGAGCGGCTGCTCCGCGAGCTGGCCGCCAAGATGGCCGAGAAGCGAAAAGTCTTCGACGTGATGAACGACATGATCTACTGGTTCAGCCGGTCGGGGATCGCGCCGCGGACCTTCACGGCGCAGTACGTCGAGCTGGTCAGGATCTTCGCCTCGGAGAAGGTGATGTTCCAGGCGTCCTCGGACGATCACCGCACCGGGTTGGGGAACACGCGCTGGTCGCAGATCGTGCTTCGGCGGGCGGGGGTGCCCGAAAGCCAGATCGTCGATCCGAGACGCAAGCCCCTCCGGGGCGGATAGCCCGCCGGCAAGGCGACGCGCAACGGGAGGCGCGAGGTCGCCGTGGCAGTTCCGCCGGCACAGGCCCCGGGCTCAATGTCGCCATCCCAAGGCGATTCCCAGGCCGACGACCGCCAATCCCACGGCGGCAGCAATCAACACCCCGCGAACTGCCATCGCCGTGGCCCGCGCCCCCTTCCGCCTCGCATTTCCCCCTTCTTCCGGGAACGGCGGCGCGACGGGGGTCCGCGGAAACAGCCCCTCGATCTTCGTCCCGGGGACCCACTCGACCATGTCTCCCTTGCGAATCTCGTCGGTCGGCTGAATCGCCCCGGTGACGGCCAACTGCTTGAACTGCTTGGGAGAAAAGGGCCCGCGCTGGCGACCGTGTCGCCGATAATACCACTGGGTCATTGCCGTGGCACTCCTCGATCAAGTGCGGTGGTCCCCGAACGTCCCTTGCCCGAGGTTCCTCCTCGAGCCGGTCCTTGGACCCAGGGGAAGCCGCACAGCGGCATTCCACCGACTCGCTGATAAGTGCTGCTCAATCTACCATACTTCAGTCAGGGGAGCAAGAGCCGCGTGTGCGGGCGGTCATGCTCCCGTCTGTGACTCGGCGTCCCGATCGGGCGGCTCCTCGATAGGACGGGTGGCCCAGCGGCGGGAAACCCGCTTCCACAGGCCGCCGCACGCTTCCCGGAGGCGTTGCAGCCGGCTCGACCTCCTTCGGCTGACCAGCATCAGCCGGTCCAGCACCTCGTCGTAGGACGCGTCGAACCCCTTCCCGCCCGGAGGAGCCGAATCGTCCGGCCCGGCCGCGACTCCGGGGACGGGCTGCTCAAGCAGGCCGGGACGTTCGATCGGGAGGGGATGCACGGTCGGGACGGGCCGCACGGTCTCCGGCGTGCCGGGGGGCGGCACTCCCGGCGCCTCCTCAACATCTGCCCGCAGCGTGCCCTCAGCCGCCGGCGCCTTCTGGAGCCGCAGCTCAGCCTGCTGCCGCTCCACCTCAACCTGTTGCCGTTCCACCTCGGCCCGAAGGTGCTCCAGGGAGGCCCGCTGCTGGCGGAACTGCTCCTCCAGCGCTTCACGTTCCGCGCGGACCGCGCGGAGCAGCTCCTCCTCCCGGCATGCGGCCTCGAGCCGCCGCGATTCCTCGGCCTCCCACTGGGCCCGCCGCTCGTCGAACTCCTGCTCCCGGCGACGGGTCTGTTCTTGCTCTGCGTCCAGGGCGGATCGCTGCCCCGCCAGATCGGCACGAAGGCGCTCCATCGAGGCCGTCCAGTCGGCGATCTGCTTCTGAGTAGCGCGGCGCTCCTTCTCCAGGGCCATGCGCTGCCGCTGCTGGTCCGCCGCGAGAGCCGCCTGCCTCTCCGCAAACTCCGCGGTCCGCTCGCGCCACTCGAGCTCGCGCTGCCGTTGCTGGGCAGCCCAGGCGTCCTGCTGCTCCCGGAATGCCCGTTGGCGCGCCCCCAGCTCCGCCTGCCAGGGCGGCTCCGCAGCGGAGGGCTGTGCCGGTCCGGTGGGGGAGCGCTCCACCGGCTCCGCGTCGGATGGCGGTTCCTGCTCGGCCGCGGCGGCGACGGGCTCCGGGGGAGGCTCTTCGCCGGCCAGGCCGGGTGCCTCCGCGGGTAGGTCGATCGGCACCTCGGCACGCTTCGCGCGGCGGCTGCTGAACAGGCCCGAAAAGGTCAGCCGCACCTCTCCCGCCGTCAGCGAGCAGCCCAGGGGAAGCTCCGCGCACTGGACGGGGATTCCTTCCAGGCAGGTCCCCAGGCGGCTGAGCAGATCGATCACCCAGAGCGTGCCCGCCTCCCAGTAAAACACGAGATGGGAGGCCGACAGGTCGTTGCTGTGGATCGGCAGCGCACTGGGGCGAAGGCGGCCCACCACGGTGAGCGACCGACTCAAGCGGCGCCGGGCGATTTCGCGGTCTCCGAACGCCACGGCGATGATCGGGCAAGGCTCGCCCGCCGTCCCTTTCTGGGCGAGGTCCGGCAGGGTGGGGGCCATGCCTCCGGGAGAAGCGGGGGACCCGGCCAAGCGGGCGGAGACCTGGTACGGCCCGAACGCAACGGCCTGCTCCTGCCGCAACCACCCGCGCCACGGCTCCTCCGCGGTCTCGGCATGCGAAAAGCCTAGGCAAAACACGCCGGCATCGGTGGCGTGCAGGTACAGCCCCCGGCTCGCGATCCGCAAGTCGGCCAGCACGATCTCCGCCGACTTCCGCGCACTCAGCCGCGCAAACGGCTGCTCCACGGTGGTGGTCCGCGGGCCCTGGGGACCGTCGACCGTGACCACCAGCGCTTGCCGGCACCAGTATCTTGCGTGGAGCGTCATGGCAAGCTGGAGTCCTCACACGCTCGTCAACACCGGACCTTCGCAAAACCACCCATCTTGTACAGTAATCCCCTGTTCCTGCCGACGCAAGGCTAGCCATCCATGACAAGAATGCCACAGATTATGGGTAGATGATGCACCATGTGAAGTATAGTTGCAGCATCCTGGGGGCGTTTCCTGGTACCCGGGAGCGAACAACCCCATCGTGGGCTGCCCGAATGCTGCGGACATGGCAACGCTTCCCCACTTAAACCCTTTCCCGGACGGCCCTTTCCCGTCCAGCGGGAAGAAAAGGGGGGTAAGGGAATAATAAACGGACCGGGTGGCAAACCTCCACC
>Ga0153916_10000299_pt1 | contig 32254 bp, 26 predicted proteins | sample Opewatmetagenome_FD_109642 | JGI IMG/M metagenome (GOLD analysis project Ga0153916, IMG submission 109642) | Freshwater wetland microbial communities from Ohio, USA - Open water 3 Core 3 Depth 4 metaG | ecosystem: Environmental > Aquatic > Freshwater > Wetlands | place: USA: Ohio, Lake Erie...
AGAGGGCACCCGCGCCGTCAAGCTCGCGGGCCGGTACTTCGTGGGGACGACGGCGGGCGTGCTCGAGTTAAGCGGAGGTTTCGAGCCGGTAAAATTTTACGGCGAGGCCGAGGGCTTCCCGCCATACGCCGTGCGCGCGCTGCTGCCCTTCGGGGGCGTACTTTTATGCGCTACGCAGGGCGGCGGCCTGGTTTCTCTCGAGCCGGTTACGGGCGACGTCCGCGTTTTGAAAGAAGGGGAGGGCGTATCCTCCAACGTCCTTTTTTCCCTTGCCGCCGACGGCGAGCACGTATACGTAGGCACCTTCGACAAAGGGGTGGACGTGCTGGCTAAGGATTTAAATTTCGAGAGGAACATAAGCTGGGGCGACGGCCTGAGTCACACGGACGTGTGGGCCGCGGCGGCCCGTCCCCCCTGGCTCTGGCTGGCCATAAGGGGCGTCGGCATTAACGCTTTTAATTTGGAGACGGGCGACGTCCGGCGGTGTTACGCCCGCTACGGCCTGGGCGACGAATACTGTAAATCCATCGTCGTCCTGCCCTCCGAGGGCGGCCGCTTCCGCGTCGCCTTCGGGACGGCCTCCGGCGTCGCGATTTTGGAATACGACGGCGAGCCGCCGGATTACGCGGCGACGGACTACGACGGCAACTACCCCTGACGCGAGAGGGGACGAGGAAGGCTTATAACCGGCGACGAGAAAAAGATAATATTAGGAACCGGCGTGGCGCACGGCCTCATCCACATGACGATGGTGACGTTCGCCGCGGTGCTGACGCCGATGCGAGAGAGCGTCGGCGCGGGCCTATTCGCCATCTCGCTGGTGGGCAACGTCTCGTACTTCTCCTTCGGCCTCTCGGCGCCCGCGGGCGGCTTCTTGGCGGACCGTATCGGCTCGCGGCGCGTGCTGGTCATGTGCTGCTTCGGTATGGCGGCGGCGTGCGTCGGCGTCGCGTTGGCGAAAGACATCTACGGCCTGGGCGCGGCGCTGGCGGTCCTGGGGCTGGCCGCGGCGCTATATCACCCGGCGGGGCTCTCGCTCATCGCGCGGCGCGTCGGTTCGGTCGAGAAGGCCATGGCATACCACGGCATCTTGGGGACGCTGGGGTTGGCGCTCGGGCCGGTGGTGGCGGGCGCCATCACGGCGACGGCCGGGTGGCGGTGGTCGTATGTGGCCTTGGCGGCGGCGCTGGCCGGCCTCGGCGCCGCTTTCGCGGGGTTGGCGGGACGCGGGGGCTCGAGCCGCACCGGCCGCCCCGCTCCGCCACCGCCCCTTCCCCAAAGGACGCTCCTCGGCGGCCTTCTCCTCTTCTACGTCATCGCCGTTATTAACGGCTTCATCTTCCACGGCGCGACGACGTTTTTGCCGACGAGGCTGGCCACGGTAAAAAATTTATTCGTGGGCAACGCGGTGACGACGGCGACGCTTTTGTTGGGCATCGCGGGACAATACGTCGGCGGCCTGGTGGCCTCGCGTTGGCGGTATGAGCTCGTCCTCGCCGGCTCGTTCTTGTTCTCGGGGCTCGCGTTGGTTTTTTTGGGGACCTTGCAGGGCGCATTCCTCTTCGCGCCGGCGCTCGTCTACGGCTTCGCGTATTTCTCGACGCAGCCCGTGACGAACACGCTGATCTCGCGGCTGGCGTCGGCGCGGCGGCAGGGCATAGCATTCGGCGTGAACTTCTTCCTGGCGTTCGGCCTGGGGTCTTTCGGCACCGGCTTCGTCGGCTACGTGGGCGAGAAATTCGAACTCGCCGAGGGGTTCAGCATCCTCGGCGTCGTCGGCCTTTTGGCGGTCCCGTTGTCGTTCGGGCTGTGGTATCTCCGCCGGCGCGCGGCGGGGGGGCCCCAAATCCGCGACGCCTTCACGGACCTTCCGCGGTAGCCCGTCGCCGCGGGATATAAAGATGCGAACGGAGGTGGGGGGGATTTACTTCTTGCCGACGACGCACGTCAACCAGGCCAACCGGGCCAGCGGGCGAAAGCGCTTCATCCGCCGGCTTTCCCATTCGACGATGCGCCGGAACCAAGGCCGCGGCAACGGCAGGAGGCGGTACAACGGCGTCAATAGATGAAACTCGCGGTGTTCGTACCGGGAAAACGCGGGCGCGTACGACTCGAGCTCGTCGTACGTCAAGTAGCGGACGTGCCTGACCCACGCGGCGCCGCACGAAACGCGCAAGAATCTGACACTGGCCGCGAACGGGTTGGCCCTCATATTTTCTAATAACCACACGTAACCGCCCGGCGCCAGGACCCGCAGCATCTCCGCCAGCGCCCTCCTTTTTTGTAATAAGACGAAAACCGACTTCGAAAATACGACGTCGAAACTCGCGTCCCGAAAGGGCAGCTTCTCGGCGCGCGACCAGACCAAACTAAAAGCGCGCCGCCCGCCCTCCCATGACTGCGCCGCGGCGACAGTTAAATAACGATAATCGAAGTCGCCGCCGACGACCCGAGCGCCCCGCTCCGCGAACCACGAGCACATCCGTCCCCGCCGGCACCCGATTTCCAAAACCCTCTTCCCTTCCAGGTCGGGCCCCACGCGCGACAGGCCGAATAAAAAAGGCGCCTCCCAATACCGGGGGTTCCATTCCAAAAAATAATCGAGCGATTCTTGGGGCAAGCTCACCCCCCGCCGCTTTTAACGTCTTTGCGCAGTCGCCGGACGGCGGCGCGATACCTTATCAGGTCCGTTATGCCGGGCCGGGGGTAGATTCTGCCGGGGGCGCCCTCCCGGGTCACGGCGGGTACGGGCCGGCGCGCCTCGAGGTCCGCGATAAACTTCTCGACGTCGGGGAGGCTGTCGAGGATGGCCTTGTGGCCGACGTACGGGTACGGCTCCGTCAACGGGTCCGCGTCGCGCACCGGCCCCTGAAGGACGACGGGGCCGGTGTCCAGGCCGGCGTCCATCTTGATGAGCGAATACCCCAGCTTGTCCAGCTCGCCGTTAATGATGGCGTACAACGGGCAGTGGAAGCCGCGATACTCGGGGGTGAAACCCTCGTGCCACAGGAACGTGCCGAGGCGGGGCGCCTCGAATATGAAGGGTTTGACGTACGCGTCCAGGCAATCCGCGAACATCGCCTCGACCTTCTCGTCGACCAAGGCCCGGCGGACCTCGGGCGAGTTGACGTCGGAAACGTTGAGAACGACGACTTCGCGCGGAAGGGGCGGTACGTCGTGCCGGTCTCGATACGCCGCGATCATCCTATTTATATAAAGGGCCTCCCGGTCCCTCATAAAAGTATGGTAGAAGGCGTAGAAGAGCACCTCGTCCATGGCCTTGAGGACCGAAAACCGCTTCGCCTGCCGCCGAAAGAAGCGAACGCGGCCGCGCCACGTCCGGGCCCAATAGTCCGCCGAGCCCCAGATGACCAGCCGCAGGTTCGTCCGCTGGGCGAGCCAATCCGCCAGCAATATATTGAAAGCGTTGCGGTTGCCGAGGAACGCCGTCCGGAGCATATTAAACCTCGCGCGGGATAAGCGGGCGTCGAAAGCTAACACCGATTATATGGCCTTTCAACCCAAAATATTTTATACTAGGTCGCTCGGCTTTTTTACCCGAGATATATACTAACCCCCAGGGAAAGGAGCGCCGCGGTTATGGCGGGTAAACACTTAACGGCGGTCGTTCTCGCCGCCATATTATTGCCGGCGGCCATTTTCGCGCAAACCGGCCGCTACGGCGGCCACACCCTCAAGTTCGGCGCGCGCGACAGCGACTTTGCCGCCGACTACGTCTCCATGCTGCAGACGGACTTGTCGCGGTTGGGATACGACGATTACCTCCTTAAGTCCGGCAAACTCGAGAGCGTCTTCGGGCCGGCGACGGAGGCCGCGGTCAAGGCGTTCCAGCGCGATTGGGGCCTGCCGGTTACCGGCATCGTGGGCGACGAAACCGTGGCCGCGATTGGCCGCGCCCGCGCCGGCGAGGAGCCCGCATCCGTCGAGGCGCCGCCCAAACTCGTCCCCCTCGAGTCGACCCAAATCACGGTCAAAGCCGGGGCGAAGGGCAAGTATGACCTAAAGCCGGTGCAAGGGACGACGTACGTGATATCGTGCGGCGGCGATTGTCTGGAGGCGAACGTCGTAAATCCCTACGGCGCGTATGCCCGGGTCGCGACGCCGCCCGCGGCCGTCCGCTCCGCGCTGGCGGCGCTGGGCGACGACGGCAAGGCCGTAATCTTCGACGACGTGCCTTTCCCCGGGGAATATTACGTCGAAATCGAGCCGCTCACCGACCTGAGAGATACCGCCGTCTTGCTGCGCATCTACGAGCTGACGAGGTAGCGTCATGCGCGAGCTTTGGAGGATGTGGGGCAACACGCGGATGGTCGTGCTGGCCGCGGCCACCGCGGCCCTCTACGCCGCGCTCTTAATCCCGTTCAAGCCGCTGGTCCTCATCCCGGGCCTGACGGAGATGCGGCCCGCCGCGGCCATCCCGCTCGTCGCCGGGCTTCTGTTCGGGCCCGCGGGCGCAGTCGGCGCCGCGCTGGGCAACCTGCTGGGCGACTTCTTCGGGACGCTGGGTTGGGGGTCCCTCTTCGGCTTCGGCGGCAACTTCCTTTTGGCGTATATCCCGTATCGCCTCATACGCGCCTCTGATAAAGAATATCTGGCGTCGTCGCGAGGGTTGATATTAATAGAGGCGACGGTGGTCCTGGCGGCGGCGGCCTGCGGCCTCTTCATCGGCTGGGGCGGCGACCTTTTGGGTATGGCGCCCTTCGCGGCGCTGGGCAACGTCATCGTCGCCAACGACATAATTTATCCGGCGATACTCGGGCCGCTGCTTTTGAAGGCGCTCGATAAGCGCGTCCGGCGGCTGGGGCTCCTCTACCCGGACGTGCTCGACGTTCCGCCCGGGCGCAGGCCGCGGACCTTCATAATCGGCCTTATATTTATTATCGTCGCCTGCGTCGGCGGGATGGTCGCGGGCAATTACATATCGCTGGGGGTGGAGGGCCACGGCCTCTTCGCCTCCGGGTTCGGGCCGGACTTCCACCCGGGGACGGTGGGGGCGGGCGTCGCGCCGTTCGTGGCGTTATTATTAATTGGCGTATTGTTGATTTAAAAAAATAGGCGCATTTTGGCGTATAATTCGTACCGAAAAGAAAAAGAATCAAAAAAATACTTGACACGGGGTTAGGGTTATGTTATATAAAAAATAAATAAGGAGGCTACTATGAAAAAGATAAGTTTATACCATGCCGGCGCGGCCCTCGCGGGAGCGGCGGTTTTTGCTTTTTTTGCGCCGGCTTTTTTAGGCGAAAATGCGGAGGCCGTAACAATTTCCGAAGTCGCGTCTTTTCAATTACCATTTAAAAAAGTTAATGGGACGCCTTGGGGCCGCATGTGTCAGGACCTGGCGTGGGATGGTACCTATCTATGGTGTATAAATTCGGATACGCTTGGCGAAGAAAACGTACCGGAAATACTTAAAATTTATTATGACGAAGGGGCAGGTACGGGCACGGTCGAGGACAGTTTCAACATACCCGGACCCGGGGAAGATACACAATTCCATAAAGGTTTGACGTGGGACGGCACGTACCTCCTGACGGCGTGGGGAGAATACCCGGGGCGGATATACGTCATAGACCCGGAGAGCCCGGAAAACGCAACTTACATGACGTTGAATTTTAATCTCCCGTACGGCCTGGCCTACCACTACGTAGCAGGGGGCGCCGGTTATTTATGGACCGTCGCGAACGACACCGGGTACATATATAAATTAAACCGCGACGACGGTACAACGGCCGGGCCCCCGTTTAACGTTACCCCGGACATCGGCGCCGAAAGGAAACCGGCGGGCCTTGCGTTCGACGGCGAATATTTGTGGCTAGCCGCTTTCGGTAAAAATGACAAGATTTTCCAGTATACTACGGTAGGTTCACTCGTCTACAGTTTCCCGGCTTATACCAACCAACCCCACCCGACGGGCGTTACTTGGGACGACGACGGGGATTATTTATGGTACGTGGATTGTTGCACCGATACGTTCTACCGCGTAAAGATATTGTTCGAATAAAGGAGCGGAGAAATGGCGAATAAAATCAGCGTAATCTTGGTGGCTATGGTCGTTGCCGTAGCCGCTAAAGCGGAATACGTAGATTACGAATTGTCCTTCGACGTTACCGAATACTCGTACGAGGAAGTAGTCGGCGGCGACGAGGAAACTTACTGGTTATACGAGGTCGAAGACGGCAGCGTCTACGCGCCGCCCGGGGAACCTACCATACCGACGCGCGCGTACGACGTAGTTATACCTTTTGGTTCGACGGACGTCTCGATCGAGATAATAAACACCTCTTATCACGACGAAGAGGACGTGGATTATCAGTTATACCCGGGCCAGGAACCGATGAAAACCAACGACGAAGGCGAGGAATGGGAATGGACGGACCCCAGCGCTACCTACGTTGAACCGGCATATTATCCCGCCGAGCCCTTGTTGACTAAAAGCAAAGGCCTTTGGCGCGGGCATTTCGCGTGCCAAGTATGTTTTTTTACTATGAAATATCAGCCGGTTGCTTACCACGTCCAGAAACTCGCCTCGGCGACGGTTCGCGTAACCTATACGGCGCCGGGGACGCCGCCGGCGGCCGAGCGTTGGGAATGGGAGCACATCTACAACAAATGGAGCGACTATTTGAAAACTGTAGTTTTAAACCCGGACGACGTATACGACTACCGCGAGCCCGTCAAGTTCGTGGACGTTATCGGCTACAGCGAATACGAGGAGAACGGCGAAATAATTACCGTCGCGTATAACCAGGAGTCCGAATTCTACTCCTCGTCGGTACCTATCCCGGACGACGATTATTGGCCCGAGGAAGGCAGGTTCCCGTACCCGTATATAATAATAACAAATGATAAGGCTTATCATTGGACGGAGACCGGCGTAGAGGAAGAAGAAGTAAACCTTACCGCAGCGGACGACGACTTAGTCGAATGGAAGACGGATAAGGGCGTCCCGATAATAGTAAAGAGGGTGGATGATATAAAGGCCCATTACCCTCAGGAGGGTAACGAGTATTGGGACCCCCAGGTCGCGATAAGGAAGTTTTTAAAAGACGCGATTAAATACTGGGGCCCCGAATATATAGCGCTCATCGGCGACGTAGATAAAATAGTACAATCTTACTCGCCGGCCTGGGGACAATACGGCGTCGTACCGATAAGGGTTTTTGCGTGGCGTGATTTTCCTTATATGAGACACCTTCCTTCTTGCACGTGGGAAGAAGTGCCGAAACCGGAGAGTTGGACTGACGTTATACCCTGCGACCTTTATTATACGGACTTTAACGACCAGGAAAACGATTGGGACGGCGACTTAGACGGCGTCTTCGGCGAACCTACGGACGATAATATAAAGGCTTATAAGCCCGACGTAGCGTGCGGTTGGATTCCCGCTAGCACGCAGGCCGAACTTGAAAATTACATCGCGAAGGTATTAAAATACGAGCAGGACCCGGACCTTACTAAAATCGACGGTTATACGTATATGCACCGGTTCGCGCACTTATTGACGGACGAGGGTTTGGACACAACATCCGCAGAGAGGAAAACGCCGGATTACTTACCAGGTTTTTATTTTAAAGAAATGTACGAGGCCCCGGAGGCACCCGGCGGCGGGGCCGGCGAATTTCCGACGTACCCCCAACCGCACGACGTCAACGAAGCGTTGAACGAGGGTTACGGCCTGATAGAGATAGACTGCCACGGCCATCCTAACTTCCACTACATCCTTACGCAGGGCTGTAATGACGTTCGTACCCAGATCTGGGCATCGAAACGTAACTTCCCGCATCGTTATGTTAATAACATGATATTCCCGTCAACGGTAGAAGACCTTAACACGTCGCGCTACGGCATCATCGTTTCCAACTCGTGTAAGACTAATTGTTTCGACTACGACGACCGGTACGGCTCGGACATAGTTTCCGAGCGGTACCTATTTGACGGTGACGGCGGCGGCGTCGCCTACGTCGGCAATACCCGCGACGGCTTGTGGGGTTCTTCTGCAAGAATATCGCAAGCCTTTTATAAAGTACTTCTAAACAAAACGGCTACACCGGACGACGACTGGCCTTTCCTGGGGCCTGCTGAGACGTGGGGCCGCGCCAATTATTTTAAATATTACGAGTATAAGTCTCACTATGCTTTTTATAGCCACAATTTGTGTGGGGACCCGGAGCTCAACATATGGACCGCTAACGAACCCGAGGTTTTAACGTTTGGCCCCATTTCCACGTGGTACGTTTCGGGCCAGGGATACCACGTAAAGGTCAACGTTAAGGAAGACGGGGGGGTGTGCCACCTTTCATTCGTATGCCTTAACGCCGGGGACAAAGCCTATCTAATAAACTTATCTAATGACGAGGGCAATTGTGAATTCATCGTCCCCGAGGCCGCGAGCAACGTTCACCTTACGGCTACTAAGAAAAACTGCGTACCCGCGTATAAGACGGACTTGAGTATTCCTTAACAAGTTTACCCAAGGGGGTTTTAATATGAGAGTGTCTACAGTATTTTTACTCGCGGCGGTGATATCGTTAGCGGCGACGGCAGGCGCCAGCGGCTGGTCTGTTGCAGCTTCTTACCCGGCGCCCGCGCCCAACGCCCGGGGGATAGCCTGCGACGGCGCGCCTTACGCCTTTTCTGTACTTTGTGACGGTTCGCCACCCCGCGTATATAACCTATTTAGACCGTCCGAATATATTACGCTAGCGGTTCCGAGCGGTGCGTGGGGTTTGACTGTTTGGGAACGAGATACTGTAACCGTATCCAATTACAACAACAGTTACATCTATAAATTAACCACTACAGGTTCCCTAATATCGTCATTCCGCTGCCCCAAGGCCCACCCGGCCGACTTGAGCGGGCAATACTATAAAAATTACGTCGCTATACCCGAAGAGAATTTGGCTTTGGAGTTAACTACTACCGGTTCGGTCGTAAGTTCTTTACGCGGCCCCGGGACGCGTTTAACCGCGATACAAGCCAATTATAGTACCGACGGCGTTATAGGGGACCCGGCGACGCATCGGGTATACTTCCTTGGTTTCGGCACTTTTCCTTTAGGCGCTCCCGCCGGCGTATGGGCGGACCGTAAAACGTGCGATAACGACCACGAACCCCCTTATATGTTTGTGTGGGTCGTTGACGCCGCGACTAACTATATATTCCAACTATGTTATTCGGGCGGCGAGAACATAAAGCCGGCATCGTTCGGCCGGGTCAAGGCGTTGTTTAAGTAAATACCCCGGATTTCGCCGCTAAATAGGGTCCCCGTAAATGCGTTCCCTTACTCGTTGATATAACTCTTAAAAAGGGGAAATACTATGGTACGCTACGTCTTATATATAGTTACGGCGTTAGTATTCGTTGTTGCCGGCGCCTCAGCCGTGTGGGTTTACGAAGGCCAGTGGGGTTCGGGGGGTACGGGCAACGGCCAATTTAACCTCCCGGAAGATGTCGCGATAGCGACCAACGGCAACGTATACGTGGCAGACGCTTCCAACCACCGCGTACAATACTTCACCGCGACGGGCTCGTTCCTCGGGAAGTGGGGAACAGAGGGCTCGGGTGCCGGGCAGTTCGGCCTTGCCCGCGGCTTAGCGTTTGCCTCGGGCGGCAACGTATACGTAACCGATTACCGCAACGACCGGGTCCAATACTTTACCCCTACCGGCTCGTACCTTGGCTTTTACGGCTCGGAAGGCACCGGCAACGGCCAGTTCAACGGTCCTAACGGAATAGCCTTCGCGCCGAACGGCAATTGGTACGTGGCCGACGTAGGAAACTACCGCGTCCAATACTTCACGCCGGGCGGTTCTTTCCTTGGCAAATGGGGCTCCGCGGGGAGGGGCGACGGCCAATTCAGGCCTCCCGTTTACTTAGCCATATTACCTAACGGCGTCGTTTACGTGACCGACAACTGGAACCACCGCGTCCAATATTTCACGGCCAGCGGCTCGTTCCTAGGCAAATGGGGCTCGCAAGGCAGCGGCGACGGCCAATTCCAATTCCCCGAAGGCATAGCGTACGGGCCCGACGGTTACATTTACGTAGCCGACAGGAATAATAACCGCATCCAATATTTTACCCCGGGCGGCTCGTTCCTGGGCAAATGGGGAACCCCCGGAACCGGGAACGGCCAGTTCGATTGGCCTTTTAACGTCGCGGTTAACGCGAACGCCACCCGCTTATACGTCGTTGACTATAATAACGACCGCATCCAATACTTCCGGGAATCCCTTCCCGCGGTCGTCCCGTCGTCGGTGGGTAGGATTAAGGCGCTGTTCCGGTAGGGGCGCAATGTCGGGGCGACCGGCCAGTCGCCCCTACGACCGCCAGCCGCTCCTCGGGGCGGCTTTTCTTTTTGCCTAATATACCGATATATGATAATTTTACGGCGTGAAAGTCGCCCTCGTCTACCCGGACTACGCGCCGTCCAAGACGCTCGCGGCCCCCGCCGACTACGGCTTCTACGCCGAGGGAATCTCAGCCGTGGCCGCGGTCCTCGAACGCGCGGGCCACGACGTCAACCTCATCCACTTGATAGGGCGGCCCCCGCGGGACGAATTCGAGGCCAAGATAAAGGAGGCCGCGGCCGACGTCGTCGGCTTCTCGTCCCGCACCACCATCTGGCCCGAGATAAGGCGATTGGCCGCGATTGCCCAGGAGGCGACCGCGGCGCCGGTCGTCGCCGGCGGCGTCCACGCCACCCTCGCGCCCCAGGAGGTGGCCTCCTCCCCCGAAATCGACATGGCCGTCGTGGGCGAGGGGGAATACCCGCTGCTCGAGTTCTGCGAGGCGTTGGAGGCGGGCCGCGACTGGCGCGGCATAGATAACCTCTGGTTCCGTGAGGACGGCGCCGTTCATAAAAACCCGACGCGCCCCCTCATCGACGACCTCGACGCGCTGCCGCTGCCCGCGTACGACATATATAATAAGGAGATCCTCTACGACGTCGCCATCGACACGGGCCCGGTGATGCTCTCGCGCGGCTGCCCGTATATGTGCGCGTACTGCTGCAACCACCAGCTCAAGCAGGCGTACCCCAACCCCAAACACTACGCGCGTTTCCGCTCGCCGGCGCGCTCGATCGAGTATATCGAGAACCTCCGCGCCGCGTTTCCCAACGTCAAATATTTAAACATCACCGACAACATCCTACCGCTGGCGCGCGAGTGGTTCTTCGAGTTTATGGAATTATACCGGGAGCGCGTCGGCCTCCCGTTCACCTGCCGCTACCGATACAATCTCGTGACCGAGGACGTGCTCGAGGCGTTGAAGGAGGCCGGCTGCTACCTCGTCCACTTCGGCCTGGAATCCGGCAGCGAGGAGCTGCGGCGCCGCGTCCTCAATCGCCAGATGACCGACGCGCAAATCGAGGAGGCGCACCGCCTCTGCCGCGACGCCGGCCTGGCAACGCTCACCTACAACATGGTCGGCCTGCCCCACGAGGATAAGGCGAAATTCCTCGAGACGGTGAAGTTGAACGCGCGCGTGAAGCCCAACCGCATCGTGCTGTCGGTCTTCTACCCCTATCCCCACACCGCGCTCCACGACCTCTGCGAGCGCGACGAGCTTTTGGCGCCGGCCTTCGACTACGAGAGCGAGTCGTACCTGGTTCAGGAAAATTTCCCCGAGGCGCAGGTCCGCTTCTGCCAGGCGTACTTCGTCCCGGCGATTCGGTATTATCAAATACTCGGCCGCCTCGGCGCCGCGGGCCGGGCGCTCGCGCGCCTAAGCGACGCCCTTTATAAATCCCGGCTGCTGCCGCACGGTGTGCTGGTGGTTTTGGCCCGTAGCGTCCGCGCCCTTTACGACGGAACGAAGCTCTTCATCCGCCGGCACCTGCCGGGCCTTTACGTGAAACTGCGCGACTGGCGCGTCCGGCGGGCCTGACCCCGGCCGGGGGACTTTATGGACCGAGAGAAATTATTCATATTCCGTCGCTGGCTGCAGCAAGGACAACGCGACCTCAACGCCGCCGACGTCCTGCGGCAGAACGACGTGTACGAGTGGGCGACGTTCCTGGCCCACCAGGCCGCGGAGCGCGTCCTCAAGGCGTACCTCTTCTACCACGACGAGGCTACCGTCTTCGGCCACTCCATACGGGCCCTCGTCCTCAAATGCAACTCGCGCGAACCGGCGTTCGGGCCGGTCCTCGACGTCGGTAAGCTCGACGATTTCTACGCCGGGCCGCGCTTCCCGGATACTTTCGGCGAGGACGTCCCCGCGTACGCCGTCACCCCCGAGCAGGCGGAGGTCGCGGTAGCGTTGGCGCGCAAGGCGGTCGAATTGGTGGGCAAGCTCGCGCCGCAGGAAGGTTAGCGTTGGCAAAACCCTTGGGACCGGCGACGATAAAGGTCGGCACCGTCGGGGTGCCGGGGCGGGTGGCGCTGGCGCCGCTGGCCGGATACACCGAGTATCCCTTCCGCGCCGCGGTCGCCCGCTTCGGCTGCGCCTACGCCGTTACGCCGCTCATCTCCGCCGAAGGGCTCGTGCGCCGGAACCGCAACACTGCGCGCCTCCTGGTCACCGGTGACGACGACGCGTCGGTGGTGGCCGCGCAACTGTTCGGCGCGCGCCCCGCCGCCATGGCCGAGGCCGCGAAAATAGTCGCCGACGCCGGGTTCCCCCTCGTCGACGTCAACCTCGGCTGCCCCGCCGCCAAGGTGCGGAAGCAGCAGGCCGGCGCGGCGCTCGCGGCCGATATGGTAGCGCTGCGCAAAGTTGCCCGGGCCGTCGTCGCGGCGTCGCCCGTCCCGGTCACGGCGAAAATCAGGTTGGCCTACGACGCCGGCAAGGCCACGCTGGCGGCGGCGAAATTGCTTGCCGAGGAAGGTATAGCGGCCTTCGCCGTCCACGGCCGGGCCGTCGGCCAGGGCCTGCGGGGGCCGGTGGATTTTTCCGCCGTCGCGGAAATCGTGGAGGCCGTTCGGGTGCCGGTGTGGGCCAACGGCGGCGTCGAAACGCCCGCGGCCGCCGAAGCCTTCTTGAGGAAGACCGGCGCCGACGGCGTAATGGTGGGCCGCGCCGCGGTGGGTAGACCTTATTTGATAGGCCACATCGAGAAGTACCTCGCCGAGGGCGAGGCGCCGCCGCCGCCGTCGCGGGCCGAACTTACGGCAGCTATTCGGCTCCACCTCGACAAGGCCATAGCCCTCGTCGGCGAGGAACGCGCGGTGCGGCTTTTCCGCAAACACCTCCTCGCGTATTTAAAAGGCGCGCCCGGCGGGAAAGGGCTCCGGCCGCGCGGCGCCCACGTCGGGCGCCGCGACGACGTCGTCGCCCTTCTGGACGAGTTCGAAGAATTAGGGGAATATGGAACGTAAGAAACTCGAGGAGCTGTTGCGCGCCGTCGCGGCCGGCGAATTGAGCGTCGACGACGCCTTGGAACGCCTGAAAAACCTGCCCTACGCCGACCTGGGCTTCGCCCGCGTCGACACCCACCGGGCGTTGCGCACCGGCTTCCCGGAGGTAATATTCTGCGAAGGTAAGACGCCGGCGCAGGCCGCGGCTATCGCGGCCCGCATTGCCGAGACCGGCGCCGCCGTCCTCGCGACCAGGGCGGCGCGCGAGGCCTACGAGGCCATCCGCGCGAAGTGCCCCGGGGCCCGCTACCACCAGGAAGGCCGCGTCGTCGTCGTGCCGGCCGAAACGCCGGCCGAGAGCCGCGGCCACGTACTGGTGCTCTCCGCCGGTACGGCGGACATCCCGGTAGCGGAGGAGGCCGCGGTCGTGGCGGAAACGATAGGGTGCAAAGTCGAGCGCGTGTACGACGTCGGCGTCGCGGGCCTCCACCGGGTGCTGGACAAGCTCGAGCTTATTCAGAAAGCCGACTGCATAATAGTGGTCGCCGGGATGGAAGGCGCGCTGGCGAGCGTCGTCGCCGGCCTGGGCGGCGGGCCGGTGGTGGCGGTGCCGACGAGCGTCGGCTACGGCGCGAGCTTCGGCGGCATAGCGGCGCTCTTGACGATGCTGAACTCGTGCGCCGGCGGCGTCGTCGTCGTCAACATCGACAACGGCTTCGGCGCCGGCTACGCCGCGGCCTTGATCGCCCGCCGCGCCGCGGCCGATAAATGAAAATATTATTTATTGACGGGAACGCCGGCGCGAGCGGTGATATGTTGCTCGCCGCGGTCCTGGATTTGACGGGAGGCCGCATGGTGCTCGAGGAAGGGCTGGCGCGGCTGGCGCTTCCCGGCGTCAAGTTGGTTTATCCGCCGCGGCGCCGCGGCGGCGTGGAGGCTGAGGGCGTCGAGGTCGTCGTTTCGGGCGAGGGGCCGCACTTCGACGACGTGGCGGCCGTAGAACGTCTCCTCCGCGGTGCGGACCTGTCGCCGTACGTTGGCGGCGGCGCGACGGAGACCTTCCGCTTGTTGGCGGAGGCCGAGCGACGGGCCCACCGCGTCGCCGTGGGCCACGCGGGCTTTCACGAGGTCGGCGCCGCGGACGCCGTCGTCGACGTCGTCGGCACTTTCGTCCTCCTCGAGCTCATCAAGGCCGAGCGCGTCGTCGTCTCGCCGCTTCGGCTCGGCTCGGGCTGCGTCGACGCCGGCCACGGCAAGCTCCCCGTCCCCGCGCCGGCGACGCTCGAGCTCCTGCGCGGCGTCCCGGCTTTCGCCGGCGACGTCCCGGGCGAATTTACGACCCCCACCGGCGCGGCCTTGGTGGCAAGCGTCGCCGACGAGTTCGGCCCGATGCCGACGATGACGGTCGCGGCCGCGGGCTACGGCCCGGGCGCCGCCGACCCCGCCGCGTTTCCCAACGTCCTCCGCGCGCTGCTAGGCGAAGCGGTCCCCCCGGAAAAATCGCCCGCCCAAGACCAGGTCGTCGTACTCGAGGCCAACGTAGACGACATGACCGGCGAAGAGCTGGCCTTTGCCGCGCAAGCGCTGCTCGACGCCGGCGCGCTGGACGTCGCCGTTATGCCGGCGGTTATGAAGAAGGGGCGCCCGGGACACGTCGTTAAAGTCATCGGCCGGCCCCAAGACCGCGACGTCTTGTGCGACCTCGTCCTCCGATATACCTCCACCCTCGGCGTCCGATACTACGACGCGCGCCGCAAAATTCTGGAACGCCGAACCATCACGGTGGAGAGTAAATACGGCACCGGCAAAGTGAAGATCGCCGCGGGCGCCGGCGGCGAAATATTCCCCCACGCCGAGTACGAGAGTGCGGCTAAGCTCGCGGCCCAGGCCGGCGTATCGGTCCGCGTCGTCGCCCGGGCGCTCGAGGCCGCCGCCGCACAACTCGCCGCCCGCGCTCCGCGTAAAAAAAGCGCCGGCAGAAGACCGGCGAAAGAAAATTCCGCGTAAAAATCGGTAGCCTTTATAGCTGGCCGCGGCCGCCCCCGTACTTTAAAAAACCCCGCAAACTGGGGAACGTTGCCGGGCGCTTGCGCGTCCGCCGCCCCTCAAAGCGCAGCGCGACGTCGTCCGCCGTTCCCAACCGGCCGTCTTTCCCGGCGGCGAATACGACGTGCTCGTTGGCCGAAGGGCGGTAACCCAACGGCCTTCCCGCGGCGTCCGCCACGGCGCCATCCACGACGTATAACTCCGGCAGATACGGCCCGAGCCACTTGCCGTCGCCCGGCGGTTCCTTGACCAGCGCCCTAAGGCCCTCGGCCGCCGTGGGATAACGTCCCACGTCTCTTTTATACGCGTCCGCGGCGTCCGCCACGTCGTCCATGCGCGCCCGCGTCAACTCGCCGCGGTATAACTCCGCGCCCCGCTCCATCGCCGGCCTGAGCAGCGCCAAGCCGCCCCAGCCGGCGCCCACCGCCGCGGCGACCGCCAGCAAAAGGGCCGGCCTAAGGCGGCCGTTCCGGAGTTTGGCGGGCGCAGGTTTAACCTCGACGGCGGGAACGTCGCGGCGGCAATAATACTTACCGCCGGCGGGGTGGGCGCATTCCTCGCACACCGGCGCGCCGCATACGACGCACCTCGCCACCGCCGGCCGCGCCGGGTGTCGCTCGCACGTCGTTATCACTCTCTCGTTCACGTTGCCGTTTCCTTGAAGCCGGCGACCGCGACGCCGCCTCGCGTTTTACCAATAATAATTCAGGCCGGCCTGAAACTCCATAAGGTCGACGAAGTAGCCGTTAAGGTCGAGGGCGCCCCGGCGGCCGTAGGTCAACGCGGCGTCGAGCCGGCCGCGCCGGTCCATTACGGGCCACCCGCCGCCCATGGCGTAGCGGTACGAGTCGACGCCGCGGGACCTGGCGTCGCGTATATACCACGGCCTATAGCTTAAACCCGCCCGCACCACGGCGCCGCCGTCGGTCACGTACTCGCCGCCCAACGACGCCCACCCCACGTCGCGCGTAACGGCGGCCATTAATCCCGCCAGTTCGTCGTCGCTCGAATCCATGGACTCGTAGAAAGTATAAACGTAGTCGACGTGCGCGTTGATGCTTTGCGCTTTAAGAGAGAACGCGACCCCGGCCGACGGCGGAAACCGGACGTCGTAACCGCCGCCGTTTGCGAAGCGCACCGCCGCGCCCTTTTTGCCCAGCGCCGCGGCCGAGAGCCGCCACCCGGGCGCGAGGTCGAAACTCCTCGACGCCGACGCGCGGACGTCGTAGCCCCGGCCGCGGAGGTCGACGTTTGCGACCCCCGCCTGGTCGGAGGTTATCTTTTGGCCGCCCCACAGGAAGTCGCCGGCCGCGCCCCACGACAACCCCAGCGCCCGTACGCCCAGCGCCGGCCCCACGGCCCGCAGCGCGCCGCGGCTCCTGATCTCGCCGCCGGTCCCTTCCCCCCCTATTTCGTACGTATAATCGTACGGCGTCCATACGGCGCCGCCGACGACGAAACGCCCCGGCGCCACCGGCCAGGCCCCGCAGCCGTATGAGCCGGAAAAGGAGCCGAAGAAAGACTGCGCCGCCGGGACCTCGTGGTCCGGCTGCACCGTATACGACCAGAAGCGGTAACCGCCGCCGCCGCACAAGGCCCCTCCCCCTAAGGACGCCAGCGCCGCCGGGTTCGTCACCGCCGCCTCGGCGCCGTAAACCGCGGCCCGCCCCGCGCCCGCTAAACCCAACGAGCGCGCGTCGGCGTCGTGGCGGACCTCTCCCAGCCGTATCGTCTCCTGGCTGTAGCTCGGCGCCCAATCCTCGTAATATAAATCGCCGCACGAGGCCGTAACGAGCGCGGCCGCGCACCAGGCCGCGGCGACGACGTAGTCGCGCTTAGCCCGCGTCACGTCTCCGACCCTTCCGCCGGCCGCGGGGCCGCGTTTTCCAAGAAACCGTCCGCGTCGGCGATCTCATATTGATAGCCTTGCTCGGTTAAAAAAAGCTCGCGTTTCAGCGCGTAATCCTGCTCCACCGTATCGCGCGACACCAGCGTATAGAAGTGGGCCACGTTCTCGCCGGACTTGGGTCGGAGGATGCGGCCCAAACGCTGCGCCTCCTCCTGCCGCGAGCCGAAGGTGCCGGAAACCTGGACGGCGACGTTGGCGTCCGGCAAATCCAGCGCGAAATTGGCCACCTTGGACACGACCAATACCGGAACCCGCCCCCGGCGGAACTCCTCGTAAAGGACGTCCCGGTCGGGCTGGGGCGTTTTGCCCGTTATGAGCGGCGCCCGGACCGCCCGGGCGATATCGTCGAGTTGATTCAAGTAGTGGCCGATAATCAATATGCTGTGGCCCCGGTGAAGCTCTAACAATCGCTCGACTGCGGGGACCTTGCGCGGATTTTCGGCGGCGACGCGAAAACGGCGGTGATTCGACGCCACGGCGTACCGCAGCCGCTCCTCCGCCGCCATCGCCACCCGGAGCTCCCGGCACAGCGCCCGCGCGATCCAATTCTTCCGCTCCAGCTCCTTCCACGGCGTGTCGTACCGTTTGGGGCCGATAAGAGAAAATACTTCGTCTTCTTTGCCGTCTTCGCGGACCAGGGTGGCGGTCAGCCCCAGCCGGCGCCGCGCCTGGATCTCCGCCGTTACGCGGAATACGGGCGCCGGTAAAGGTGGACCTCGTCGTAGATTATAAGCCCCCAATCGCGCTCGTCAAAAAGTTTGAAGTGGGGGAACGGCCCTTTCTTCGACGGCCGCCATACCAGGATCTGGTACGTGGCCACGGTGACCGGCCGCCGCTCCTTGGCCATGCCGGTATATTCGCCTACGTCCGACGGGCCGAGCATCGTTTTGTCCAAGAGTTCTTCTTTCCACTGGTGGACCGCGGTGACGTTGGTCACCAGGATCAGCGTTTGGGCGCCGACGTCGGCCATGGCGATCATCCCCACGATGGTCTTCCCGGCGCCGCACGGCAGCACGACTACCCCCGAGCCGCCGGCCGCGGAGCCCGCCCGGTAGAACGCCTCCGCCGCGGCCCGCTGATAGTCGCGCACCACGAACGGCTCGCCCGTCGTCGCCCGCGTCTCGCGCAAAACGACGGCTAACGGCGCGCCCTCGACGTAGCCGGCCAAATCCTCCACCGGAATGCCGAACCGAATCAACGCGCTCTTAACGTGGCCGCGCGCGTACTCCTTTAGCCGCACCTTTCGGCGGTCGAGGGTTTCCCTTTTGAGATACGCCGCCACTTTTCGGTTATTCATTATCTGGGTAAGCAGAATGTCGTCGGCCACGTCCAGGTAATACCCGTCGCCGTCGCGCAGCAACTTGACCTTCCCGTAGCGGCTCATGTGGTCGTAAACCAGGCGCTCGATGATGGCGGGGACCTCGTAGCGGCTATACTCTCGCAGCGCGCCGACTATGTCGTCGGCGGCGAGGCCTGCGGCGGCGGCGTTCCACAGCGATATGGGGGTGATGCGATAGGTGTGCACGTGCTCCGGGCTTTTAACCAGCTCGGCGAACGGCAACAGGCGGTCGCGGACCTCCTCGTGGCGCGGGTGGTCCACCTCCAAAAAGAGCGTGCGGTCCGACTGGACTATTAGCGGCTTGTGGTAGGCGGAAGCCACACTTTAAATATTAGCATAACGGCGGCGATAAATAAAACATATTGGCAAACCCTACCGACTTCGCCCAAAAGCGCAGTGGGTCGCCACAGAAGCACGGCCGATTTTACTTGACAATTATAATTTATAGCTTTATAATATAGTAGAATGTTCAATATATCGGCTATCGATATTAAGGCGGTCCCCATCGGCGTCGCCGCGGAGGCGTTGGCGGTGCATCCTCGCACGCTCCGCCTGTACGAACAAGCGCGCCTGATAGAGCCCGCCCGGCGGAACGGCCGGCGGTACTACTCGGCGGCGGACCTCGCCTGGCTACGATGTCTGAGGGATATCGTACACGGCAAGAAGATTAGCCTCCCCGCGCTCGCGCGCTTGCTACATTACGAGGCGTGTTGGGAGCTGGCCGGTTGCGGCGCGGCGAAGCGAAAAGCGTGTCCGGCGCGTCGCGGTCCCACGCCCTGTTGGGAGCGAATTCGCGCCTGTTGCCGGCGGGGCCGCGAAGTATGTAGGACGTGCTCGTTTAATAAGGATATAAAGGGCTAGCTTACCACGGAGGTGTACGATGCGGAAGTTTAAATGCGCGGCGTGCGGCCACGAGTTCGAGGTTCCCCACGGGACCGGCGGCATGGGCAGGGATATGAAGTGCCCGGAGTGCGGGGGCCTCCTCCACCGCGCGGATGCGGGCGGGCCGCCGGAAGGCTGTGGCGCGGGCCAGGGGATTACGGGCCGAGGTCGCGGCCAACGCGGCGACCAAAAGTCTAAAAAATAATAACCTGACGACGCGATTGTATAACCCGGAGGTGCTCGGTATGAAGGTCGCGATGCCCACCGACGACCGCCAAACCCTCGCCGCCCACTTCGGCCGGGCCGCGGAATTCGCCATTTACGGGGCGGCCGAGGGCGAGGCCAAGTTGCTCGAGTATAGGCCTAATTTCCACGCCCACCCCGGCGGCCCGCATGGCCCCGGCGCCAGCCACGGACACGACTTCGGCGAAGGACTGGCGGGCGTCGACGTTTTAGTTTGTCGGGGGATGGGGCCGCGGGCGGCGGAGGCCTGCGCCGGTATGGGGGTGCGGGTTGTCTTCGCCGCCGAGGACGTACTGGACGACGTCGCCGCCAAGTTCGCCCGAGGCGAATTGGCCGAGGTCGACCCGTCGTGCGGATGCGGCCTCGACGGGCCGCCTTAGGCCTAATCGCGGTTAATGATTCACGCCGTCGCGTGAATAAACCCGGCTCTCAGCCGGGTTTGTTCGCTACCATATCTAAAACTACGGACGTACCTACCTTCTCTTTACAAAATAATAGATCGCCGTCGCGACCGCGGGGACGAGGAATACCACGCCGCCCGCTACGATCAGCACGATGGTCCAAATCGCCGCGGCGTCCGGGTCCTCCGCCATCGCCCCCCAACCGCCGAGCAGGCCGCAGCAAATACAGCTCAGGCAAACTACCAGCGCGGCGACGGTGACGCCGATGAGCGTCTTGAGGACCGCCGGCGAGCCGCGGAATAATTTCCTGCGCCCGGCCAGCGTCGCCATGCGCTCAAGCTGTTTATGCGCCTCCACCGCGGCGTCCGAGCCGGGCGCCAACTCGATGGCCCGCTCCAGAAAGTTATGCGCCCGCCCCAGGTCGCCGTAGTTGATAAAGGTAAGGCCCAGCCGGTAAAGCAACTCCTGGCTCGTCGGTTCCTCCTTGAACGCGGCGCGGTACATCTTGGCCGCGTTCGTCCAGTTACACCGGTAGAAATAATAATCCCCCAACAAGAGCCACCCATAGCTGAGCATGCCGGCCGCGCCGTACTTAGGCTCGCCGCCCTCGATGAGGGCCGCGCCGCGGTATTGGCGCGTGACCCGGCGCAGGCGTTCGACCGCCGCCGCGAGGTCTTGATATACGGGCAGCGCCGCCTCCTCCAACCACGCCGCGTATTCGCGCCTGGTGCCGACGTCGAGCGGGGGCTTATCGCGCTCGGCCTTCAGCGGCACGCCGAAGAACTTACCGTATTCAAAGGTCTTCTTAACCGGCACCGGGTCGCGGTAGACGCGCCGCGCGAGCTCGAAGATCACGTCCGCTTTGGCGTGGAGTTTGGCCTCCGCCTCCTCTAAAAAGGAGCGCGCTATCTTAAGCTCGGTCTGAATCGAAACCTCTTGGGGAACCATGTCTCACACCTGGGGCAAGCGATAGTAGCGCCGCGGCGCTTATATGTCAAGGCGCTTTTCCAAAGTCGTTGACCGCGCGTCGGCGCTTTGATACTATGGGCGCGCATCGCGATTCTCGCCGGGGCCTTGAAAAAAATGAAACTCGCGCGCGCTATTTTGGGCCGGCGTTTTACGCCGTGGCTCGGGTTGATGGTGGCCGCGGCCGCCGGAGCGGCGTTCCGCTACGGGGCGATGGACAAGCTGTCGCCGCGCGAATTCTCGTATTTCATCGAGTCCTGCGTCCGGTTCCGCTACGCCGAGATGAGGATGTTGGGCCACGAGCCGCCGAAACTGGACCGCGCGGCCCAATGGCCGGAAGGGTTCGCCGTAGACCGGATGATACTGGCCTTGCCGGACCGCACCGCGGCCCTCTTCTATAAATTTCACCGGGGCGATACGTTCCTCGCTACCCGCGCGCTGATAAACCTTCTTTCGGCGACGAGCGTCGTCGCCTTCGCCCTGTTGGCGCTGGCGGTTTTTCGCCGGCCGTGGCCGGCGGCCGGCGCGACCCTTCTATACGCGGCTACTTTTGGCGCCTACTCCCGGAGCTGGAGCAATTTCCTGCGGGAAGACTTCGCCATGCCGGGGCTCTTAGCCGCCGTCGCGGCGACGTTATACCTATTGACGACGGACCGGGGCAAAAAACGATGGCTGGTCGCGGCGGCGGCCGCGGCGGCGACGTTGTGGGCCGGTTCCTGCTGGCATATGAGTCAATTTTACCTCGCCCTCCTGGGGTTGTTCGTCGTGGGGTACGGGGTGGCGGGTCGCGCGCGCCAGGCCGCGTTGGCGGGCGCCGGCCTTTGGCTCGGCCTCGCCGCCGCCGCCCTGCTGAACAAGCCGCTGTGGGTGAAGGGCGCCTTTTGGAACGTGAGCGTCGCGTTGGCGGCCGGGCCCGTGGTGGGGTGGGGGCTCGCCCGGGGGGTGAAAAGGGCGACCTGGGGCAGGTGGCTAGCGGCGGCGGCCGCGGCGGCGTTCGTCGCGTTGTCCTTGACCTTCGGACGGTCGCCGGGCTACAACCACGTATACGAGCTGATTTGGGCCAAGATAACCCACTTTGGCCGGCACCCCGGGCCGGCGGCGCTCTCGCCGGACGCGCGGCTCTTCTGGGTGGGGCCTTACGAGTCGCCCGCCCCGATGGTAATCTTTTTCGAGTACGGGTCCTTGGCCGTAGCCGCGGCCGCCGGTTACGTTCTGTGGTTATATCGGCTGGCGCGCCGGCGTTTCCCGGCCGCCGAGTTCGTCGCCGTGGCCGCCCCCGTCTTCGCCATACTATACCTCTTAATAATGAGGTTAACCATATTCCTCGCGCCCTGGGTGGCGATACTCGGCATTTACCCGGCGGCGGCGATAAAGGGTGTAAAGGGCCGGGCGGCCCTCGGCGCCGGCCTGGCGCTTCTGCTGGCTTTCCATATTTACGTCGCCAACGTCAAAGACCAACCCCGGTGGCTACGCAACGCGGTATGTTCGGTCATGCGCTACGAACCGGAGCTCCCGTGGTATTACGGCTCCGAACGCGTCGAATTGCTCCTGTGGTTGGCGAACCGGCCCCGGCCGTCGCCGGTGCTGGCCGACTTCTCGTTGAGCCCGCCGTACCTATATTTGGCGGGGCAGCCGACGGCGCTGAATCCGATGTTCGAGGTGCCGGAGGTGCGGCGTAAGGCGCTGGCGTACGCCTACGCCGCGGTCGCGGACGAGGAGACCTTCTACCGCCTATGCCGACGGTGGCGCGTGACGTACGTCGTGCATTTCGCCCCCCAGGTCCTGTCGCGGGGGGCCGGGACGTTCTACAACGCGACGGCCCAAGAGCCGGGCCCCGCCTCCGCCGCGGCGCTCATGCAATTCCACCCCGAAAAGTTGCGCCGTTTTCGTCTCGTCTTCGAAACGTATAACGTGCGCGTCTTCGAGGTGGGCCGGCCTTACGACGGGTACGTCTCCTCCGCCTATCACCCCCTTTACGACCCGAGCCGCTTCCCTACAATCCCGCCCGGGGAAAAGTTGCGGGAATTCTATCGCGACTTCGACCGCGTTAATTACTACTACACGATAGGGTGTTCCAGTTACGACGCGGGCGATTACGTGGCCGCGGCGGCCGCGCTCAACACCGCCCTCCGCCTCCACCCCGATTTCGAGGACGCCAACCTACTACTGGGCGTCTGTAACTTGAAGCTCGGCCGGCGCGACGAGGCGAGAAAGGCGCTGGGGCGCGCCGCCGTCGCGACCCCCGGCGACCCCCGGCCGCGGGAATACCTTACGGTCTTAACCGCCGCCCAAAAATCGAACGACTAGCCCCGGTTCCAGGTTCTATTTTGAAGATACGCACGGCCCGAGGGCTGGCCTGGGGAAGCGGGCGGCGCCTCGGACGGCCGGCTCTCGGCGAAAAAATCGCGCAGGCCGGAAATTATTAATTTTCAGAGTATAAAGGCTTAGGTAGGGTACATTATATTTGCATCCGGGTAAATAAGATGATATAATGAGCGAATTTAACCCCAAGCTATTATATCCGCTCGTTATATAGGAGGCTTCGAAGACATGGCACAGAAGATCACCCTGAGCGTAATCAAGGCCGACATCGGCGGCCTCGTGGGCCACTCCGCGAGCCACCCGGACGTCATCGCCAAAGCCCGCGCGGAACTGGAGAAGGCCAGGGAAAGCGGCCTCCTCGTCCACTTCGACATCTTCACCTGCGGCGACGACCTCGAGCTCGTGATGACCCACACCCAGGGGCCGGACGCCGAGAAAATCCACAAGTTAGCCTGGGATACCTTCGTGGCCGGAACCGAGGTCGCGAAAGGGCTCCACCTCTACGGCGCGGGCCAGGACCTGTTGGCGGACGCGTTCTCCGGCAACGTCAAGGGCATGGGCCCGGGCGTGGCGGAGATGGAGTTTGCGGAACGCAAGAGCGAACCGGTCCTCGTCTTCGCGGCCGACAAGTGCGCGCCGGGCGCCTGGAACATGCCGCTATATAAGATGTTCGCGGACCCGTTCAACACCGCGGGGCTGGTTATCGACCCCAACATGCATGACGGTTTCAAATTCGACGTCTACGACATCCACCGGCACAAACACCTCGTCTTCTCTTGCCCGGAGGAGATGTACGACATGCTGGTCTTCGTCGGCTCGCCGGACCACTTCCTCATCCGCGCCATCTACCGCAAGGACGACGGCGACATCGCCGCGGCGTCGTCGACGCAGAAGCTCGCGCTCATCGCCGGGCGCTACGTCGGCAAGGACGACCCGGTGTGCATCGTGCGCTGCCAGTCCGGCCTGCCGGCGGTGGGCGAGGCCCTTGAGCCGTTCGCGTTCCCGCACACCACCTCCGGCTGGATGCGCGGCTCGCACATGGGGCCGCTGATGCCGGTCTCGGTCAAGGAGGCGCACCCGACGCGCTTCGACGGGCCGCCGCGGGTGGTCTGCATGGGTTACCAACTGGCCGACGGCAAACTTATCGGCCCGCGCGACATGTTCGACGACCCGAGCTACGACGAGGCGCGCAAGCTCGCGAACCGCATCGGCGATTACCTGCGCCGCCACGGCCCCTTCGAACCGCACCGGCTACCTTACGCCGAAATGGAGTATACGACGATGCCGGCGGTCCAGCAAAAGCTCGAAGGCCGGTGGGAAGATATCTAAGCGTCCTGAAAAGCGAACGAAGAAAACCCCCGCCGGGCGCGGGGGTTTTGCTTTTTAGCGTAAGCAGCGGCGGCCTTAAAGGCCGCCGCTCCGGTCTTCGGCGGGTTTCATACCCGCCGCCGCCGCGCCGCCCCTGGCGCAAGCGAGGGCCTGTTCGGCGAGGGGGTCGGGCGTATTATTCGGCATACCGTATTATCGGGTCTTGACGTTTATTTAAAAAATCGTTATATTTTAAATGTACGGGCGGGACCATCCGCGACCGGCAGGTTGGGCTGGTTAATGCGTAATCGTACGAGAGGTGGGGCCGTGGTGTTAATCGGCAACACGCTAGCCTGTCAAGTTAGAGTTGCGGGTTCGAGTCCCGTCGGCTCCACGTCTACTAATCCTGCTTTATAACAAAATAGCCCCGGGCGAATAATAATTATTCTTGACATGCAGTATATCCCGTGCTAAAATATAATCGCTTGACAGGCTAGCGTATTTCGTCGCAGGCATTCCCCGTTCGGGGAATGCCTGCGGCTATTAATACAACCCCGTTGCAACCGGTGCACGGGGCGCATTTTTATCTGCCGCCTCGGCGGCGCCGTCGGCCCCGCCGCGGCCTTCCGACGCTACCGGCCGGTTTAACTCCGGCCGATTTTTTTATTGAAATGTCTTAGCCCCGTTGTTAAATTCACCGTAACTGCAACCTTTCTATCGCGAGGAGGACGGCCCGATGAAGACCGCATTTATCATCGCCGCGTTATGCTCGTTTTTGCTCCCCGCCGCCGTTTTCGCTGCCGGCGAAGAATACGAGGAGGTTATTTATCTGAAGAACGGCAGCGTAATCCACGGCACGATAATCGAACAGGTGCCGGGGGTTTCGTATAAAATAAAGACGAAGTCGGGCGACATCTTCGTCTTCAAGGCCGCCGAGGTTGAGAAGATCGCGAAGGAGGCGGTGGCGCCGGCGCCGGCTGCGGTCGTGACGGAGGCCAAGCCCGCCGCGCCGCGCGCCGCCGGCGGTTATTTGCGTAAGGGTTTCTCCGGTTTTACGAACACCGGCTATTATATCGCGATACATGATACCGTTGACCCCGAGTATGGCGATTTTGATGGTTCCGTCATCCCCTTCGGCTCGTCGTTCGGCTATTCCATAGGCTCGGCCTTCTTCGGCCTAGGCGTCGCGTATATAGCCGGCTTCGACGATTACGACGAATACGCGTCCGTTTATTACGAGACCCGGTACTTCTTCTCGCCGCGCTCCAACCTTAGCCCGTGCATGTCCGTCGTCGTCGGCCCTCATTTTCTAAGCGGCGCTGTCGGCGTAATGGCCGGCGTCGGCGCCGGCGTCGACTACCGCCTTAGTAATAATTACGGCGCATACGCGGAGGCCGGCTACCTCGGCCTACTCCCCCAGCTTGGGTGGTGGGCCGGAGGTTACAGCTATTGGGTCGGCAACGTGGGCGCCCGCTTCGGCGTCGCGGCGACCTTCTAAATCGCCAACCGCGGCTAGATATTTAACGGCAGGCGCACGGCCTGCCGTTTTGTTATTACGACCGCATACGCGCCTGGCGTTAATAAGTGTGGCGGCGGGCTTAAAGCCCGCCGCTCCCGATTATCGTAACGAGAAGGGGCGGGTTTCATACCCGCCGCGGCCGCCCCGCCCCTTATCGCGGTTGACGGCCGGCGGCAGGGCGCCCCCCTAAGTCGTTGACACCCCCTATAGGCCGTGGTAAGATTTCGGCCGGTGGAATCGCGTCGAACACGCGGCCTTTTTTTACTCGCGCTGGCGGCGGCCCTCGCGGCCGTCACCGGCGCGCTGTATTTATACGCGGACCTATATTTCACCGACGGATTCCTCACGTTTCCCCTCGACGACGCGTATATCTTCCTCCACTACGCGCGCCACGTCGCCGCCGGCCACCCCCTTGAATACAACGTCGGCGACCCGGCCACCACCGGCGCAACCTCCTACCTTTATTTATTGTTGTTGACGCCGCTGGCTTTGATTTTCCACAGCCCCAACGGCCTCGTATGGGCCGCTTTCGTCTTGAACGTCGCCCTATACGGCGCGAGCATTTGGCTCTTCGCGAAGGTCGTCGCGCACCTCTTCGACGGCCGCTACGTCGTCGTCTCGACCTTCGTCTTCGCGACGACGGGGCCGATTACGTTCCACGCCCTCGGCGGGATGGACGGCGGCCTGTATATCGCCGCGCTCCTCTTCGCCTTGTATGCCTACATTTTATACCAGGAGGAAGGCCGACGGGCGTGGTTCGTCGTGGCGTTGGCGGCGCTGACGCTGGCGCGGCCGGAGGGGATAATCGCGGCGGCGGTATTGACGGCGCTCGCGTTGATAGGGCGGCAACCGAAAGACGAGGGTAGCGGGGCGGCGCCGCGGCGCTCGAGATGGCTCGTCCTTCTCGGCCTGGCGGCGGTCCCGGTCTATTTCGCCGTCAATTACGTCGCGGCCGGCCACTTGACGTCGGCCAGCTTCCATTCGAAATCCATCCTGGCCCACAGCGCGAGGTCGTGGGCCGTTAGGTTGGCCGATATTATCGCCTATACCGTCTACGTCGTGAAGAGCGTACTCGCCGGCCTGGACGGTTACTACACGAGGGGTTTTTACAACGCGAACACGGTCCAGGCGGCCGCGAATTATTTCGCGCCGTTGGCGCTCGCCTTCTTCCTGGTGGGGTGGGGCCGGGCGGCGCGCAAGTCGTGGTCGGAGGGGAGGCCGTTGCCGGGGTTCGCCGCCGGCGCGGTGTTCTTGGCGTGCGTGGCGGCGTCTTGTCTGGCCTTACCTTTTCCCCGCCATTTCGCCCGTTATATCGCGCCGTATTTCCCTTTGTTTGTCATCGGCGTCCTGGGCGGTATAGACGGCCTCGCGTTCCTCATCCGTTACGGCCGGCCGCAGATCAGCCACGCGGCGATGTTTTGGACCGGCGCCGCCTATTTCCTGGTCTTCGGCCTGATGTCGTCGGCGTATTTCTGCATCGCTTACGGCATGTCCGCGGCCGACATCCGCTACCAGCATATGACCGTCGCGCGGTATATACGGGAAAACGTACCGGCGGGGGCGAACGTATTCACCCACGACGTCGGCGCGCTGGCGTATTACGGCGGGCGACGGATTGTGGATGTGGAAGGGCTGGTCACGCGCGACGGCTGGCGCTACGGCAACGAGGGCCCGGGCGCCGTGGCCGAGTTCGTGCGGCGCCAGGGCAAGCCCGGCGATTACTTCGTCGGTTACTTGAACGTATACCCGTTCGACGAATCTGGGGCGCTGGAGCCGCCGGCGTACTCGGCGCAGCTTTTCGATGCCACCATGGCGGGGGGAAGCGAGATGTCGGTGGCCCGGTTCGTGCCGCTGGTCTTCGAGCGGCCGCCTCGGCCGGAGGCCGCGGCCTTGGCCGGCTTCGAGCTGGTCGACGAGGTGAACGTGGCGGACGTGGCGTCGGAGGCGGCGCACGGCTACCGCTTCCACCGGCGCGCCGCCAACTCGTTGGCGAGTTACGCCGCGGCCCACCCGTTGTGGGGCCTTGCGGGCGTTGCGGCGTTCGAGGGGGGGCGCAGGGTGTGCGGCGTCGAGGAGTTTACGGTGGACGTTCGCCCCGGGCGGGACGTGGTGGCGGCGGTCAGGTGCGAGCCGCCCTACGGCGCCGCGATCCGCGTCGACGGCGTGTTCGCCGGGAACTGGGAAGTGCCGCCGGCCGTCGGCGACGTATACCGCGACGGGTTCTTTCCCATCCGGGCGCGGTTCATCCGCGGCCGACGGGTGCGCGTCTCGCTCGAGACCCTCAGCGGCGACTTGACGTATAACGCCCCGGCCCACTATTACTTTTACTCGCGCGCGGAGTAATCGCCGTGACGACGCGTTCAGGCACCCGGTTCGTATCGGCCCTCCCGTGGGCCTTTTTATTGGGGGGCTTCGCGCTCTACGGAGCGGGGGCGGCGCCGGGGTTGTCGATACTGGACGCGGGGGAGTTTCTGGGGGTGGCGGCGACGCTGGGAGTGGCGCACCCTTCGGGGTATCCGCTATACGCGTTGGTGGGGCAACTGGCGACGTTTTTCCCGTGGGGGGATAAGGCGTTGCTTATTAACCTGGTATCGGCGGCCGCGGCCGCGGGGGCGGCGTTTTTCGTGGCGCTGGCGGCGGGGGAGATAGGGCGGCAATCGGAGATGGACGAGGTTGCGCGCGGGTTGGCGCTGGCGGCGGCGGGGCTTTTGGTTTTGGGGGGGCGGACGTTATGGTCGGTGGCGACGGTGGCGGAGGTATACGCGCTGAACGCGTTTTTTTGGGGGGCGCTGTTGTGGGCGGCGCTTCGGCTGAGGAGGACGGGGGGCGCGCGGGAGCTTTACGTGTTGGCCTTGCTCGCGGGCCTGTCGTTGGCCAACCATATGACGGTCGTATTGTTTTTCCCGGCGGTGGTTTTTATAGGATGGCCGGGGAAGGCGCGGGCGCGGGGGCTGGTGGGGGCGCTGCCGTTGGCGGCGGCTTTCTTTTTCGCGGCGGCATCGGTGAACCTCTATACGCCGCTCCGGGCGGCGCGCCGGCCGCTCTTCGACTGGAACGACCCCTCCACCCTCGGCTCCCTTTACGCCCACCTCGCCGGGTTCCAATACCGGGGTAATTTTCTGGAGGAGGGTTGGGCGGGGGCGAAGGACGCGCTGGCGCAGTATCGCGGCGCGGCGTGGCCCAACGTCACGCCGGCGGCGGCGTTCGCGGCGGCGGGCGTGGCGTGGCTTTTTATAAAACGCCGGCCGGCCGTCGCGCTGGCGGCGATACTATATTGCGCCGGGTACCTCGCCTATTGCGCCGTCTATTCCATCCCGGATATCAGCTATTACTTTATCCCGCTGCACCTGGCGGTGGTTTTTTTAGCGGCCGTCGGCCTGGGGGCCGTCGCTCACGTCGTAGGGCGGAGGCGCGCGGCGCTCCGCTCGGCGGCGGCCGGTGTCGTCCTGGCGTTGATATTAGGGGCCGGCGGTTGGGCTTTGGCTTCGAATTTCCGGTACGGCGACCGCCGCGGTTTTATCTTCGCCGAGACCTACGGCCGGCGCCTGCTGGCGGCGCTGCCCGCCAAGCCGCTCTTCTTCCCCAGCGGCGACACAAATACCTTCGTGACCTGGTATAACTTATACGCCCGGCACTTAAGGCCCGACGTCGTCGTCGTGGACCAGATCCGGCTCGCGAGCCGCGGCTACCTCACGGCCCTCGCGCGGCGCAATGCGGACGTGGCGCTGCCGGAGGAAGCCGAGGTCCGCGTGCTGGCGGAGCGGGCCGTGGCCCGGGGCGAATACGAATCACGGGGCATCGTTTTCCGCTCGAGCGACGACTTCGTTTTGCCCGAGGTCATCGCGGAGATCATCGCGGAGAACGCCGACCGGCGGCGGATGTTCTGGGGCCTCGGCGACCGGAGCAAAAAGCTGCGGAAGTACTTTATCCCGTATGACCTTTCCTTGGAGATCGTGACGGACGAGCCGCCCCCGGCCGAGATACGCCGGCGCGCCGACGCGGCGATAAAGGCGCTCACGGCGTTGGCGGCCGTTATCGAAAAAGAGGGGCGAGGCGAACTCCGTGACCCGTTTTTCAGGCAACTCGTCGCCGTCTACTACTCCGCCTTGAGCAATCACCTCGCCGAACGCGGCATTATCCGACCCCAGGAGGAGTTGCTGAGGTCGTACGTTCGCCTTATCCCCGACGACGCCGACGGTTACCAGAATTTGGCGAGCGTCTATATGGCCGGTGGCCGCGCCGACGAGGCGGTGGTATGTTACCGACGGGCGTTGGCGCTAGCCCCCGAAAGCGCGGCCGTCCGCGCCAAGCTGGCACGCGCGCTGTTCGCCGCCGGCCGCCCGGACGAAGCCGCCGCCGTGGCCGAAACGCTCCGGGGGGATGAGGCCGGCGAGGCGGGTTACATCTCCGCTATAATCTTCCGCGAACGGGGCGACTTCGGTAAAGCGCTGGCCGCGTTCGAGGCGGCGAAGCCGCGTTACGCCGACGACGCCGAGTTCTGGTGGGAGTGGGGGTTGACGTACGACGCGGCGGGCCAAAGCCGCCGCGCCGTCGAGGCCTTCACGAAGTCGCTCGAGCTCAACCCCTACGCCGCCCGGGTGTATACGGCCCGCGGCGTGAACTTCCTGAAATTGGGGGACACGGCGTCCGCGGCTAAGGATTTCGAGGCCGCGTTGGCCGTCAATCCCGCCGACGCCCAGGCCCATTATAACCTCGCGTGCCTGAGCGCGCGCGAAGGCCGGGCCGACGCCGCGTTCGCGCACCTCGACGCCGCCCTCCAGCTTAACCCGGGGCGCTACGCGGCTATGGCAGCGCGGGACCCGGACTTGGCCGATTGTCGCGACTTGCCGCGATTCAAAATGTTGCTCGAGCGACATGCGGCCGCCGAATCGGCGCCGCCGCGATGAGGCGGTTTCCCGGAGGATTCGGGTTAATCGTCTTCGCGGCGACGTACGTCGCGGCCGCGGCGCTGTATGTCGCCTCCGCCGCCAGGGCGCCGGGCGGCGGCGATTGGGGCGATTTCGTGGCCGCGGCGTCGGTGCTCGGCATCGCTCACCCCACCGGCTACCCCGTCTATTTACAAGTCCTCGCCCTTCCTCTTTTACTACTACCGGCGGCGTGGGCCGCGGCGGCGGCCGACGTCGTCAATGCGCTGGTGGTCGCGCTGGCCCCGGCGCTCGTGGCGTCCTGGGCGTATCGCGTCGCCCGGGGCGGCGGCCGAGACGACGCGGGCGCGGCGGCCTTCGCGATTTTGGTCGGCGTGTTTTTCGCCGCGACGCCGGCTTTGTGGCTGGAGGCCACGTCGGTCGAGGTTTACGGCGCGGCCTTCGCGTTGCTGGTCGCCGCGCTTTTTATCCTTAATAACGGACGGCGCGGCGGCGACGACCGGCCTTTTCTCGCTGCGGCGCTCTTGGGCGGCCTGGCCGCCGGCGTCCACCTGACGGCGTTCTCGTACGTCTTCGTATCGCTGATTATGTGGGCCGCGGCCCGGCGGCCGGCCTTCCGGACCGTCTGTATCGGCGCGGCGGCGTGGGCGTTGGGGCTGGGCGCGGCGCTCTACTTACCGCTGCGGACCGTCGCGGCGCCGCCGCTCACGTGGAGTTGGACGGGCCCCGCCGACCTTCGAACCGCCTTCCTGCACGCCGCCGGGCGTCAGTTTTCGTATAACTTCAGGGTCCCCACGTGGCTGCTCGCGGGCCTTCGCCTGCGCGAGCTTTTCGCCGCGGCGTGGCGGGGTGGCGGGCCGTTCGTGTTGCTGGCGCCGCTGGGGGTTTGGCTCGTATGGCGCCGGTCCCGAGCGGCCGCCGCGGCCGTGGCGGCCGTATGGGCTTTGAACGTGGCGTTCCTGTTTTTCTACGACATCCCGGACCTGGCGAGCTACCAGCTGCCGTTCGTCGGCCTCGTCTTCGCGTGCGCTGCGGCGGCGGCGGTCGCGCTCTTCGGCGCCGCGCCCGGGAAGTCCCGCGTGGCGGTCGGCGCGGTGGCGGCCGTCGC
>Ga0153916_10000300_pt1 | contig 32233 bp, 47 predicted proteins | sample Opewatmetagenome_FD_109642 | JGI IMG/M metagenome (GOLD analysis project Ga0153916, IMG submission 109642) | Freshwater wetland microbial communities from Ohio, USA - Open water 3 Core 3 Depth 4 metaG | ecosystem: Environmental > Aquatic > Freshwater > Wetlands | place: USA: Ohio, Lake Erie...
GGTGCTGGGTCGTAGTTCAGCGACCCTCACCGGCGGGGGGGTGACGGATTACTCCGCCGATTTGGATCTGGACGACACGTTCGACAGCGAAGTGACTGTCGAAATCCAGGGCTCGACCGGAAGTCTGCAGAGCGTTCTGGTCCGGTACCACGCCGGGCCAGAACCCCTACCTGATGCATTCATGGTGGGCCCCATGGGGCTCGAGGAAACGATCACCGAGGCTTCTTGGTCCAGGGTGATCACGCTGCAGGTGCATGCGCGGTACTTCCGGGTCGGGTTGACGGGCAACGGACAGCATCCCGAGGGCTCTGACGCAGTCGTGACCTACTACTACCAACCGAACGTCGTGGTGCAGCGCATCATCGACGGAATTCCAAAACTCATCGCCTGAAGGAACCGACATGGCATCCAGAACGACTCTCGCGGCCCGAACGACCGCGTTGCTCACGGGAAATGGCACCGTGGACTACGCGGCAGATCTCGACATGAACCTCACCCTGGATGGGTGGGTAACGGTCGGGATCACGGGCACCAAGGGCAGCCTGACCAACATCATCACGGGCTTCTACGCGGGAGCCGCCGCTAACCCGACTCAGCCCATTGGGACAGGGTCCGCGATCCTGACCGAGACCCTGACGGATGCCACGTGGACGCGGTCCATCACGCTCCGGACAAACCACCGATACTTCAGGGTGTCGGTTGCGGGGACCGGGGCTGACCCCGCGACATCGGACGCCGTCATCAACTACTACTACCAGCCAAACACCATCACGGGCGCCGTCAAGCAGGGCGTCAACGTCCTGAGCACCTGATCCGTGACGCTGTCGTCGGCCGAGATCGAAAGCCTGCGCTTTCACCTGGGATACGGGAATGTGGGGCTGGGAGCCCTCCCGTACACCCAGGACGGGTACTGGTCGGTCTTCGACTCGATCGTCAGCCCGTATCTCGGAACCGGAACCGAGACCAGCGCCACGACCGCCATCACGGCCGGCAGCACGACGGTCGTGACGCCGGCGGCCATGACGGGTATCGCGGTCTACGGACAGCTCGTCATCGACGTGGACGACTTGACGGAGGTCGTGACCGTCAAGGCCGCGACGATCTCGACCTTCACGGCCACGTTTGCCAAGGCGCACGCCGACACCGGGTACCCGATCGCCACCATGTCGGGCAAGGCCCGCCTCAGGATGTTGCTCCGTGAGGCCGACGCGGCATGGCGCGAGGTATCAGGCGTCAGCATCGCGGCTTCCTCGGGGCTCAAGAGCGTCGACAAGGCCGACGTCGTCTGGCAGGATTCGGGGTCGTCCAACCCCGCTCTGTCCGGGCGTCTCTTCCACTACCGCACCGTCGTGTCCTCAATCTCAGCGCTGGTGCGCGTTCCGATTCGGGGCGCTGACCAGTACCACGCCGTCATGCTGGAGGCGTTCTGATGCCGTCCTCGTTCAACCTTGCCACTGCCATCACGTTCACCTCTCCGGCAGCCGCTTCCACCGTAGTCCAGACCGGGACGTGGGACGACCTCGAGGAGTACGACTGGTTCACCCTGATCGGCATCCTGACGGGCGCCACGGGCGGGACACTGGACGTCTACCTGCAGTCCGAGATCAAGAGCGACGTGTGGGTCGATTGGGTCCACTTCCCGCAGAAGGCGGCGGCGTCGGCCGAGACCCGAACCGCCATCGACTGCAGGATGTCGGAGTCCGCCATGGCCACGACGGGCGGGGGCTCCACGGCGGCCCCGGGCGTGGCGCTGGCGGCCTCCAAGGTCGCGTTCTCCCATCCCGGGGGTAAGGTGCGGGTCGTGACGGTCGCGGGCGTTGGGACGTCCGCAGGGGCCGCCCAGACGCTGTACCTGCTCCGGTGGCGCCAGCGGTGACGCTCGCCGAGGCGCTCCGCCCGACGCTGTCGGCAGCGCGGGCCATCGCGGGGTCCCTCGGGCTTCATCCGTACCGGGTCTACATCCGCTCTGGGTCCTGGGCCGGGACCTACACGGGCGACGGTGCCGTGACCGTGACGGAGACCGAGGTCACGGAGAACGGGCAGCCCCCGAAGGTCAGGTTCGTCTCGGACGAGACCGTCGCGCTGGGCGCCGTCGCTCGAGGCTCCTGCACCATCGGCCCTATCACTCCGAGCCATTCGAGCGGCGGGACATCCATCGCGCTCCTCGAAGGTTCCTCCCTGGTGGTTGGTCAAACGTTGCACGCTCGCCTAGTCCACTCGGATGGTTCGGAGACCCGATACCGCGTGACGGACGTCGCGAAGGATAGCGCGCTGCACTACACGCTGACGTGCGAACCGGTGGGTGAATGACCCAGCCAGTCCTGCTCCGACAATGGGTTGACCCACATGTGGTGGGACTTCTCGAGGAGATACTCGAACAGGCGAAATCTGGCGATGTTTCCGCGATAGCGGTGAGCATCATACGGCCAAACGGGTGCGTAGGTTACCGATTTAGATGGCAGAGCGGACAGGTTGGATCGCTTGAGCTTTTGGGGGCCATTGAGTTGCTCAAAAGCAAACTCGTGGCTCGACATTTCGAGGATCAGGAGTGACCAGCTCGCTCTACCGTCAAGTCGGCGGCCACGTCTACCCGGCGCTCGCGTCGGACCTGGACGCCCAGGTCTCGCTCGACACCCTGGACCCGGCAAAGCGGCGGCTGCTGGCCCTGCTGAAAGCGGCCCTGAACGCGGAACTTGGAGGGGCCTGGACGGTCGTCTCGGCTGCAACGCGCCTCACGGGGACAACGCCGGTCCAGGACGCCTACCCGTACCGCCCGACCCCACAGCGTGTCCAGGAGCGGAAAGCGGGTTGGCCCGCGCTGTACCTCCACCGAGCCGGCAAGGCATCGTTTGACGAGTTCACGGTGGCGCTGCAGCGCAAGACGCAGCCCTGGCAGCTCCACTACATCCTGGGCCCGCTCGAGATCGGGGACTCCGCGAAGCTCGAGGACGCGCTCTGGATGGCGGCAGACGTCGTGGCTTCCGTGCTCGAGTGCGGGTACCACCCGGCCTACGAGAGCGGCGCCATGCAGTTCGGGTCCGACCAGGCCGGAATCGCGGTCGCTCGCATGACGGGTGCCGAGGTCGGGGAAGCGCTGTTCTCAGCGGGCGACAACGTCACCTACTACGCCTGCCTGATGGACCTTGAGACCGAGGAAATCGGGCGGTTCCGCGACGGCATCGCGACCCCGTACGACGGCATGTCGGCGACGTACCACGTTGGCGGGTCAGAAGGTCTGGTCCCCGACTTGCTCCAGACCGACACCGACGACCACATCTGATGGGCCCCATCAGCATCCCGGAGGTCCGGGTCAAGCATCAGCGGTTCGAGCACGAGCTGGAGAAGATGGTCGACCGGGTCTCAACCCAGTCAGGAAACCTCGCCCGTCGCCACGTCTACCAGACCCCGCACTTCAAGCCCAGGACCGGGAACCTTCAGCGGTCGACGGACTTCCGAGTAGTTCGCCTCAAGTCTGGGCGTCGCGTCAAGATCTACAACACGGCCCCCTACGCGGCCGCCATTGACCTCGGGGCTCGGCCCCACATCATCCGGGCTCGGAAGGCGCGGGCCCTGCACTTCAACTGGCCAGGGTTCTGGTCGGTGTCGACCAAGAGTCCCGAGTGGTTCCTGCGCTCCGTACACCACCCGGGCAACAAGCCCTACCGATTCCTCTGGCATGCCACCTGGGGCGCCTACCGGTTCGCCGGTGCTCGGCTCCGACACGGCATGACGCTTCTGGCGCGCAAGTTCTGACCGGCCTTCGCCGGGAAAGGCACAACCTCATGATTCTCGCCGTATGCCCCTCTGGTTCCACGCTGGTGCCGCTCAAGCACCCCGCGGTGGGACAGCCGGTTCGGTACGTGGGCAGAACCTACGACCCGAAGCTGAATGGCTGGCCCGCTGACAAGGAGCCCATGCGGCTCGACACCTCGAAGGTTCCGCCGGCGCTGGTCGCGAAACTGAGGAAGCGCGCGGGGACGGGCGACATCCTCCCCCATGACCCTGAGACGGCCGCCGCGCTCGGTGTGTCGTACTGCCCCGTCGAATGGGCTGAAGGCGAGTGGACCAAGTCAACCACCACGAAACCCCAAACGAAACGCGCTCAGGCCGCAGGAGGCGCTGAATAATGGCATCCATCCCCATCGAAGGCGTCAGCGATTCCTGGCTGGATCCTGGCACCTACATCGAACTGAACTTTGCCCAGGGGCCCGCTACGGCCTCTGCAGGCGAGAGGCCCATCTGCCTCGTTATGCCGGTCACGGCGTCCGGAACCTGGACGGCCAACACGATGTATCAGCCCAACGGTGAGGCTGAAGTCGAGGCCGGGGCAGGCGCGGGATCGATGCTGCACCGGGCCTACCGAGCCGCGGCACAGTCGGCTCCGGCGTCCAAGATCTACTGCGTCCCCTACGCCGCCACATCCGTGGGGGCCCCCGCGGCCGCGACGTTCGCCATCACGTGGGCGGGCGGCGCGAACCCGACGGCCAACGGACGAACGACGGTGGAGGTCGGTGGTCCTGGGATGAACGGCGTCCTGGCGTCCTATGATTTCGACATCCTCGACACCCCCACCACGATCGCGGCCGCCATCAAGTTGGCCATCAACTCGGCGACGTGGCTGCCCGTGACGGCCGACAACGCCGCCGGCGTCTTGACCCTGACGGCCAAGATCATGGGGGCCAGCCAGGGTACCGGCACCATCAAGGGCATCCGGGTTCGGACCTACATCGACAGCGGCTGCACACTGACCATCACGGCCAGCGGGAACCTCGGAGACACCGTGGCGGGCGCCGATGGCACCACGACGGAGGTCGCGAACTTCACGGCCGCGCTCGCCACCATGACGGGAGTCCGCCGGTATTGGCTGGGGTCCAGCTTGCCAGCAACGCTCGGTCACACGGCCCTCAAGGCTCACCTGGCCGCCATCTCGACCCCGCGCCCCGGATTCCGGAGCCAGGGCGTCGTCTGCTACACCGGCACCCAAGCAGCGGCCGAAACCGCCGCGGTGGCGCAGAACTACGAGCGCATCACGCTGGTCCACCAGACCGGTACCAACCACGACGCTGCCCACCTCGTGGGGTCCATCATCGGAACGCTGCAGAAGGCCTACGAGGCCGATGCGACGGCGAACCTCAATGGCATTGCGCTCCCCGGAATCGATGCGGCCTACGCGGTGGCGGACTGGCCCGACGGCGACGACCGGAACGACGCCCTCACGGACGGCGTAACGTGCATCGGGTCGAACGAGGGAGGGGCCTACCTCGTCAAGCACGTCACGACCCGCAGCAAGACGACCGCCGGCGGGACCGTCCCGGACCTCAGGGCCTGGGCGGGTCACAAGGTCAGCGGCGCCGACCACTTCGCCGACACCGTGCTGGTCCGACATCAGCAGGCCTTCGCCGGCTACAAGCTGATCGACGATCAGCTTGACGCCAATGGCGCCGTCAACCCGAATCAGGCGTTGCCGCGCAAGACCACCACGCCGTTCTGGGTCAAGCGCTGGGTGGCTGGCATCTATGACGAGTACGGCCCATCGGGGCTGAACCACCTGCAGAACATCGAGGCTTCGAAGGAAGCGCTGCGGGTGGTGCGCGACCCGAACCGGCCGCAACGCACGGAAGCCGCCCTCAAAATCGAGGTCATCGACCTCTACGACCAAGCCACTTTCAGGATCGACGAAGTGTCGGCCGGGTAACGGAGCACCATGGCAAATCAACAAGACGGCGCCAAACTTCAGGTTTTCATGGGGCTCGAGGGCGGTGCCCTCGTCTATCTCGAGATGTGCCAGTCGATCGAGAAGGTCACGGAGTCTGGCAACATCCGGGTCGATACCCTCCAAGGACTCGCTGGCTGGAGCGACGGCAGTGGAAGCGTGAAGCTGAATCTCACGTACTGGGTCCCAAAGGGCGGACCAGAGTTCCCGTTCCAGCAGGCGTGCGCGGCGAAAGCGTACGTGACGGTTCAGGTGGGGGTTGGGTCAGAGGCCTACGTAGGCTCCGGGAAGATCAACACCGAGACCGTATCCCAGTCGACCAATGCCGCCGTCGAGGGCAAGATCGAATGGGAGGGTGAACTCAAGGCCCGCGAGTAGTCATCACCCAGAAGGCTTGAAATCCCCGCGGAGCTGTGGACCGCGTTGGATTGACTATGAGCTAAGCGGCCCCGGGATCACTCACCACAGCTGGGTGGTTCCGGGGTCGTTTCCGATCATCATGACATTCGTGGAGTTTCTGAACGCAAACAAAGAGTACCTATTCGGCTTCATGGTCGGGATTCTGATCGTGTGGTGGACCAAGTGACGCCTCCGAAAGACGTGAAACCATCCGCCCTGTGGCTGAAGCTGCAGGAGACTCCGTGGCCATCTGACGTCATGGACTACCCGCGCAACGGCTGCGAGGCCCGCATCCGGATCCGCGTTCTCTCGCTCGAGGAACAGGACATAGCTAGATTCAAGGCTTTCGACCGCATCAAGGCGCGTCTAGAGTCCAGCGACCTGAATCTGTCGGTGATCCAAGACGGGGTCTACAGCGACTCGGTCGCGAAGGAAGTCCTGGCGCTCTGCTGTCTCGAGCCAGACCCCATTGACACCAACGCCGAGCGCCCCATGTACGCCCGCGTCTTCACCGACGGCGAGATGGTGGGGAAGCTTCCACCGGACGAGGTCCGAGCTCTCTTCACCGCGTTCGAGATGGTCCAGCAGAAGTTCAGCCCGGGCCCGCGCGACATGCGGAGCGACGCTGAACTAGACGCCTGGATCAAGCTTCTGGCCGACGGGGCCGGCTACTACCCTTTAGCGCGACTTCCCTTGCTTCAATTGGCCGAGTTGGTCACGTCATTGGCGACAAGAGCGTTCGCTATTTCCGCTACCCTGGAGTCCCAGTTCTCGGACTTGCCCGATACTTTGAAGTCAGGCCTCGCGCCCTACAATATCGGCACTGGCTACTTTGGCTCGCCGCCTGCCAGTGGGCCCAGCTCTACGACTCCGACGAGCCCGTTCGACGCCATCCAGGATGACTCGATCGATCTGGCGGATGCTGTCGAGATCGCTAAGCGGATGAACCAGTGAGTTCAGCGATGTTCTGGACACCTTAGCACATGCCCGAAATCCTCGAGTACGACTTCCGCGTCATCGGCCTGAACGCCGTCAACCGGGCCCTGGCCTCGGTCGAGCGGCGTTTCGTCGAGCACAACCGGAAGATGACGACGCTCGGGGGGTCCGCGGGCGGTCTAGGTGGCAAGGGTGGAGGATTCCGGAAGACGGCAGCGCAGGAGTCCCGGGAAGCGGCCAACGCCCAGCGCATGATGGATCGCGCCAACCGGGCCGCGGACCTGGAGCGCACCCGAGCGGACGTCGCCCGACTCCGGTCGTTCGAGCGCGCCGAACTCGAGAAAACCCGGACGGTCGAGCGGGAGACCCGAAAGCGGGCAGCGGCAGAGGAGCGCGCGGCGCGGCAGTCGGCGGCGGCGGCCAAGGCGGCGGCTCGCAAGGACGAGGCTTCCAGAGCCCGGTTCCGCTCCCGCACCGCCGGGTCCGTGACGGGGGCGTTCGGGCACGCCGCGGGCACCGTGGGGCGCTTTGCCGTCGGGGCTGGCACCATCCTGGGGGGCATCGGGGCAACGGCTGCAGTGGGCAGCCAGATGCGTCTGCTGGGGCAAGCCTCAGCGCTGGCCAACCAGGCCGGCATGCCGGGACGCAAGGGCGAGATTTTGAACCGGGTGCAGGACATACGGGGCGTGACGGCCGAGAGCGGCATGGGGGCCCTCGAGGGGTGGCAGACCCTGACGGGCGAGCTCAACACGGGCCTGTCGATGCTGCCCCAGTTGGCCAAGACGGCGCTGGCGACGGGGTCCGACTTGACGGAACTCACGCAGGCCGCCGGCAACGCGTTCAACACGCTCGGCCAGGACATTACCGACCCGGTGGCCAAGATGGCCGCGCTCGACAACGTCATGCGCACCATCGCGGCCCAGGGCGCCATCGGGGCCGTCGAACTCAAGGACCTCGCTCGCGAGATGGCCGGCATGGCGGCCACGGCCGCGCAGTTCGCCGGCGGGACCGAGCGGTCCATCCAGGTCATGGGCGCCATGGCGCAGGTGGCGCGGTCCAAGGGCGGCGCGGGGTCCGCGGCAGAGGCAATCACGAGCCTCGAGCGGTTCGCCAGCGACCTGGTCGAGAAGTCGTCGACCCTCAAGGCCATGGGGATCAACGTCTGGACCCCGAAGGGGCAGGGGCCGAAGAAGCTCCGTCGTCAGGAAGACATCATGGTCGACATCCTGACGAAGACGTCGGGCGACCCGGAGAAGATCGCCAAGGTGTTCGGCATCTACGGCAAGCGCGCCGTGGGCGGGTTCGGTCGCATCTACCAGGAGGCCGAGGCGAAGAAGCCAGGTGCCGGCGCCGAGGCCGTCAGGGCCGAGTTCAATCGGTTCCTCGACGTGCGCACGGGCGAGAAGGCCATCCAGGAGCGATACCAGAGCCGACTCGAGGACCCCGACATCAAGGCCGCCGAGGCCCTGAAGGAGTTCAACAAGCAGGTCGGGACGCAACTCCTGCCCGTCATCACCAAGATGATCCCGGAGTTCACAAAGCTCATCCCGCTGTTCACGAGCGCAGCCGAGGGCGTGGCGAAGTTCGTGGGATGGGTTGCCGAGAACCCCTACAAGGGACTCGGCGTCATCATTTCGGGTCTCGTGGCCAAGGACCTAGCAGCGGCTGGCATCGGCGCCATGGCGAAGGCCGCCATCGAGGTCGCGCTGACTACAAGCCTGGGCGGGGGACTGCTGGGGAAAGGCGCCACGGCAGCGGCGCCGGGACTCTTCAGCGTTGGGGGGGCCGGAACAGCGGCGGGGGGAATGAGCAAGGGGGCAGCGGCCCTGGGGACCGTAGGTCTATCGATTGCCGTTGGCACCGCCACGTTCGCCATCACGAGTGCCGTCATCAACGGAGCCTTTAGCCTCAAGGAAGAGGAGGAGCGGAAGGCTGGAGTAGAAGAGGGGCAACGAGGAACGCTGATCAGCGAGGCTGAGGCCCAGAAGGAAGCCAAAGGCGAACTGTCAGGCGACATGAAGAAGCGCCTGAAGGCCGCGATCAAGAAGGAAGAGGACATCGCGGCCGGCAAGTCTACCACGACCGAATTCACGGGATGGCAGCCAGGACCCAACGGGACCATGGTGCCCACGATGGGCATGAAACCCGTCTCGGAGGCTGAGAAAGAGGACGCGCGACGCACAGCTGACCAGCTCCGCAAGACCCTGGAAACTCCCAGTGGACAGCTCCCGGACCAAGGGTTCGGGGTCCGCGACACCGAGTACGAAGGCGGTGGAGTCGCGACATCCCGCATGACGGAAGGCGAGTTGACGAAGAAGACGGCGGCCGAAACGTATGGAGACGCTGGGTTCGCTGACTGGATCGCCAACATGCAGGCGGGCTCTGACAGCATCGTCCAGCTGACCACGGCAGTCGAGAGCGCGGCCAAGAAGCTCAACGACCTCAACTCCCCGAACCGCAGCAACTCCCCCACGGTGCCACGGTGACCGACGTCCTCTCCCCGCTTCCTATCTCGAGTTGGCGCGGGATTGAGTTCCCCGTCACGGACCGGACCGTCACGTTCGCCCACGACACCGTAGACCAGAAGATCCAGTTCCGCAACGGATTCCCCGTCGACATCACGGGGGCGCAGAGCATGCGGTTCCGCTACACGGTACCCCTCGACGAGGGAATCGTACGCGGTCCGTTCAAGAACCTCTTCACTGCGACCCTCAAGAAGTTCTTCGATGCCGTCTACGACAAGACTCCGGGCGTGCTCGTGGACCCTGTGTACGGCGTCTTCACGTGCAAGCCCGTACTGTTCGACGAGAAGCTGCGGGCGCAGATCCGAAGCGGTACCGTTGTCGATGTCGAGTTCGTGCAGCACGTGGAGGTCACGGACGAGACTGAGCTCGAGCTCGCTACCCTGAAGTCCGCGGAGTCACAGGCGGGAGCTCTCGACCGGGAAGTGGCGTCCGCCCCTTGGCCGGAGGACGAGGAGTTCGAGCCATCGGTGGACCCGCTGGCGCAGATCGCGGGGTACGGCCGACAACTCGAGTTCATCGGGAATCGGTTCGTCGCGTTGCTCGACAAGGTCGCGTACCGGACCGAGCGCATCGAGGCCGCAGCTGAGGCTCTCGAGAGCCCAGACCGAGCCGGCATCATCCGCGCTGCTCGGCGCACCAGACTCGCGACCCTGAAGCTCAAGTCCCGTGGTACTAACCCTGGCAAGACGATCCGGCGCCTGCGCAAGAACGCAGACATGACGCTTTCGGCCATCGCGGCTGAGGTCGGGATGACGTTGGACGACCTGCTCAAGATCAACCCGATGCTGGCCACCAAGAGCGTCGTGGAAGCCGGCACGCCCGTCAACTACTGGAAATCTACGTGAGTTTCGAAGGAGAGTCCTTCCAAGCGTCTGGATTCGAGACCCAGGCGATCAACGGATTCGAGGCCGAGCAGCCGCTGACGGTCTACTTCGAGACGCTGGACCTCTACACCAACCTGCTCAAGGATTGGTCGATCACTAGCGACTATCTGATGAGCACCGACGGGTTCAGCTTCACGCTCTACGACCCTCGCCTGACGGAAGAATTCCGACTCGAGATGCAGGCCGTCGAGCTCACGCTGCTCGGAGCCCAACAGTTACTTGGCCGCATCGACGTCACGGAGATCGGGGCCGTCGTGGGCGCCGTGGTGTGCCGGGGACGCGACTACCTGTCGGACTTAGTCGAGTGCAACGTCGACCCCGCGATGGTCATCAAGGCGTCGATGACGCTCGAGGACGTGGTCAAAACGACGTCCTGCACCTGCGGCATCACGGACGTTCTGGGCTCCGACGACGTCCTGCTCAGGAACGTGCGCAGTGGGGCCAAGACCCGCAGTGGATCGCCGAAGGATTTCCGCTCGCTGAAGCTCGAAGACCTCAAGGTAGACCCCGGCACGGGCCAGTACGAGACCCTGAACCGCATCGTGGCCCGCCACGGCGCCACCATGCAGCCCGGGGCGAAGCGGTCGGAGATCGTCCTCGAGGCACCCAACTACGACCAGGAACCGCTCTACGCGATCCGCCGGTCGATGGACAACGCCAAGGGGGCGTCGAACAACGTCATCGAGGGCGTGGCGACCAGCGACTACTCGAGCTTTCCGACCCACACGCTCTTCCGCACCAAGACGGGAGGAGGAGAAAAGGGCCTGACGTCCACCGAGTGCGCGCTCGACATCGCCGACATCGTGGATTCGATCGGTGGAGACTTGGCGGAAGTTGTCCAGAACTCGACGGTAGCGGGGAGAAGACTTCCCAACACCAGCAAGTCGAAGGCGCTCGCCGGAGGTATGCTGTACCGGTTGCTCTACCAGCAGGACTCGGACTCCCGCACGAAAGAGCAACTCGAGCGGGTAGCGCGGCGGGCCCTCGGAGAGCGGCTGAAGGACACGCTGGTCTACCGGGCCACGCTCCGGGGTTCCTCGGACCCGTTCGCGAGCGCCATCTGGTCTACCAACACGATCGTGGACGTCAAGGATGAGGTCGCGAAGGTCAACGAGCCTCTGTGGATCGCGTCCCGCGAGATCAGTTACCAACCGGGGCAGGGTGTCACGACCAAGATCGTGGCGTGGCGCCCGGGAGCGTTCGTCGTATGAGTTCGATCGACATCTGCCAGCTCGGCACAAGCCGCGTCGACCCCAAGACCAACGTCGTCAAGAGCCAGACGTCCCGCGGGCCCGAGGGCGAGGAGACGTTCGGCGAGCTCCCGCACTACCAGGCCCTGGGCCTGACGGCGGTTCCTTGGCCCCCCGACGACACGGGGGCTGCGGAGGGCGTGGTGGCCGAGGGCGCCGGGGGTCTCCCGGGAGTCATCATCGGGGGCCGAGACAGCCGGACCAACGCCATCGTGGGCAACGCCAAGAAGGGTGACACCATCCTGCACACGACGGGGCCCGAGCAGTCCGCGCAACTTCAGCTCAAGGAAGAGAAACGACAAGCGGTCCTGGCCACCAAGGACACGAAGCAGAAGCAGATCGTCCTGAGCCTGGACGGGAAGTCCGATACCGTAACACTCGCCGCTTTCGGGTATGTGATCCAGGTACAGCGTGAAGACGGCGTCAATATCTGTTCAAGGAACGGGAAGAACGGCATCACAGTGAACGACGATGTGGTTCACATCAGGGGCACTGTTGTCCTAGGCGGGATGGCCCCGGTCCCTGGAATGGCTCTCATGATGGGCCCCGTCACGGGGTCACCGGGCGGACAGGCGTCGGTCCCGCTCATCGCCGCCAAGGGCGTGACGATCGGGCAATGAACTTTCGGAGCAAGTGCAGTTTCGTCCTGCCTTTCCCGGCGATTCCGATCCCGAGCTTCAGCATCCCTTTACCGAAACTCCCGTTCTTCACGCTCGACATCGACCTGCCGGGATTGCCCGCTCTGCCGCTGCCCAGCATCCCAATTCCGTCGTTCTCGCTGCCGCTACCGAAACTCCCGTTCTTCACGCTCGACATCGACCTGCCGGGGCTTCCGTCGTTGCCTCTGCCTTCGATTCCTTTCCCGTCGTTCAACCTCCCCCAGCTTCCCAAGCTGCCAACCTTCTCCCTCACGTGCCCCCTGGACTGACCATGGCCAAGACCAACTGGATCAAGAACGCAATCAAACACCCTGGAGCCTTATCGGCACAGGCCAAAGCGGCTGGCATGAGCACCGCCAAGTTCGTCGCCAAGGCAACCAAGAAGGGGAGCAAGGCGAGCGCCAAAACGCAGAAGCGAGCCAACCTGGCCAAGACGCTGAGTACGCTTCGCAACAAGTAGCATGGCCGGAATCGGCGACTCTCCTCTCGGGACATCTCCCGCTGGCATCGGACTGCCTGACGACGCCGCCACGGTGCCGTCTGGGGACTCGACGATGTGCCGGTCCATCGACCCCACGACCCGAGACTACACGGTCGATACCGTGACGGGCCACCTGTCGCAGACGACCCCGGTGCGGCAGCGCGTCTTCCTGCGGCTCCTGACTCTCAGGGGTTCGTCGACAGCGGTTCCGGAACTCGGGGCTGCGATACCGGGCAAGATGGACGAACGATTCACGGCGCGGGTCGTCGCGGCAGTCCACGAGGCGTTGCGCCAAGAGGTCGATGTCGAACGGGTGATGGCGATCCTGTCGGTCGAGGTCCAGAGGAGCAATCGGAGGGCCGCAATCCACGTACGGTACCAGGACTTGACGACGGGTGAACCCGGAGATGTTACGGTCTGATGGCCATCTACACACCCCCCAACAGCAACGCGATCCGCGCGGACTTCCTGAGCGACATCGAGCTCGAATGCCGGACGCTCGAAATCGATGACCCTCCGGTGCAGCCCGGAACCGACTGGTGGCTGCTCGGCACCGCCATCAGCAAGATCGCGCTGGTCTGCTACGCCAACATCGAAGCCCGGGACGCAGCGGCGTCCGAACTGACGGCCACCGGGGACGCGCTGGATGCCAAGCGCGAAGCCCTGGGGCTGCCCGTGGTCGACGCCTCGCCGGCGACGGGGCGAGTCGTCCTGACGGTGGACGGCACCAGGACGCTGGTCGAGGGATCGCAGCTTCTCTACAACGGAATCCGGTACGAGGTCAGCCAGACCTACGTCGGTGTCGTGGATGATGACGAGGTTCTCGTCACGTGCCTGGACCGAGGAGTCTCGGGCAACCAGGTCGCCGGAACCGAACTGAAGTTCGTCTCCCCCCCGCTGGGCATCGAGGAGACCGCCATCGTGTCGAGTCAGGTCCCTCTCACGGGTGGGGTCGACGCCGAGGACCCCGAACGCAAGCGGTCCCGTATCCTGAACGTCCGTCGGTACAAGCCCGAAGGCGGAGCGGGAAAGATCGGTCATCTTCGAGAACTAGCATTCAACTCGCTGGCTTCCCTGCAGAACGTCTTCATCTACCCTGCGTTGGGCGGGCCATCGTCGTGCAAGGTCTCGGTGACGCGAAAGTACGACGCCGCAAACCGCAACTATACCCGTGCTTTGGACGACGCAGCCCTCGCGATCGTCCGGTCAGCAATTCACGCGGACGTTCCGTCACCCGATGAGTACGTCGTGGGAACGGTTGCCAACGAGGCCACCAACATCGCGTTGCAACTCACGATCCCGGACAGCGTCCTGATCGGTGGGGCGGGAAATGGGTGGTCCGACGCTGTTCCGTGGCCCCCGCTAGTCGTCGCAGACTCGGGCCGCGTGACGGTCTCGGCCATCACGGCCAACTCCGTCACGCTATCGGCCAACACCCTGGTGGTCCCCCTCGATGGCATCACGCGCATTGCCTGGTGGTCCTCGGTGGACCAGATGTTCCGCACCTTCACGGTGGTATCGCATTCTGGGGCCGCTGGGGCTTGGGTTTGCGTTCTTGACCGGAGCCCCGTGGACAGCAATGGCACCGCCGCTGCCGTGGGTGACTACATCTCGCCTGCGATGGACAACGCAGCAGGGTACGGCGCAACCTGGCTCGAGTCGATGGAGGCCTTGGGGCCATCCGAGATGACGACGGACGCCGCCAGACTACCGAGAGCGTACCGCGAGCCACACCCGGATGTCGAATCCCCGAAGTCCGTCTCGATGTTGATGATCAAGCGCATGATCGACAAGCATCCTGAGATCACGGACGGCGACTTCGCCTACCGCAGCAAGACCAATCCGACGGTTCCCGCAACAGTTGACCTGCCTCCCAACGTCCTGGTGACGAACCACTTCGGGATCTACCCGCTATGACGACACCCAACGGACATCCTGCGTGGATTCGCTCGAACGATCACGCGACGTACGGTGGTGACCTCAACAAGCGCAACTGGCAGGGCCAGGGGGCCGTCAACGCCGAATCCGACGTCGACGCCCAGGGGTTCTGCCGACTCGCCGAAGACCTCTCGGAATGCATCCGGACGGCGGCGTTCAGCGTCCTCAGTTGGACATGCAACGACACGGCTCCCGCGGCCCCGACCATCACGGCCGTCAACCAGATGACGGGGTATTCGACGACGTACGAGGGCGACGCGGCACCGTCGGGATACCCCAGTGGAGCCCGCAACGGAAACGGTGACTGCACGTTCACATTCCCCGCGATCCCCACGGACGCCTACGGAGTGTCGGAGGCCCTGACGCTTAACCACGCGCTCCCTGGGTCCAGGACCCAGGGCGTGACGGGCACGTCCGTCATCAGTGGCGTAACGGTGCGGGTCAGGCTGATTGACGTCGGGACGGGCACAGCCTCGGTGGACCCCGACGGATCCCTCATGGTGGCCTGATGCCGTTCGGAGGATTCTGCCCACTTCCCATCCGCCTCGGAGGCGATGCCGAGACGGGGTGGCCGGCGGCCGGTCAAGCGAGAGCGTCCTCCGACATGGTGGCCCTGAAGCTCACGGCTCCGTTGGCCATCCTGACGTTCACGCAGGTCACGACGGCGGCCACGATCGATCATTGCCAAGCCCTGTGGGGCATCGGGGCATCGTTCAATCCGACGTTTTCCTACGGCGGCGGGGCTGGGATGTCGGTGTGGACATTCGCGAAGCTCCACCAGGACTCGTACGAAATCGAGGATCCAGTCACGATTCGGCACGCCATTGTTGGAGTCCACCACGTCGGAACGTGCCGGCACGCAACCGCCCGCATCATCCTCCCGAACCGTGTCGACGTCGACCTCTTCGACATCGCGGGTGCTGGGTGTGACGGAAAGGTGTCGTTGTGGCTGTGGTGATGGTTCCCTACGGAAGGCCCGTCTGGTCCCGCCAGGCCAGGATCGGGGACTATTGCGGGTCGCTCGACAAGCGCGACTGCCGCACCGAGACGATCCCGTACGCCTGGGGCGTCTACCGCGAACTTCGCGCCATGCGTGGCTCGGCCTACACCCAGAGCACGACGTCTCTGGTCCACGTCGAGCATCTGGCCATCGCGCGGATGTTCTGCGGAATCCTCCGAGCCGCCGAGAAGCTCGAGAGCAACTCGCTTCCCGGGACCTCCGTCGACAACCTGGCCGAATGGGCCACGATTGAAGGTGTAGCGAGCTACTCCGGGGAAGAGCCCTGGCAGCTCCGGCTTCGCGCCGCGACCCGCTACCGCATCACCGGTATCCCGACCCGTACGGTGGTCGAGGACGCCCTGAGACAGCTGATGGGGTCGGCGTTCTCCAGCGTACTGTGGTCCGACGGTGGGCTACTCAGCACGCCTCCGAGCCCCACGTACTGGCCCGACATCAACGACGGACCCTTGGGTCTCGACTTGGGTGGGGGTACGTGGATGAGCCGCAGGGCTCACCTGGTGGTCTACGTGACCCGAGACTTCGCGCTGAACAGCCAGGAGTTCGACAACCTGGTGCAGTTTCAGATGCGAGACTTGCTTCGCTACATGATGCCCGCGCACGCCACCTACGACTGGGCAGCCGTCGGTGACGGCAGCGACGGGTTCTACCTCGACATCTCACTCCTGAGCTACGACGCGCTATGAGCTTCTCACGAGCAAAGCCTGTTGGGTTCGCGCCTGGCGATCGACTGCTGTCGACCGAGATCGAACAGATCGACGTCAACCAGAGCCGAGCGTTGGACACGTACGCCGGAGGCACCTACGCCACCAACGCCGGTCAGACGATCGGGATCACGACCCCCGTAAGCCTGACCGACTTTCGTGGCACCATCACGGCCACCAATGTCCTGACCGTGATGCCTGGGGCCTACATCGTCTGCCCCGGGTTTCTCAACATCTCGAACGGAGGACTCCAGGAAGTCCAGAACGGCGGGAACGTCAACGTCAAGGGCGGAGGACACGTTCACGTAGAGTCTGGAGGCGAGATAGACCTTGCGTCGGGTGGTATTCTGTACGGGGTATCCGGGTCCGTCGTCAACATCGAGGGGACCTTCACAGCAGACAACATGGTGGACTGCCACGTCAAGACGGGGGAATACCTCGTCATCGACTCCGGAGGTGGGATCAACGCCTACGGCACCATCATCGTCCAGCTCAGCGCCAACATCGACGTTGAAGACGGTGGCGACATCGAGATCAAGTCCGGAGGCGACGTCAACCTGCAGAGCGGTGGCCACCTCCACGTCGCCGACCCTACCAACATCATCGTAACGTCGTATACCAGGAACTTCTACCTGACGCCTTTGGGGGGCGCGGCGGACGGCCTGTACAATTTCGACGTCACGTCGGCATACGGGACGAACATTGGCTGGATTCAGGGAGCTGGCCCAGGCGCTGGAGACCACTTCCAGGTGGGGCTTCAGGGTATCAGCCGGCGAGCTGTCGTTACGGCCGTCGTGATGCATTGCAAAGCCGCTGGTGGGCATGCCGGTCTCCCTACCACGATGCCTGAGATCAGCTTCGGGCAGGAGAACGTCACGACCGGCGTCATCACCAACATTGGGAGTCAAGTCGATACATCTGCGACGACTGGGGTCTATCAGTCCTACCACGCGGTCGCCATCACGCCCCTGACGCAGTCTCTCTACACCAGCAATCCATACGTCGTATCGGTCAAGGGAGAGTCGGGGACCAACGCGGTCGCGGGGTTCGAGGTCTACAGCATCGAGATTGTGTGCGCCTTCACTGCGATCGAGAACGGTTAGCGGTAGACGTGGTCACACCCGCCAATGGCCTCACACCACATCAGGGCGTCGATGTCGGTAAGGTGTGAGATGGCGGGGTCTAGTTTGGCCGCCATGATGGCATCGGGGTGGCTCGAGTGGCCAATACCCAGATGATGGCCGATCTCGTGCAGCGCTATGGTCCGTAGCCGGTCTCCATCCATGACGTCGTAAGCTTCAGCTGTCGCCCAAATGTTGATCGTATGATCGGAACCCTGGAGAAGACCTTCGGTGTCGTACCTACCAGCGCAACGGATGTCGCCTGACGTACAGTCTGGTACCAGGATGAGTTTGTTGTCGGTCGAAAGAGCCTGAGCTGTCCATACGAGACACCTCTCGCCCATCGTGACGTCACACCACTCGTTGGCCGCGTCCCACAGGACGTCGATCCGAGACCGTGCCTCGGGTGAGACCCAGAAGAGGTCATCCTTGGCCGACCCGCATCCTGTCTCCAGGACGACCACCAGGACCAACAGCGCTATCATGCTCCATCGTGTCATGGCGCGAGCTCCTCGGCCATCGTGGTCCGCTCAGACCGCTCGACCTCGACCTCACACACCAGGGTCTCGAGGACGCCATACCGACCATGCCGGATGGGGATCGCCACGAGCCTCCTCTCAGGACGGGCCACGCGGGCCATGGTGGCGGGGCGGAGGACGGCCGGGAGCGATGCCCAGGACTCCGCGGAGTGCCCTGTGCGGGCCACGTAGGAATACTGCGTGGGCGTGATGGGCCCCGGTGGAGGGGTCATCTGGGAGCGTCGGTCGGTCATGCCCCAGTGGACGGTACGGACGCTGAGCCGGATAAGTCACACGCTGAAGATAGGTGAGATAAGGTAGGAATGTCGATCACCGTAACCCGAAATGTCAACCCGGTAGCCGGACAGCCGGTTAGCGTCACGCTCACGCCGACCACGGGCAACTACGTCCGGGTCTGGTGCAGCGCCGCTCCTCTTGGGTCCTCCGTCCAGACCCGCATCGACGCCGAGGCCACCGAGCGCGTCCTGCTCCACCAGGGACCCTCCGCGACGCCCTGGGACGTCACGCTCGACCTGCCGGGACAGTACGTCCTGTCGCTCGAGGAGCTCACGGTGGGCGCCACGGACTACGGGGGAGGGTACTCCGGGTCGCCCGACAGCTACTCGACCGAGACCCTGCTGAGCACGACGGCCTACAGCCTGACGGTGGGCCGGCGCCTGACCTGCCGAGTCGGGACGAGCCGTGACTCCGCGACCCTGGTGCTCCATGTGTGGGGAACGACGGTACAGGCCACGACGCTGGCGGTGCATGGCGAGTCGAGCCCGGCGCTGATCGACCCCACGACGCCCCGGGCGTCCAACGCGATTCTGTCCGCCACGGTGGTCGCGCAGCTTGCGGCGCTGGCGGGCGTTGCGGCCACGACGTTGGCGGGGAACCCGACGACCGTGTTCGGCGACATCCGGACACAGTTCAACGCGCACCTGAGTCACGCGGGGCACGCCGCGTCCGACACCCACAATTCGGTCGTCGCGTCTTACGCCTCGCCGTCGGTGCCGGACCAGATGGCGACGTCCATCGGAGAACTCCAGCGTCGCCTGCGCCAGCACATGACGAATGACGACGGGACCGGGATCGGAAGTGACGTCTTCCACACGGCTGGAGACAACACGAACTCCCTGCTCGACACGACTCCGGGCGACATCCTGTCGAACGCCATCGCGCTGGCGGACTGCTGGCGAGCGTACGAAGCGCACAGGGTGATGCTGTCCAGCGTCCACTCGAGTTCGGATTCCGTCAACGACTGCGCCGCGCTTCCGGCGCTACTCAACCTGCATCGGCTCATTCTGGCCGAACTCGCGAAGCAAACCCCGACGGCAGCACCGACAGCGAACGCTGGCGGCGTCACCCTCGAAACCTTGATGGGAATGAGCTGATGGCTGGCATTTACGGCAACAGCGTATCGGTCGTGATGGTAGCGGGAGATACCGCTGCCGAGAACACGTGGGATGGTTTCCTCGTCGATGAGATGGTCACGCTCGCCGTGACTCCCGCGGGGACGTCCTACTCCTGGGGGATGTCGCTGCCGAACGGCGCTTCCTCGGTGAGGGCGGCCCTGAGTTCGACGACTGCCGCGGCCCCAACCTTCACGCCGGACGTAGCAGGGGAATGGGTTCTGACCTGCCTGGTAAACGGTGTCACGACCTACGTGCTGAGACTCGGCGTGACGGCAGTCGCAACCGTCACGATGCCACAAGTGGCCCGCCTCCAGGCCGTCGCAGACTCGGCCGTGAGCAACCCGAGCGGCACGACGCTCGCCCTCTACAACTCGGCCACACACGGGCTCGTGGTCAAGACGAGTGCTGGAGTGATTTACACGATCAGCAAGGTGGTGGTCCCCTGATGGCATCCTCGAACTTCACGGTCAACGGCTCCTCGCTTCCAGCCGCAATCTCTACCACGTGGGGCGCGACCGTCACGTGCGCCCTGGTCAGCACCCAGGGAGTCAACAGCGTCGCGTGGTCCGTGCTGGGCAAGAGCCGCTCGACGCTCGCGACGCCCACGCTGGTGAGTTCCGGCAGCCCTTCTGGGGCCACCATGACGTTCACGTTCCCGGCAGCCAGCGGGTACGGTGCATACGGCGGGTCTCTCCTGATCCAGTGCGTCGTCACCTACAGCGTTGCAGGCGTGGCCAGGACTCACACGACCAGGGCCGTGATCGGAGTTCCGATCCTAGGAACGACCATGGTTCCAGGTGCCCTTGGCGAGACTACTGAGCGAGGGACATACGGATGGCTCGACCTGCTCAACAACCAACTCGCAGCGTTGAGCGGACTGGTAGCGGCGGGGACGAGTGCGGATGTCGCCGTCACGGGCGGGGGTGGAGCGACGACGCTGTACGACTACCCACTGGCCTCCGTAGCATCCGAGGATCAGACGATCGAAGTAGACCTGCGAATCGAGGTCTGGCAGGCCGCAGACAACGACGCCACGGCCACCATCCACACGACGGCCTACGTGCTCGTGAAAGCCGCTGGTTCGACGATTCTGAACGCCCCAGATACCGAGCAGACGGTGCTAGGTACTCTGACGGCGGGTGTGTCGGTAGCGTTCAGCATCACGTCCAACACGACCTTGCGAACATCCTGCACCAGCACCGTGACCAACATGAAGGCATCCGTGACGGTGGCCCACCTGTCAGCCAGGACCCGGAGCTGATCGTGAGTGTCTACCCCTTCCACGGGTTCCGGTTTGCAGATCCGAAGTCTGCCAAGATCCCTGGGTTGACGTTCGTGGGTTGGTGGTCGTGCCACCATGCCTACGGGCAACGGGTCACTACGGACAGCGGATCTGGAGAGGCTAGAGCGGCATCAATGGCGGCAGTTCAGTCTGCTGGGATTGCGCCATTGGCTCAGTCCGATGATGCGAAGCGCATGAGGTTCTACGACGTCACGATAGACGGCGTTACCGTCCTGCACGGAGAGGCGACTCGGAACAGCGAGTTGATCTCGACGAACGCCACCTTGCTGGGCGCGGTCAGCGGAGATGATCCGTCGTTCACGATCTGCGGTGTTTGGGGCGGGACAGGGGTGTTCGCGTGCCCCATTTCTTGGACAGGCGCCGCGTTCTACGAGTACCCGATGCACATCAATGCGGCCGGTACAGGGCTTCGATCGTGGAGGTACGTTGGCAGTACGTCGGGGCCCACGATCACGAACAGCGCGTCTCTGGTAGCAACTCCTGTGACGTGGTGCCTGTTCCGGAACGCGGACCGCACACAGGACACGTACATCGGGGGCCAGTACATCAGCACCGTGACCCACACAGATTTCGCAAGTGCAACGGCCGTACAGTGTTCTACGGGAGACGCAACCAGCGCCACCGGAGACAATACGCTTGCAGAATGGGCCATCTGGTCAGGTGTTCCCGACGGAGCTGGCCACACTGTTCGATATCGTGCAGTCCAGAGGATTGTTCGATCCATGGGGTCTAGGTTCGGCGGGCTAGCTGGGTAGCGGATGGGGCATGGCCATCAAGATCACCACAAGACCATCGCAGACCCCTGGTGGATCTGCTGTATATTCAAACTACTTGAGGTCCAAAATGCGGATCGGTACTGGCACCGGGATCAATATGTCGACGGGGTCCCCGATGGTAACCATCACGTCTCCGTTGGCGGGGACGGTGTTCGTTGTAGGAATTGCAACGTCGGTGTCACTGGTGGGGAATGATCAGGACTACGAGTGCAGTTTCGATCCCGATTTCGCCAACATCCGTGGGACCATCACGGTCACGGGTAGAGTTGGAACCGGGGACGTCACGGCTGGAGTTGGCGACGCGGGGGAGCTCTCCCTCTACATCCGCGAAGTCGGCGGCACGACGGCCCGGGCCACGCTGGCGTGCACGGTCATCACAGCAGCTATCACGCTCGACCTTCCGGCTCCTGCGACCGAGCTCATTGCTGGCACCGTCACGACGTTCTCGGGAACGTGCACGACGGGCTGCACCGTCGCGCTCTATCGTGCGACAGGTGAGTCGGACAAGATTGCCGACGCGGTAGTCGTGGGCGCAACGTGGTCGTACGATTACGCGCCGTCAATTGCCGACGTCGTGGCAGGCCTTACCGCGGTCTACGCGGTGGCGACCCTGGGTCCGAACACAGCCGAGGACTCTGTGGCCATCACGGTCGCACTGCCGGGTGATCCCGATGCCTTCCACTTCGCGGCTTCGGGAGCATCCTACATGACGCTTTCAGGTAGCGATGTCACTCAATGGCACGACCTTACCCGAAACACCAATCACGCCACGGATGGCACAACACGACCGGTGTTCACCGAACCAGGTGGGGGAGCGGACCCATATCTGGCATTCACGAAGGAGGACGCGGATCGACTGCTTATTCCTTACGCTTGGGCGAACGGACTTTCTGAATGTTCCGTGGCCGTGTCAATGCAGACGCCTGGCTCGGGCACCTACCACATGGTGTGGGACTTCTACAACGGGCTGAAACTGGCATATCTGACGGATGTTCTGTTCATCTGGCATTCCTCGTCTCCCAGTAGCACCGTATCGCCAGTGGTCACGAACACCGACCACACGATCCTAGTAACGTACGATGGATCGATCACCGTAGTCGGTGACCGTGTGAAAGTGTGGGTTGACGGTGAACATCGACCATTGGAGTCAGTGGTGGCGTGGCCAGCTACGCTGGCTGCCAGTCATAGCGCGGGTCGGTTGGGTCAGCGTGGCGATGCTGCGTTCCCTCTCACGGGTCGCATGCACGCATTTTCGAGATGGAATCATGCTCTAGACGAGGCAGAGATTGCCGAGTTCTTTACGATGTGTCGAGCGGAACTTGCGTACACCAGCACATGGTCCGACACGGGGACAACGCTTACGGAGCATTTCAACGCCTCGCCGACACTGGGGGCAGAACTAGCGCTGACAGCGTCAGGTCTCACTGTCACCCCTGGATCACCAGTCACTGTCTACGACAAGGCAGCGTTGCACGTAGCCTTCACGAGTCTACGCAAGCTGGACGCCACGACATACCGCGTGTATTTCCGCAATGGGGCGGAGCACGTAGAATCGACTGGCAAGATCCAATACTGTGAGTCCATCGGCGGCTATGCTGTGTGGGGGGTTCCGGTTGATATCGTCAACACGGTCGGCGTCGATGATCGCGACCCTAGAGTCTGTGATTACGATGGTACCGAGACGATTCTTTGGGTGAAGTACCCGGACGAGGGAACGCTCCAACTGTTCCGCCAGCCCGTTGCTGGCGGGGCGGTTACGAACGTCTGCGGCTACCCTCAGGTAGCTGCTACGCAAGCAGTGTCCTCCCAAGGTCAGGCTGTCGAGGGGGAGGACATCATTGTCACCTATGGAGGTCCAAACACCTACGTCGGGCGGCTGGGCACGGTGATTGCTGGCACAGACGTCTATTGGACGTCAGCACCCAGCGATGGCGGGGGCGATACATACAAGATTTACGAACCTTCTGTACTGCGACTGGCCAGTGGGGATTTGCTGCTCGTGGCTCGCACGGGGCATCCGGCGTCTGCTACTGGACCGTGCTTGCAGTTGCGATCAGCTGATGACGGCGTAACGTGGGCTAGCGCGCAGTTATTCCCGGCCACTCATGGAGGCGAACCGCTGGGCCTAGATTCTCCGTTCGTGTTCCAGATGTCGACGGGTACGCTGGTAGTAGTCGGGCGTCGAAAGTACGCGACTGGAGTCCCGCTCACGCTGCTCTACTCGACAGACGACGGGGCGACCTGGAGCGCTCCTGTGGACCTGTTTGATTTGACGCAAGTTGACTCCGGCTACTGTGGCGTTGTGGAGATCGACAGCACACACATCCTGCTCAGCTACTACTACGACAGCGCGACGGAGATCCGTGTTGTGCCCGTGACTATCTCATGACCCGCGCGCTAGCGCTCGGATTCCTCCTCTCCGCCTGCACCCCCTCGGCGCAGCGGGACGCGGCATTGGCTGCGGTCGTAGCCGGAGCCACAGCTTCAGTCGCCTGCGGCATCGCTAACGGGCAGACACACCACCAGTTCCAGCTCGGAGCCTGCGCGATCGTGGGGGGAAGCATCGCGATCGGTGGCGGGGTCGTACTGCACTCACAACTCGAGGCGGGTGACCGCCAAGGAGATGGTCGATGACTCAAGTACTCGCATTCATCAACACGCATCCGCTCGGAGTGTCGGCGTGCACCGTCGTGCTCGTCTTCGTGCTGCGGCTGCTGTCGCGCTCAGGATACCCGGAGTTCCTCCCGTTCCTGCCTGCGTGGGCAGACCTCACGACGTGGGGCAAGTGGGGATGGCCCGGGCGCATCGGGCAAGGCGTTGTGACCTGCCTGCTCTCGGGGGGCGTCGTGCTTGCCGCGGGGCTCGAGGACATGGTCCTCACCGACGCGGAACTGCAGGCCGCTGGTGAAGCGTGTCTCGGCGCGTTCGGGCTCTGGCACGGGCTGAAGAAGCTCGCTCCGGGGAAGGGGGCCAAGAAGGCTCCGATCACCCTGCCGTCCGTCACGCTTCTGCTGATGGCGCTGCCGGGTTGCGGCCTGCTCCAGAGCGCACCGGTCCAGTCAGGGCTCGCCGCGGCGGAGGCCGTGTGCACCAATACCCTTCTCCGCTCCCCCGACGTCCAGCGGATGCTGATCCAGTCCGGCGTCGTGCCCGAGTCGGTGGCGACCGTCATCGAGTCGGCGTGCGCGGTGCTGGCGGCGACGAAGCCAGGCCTCGAAAGTCTGCTCGAGCAAGCGGACAAGGCGCGGGCTCCCCGTGATCGCGTCCTGTCGGCTGAGGCTAGGAGCCGAGGGCTACTGCCGTGACCCGACTCCTGATCACCCTGATGGCACTGGCCGCGCTCCTCGGGGCGTACTGCCAGAGGCCCCCGTCACCTCCCGGAACTGGCGGGACGGCCGGGTATGGAGACACTCCGGTCCTCACCGGTGGAGCCCAGGGAACGGGCGGCTCGGTGGCGGCGACTGGTGGGGCGGCCAGCACTGGCGGGACGAAGGTCTGCGTCGCCGTCGAGCGGACCTCCCATGAGCCACGCACTCGATCAGTCAAGCCTCGGGTGATCAACGGCGACGACGCGCCGGTCGGCGCCTTCCCATGGGTGTGCAGCCTGCAGACCGGCTCCGGGTGGCACTTCTGCGGTGGGAGTCTGACGGGACCCCAGGAGGTAACCACGGCCGCGCATTGCCAGGTGGACCCCGGGGACGTGGTGCTCTGCGGCCGGACCGTGCTCTCTGGCTCAGGCGGGGAGACGCGCCGGGTACTGGCTGTCCGCAGCAACCCAGGGTGGTCGGCGACCACAAGCGGCGACGACGTGTCTCTGCTTCGGCTCGATGCTCCGATCTCGACCATCACGCCCATCGAGCTCGGTCCGAAGGGAGTGGGTCCGGTCTACATCCTCGGATGGGGAGTGACCGAGTCGGGGACAGGAGCCACCCATCTGCAGATCGCCGAGGCCACGCTTCAGAGCTGCTACCCGTACGGATCGAGCATCGATGAGACCATGCTCTGCGCGAGCGGGGTATCCCCGTCGGGCGGAATCACCGATGGCTGCCAGGGCGACAGCGGAGGTCCTCTGCTGCAGAACGGGCGAGTGGTGGGGGTCACGAGCTGGGGTAACGGGTGCGCGCAGCCTGGATGGCCAGGTGTGTGGACCGACGTCGGAGCGGTGCTCCAATGGGTGGAGTCCTGTAGATGGTGATCGGAGGACACGTGGCATCAGTACATGACGAAGCCAGAATCTACGCTTGCAACGCGGTGGGGACGCTCACTGGACAGGACCCACACTTCAACGCTACCCGCCACCTTGCTGGAGTCGGTCACCTCGAGACCAGTTACGGGCGTGGCTGGAAGGGGGCCGGCGTTGGGTCGTGGAATATCGGAGCGATCCAAGCCGGAGCTTCGTGGAACGGGGACGTGTTCGTCTACACGGACACGCACCCGAATCCTGACGGTAGTTCGACTCCCTACCAGGTCGCTTTCCGCAAGTACCCAACTCCGCAGGCAGGATGGGACGATCTGGCCCGAGTCATGTTCGTGGGGAGGAGACGCCCCGTGCTCATCGCTGCGAGTCGCGGGGACACGTATTGGGTCAGCGAACTGATGCGCGGGACGGGGTACTATGAGGGCTTTGGCCCCACACAGAACGACAGGATCCGCAATCACTACCTGGCTCTGCGACGCGGCATCGTGGCCGCCGACGTTGCCCAAGGCATCGAGGTTCCGAAGGGCTCCCCGGTCGGAGTCCCGAAGACAGTGCGCCGCGGAGACCGAGGCGAGGACGTCAAGGTTCTGCAGCGCGAACTTGGACTCGCGGCAGACGGACTATTCGGTCCCGTCACGGAACGTGAGGTCAATGAGTATCAGCAGCTCGGAGGGCTCAACCCTGATGGCATCGTGGGCCCCGCAACGTGGACCGCGTTGTTCCAGGATGGGTTCGTGCCCGAGGAAGGATGACGATGGACCCACGACACCCTGAATCCGAGGCCCCCGAACCTGGAGCTGTTCCGCGCGAATCTGGGGGTATCAGCGCCCGAATCGCGCAGTACTGCGACCGCACCGTGTTCGATCCCGATCGAACGATCGACGCCCTGATGGCCCGTGAGACGGCCGATACCCTACGTCCACCGGAAGAGGACTCGGACCGTGGGACTCTTCCCCCGGGGAGCGACCCGATCGACGACCCGGCGCACCTGTCGCTTGTGGGGACGATCGAGTCAGGGTTGGACAAGCGTTTCGCCGACATCATGGCCAGCGTCCTGGAGAAGGTATCGGCTGTCCACGTTGAGCTCCGCTCACTCCGGACCGAGATCAACGCCTACGCGCGCCACATGGAGTTGCTCCAGCGGTCCGCAGAGCGTGCCGCGGATGCCATGACGGAGCTCGTGACTCGGGTCGAGCAACTCGCAGACCGTCTCGACAGGACCGAGCACATGTGCGCCCTGCGCCACGGAAACGGAGCTACGATACCCCAGGTGATCGAGTGACGAAGTGGGCCCCTGGTCTTCCGGGGGTTCCGCTGCCACCCAAGCCACCTCCGCGCCAGAGGACTCCCCTCGGCCTTACGGTCCTGACGCGAGAGGCCATCCGACGGGCCACGCCGCAGCCCGGCCGCAGCCTGACGCCTCACACGATATCGGCGTCCGGAGACAGGGACGACGGCACCACCCCCGACTCGCCGGCGGCCATGTGCGCGGCAGAGCACGAGCAGCTGCGTGGCGCCATGCAGGGCCTCGAGGCACGGGCGTACCTGCACGCGGACTCGAGGGTGGAGCAGTGCCGCGCGAAGCGCACGGGCCAGACGGCCCTGTGGGTCACGCTTGGGGCGGCGGTGCTGGCTGCCTTCGGGTCGATCGCGACGGCAGTCGGAGTAGCGACCGTCGACAACGCCGGCGAGAAGGTGACGGCCCGCGCGCTCAACGAGACAGCGACCGCGACGGCAGGACTACAGGGCGAAATCGCGCAACTCCGTCGTGACCTGCAGTCCATGCGGGAGGAACAGCGGCGCGACCGCGATGACCTGCTGGCCCGCATCGCGGCCCGTCCACTGCCGCGCGAGACCGACACCGTCAGGCGCACGCAACCCGCGGCTCCCGTCCACCCTGAGATCGAAAGGCCTAACGACTATGGCTTCTAGAACCTGATTTCCCAGTAGTTTCCCAGATTCATGCCCCGCTGCCCTCACGGGTGGCGGGGAGTTTCTGCGTTCGGCTTGAGCTTCAGGATCGCATCTCGGATCCTTCGCCTATCCATGCATGCTTCGCAGAATCGTGGGCACCCATCGCCCTCAAATGCATCTTGACTTCCAGGTAGCGCTTTGCATGTGTGATAGGGAGCCGCAATGCGGGCTGCGGCCAGCTGCGCTGCCCTGAAGCCTGCCTCATAGTCGGTCATGTCCACCTCGTCTCCGGCCTCTCAGTCGGTCACTTGACTCGCCCGGACCGTGCCAGCGCCCGCTGCTCACGCCTTCGCTCCGCCGCGGTCTCGCGGAGCCGCTCGCGGTTGATTCGGCGCTGGCGGGCGGCCTTGGTTTCCGCCGGTGGCTCCGGGGGCTCCTCCGGGACGACCAGGGTTGACGCGGCGTAGGTGCGGACGGCAACCGGGATACCGCACACCGGGCACCGATCGCCTCTGAGGTCGATAGACGCGGTGGTCAGGCCTACGGTTGGCGTCGTGTCGACGGCGTAGCTGGAGTGCCAGCAATGCACGGTATCCCACGCCGTCATGCGACCCTCCCTGACCCGCCGGCTAGGTACCGGCCGAGCGCCTGCCAGTTGCTGGGTAGTAACCCCAGCTCCCACGGAGCGAATTTGATCTTCGGTGGAAACACGCTTTTCTCCTCTGCGCACACAGTGAGGTCCTGCGCGAGTTCATTCCAGAGCGAGGAGGCTGGAGCGTCCCCAATAGACTCGAGGTATCCGGACACTGCCGCAGCCATGACAGCAGCGTCGTTCGTGGACTTCCTGGTGAGCCGCCGCGTTCTGTCGCGCATCATCAGGAGCCTCAGCACAGGGTCCACGTGGGACCGGTAGGCTCTGCCGCCGATATTCCGCAGAACAAACCGCTGTGCTGTGGCACAGTCTGCCCCGAGACGAAGCGCGGGCCTCACGCGACCCGCCGCTTCCACACGGGCCAGGCCGCCACGCGCTTCTCGGCCCGCTCGGCCCCGGCCAGGACCTCGGCGAGCGACAGGGTCCGGGGGACGCGCCCGAGCCACACAGTGGCCTCCACCGTGTCCGCCAGCGCCTCCAGGACCTCGGTGTCCACCTGCCTGGCCGCGGCTTCCACGGCTCCAGCCAGGCGGTCCAGGGCGGCGGTTCTGCGGGGGTCGTGGGATTCGTCTGTGTGGGCCATGGCGGTCTCCTGGGGCCCAGCGGGGCCCGGCTAGCGAGGGTACATGCCTGGAGTATGGGCCGAGTGTGCCGGCTGGTCAAGTGGGTGGCCAGTGGTAGACTGCCACCCTGGCCTCGCGACCACCGACGTCTCGCGTCCCGACCGCTGAGGGCCTGAGGACCGCCGGCCCGAAATGGAGGGTGGCTTCGACCCCGAAAGCCCGGGGCTCGTGGCCTACCGGGCTGGGGTGCCGGGCGTTCCCAGTGCTCATTCGCTGGCGAGCCGCAGAGCTCGCTTGGAAACGTTTTCGAAGCCCTCTTGGATCTCGCCGTACGACGGAGAGCTGTCTCCGTCGTCTCCGACGACCGCGATTCGGTCACCGCACCAGCTCCCGATCAGTCCGTCGTCATTGTCGTACCGGTCCGGATTGTCGGCGAGCAGGAAGGCAAGCGCCGCCATCGTGCCGTCGCTTGAGTGGCTGAACTCGCCGAGTTTCAGGCCGTCGTTGAACACGTGCGGGTGGAGGTATTGCTTCTTGTCCAGGTTCGCTACGACGAAATACTGTCCCATGGTGGTCTCCTTCAACTCCCCAAACCCCCGGGCTCATTCGCGAGCGCGGGGGCGGGACGGGGGTGGGCGGGGCCTACTTCACAAGCTCCAGGATCGCCTCAAGCTGCGCGGCCACCTCGTACCCAGCAGCCTCGAGGCATGCGGTCAGCTCCTCAGTCGTGCCGGTGGCCGTCGTCGTCTCCCCGTGCTCATCGTAGCGCACGCTGCGCGCCTCGGGTGGGAGGACCACCGCCAGATGCTGGACCCGCAGGTCGAAGCCCACGGACAGCGGGGTGACGTCCAGGTCGGTGATTTGACGATTCGACATGTGACTCTCCTCGAGTTGCGGGGCGCTCCTCGCGCCCCGTCACCTCCGCATCGGGCAGCGTGTGGGGATTTCACCCACGGACTCCACCTACTGGACCCGACCTCGGTCGGTGGCGCTATTCGATGTGACCTCGTCGACCTCCGCCGGAATCGGCGGTCTTGACTTGGGGGTCGTCCCTCGTCTGGAGTTGGTCACTCTTGCCTAGCTCACGCTGCCCGATGCGGCGCTGAGTGAGGGGCCCCGCGGGAGGCCCCAGGCTCAGGGTCGGATCAGGCGTTGGCCTCGATGTGCCGAGCCAACAGCTCAGCGACCTGGTCCCGGTCCGCGGCCGAGAGTCCGGCACACATAGGAGACGACGTCACGTAATCCATGACGTTCCCAGCAAAGTCGACGAATTCCTGGGGGCTCTGACTGCCGACGTAGGTTTCCCATGCTTCGTTCTGGGTCATGTTGTCGATGGTGTCGATGGTTTCGATCGGATCTGGAAACATTGTTCTCCTGTGGTTGATGCGGCGCTGAGTGAGGGGCCCCGCGGGAGGCCCCAGGCTCAGGGTCGGATCAGGCTCAGACGAGCTCGACCCTCCACTCGCGGCCAGACGAGTCGGTCCCCCAGGAGTCGTACCGGGTCTCGCCAGAGCCGGGCTCCGAGTCGTCCTCACACTCGGCCGCCAGCGCGTCGCGGAGCTCGTCCGAGTACTCATCCGAGTAGGTCTCGCCGGAGGCGGCGGAACAGGCGATCAGGTAGGCTGCGCGGGTCTGGGATTCGGTCATCTGGGGTCTCCTTGCCGGCTCCTCGCCGGGTCTACTACGCCCTCAGGCCCGCGACCTCTCGGCCGCGAGCCCTGGGCGGCCCTGATTCCCCGGGCCTCGGTAGCTGCCTGCGCGCCAGGCCTGCCTCGCGTCCACCCTGTCTAGCCCGGGTGGCCTCATCTGCCCGCTGTTCCCTCGGGCCCGGCCCCAGTTGCCGGGGACGCCTGGGGTATATGCATCGTGCGTGCCACACACAGAAACTAGCGCGGACCCCACAGGCCGGTGCTCTGTCTGGGTCATTCCTTACCCACGGTTTTCCCGCGAAACATGGACTTTACCGGTCTTTCGTGGGTGGGTCACCGGAGCCCCCTGGTGGGTATCTTGTGACCCATGCTGCCACCGCGTGGTCCGGGTGACGTCAGAGCGACGGAGCCCGTGCTCCTGGAGGACGAGGGCCACCATGGGCTTGGCCTCAGCCGCCCTGTAGAGCGCGTCTCGGGTCGTGCCTAGCTCAGTGGCCACTCTAGAGAGAGAGCCACCGTGCGAGTCCAGGAGGCCGGCTAGCGTGCGCAGAGCGTCGTGCTCGCCAGCGCGGAGCCGGAGGAGGAGGATTCGGGTTTCGACGGGCTGGTGGTTGGCCATTGATGGGTAGTGTAGCACGAGCGAGGCACAGAGCGCCTACCGTGCCCGTGACGGCTGGGGTAACGGAAAAAGCTCCTCCCCGCTTCCGGGCCACCGCCGCTCGGCCTCGGCTCTGCATTCCTCTAGGTGCGTCCCGTATGGCCATCCGGCTTCCGAAGCTGTAGCCGCCAGCAGAGAGCAATACATGCGCCTCGCCTCGTCCCTCTCAAACAGCGCCGTCTGCAGGGCGCCCCACCGCTCGCCGGCCAGCGCGATCATGTGGGTCAGCTGCTGCTCGAGCTCAGCGATGCGGGATTCACGGGTAAGGGCACACGCTGGGCACAGGATCGGAATGAGTATCGTGGAGGCCGAGTGGCTCGGGAGGACCACGTCGCTACTGCACCCGTCGCATTCGACAATCTGGTACTGCAATTCGAGCTCCTCCGCGTAGTCCCGCAGTTTGGCCACCACCTCGGGCGCCCTGTCGGTGCTGTGTGCCCAATCTGCCCATAGGTCGCGTGCTTTGCTCATCAGTTCATCCTCTCTCGTGCCAGATCCCGAAGCAATTCGTCGAGCTTCCGGCGCGCAGCTGGAGGCAGTGAGTCTCGTTCTCGAATGAGATCGGCCAGGATCTGGTCGAGCATTCTCTTGAGCCGAGGGTTCACGACTCAACCCTCCGATTCCACCTGCGCTTCGCCATTGACGTCGCTCGGGCTGAGGTTTGATGGTGAGTCACGATCTGTAACCCACACCCAGCACACTGCACCATCACCTCCCACAGGCTAGCAGGTATAGGCTCACGCACGACGACAGCCTTCGATCCGCAGCACGGGCATGGCTTGACACGCCGTTGATCTATCACGACTCCACCTCGATTCCGAGCGCGCGAAGGTCTCCCGATTCGACTGGCCCACCATGGACAGCTCGGACGATCCTCTCCGCCTGATCCGAGCTGAGCACGACCGATCCCATCGGTACCACCATGTCTCCGGAGGGAACGATCTGCTCTCCATCCCGGA
>Ga0153916_10000301_pt1 | contig 32230 bp, 15 predicted proteins | sample Opewatmetagenome_FD_109642 | JGI IMG/M metagenome (GOLD analysis project Ga0153916, IMG submission 109642) | Freshwater wetland microbial communities from Ohio, USA - Open water 3 Core 3 Depth 4 metaG | ecosystem: Environmental > Aquatic > Freshwater > Wetlands | place: USA: Ohio, Lake Erie...
AACCAAGGATTCTGGATTTATCGCCAGGCGTTTCGGAAAGCGCTCAGCGAAGTGCTCCCCGCACCTTTGATCCAGAGCGATGCCCACCTGACCACCGAACTGTCGCTGACTCATCAGGCGGCCAACGCCACCGCGGGGAGAAAGGAGCGCTACATGGTGCACCTCGTGAACTTTTCACCGGTGCGACGAACGCCCAAGCATACCGACTTCCATGACGATCCCGTCCCGCTGACCAACGTGACGGTCCGCGTCAATCTGGCGCTGAAGGTCTCCGCGGCCAAGGCACTCTATGCCGGCAAGGACGTGCCGGTGCGCCCTGTGGCAGGCGGAGGCGTAGAGTTCCTCGTTCCGCGAGTGGATATTCACGAGGTGGTAAGTCTTGAGTTGTCGTGAGCGACTCGTTGCCGAACAAACGCGCGAGGCGGGCGCTGCCGCGTTCCGCGGCGCGTTCGCAGGTCGAAGACGGAAACCCGGAGTCTACACCCTGCAGCCATTCGTGTGCCGCAGAAAGGTTTGCTGCTCGCCCGACGCCCGTCGCCAGGTCATCGTTGCCCCCGATTCATTTGGCGGATAGACTGAATGTCCCGATTCAGCCGCACACACCAATCCAAAGGGAAGGCCGTCGCATGAATCGCTACGCGTGGTACAGTCTGTTGCTTATGCTCACAGCGACGGCAACAGCCGCGCCTGACGAGTGGCGTCGCCTGCCGCTGATCACCGACGGCAAGATCGACGCTGCCTGGGCGCAGGTTGGGTGGGGAGGCTCTGTTGTAGATGACGGGTCGCTCCGCACCGAGTGCGACCAGCGCGGCATGGGGCTCCTGCTTTACCAGCCGGAGAAGTTCGGCGATTGCCAGGTCCGCGTCGTTTATCGGTGCGAGAAGCCCACGTCGAACGCGGGCGTCTTCGTCCGCATCGACGACGGCGTTGTCGCCAGGATCGGCGAGAAGTCCCCCGAGGTGCGACGCGACGCGAAAGGCACGCTGTCGCCGCAGATGCTCGACAAGATCAAGCAAGCGTCGATCATCGCGCTCAATGGCGAACGCATTACCGTAGAAGTCGATGGCACGCGTCTCAGCTCCCTTGACGCCGCCGCGGCGGGCCATCCGCCGCGCAAGCACTGGAGCGAGCCGATCCGCGAAGGCAAACGCCCGACACGCGGCTATCTCGGGCTCCAGAACCACGATCCCGGCGATGTGGTTTGGTTCAAAGAGGTCAGCGTGCGGCCCTGCACGCCGGCCAAGTATGAGCCCCCGGACGGAACAACCTACCACGGCGTGTGCCTGCCGGGATACTGGAAGGCGGTCGAATTCGCTGCCAATCTCGCGGAATATCGCAAGGCTGCAGGCGAGCGCCCGCCGTTGGTGCTGCACTCCTGGTTCGCCCACTGCCAAGAGAACGGGAAATGGCGGACGTGGCATTGGATGAACCAGACGCCGGACGGAGGCCGGTGTGCCGGTCCGGCGCAGTCCTACGCCGAAGTCAGCCGGAAGCACGGCCTAGTTCCGGTCATCGCCTGGACCTGGATGGAATTCCCCGACCGGGGGCGGTCGCCGCGGCTTCAGGACCTGGTTACAGGCAAATACGACTGGTACCTGGACGACTGGATCAAGGGATTGAAGGAGTTCCGCGACCCGGTCTTCATCCGCTTGAGTCACGAGATGGACGGCGACTGGTACCCGTACTCCGAAGGCTACAAGAAGGACCCCTTGCGCAACACGACCCGCGACTACGTGGCCTGCTGGCGATACGTGGTCGACCGCTTCCGCAAGGCGGATGTGACCAACGTGGCCTGGGTCTGGTGCGTCAACGGCGACCGGAGCGGCGGCAAGGACTGGCCGGACTACTACCCAGGCGACGAGTACGTCGATTGGCTTGCGATCGACGTGTACAGCTCGCGCAACCCGCGTGAGGTCATTCGGCAGTTCCTCGATCTTTACGGGAAGAAGGGAAAGCCGATCATGATTCCCGAGGGCGGCACGGGCCCTGAGCAGACGCGGTGGAACAAGCGTTACGCAGGCGACGCCGCATGGGTCAAAGAACTGTTCGACGTGATCGAGGCCACGCCGCAGCTCAAGGCGCTCTGCTGGTTCCAGTGGGGCAAGCAGTGGAATGTGGAGCGCGACCCGGCGCAGTTGGCCGAGTTCCAGCGCCGCATTCGCGCCGCCCGGTACGGTGTGCCGTTCCACGGCGGTCGGGACGGTGCGCGGACGGGTGGATTGTAGCCGCCGGCAACGTTGTGTCCGCGTAGAGAAGTGTCACCTGTGCTTTCTATAACGATACCCCATCAGAGAGGAGTGACCGATGAACCGCAACCGTTCCGGCATCCTGTTTGTTGCCTGCGGCGTTCTGTCGGTATCCGCAGGGGCCGCGCCCAGCACTCTGACCGTCAAGCCGACGGAGCCGCTTTCCGCCGTGCATGAAAAGCTGGCTGCCGACGCGCGTATCACGGAAGTGGTTTTCGCAAGAGGGATCTATTCCGGCGGGTTGTCCGTTGAGGGCCCCAAGGGCACGGACTTCGCGAAGTTCCCGCTGGTGATCCGCGCCGCCGAGGGGGCCGAGGTGGTGTTCGACGGCGCGCGGCCTGTGGAGAAGTTCCGGCCGCACGAGGAGGCGCCCGGCGTGTTTTCGATCGACTACACCGGCGACGGCGGCGAATACCCCAAGTTCTGGGAGCCGGGGAGGCGGATGCGCTACCGCCTCGTGGCCGACCGGCAGTCGGTAGCGCGGTTTCCGGCGACCTACTCCGTCGAAGGGAAACGCCTGTTGTTCCACACGAGCGACGGCCAGGCGCCACGCCCGGGCGAACTGCTCATGAGTATGCACGACTCCGGCCTGTTCGTCAACCGGCCGCACGTCACCGTGCGCGGCATCGCCTTTCAGAATTATCTGGCGCGAGAGAAGTGGAGCACGGGGATCGACCTCCGCGTGAACCACATTACGGTTGAGGACTGCCGTTCCAGCAACTGCTCGATGGGATTCATCATCACCGGCAGCGGCAACATGGTACGGCGCTGCACGGCCGAGGACGTCGGCGGCGGGGTGTACGTCGGTGGCGAAGACGCCACCGTCGAAAACTGCCGGCTCTTCAAGCGGCGCGACGCGTTCATGGTCCCGATGTACGCCCAGGACGACACGGGCATTCAGTATTACCACCCCGCGCGCGGCGGAGCGATCCGCGGCAACCTCTGCGAAGGCTTCGGCATGGGGGTGTTCATCAAGGCCATTACAGCGCCTTACATCGTTGAGCACAACACGCTGGTCGGATTGGGCCAGGGCCTGGGATTCGGATCAACGAGCTGGCATCCCCGGCAGCGATTCCGCTACAACATCGTTGCCGATTGCGAGCGCCAACTGGAAGTCTATGTGGAGAACAAGGAGAGCCAGCCGCGCGACATCGATTTCAACTGTTACTGGTCCGCGTCGCGACGCGATGTCAAGAAAGTCGGCGCAAACGACATCGTGGCCGATCCGCAATTCGTCTGGCCCCAGTGGAAGGACTACCGGCTGGCCAACACCAGCCCCTGCCTGAAGCCTGCGGGCGGGGCAGGACCCATCGGCGCGTTTCCGGCCGTCGGCGACGCGAAGCTCGACCTCGGCCCGCCGCGCCAGTGGCACATCAGCGAAACCGGGCGAGACGGGCGCGATGGCACCGCCGCGCAGCCGGTGCGGACGATCCAGTTCGCCGTCGATCGGGCCAAACCGGGAGACACGATCGTCGTCCATCCCGGCCTGTATGCCGATCCGGTGCGGATCACGCGTGGCGGCACGAAGGACCGGCCGATCGTCCTCCGCGCGGCAGAGAAGTGGCAGGCCGTGCTGGACTCCAATCGCAGTGCCGGAGTGATGATCGGCATCAGCAAGGCGCCGTATGTCGAAATCCACGGCTTCGAGATCCGGTGGTACCGCCAAAGTGGGATTGAGATCGACCAGTCGCCGCGCGCCACGGTGGCCGGCTGCAGGATCTGGAACGCGCATTGGCACGGTGCCTGGCCGACCGGCTACGCGGTGCGGGTCGTGAGATCGCCCGGCTTCGTGGGCCGCGACGACGTCCTCTTTCGGCAAGAGCACGGCTTCTGGCTGTACAACAGTCCGGGCGCCACGCTGACGCACAACACGTGCGTGGCGAACCTCTACTCCGCCGCGGCGCTGCTCTATTCGTGCGAGAATTCCATCTGCCGAAACAACAGCTTCACGTTCCAGGGCAACGACGTGATCGTCATCGAGGAGAACCTTGGCGAGAAGAGGAAGTTGGCAACGTTCGGTTGCGATTACAACAACTACGGCACCGCACTCCGCAGGCAGCCGCCGGGCACGCAGTTCGATAGCGTCTCTCCGCGCGATAACGAAGGCTTCCTCGAAGGCGGCTCCAAGGCGATCGTCAACTACACCGAATACAGGGGTGAGATGAAACGCTTCGTCAGCATGGCCGAGTGGCGGGAGTTCTCGGGCCTAGACCGGCACACGCTGTTTGCCGATCCGCTGTACCGCGACAGCGCCGCGCGGGATTTCCGGTTGGATGCAAAGAGCCCCAACCGCGGCGCGGGCACGCACGGGGCGACCATCGGGGTGTCCGGAGACTGAACCTGTCCCACAGTGCCGGAACATGAATCGCATCGGATCGACTCTGAGACGACAATGTTTTTGTGCCACGACCATCGTCGCGATAGTGATGTTTGCGCCGCCGGCGTTGTCTGCCGACTGGCCGATGTGGCGTGGCGATGCGCAACGCAGCGGCGCGACCGGCGAGGATCTCCCCAAGGATCTCCATCTCCAATGGGTGCGACGTCTTTCGCGTCCGACGACGGCCTGGCCAAGCGAGCCTCGATTGCAGTTCGATGCTTGCGATGAGCCGGTGGTGTTGGGTGGCCGGGTCTTCGTCCCGTCCTCCCGCAATGGAAGTGTAACGGCGTTCGATGCCGACTCGGGCGAGAGGCTTTGGCAGTTCTTCACGGACGGACCGGTGCGACTGGCCCCCGCGGCCGCCGGGGATCAAGTCTTCATTGCCTCCGACGACGGCTGCCTGGTCTGCCTCGACGCTACGGCCGGCACGCTACGATGGCGCTGTCGTGGGGGACCGGACGCGAGAAAACACCTGGGCAACGAGCGATTGGTCTCCCTCTGGCCTGCCCGTGGGGGCCCCGTCATAGTCGGCGATGGCGTCTATTTCGCCGCCGGCATCTGGCCGGTGATGGGCGTTTTCGTACACGCGGTCGATGCGCGAACGGGAAAAGCGATCTGGACCAACCGCCAAGGGAACGACCTGGATGGCCTGCAAGTCGATCACGATTTCCGCAGAACTGGCGGCATAGCGCCCCAAGGGCATTTGGTGGCCACCGCCGATTATCTCATCGTTCCCAACGGTCGTTCCATGCCGGCGTACCTGGATCGGCGGACCGGCAAGCTGTTGCATTACGTCCAGGGTTACCGCGAGGGGAACTGCCGTGTTGCGGCCTGCAACGACGTGCTCTTCATCGGCAACTACTTCTATCCTTTGAAGAACATGGTTCGGGGCGACAACGATCGTTTCTTCATGGACCTGTCAAACCCGGGTCCGGCACCGATGGATGCCTTCGCCTTCTCCTCGAAATTCCTTTTCGGACTCAAAGAGCGGTCGGTGGTCTGCTACGCGATCGACAAGGCTGCCGCTCCCGCAGTCCGCGAGAGCAACGCGGCGCCGGAGCCGTGGTGGAAGCGCGGTTACAGCTATGGCGGCGGCTTCTCCTACCAAACCTACCAAACCGACAAGGCATGGTCGTTCGATCTGCCCGAGGAAATACGACCCAAGGCGACGCAGCTCATTTTGGCTGGTTCGCGCCTCTATGCGGGCATCGCCAAGACGCTGATCGCCATCGACCTGCCTGAGCAACACCGGCCACCGCGCATCGCCTGGACGAAACCTCTGGAGGCCCCGGTTTCCAGCCTGCTTGCGGCCGCCGGCAAGCTGTTCGTCGTGACCGCCGATCATCAGTTACTGTGCTTCGGCGGCCTCGCGAAACAACATCATGTGTTTGCCAACGAAGCCAGCGCTCTGCCGGAACATGTTTGCAAAGCGGACACGGATGCGGCCGAGATTCTGCGGCACAGCGGTGTCGCAGAAGGCTACTGCCTCGTGCTGGGCGCCGATTCCGGCGAGTTGGCTTTGGCGCTCTTGGCTCAATCGAAACTGCGGCTGATTGTGATCGAAGAGGATCGGACGCGGGCCCAGGCGCTGCGAGACCGGCTGATCGATGCCGGCCATTATGGAAGCCGCGCGGAAGTCTTGGTCGACGATCCGCGAACCATCGCCCTTCCGCCCTACCTGGCAAGCCTGGTCGTCTCCGAGCGTTTCACGCTTGCCGAACTGCTGAGTGGAGCGGCCCGCAGCCGCTCGATCTTGCAGGCGATTCGTCCCTTCGGCGGCGTCGCTTGCCTGCCGCGGGGCGCCGATGGTCCGGACCGCTTGCGGCAATTGGTCGTGGCAAACTCGTTCGATTTGGACCAGCCGGAGATCGTCGGCACTTGGGCCGTCGTACGTCGTCCGCGAGGCCCCGCCGGCTCGGCCGACTGGTCGCATCCTTACGGCGACGCGGGGAACTCGCTTTTTTCGCGCGACACGGCCGTCAAGCCGCCCTTGGCCGTCCTCTGGTACGGCGAGAGCCTAACGAGCGGTTTTCGCGGTCCCGTCCACACGTACGAAAACGCGCCGCCGGTCGTCACGCAAGGCGTGCTTGCGGGGCTCGACGGCTCAACGGTTTCGGCGACCGATGTTTATACCGGTCGGTCGCTCTGGCAGCACCGCTTGCCCGCCGAGCAGAGACAGTCGCTTCCCGCTCGGATCGCTGCGGTCGACGGACGGGTCTACATCGCCTGTGGGCCGCGTCTGGAAGTCTTCGAAGCCGCTACCGGACGGCTTTGGGCGACGATCACGGATCGGTCGCTGCCGAGCCAGGATCCGCAGCTCGTGGTCCGTGAGCTGGTCGTCGCCGACGGCGTGGCCCTGGTCCTCTATGCACCGAAGGGCAGCAGCGGCAAAGGGCTTGCGGACAGCAAGCTTCTCGTGGCGTGGGACTGCCAAGCGGGGAAGGTCTTGTGGAGTCGGCCGGCCCAGTCGGGCTACACCACGTGGTCACTGGCCACCAAGTCGATGCTGGTGGTCGGCCATGGGAGCGTATTTCTGGCCGATACCCTGGCGCCCGAAACGCGCTGGCAATTGCGTCAGAAGGGAGAGAAGGCCGACGCGCCTTGCACGCTCCTCGCTCTCGCGTTGCGATCCGGGGACACGCTTTGGAAGGAATCGTTGTCGCCCAACGGCAGCGCTGAATACCTGGCCTATTGTCCGGAGTCTGCCCTCTTGCTTCATCATCGGCAAAATGACAAACTCAGGGCCATGGAAGCGGCAACAGGCAAGGTGCTTTGGGAGAAGCCGTTCCGCACGTGCTACGCCCCGATGATGGTCGGCCCGCAAACCTTCTATGCTCTTCAGGCGATTCGGCAAATCCATGTCGCCGGCTACACCGTGGCCTGTAATGTCTACGACATCCGGACTGGCGCCCTCGTACGGGAGAACGTCTTCCGAAGCGAGCAATTCAACTGCAATTACAGCCACGGTGCGGCCAATCTGCTCCTGCGGCGTGACTGTTTCGCCTCCTGGATTGACATGGCCAGCGGTCACGTTTGCCAACTGGGGAACGTCCGGTCCGGTTGCACGACATCGCTGATTCCGGCCGCCGGGCTGGTGGTGGCCCCAAATCTCAACCGCGGCTGCATCTGCAACTATCCCTTGCAGACATCGTTCGCCTTGGTGCCGTGCGAGCAGTTCGAAGCCCCACCCGTGGTTCTGCGTCCCGGGGCTGCCGCGCTCGGTTGTGCCAATCGCACCATCGACGCGAAGCCCACAGCACCGGTACCTCAGGAACAGGATAAACAACGCCTCGATCACCATTGAGAGAAAATGCCATGCTTGTGATCTTCACCCTTATCTCGGCAGCCCTCCTACAAGCCTCCCCGGACGCGGCTCTGCAGCCGTGGGCCTCCAAGGCCCTGCCCAGCGACGTCGCCAAGCGCTACGTCGAAGAGATCTCCCAGGCGGAGCACACCTACACCGTCGTCCACGGCGGCACCGTCGACGGCGAGTGCTGCCGCACGCCGATGGGCTGCGGCATCAACCGGGAAGGCGTCATCGACCAAAGCTGGCAGTCCAACCGCGCAGTGCGGATGGAAAACGTGGGCCAGACCGATCTCGTCAATCCCTGGCTCTCCAACGGGCGGAACAACTTCCGCACCCTCGATGAGATCGTGGCCTCGGCCGTCACCCCGGGGATGAGCGACAAGGAAAAGGCCATGGCCCTCTGGTTCCAACAGGTCTCACATCGCTTCCACCGCGGCGGCTACGGCGCCAACCTCGGCGACCCGGTGCTGGTCTTCAACGTCTACGGAGCCAACGTCTGCGGGAACGACGCCCTGATCATGGGCGCTTATTGGCAGAAGGTGGGACTCAAGAGTGCCCCGGTCCGCCTCGTGTCGCATGCCATCGCCCAGGTGGAGTACGACGGCGGCTGGCACGTAATGGACGGCGACCTGGAGAGCTTCTTCCTGCTGCGCGACAACGAGACGCTCGCCAGCGACCGGGAATTGGCCCGCGACCATGACCTGATCAAGCGAGCCCACACCTACGGCATCACGCTGCCCGACACACGCCGCATCGATGAGGGGTATGCTGCCATGTTCGTCTGCGAAGACCCGGTCAGTGGCGACCGCGCCAGCCAGCCGAAGTCGACCATGAACATGACGCTCCGGCCGGGCGAGGCCCTGGTCTGGCGCTGGGGCCACCTCACTCCGGCCAAGTACAGTTGGCGGTCGTCGGTGCAGCCCGACTACCCCGACACCGTCTGCAACGGCCTCTGGGAATACCGGCCGGACTTCACGGGCGACCTCTGGAGGAAAGGCGCAACCAAGATCGAGAACATCGTCAGCTCACCCGAAGGGCTTCGAGCCGAAGAAGGCAAGACGGGCACGATCCTCTGGACGATGCGGAGCCCCTACATCTTCGTCGGTGGGCGATTCGAGGTGGAAGGCCACGGGGCCGTGTTGGAGGTCTCCGAGGACGGCAAGAAGTGGTTCGACGTGAGGGACAGAGTGGAGTACTGGTTCTTCTCGAACTGGGGACCGCAACGCTTCCACTATCAACTCCGCTGCCGGCTCTCCGGCGACGCCCGGCTGAAGCGACTGGCGATGATCAATGATCTGCAAATGGCCCTGTTGGCGCTGCCCGAGATGATCGTCGGCAAGAACACGTTCACCTATACCGACCTGTCTCCGGGAGAGCGGAAAGTGCGGATCACCCATGAGTGGGCGGAGCGCACGGCCCGCAGGCCGCCGCCGGCCGACGTGGTTTACCCGCCCGACGCCGGTGAGGCCGAGGGCACCGACCTCGTTTTCCGCTGGAACGTCCCCCAAGAGGCGGCGGGAGGGAAAACCGTGGACCACCTCTTCGTGCTCGCCGATCGGGCGGACATGAAATGGCCGCTCTCGACCAACTTCTACAAGCTCATCTCCCGCACCGCGGACAAGGGTAAGCCGCAATACACGCTGCCTTCGGCCGGCCTGCTCACGCCGGACAAGCAATACTACTGGCATGTGCGGGCGAAGGACGAAAAAGGCGTCTGGGGGCCGTGGAGCAAGACGTGGAGCTTCACGCCCCGCGGGCCGGCCTATCCCTTGGACGTGACCCTTGATTTCGACCGGGACAAGGGCGTGGGGACCGTCAAGTGGAAGGCCAATCCGCTCGGCCGGCGGCCCGCGAAGTACCGCGTCTACGGCAGCGACGAGAAGGGCTTTTCCGTGAGCGACGTGCCGTACACCGTCAACGTCGGCATCTCGAAGGAGCTTTCGCCGCAGTTTCCGGCGAACTTCATCGCCGAAACCGCGGCCACGGAACTGCCGGTCCTGGGCAGCGAGGTGGTTCTGCCCGCAGCCAATAAGACCTACTACCGCGTGGCGGCGGTGGATGCAGAGGGCAAGCGGAGCGGCCCGTCGGACTATGCCGTCACACCTCGCCCGGTGATCTACAGCAAGCCGACGCTAGAGGCCAAGGTGGGCGCGGAGTACCTCGGCCAGGTCTCCGCCAATCGCTCCCTGGGCGACCTGCGGAAGCGCAACCCGGAGGTCGCCAACTTCTGGGACATCGAGCACCCCAAGTATGCCTTGAAGGGACCGAGCTGGCTCAAGCTGGACGCGGACACGGGCGCGCTCTCGGGCACGCCCGATCGACCAGGGAAGTTCGAGGTGGAAGTTACTGCCACCATCGACCGGGAGGTACGGAAGCTGGATGAGGGCGTGCTGGGTTGGGGCAATGAGAAAGTCCTCTCCACCTCCACGGAGCGGGTCGGCACCGCCACCCAGCGGTTCGTCATCGAAGTCAGCCGCTAGAGCGATCTCCGCAGGCAAGCACAGCGACGATACGCCCGTGTGCCGACAGCGACTGTCGCGTCGGCTCTTGGCGGGAAGGGAAGCGGCGAAGAAGGGAGAGAAGAAGCAGGGGCGAGACTGAAGACGCTCAAGTGGAACCGGGCTGCAACGTGAGGGACTGGTAGACGTCGATCTGAATCGAAGAGGAGAATTCCCATGCTACGCCACGTTCTAAACATCATCTGTTTCGCGCTCCTTCCGGCCCTTGCTGCCGCCGCGCCCAAGGACTTGACGGTCTACGGCCGGGCGCCCGTCGGGGCGTTCGGCGTCGACACGCTGGAGCACGTCGAGGGCGCGGCCAAACTCGGGATGACGCTCATCTACAGCTACAGTCCGCAGAGCGCCCGGAAGCAACTGGACCCGAACGATCCCATGGGCAAGGCCGTCGCGAGACACAAGATGCAGGTCATGTATCCGTTGTGCGGGCGTTTCACGCAGGTCCGCCTGGCCCGCGAGATCACGCCGACGGATACGACGATCCCAGTCGCCGGCGAAAAGGCGGATTCCGTGAATGCGTTCCCGAAATCCGGCTATCTGGTACTCGAGGGGGAGCGCATCGAGTATGCCACGCGCACATCCGATGCCTTTGCCGGCTGCCGGCGCGGGACCGGCGGCACGCGGGCCGCCGGCCACGGCGTGGGCCTGCTCCTATGCGATTCCGAAAGCCTGCGCAAGGAAATCCTGGCCGTGAAGGACGCCCCCGGGCTTTGGGGTTACTGGCTCGTCGACGACAACCGCCCACGGGAGATCGACTCGCTACGCGAGATGTCGCGGATCATCCGCCTGGCCGACCGGGACGCACAGGGGCGGCCCAACAGCCACATCATGTTGATGGGGATCGGCGGCTCGTCGGCGATGGCCAATTTCGACGTGGGCATTTGCGACGCGATCGGCGTGTATCCCTATCCGTACCACTTCGGCAAGCTGAATGTCACCACACGGAACCAGATGCGGTTCATCATGACCCGCGCCCGCTCGCTCCAGCCCGACGTCGGACTGATCGGCATCTACCAGGCATTCGGCTGCGGCGAGGAGCTGCATTCGCCGCACTGGAAGAACGTACCGACGCCCGAGCAGGTACGAGAGGACATGCTCAGCTTCTACGATTGGGGGGCCGACGGCGTGATGGCCTTCATCTACCACTGGCGCGGCAAGAACGACAAGGAACCGCAGGGCTTGGATGCCGTTCCCGAGGTCCGCGACATGATCGGGCGCACGAATCAAGAGGTCCTCGCCGGCAAGATCAAGCGCACGGTGCCGCCGGCGGGCAAGCGGGAGTGGCTCGGCATTCTCGCCGGCCCGGAGGCAAAGCCCTCGCCGGGCGGTAGTCCTGCCTACAACCTTGACGACCCGGCCAAGCTGGCCTCGCTGGTGAAGGGCCGCCCCGACCGCCTCTCCGCCGAGCCCTTTGCGATCGAGGCCCGCTCCTACCCGCTCAAGGTCAGCTTCCCCGCCTGGAACAAGGCCGACCCCAAGAGCGACCGCTGGCCGATCGCCCAGTTTGCGGCGGGGGACCTGACCACCACGGACTGGTCGCACGTGGGCGCACTGGAACAGCCGATCTACAATTCCGGCGACGAGACGATCACGGTCCTCATCTCCCTGGAAGACTCCGCCAAGGGCTGGTGGCAGCGCTCGGTCGAGATTCCGCCGCGCGTGCCCATCCTGCTCCGCGTCCCGATGGACGAAGCGCGGCTGAGCATTGATCCCGGCCGTATCCAGCGCTGGCTGCTCTGGGAAGCCGACCCGCCCACGGCGGTGCACTTCCGTCTCGGCACGCCGATGCTCGCGCGGGCCGGCAGGAACTAAGACAACGCGGGTGACACGCCCTGCGGATCGGTGGGGAACGACGCATCGGATAAGAGGAGTTGATCGGCGTAGCCTTGCCTGTTGACCTCCCGGCACTGGTAATGGTGAGAAGCGGCTGCGTTGTGTGTCGTTCTAGCGTGACAATTCGTGGCTGGCACAGTCAATCGTCTTGGTGCTCTTCGACGGCGCGGTCTCTTGCCTGTCCTTCCGGCGAAAGAGTGTGAAAGCCTGAACGGAATCCACGTGCTGGCAGACGGTTGAATGCGTCGATCGATGAGGCTACGATGAACAACGCTCCGAACACCCCCCGATTCCGGTTTTATCCGACGCAGAAGGAGCGCCAGAATGACACATCTAACGAAACCGCTCTGCTTGCTGGTCCTGGGACTTGGGTGTCTCACTTCGCCGGCCCGGGAGTTCGAAGGATCGCGCGCCAATTCGATCTTGTTCAATGGGCGATGGGAATTTGCCCGGGGAGACGGAAGCGAGGCCGCCGAGACGGCACCGGGACAACGGAAGATTTCTTGGCAGGAGGTCAAGCTGCCAGGACCGTTCATGAAGTGGAACCAGGAGGCGGCAAACCAGACGAAGTTCGTCTGGGCCCGCAGGAAGTTCGATGTTACCGCAAGTCAGGCGGGGGGCCTGGCGGTGTTGCGGTGGAACCGCATCGCCTGCGGCGCGGAGGCGTTTATCAACGGCCACGAGGTCGGCGAAAACGAACCGACCGGGCCGTTTCAAGTCATCGTTCCGGCAGGCGTGCTCAGGACGGGCGAGAACCAGATCGTGCTGAAGATCCGCGGCGCCGCCGGGGTGCGGAGGAGCAAGAGCGGCAATGCCTTGATCCCGGCCGGATTCGGCGTGGGAATGCCGGAAGTGACCGATGACGTGTGGATCGATTTCGCCGGCGGAGCCTACATGAAATGGGTGCTGGCGATGCCGGACCTGGCCCGCAGCCGGGTGCGAATCCGCGTCACGCCGGTGGGCGTCGAGCGGCTGGACGATCTGAGGATCGTCGCTGAGGCAAGACCGTGGCCGGACGGGAAGGTCCTCGGGCAAGGTCAGGCGCCGGCCCGGCTCGTGCCCGATCCGGACCCAATAGGCGGGGAGCACTTCTTCGTCGACGTGCCCATGCCGGGTTTCCAGCCCTGGACCTACGAGAAATGCCCGCTCTACACAGCCCGGGTGAAGCTTACCAAGGAGGGGCGGATCCTGGACGAAATGACCTTCCGTTTCGGCATGCGCGAGATCGGCGTGAAGGACCGCAACTACAAGCTCAACGGCAAGAACCTCTGGCTCCGGGGGTCGAATCTGGTGTTTGAATGGAACTGGGGCGACATCATCCGCGGAAAGGAGAAGGACTACCTGGTCACCGAGGCCCGGGAAATGAGCATGAATTCGTTCCGCACGCACACCCAGCCGCCGCCGAGGTTGTGGTGCGACATCTGCGACGAGCACGGGACGATGATCCTGGCCGAGTTCCCGGTTCTCTACAACTACCAGGACTACCGCTTCACGCCGGAAGAGTACGAAATCTGGCACCGGAACGTGCTCACCGACTCGGCCGGCTGCATGGCGCGGCTGTGGAACCATCCTTCGGTCATTATGTGGGTCCTGTCGAACGAATCGCGGGGCGACAACGCCTGGGAGGAAGGTCCCTTCCAGGACTTCGTCAACTCGCTTGATCCCACGCGGCCGACCTTGCGCACGGGCACCACGGGGACCAAGGAGAACTACGACGTGCATCCCTGCGGGAATGTGACGGAAACGGTGGAAGGCAACCTGCAACCCGCCATCCCGGGCTGGTTCGAGGCGGCGGGCGACCGCGCCACCACGAATACGGAATACATGAATGACTTCGGGCATCCCCGCACCCAGTGGACGGGCGTGGACGACCGCGGTGCCAACGACCTGGCCGTCGCGCAGATCGGGGCCGAGCACACCGAGGCCATGCGCCGGGCCAGGCTCGACGGCATCTGGCCCTACATGTACGCCGGCTGGACGCGGACGCGCCTGGCCGCGCGCGTCCGGGAGACGGGCAAGGGTAGCGCCGTCTGGAAAGCCGGGTACGCCGCGCCGCAGTCGGCCGCCTGGCACAGTTCGCTCTCTCCGGTCCTCGCGAGCCTCGACCTCTTCGACCCGGACTACCGGACGGGCCAAGAGGTCACCACGGACCTGCACCTCATCAATGATTCCTGGCATGACGCCAAGATCTACGTCGATCTGCTCTTGACCCGCGAGTGCCCCGAGCACGTTCCCGAGGCAAAGTGTTTTGATAGGCCGGTAAGCAAGTGGAGTTTCGATTTCGCCCTCAAGGCCGATTCCATTGAAAAGGTCCCCGTGACTTGGAAGCTGCCGGAGGAGGAAGGATGCTACTGGCTGACTGCCCGAACGACCGGCGTGGCGAGCCGCCCCGTGCTCAGCCAGCGTTTCGTGCGGGCCGTCAAGCCGCCTATCGTGCCCGACTCGCTCAAGCGGCGGACGTTCGTGGTCCTCGGCAGTAGCGACGCCGCGCGGGCGTTCTTCAAGTCGTGGGGCCTTCGGACTTCGGATGAACTCGACGACCTGCGGCCGGAAAAGCACGTGGTCGTCGTCTGGAATGCCACTCACCTGCCGGAAACCGAGAACCGCAGCGCGGAGGCCCTGTGTCGCTTTGCAGGCCGCGGAGGACGGGTGATTGTCCTGTCAACTCCCTCCTGGAACTGGCCGGAACTGTGCGACGTGAAGATCACTGACAAGCCGCGTTTCTCCCGGGTGTTTCCGCACGCGGACCTCAAGACATCTCCGCTCGACGGGATCGACCCTAGGTGGCTCATCCGATGGAACCGCCTGCCCGGCACGGTTGCCTTTGGGTCGATCGAAGGCGAGGTCATGGCCCGTGCGGAGAAGGTGCTTTGGGCAAAAGAGCCGAAGACGACCGTGATGGCGGCGGTTCCAGCCGCGTCGGGCGGCGGCCGCATCCTGTTTTCGCAATTGGACCTGCAACGCCGCGTCGACCGGTCCAAGCCCGGCTTCGACCCGGTGGCCGAGCGAGTCCTACTGAACCTGCTTGGCGGAGGGAGCTTCTAACCCATGCCTTCCATCGCTGCGACTCTCCGGAGGGACGGAAGATGAAACGACGAACGTGGAACACGGCACAGCACGCCGCACTGTTGCTCCTGATTGGACTGATGGGAAGCGTCAACCGCCCGGCCGCAATTGCGGACGAAGATCGCCCCCACCGGCCGAACATCTTGCTGGCCATCGCCGACGACTGGGCATGGCCTCATGCCGGCATCGCGGGCGACAAGGTCGTGCGCACGCCGGCGTTCGACCGACTCGCGCGCGACGGAGTGCTTTTCACTCAGGCGTTCGTCTCAGCGCCATCGTGCAGTCCCTCGCGCGCGGCGCTCTTGACGGGCCAGCACTTCTGGCGTCTGGAGGAGGGGGCCATTCTGTGGAGCACCCTGCCGGCGAAGTTCCCCGTGTATCCCGACCTCTTGGAGAAGGCCGGCTATCACGTGGGCCATGCGGGCAAGGGTTGGGGACCGGGGCCCATCGCGCCGGGCGGGCGCCGGCGCAACCCGGCCGGACCGCTGTACAAGAGTTTTCAACAGTTCCTCGAAGCTCGGCCGAAGGGCAAGCCGTTCTGCTTCTGGTTCGGCAGTTTCCGGCCGCACCGGCAATACCAGTGGCAGAGCGGTGTCCGAGGCGGATTGAAGCCGGAACAGGTTTCCGTACCGCCTTGCCTGCCCGACGCCCCTGACGTCCGTACCGATCTGTGCGATTACTACTGGAACGTCGGGCAGTTCGACCGCGAAGTGGGCGATCTGATCGAGCTGCTCCGGCGCACAGGCGAACAGGACAACACGCTCATGGTCGTGACCAGCGACAACGGGATGCCGTTCCCACGCTGCAAGAGCAACCTGTACGACCTCGGCACGCGGGTACCGCTGGCGATCCGCTGGCCCGCGATGTTGGCGGAGAATGGCCGCGTCGATGATCTGGTGAGCCTTGTTGACCTGGCGCCCACGTTTCTGGAAGCAGCCGGGGTGCGACCGCCGCCCGATATGACCGGCAAGGGCCTGCTGGGTCTGCTGTTGTCCAACAAGAACGGGCGCGTCGAGCCGCACCGCGACCGGGTGTTCACCGGCAAGGAGCGGCACGCCTTTCTGGGCTATCCGACGCGGGCTATCCGCACGCACGAGCTCCTTTACATCCGCAATTTCGCTCCTGATCGCTACGCAGGGGGCGACCCCTCCGGCGATGACCCGCGCGAGCCGCCCCTGGTGACTCGCAACGGTTACGATAATCCGTTTGGCGACATCGATGGCTCGCCCACGAAGTACTTTATGCTGAAACACCGTCACGAACCGGCGGTCAAGCCGCTGTTTGAGTTGGCCTTCGCCAAGCGACCTGCCGAGGAGCTCTACGACCTGCGCAACGACTCCGACCAACTGCACAACGTGGCCAATGATCCCCGGTACACTGCCGCAAAGGCAAGACTTGCCGAGGCCCTGATGTCGGAGTTGAGGGCGACGAAGGACCCGCGCGTCTTGGGCATGGGCGGGTCCTTCGATGGGTATCCCTACTACTGGGGCCCAAATGCTCCTCGCCGCGCCTCCGCAAAGCCACCGCCGAAGTAGTCTGGCCGTGGGGTGGCGCGCGACAAATCACGTCGATCTGCTGCTGCTTCTGTTCAAGCAGATCGGCAAGTAGAATGACGGCTCCCATCCGGACTACCGAAAGGAGCCTCACGATGAGAGCCTGGAGACGCCTCGTGGCAGAAGTGGCCCTCGGTGCAGCGATTCTTGTCGGCGCATCCCGCTTGGCGGCTGCCGAAGATCAGAATGCAGAGCCGGGGAAGCAGCAGCCGGATTGTCCCCACGTCGTCCTCTGCACGACCGGCGACCATCACGATGAACTCAAGGTGGCAAAGGTGCGAAGGATTTCGCATCCGCGCTTCGGGGCCGGGCAGTGCACTTTTGGCATCAGGGATCCCTGGAACTACGATCGGTCGCGGCTCATGTACAACGAAGGCGCCCAATTCACGGGAAAGCAGCCTTATTACTATTGGTCGCCCGTGGTCTGGGGGTTTGTCTCGGAACTGAAACACTGGAAAACGGCCGTGGAGTACGAGCGGGCGCGAAAGCACGTGAATGAGGATCGGCACTTCGGATTCAGCGCCAACCTGTGGTGGAGCGTTTTTCCAGGCGAAGAGAACATCATGTACGCCGCCCACCTCGCGAGCAAGAACGTCGTGCGATTCAACGTCGATACCGAGCGAATGACCGACGTTTGCTCCTACGATCCGGGCGATGGCCGCGACTTAAGCCACGTCCGCATGATGGGATGGACGACCGACTCGAAGCTCATCGTCACCCTGGGCGACAACAATGGAGACGTCATTCCTGAAAAGGGCGGGTGGGAGATCGACGTGAAGACGAAGAAGAGGACGTATGTTCCTGTTGCCCGGGACGATTACTCCCGTTGGCCGGCGATCGCGAGTCATGGGCACGGCACGTTCAGCCCCGACCGGAGCATGTATTTTCGCTGCGGCGCCAACGAGCTGCGTGCCCTGCCGTCGCAGAAGTTGATCCGCACACTGGCCACATGGGGGCAAAGCCCGCCCTTTTCGCTTGAGCATCTGAGTTGGCGGGCCTCCAACGACTGGTTTACCTGCGAGTCGGGCGGACCGGAGTGGAATCGCATCGCCGCAAAGACGGGAAAATGGCCCACCAGGCCGCTCTTGGACAAGATCACCATTTATCAGATATGGACCGACGGTGAGATCAGGCCTCTTCTCACCACGGTCACCGCGTGCGCCTGGTCGGGAAAAGACGGCGCGCAGCATTGGAATTATGAAGGCGAGCCGATTCCCGATCACAGCCGCGATGGCCGTCAATTGATCTTCCCCAGCTACGACGGCGTCTACTCGGCCGACGACCACGCGTCGTTCGGCTCCGCGCCGTGGGGATATTGCGGGCTGTTCTTGGCAGACCTGGTCCCCGCCGCCGGCAACGACGACAAGGTCGCTCCTTCGAAGCCCGCCATGCTGGGCGGAGTCTTCGATCCCTCTTCCCGGTCGATCAGGCTCACCTGGGCCCGGTGTACGGATAATGTGGGCGTGGACGCGTACAACGTCTATCGCGACGGGGAGAAGATCGCCACCACTGGCTTCATCGATTACACGGACGCCATCAAGGCTCCTGTGTCGGCCTCGTACAGGTACAGCATCGGCGCCGTGGATGTGGCCGGAAACGAAGCCAAATCCAGCGAGATTACCGTGCGAGCGGCGCGTTAGGCTTGGATGTTGGGAGGCCCGAGAAGCGGTGCCCGCCCGGGCGCCGACTTTAAGCGTTAAGAGCTTGTGAAAGGAATTGCCATGTGCTTGCGCTCGCGGAAGAGGAAAGGTCGGCCCACGGCCGCGTGTCTCTTGTTCCTCGCGATGCTTGTTGGAAGCGCGGCACGAGGACAGGAATACTGGGTCTCCACGACGGGGAACGACGCCGGCGCGGGCACCAAGGAGAATCCCTTTGCCACGCTCCATCGCGCGCGGGACGCCGTGCGCGAGGCGAGGAAGGGTGGTCTGCCCAAGGGCGGCGTCACCGTATGGCTGAGGGGCGGCGTCTACAGGATGGAAAAGACCTTTGAGCTCGACGCGCAGGATTCCGGAACCCCCGGCGCGCCGGTGGTGTACCGGTCCGCGCCGGGCGAGGAGGTGCGGCTGACGGGTGGAGTGCAGGTTCCGTCCGGCGCCTTCAGGCCGGTAACCGATGCCGGCGTGCTCGGGCGTCTCGATCCATCCGCTCACGGCAAGGTGTTGCAGGTGGATCTCAGGGCCGCGGGAATAACCGATTTCGGCAAGCTCACGCGCCGCGGCGGCATTGAGAGGAGCACGCTCCCCGCCGCACTGGAACTGTTCTTCGACGACCGGCCCATGCCCCTGGCGCGGTGGCCCAACAAGGGCTGGACGAAGATCTCCTCCGTTCCGGCCACTGGCCCCAAAGGCGAACGCTTCCGCTACGACGGTGACCGCCAAAAACACTGGCGCAAAGCGGAAGACATCTGGGTCCACGGATACATGAACCGGAACTGGTGCGACACCTACGAACAGGTCGCCGTCCTGGACGCCGAGCGACGCGAGGTCGTCACGCGCGAGCCTCACGACTACCGCGGCTACAAGGCCGGTCAGCGGGTCCGCTTCCTGAACGTGATGGAGGAGCTGGACGAGCCCGGCGAATGGTACCTCGACAGGGCGACCAGAACGCTCTACTTCTGGCCGCCTGAGCCGATCGCGCAGGCGAGGGTCTGCGTCTCGCTGCTGGAGACGCCGCTAGTGGCGCTGCGTGGCTGCGAGCACATCACGCTCAGGGGGCTCATCCTGGAGTGTACGCGCGGCAGCGGCGTGGAGATTGTCGGCGGCCGCCACAACCTGGTGGCCGGATGCACGCTGAGGAACATCGGGACCGCCGGGATCGCGATCGGCGGGGTGGTGCCGGACCTCGAACGCCGCGTCTACAACGACACGACCTTCGCCGGGAACGCCGGGACGGACAACGGCGTCGTCTCGTGCGAAGTACGCGACACGGGCGAGTACGGCATCGTCCTGGGAGGCGGCGACCGCAAGACGCTCGAACCGGGCCGGAACTACGCGGTCAACAACGACATTCATCGCTTTGGCCGCTGGGTCCGGACCTACCGTCCCGCCGTCTTTCTCTATGGCGTGGGGAACCGCGTGGCGCACAACCGGATGCGCGACGCGCCGCACACGGCCGTCCTGTTTTGGGGGAACGACCACGTCCTTGAGTTCAACGAGGTCTACCGTGTCTGCATGGACACCGGCGACGCGGGGGCGTTCTATAACGGCCGCGACTGGTCGCAGCGGGGGCACGTCATCCGTTACAACTACTTCCACGATTTGGCCATGGGCCTGGGCCGGGAGCAGGGCTTCAACTGGGTGATGGGCGTCTATCTCGACGACCAGGCCAGCGGCACGACCGTCTTCGGCAACGTCCTAAGCCGCGTCAACTGCGGCGTGATGGTGGGCGGCGGGCGCGACAACACGATCGAGAACAACATCTTCGCTTTCTGCCCCCGCGCCATCTCCCTGGATGCCCGCGGCGTCGGCGACCGTTACTGCGCCGGAAACACGCTCTTCGACCGTCTGAAGCCGGTCCGCCACGACCGTCCGCCCTACAGCGAGCGCTATCCGGCGCTGGCCCGAGTCCTCGACGACGATCCGGGACATCCCAAGGGCAACGTGATGTCGCGCAACATCTGTGTCGGAGGAGCGTGGGACGTGTTCTCCTTATCGACGCAGAACCAGTTCGTTCGCAAGCTCGTGAAAATGGAGAATAACCTCACCGAAGGCGACCCGGGGCTCATCGCTCCTGAGAAAGGGGACTTCCGGCTGAAGGAAGAGTCCCCTGCGCTGAAGCTGGGGTTCAAGCCGATTCCCTTTGAAAAGATCGGGCCGTATCCGGACGAGTACCGCAGAAACTAAGGGCCGTGACCATGCGACAGCTCTTGCGAGGAACCGTGTTCTTCTTGACGGCGATTGCCTGGCCCGTTCAGGCACGAGACAATCTCCCCTACACAACGTACACCAACTTCGACGCGCTGCTCAAGGGGCGCGATGCGCGCTACGCCGCCGTCGCCCGCGTCTCGGACCCCGGAACCAGCGCTCGCCGCGCATACACGGGGTTCTTCTTTTACCAGGTGCTTCAGTTCGACGCCACCGGACGCTATTTGCTGGGTCTGAAGGTGTATTGTCAGACCCGTGACGTTCGACCGGACGATCTTGGCGACATCGGCTATATCGATCTCAAAGACGGGTACAAATGGACGAAATTCGGAACAACCACAGCCTGGAACTGGCAGCAGGGCGCCCGGCTGCAATGGCGTCCCCAATCGGATGAGATCGTCTGGAATGACCGTGCGGACGACGGCAAGAGGTTCGTGTGCCGCGCCTATGACTTCCGCACCGGCGCCCGGCGCACGCTGCCCAGGCCGATCTATGACATCTCGCCCGACGGCACGACGGCGCTCACCCACGATTTCGAGCGGATGCGGCTCTTCAAGGGAACCGAGTATGTGGGAATTGAGGACAAGCATGAGCATGAGTTCGCGCCCGGCACGACGGGCGTCTGGAAGATGAGCATGGAGACCGGAAAGGCCGAGATGGTCATGAGCCTGGCGAAGATGGCCAAAATCGCCTACCCCAAGGGGCTTCCCGCGTCGGGGCATCTTTACTTCTTCCGCGAAGGATGGAACCCTTCCGGCACGCGCTTTGTCGCCTTCATCAAAGACCCGGCAAATCATCTCTTCGAGGCATACTCCATGGCGCCGGACGGCTCCGATGTCCGCTACCTGTATTACAACCCGAGCCACCATTCCTGGCGGGACGACGACTACATCCTGGACTTCGGCAGGCACGCGCCTCCGGGCGGCGGCCGGCCGCATGGGGGATACTTCCTCTTCAAGGATGACGGCACCGGAAAAGCGAAGGAGCTCCTCTGGGCCTCAGAACATGACGGCCACGACAGCTACGTTCCCGGCACGGGCAACGATTGGATTCTCTCCGACACGTACGTGATCGCCGGCTATCAATACCTGTTCCTCTATCACCGGCCGACGCGGCTGTTCGTACCGTTGGCCAGGTTGAAATCGACGGCCGAGGACGCCGCCGGCTTTACGGATGAATACCGGGGCGATCTGCATCCGCGCTGCAGCCGGAACGGAAGGATCGTATCCATCGATGCCACCCATGAAGGCATGGGACGGCAGATGTACGTGATCGACATCGGCTATATTCTGGATCGCCCGCCTACCCGCCGGTAGCGTTGCCGGGAGAATTGAGAAAGGAGAACCTATCATGTCAAAGTCATTCCTGGCGTGCGTGCTGTTATGTGTGATGTGCGAAGTCGGACGGGCAGGAACGACGTACTACGTCGCGCCCAACGGGAGCGACAAGAATCCTGGCACTTCCGAGCAGCCCTTTGCCACAATCCAGAAGGCGGCGGATACCGTCCGGCCCGGCGACACCGTCATCGTGCGGGACGGCATCTATACCGGCCCGGCGGGCCAGTGGGCCAACATTGTGCACCTGAACCAGGGAGGCACCGCGGACCAGCCGATCGTCTTCAAGGCGGAACACAAGTGGGGCGCGGTGCTCGATGGGCGGGGCAACGCCACCGGGTTCGGGATCGCCTTCGACGGCGGGGGCCGCGGCCGCGATTACGTCACGATCCAGGACTTCGAAATCCGCGACACCTGCTACCACGGAGTCACCGTTGCCGGCAACCACAACAGGATCGTCGGCAACCTCATCCACCGCATCGGCACGGACGCGGCCGTGCCGTCCGGCTCAGGTGGGTGTGGGGTCTTCGAGAACAGTGGCAGCCGCTACAACACGATCGACCGCAACGTCATGCACGATTTTCCCGGCCACTGTCTCTATCTCTGCGGGAACAACGGCACGGTGACGAACAACCTCTTCTACGATTGGGGCCGGGTCCCCACGAATGGATACGGCATCCAGGTGGCGGGCTACGCCGTTGCCGACGGGTTGGTGATCAGCAACAACACGTTCGCCTGGGGCGCGCACTCGCCCATCGTGCTATACCGCGGCATGATCGGGCCGGGCGCCCACGGGATACGGAACGTGACCATTCAGAACAACCTCTTCTACCAGCCTTACCCCGGTTATCCCGCGGTCGCCGCCCCCGAAGACGACCGGTTCCTGGAAAACATCGTTATCCGCAACAACTTGCTCTGCGCCCCTGACAGCAGGCAGAAGACCTGTAATCCCAGTCACCCAAAGGCGATCACCGAGCGGGACAACCTGATCAGCCGCGACTGGCAAGATCCGCGATTCGTCGATTGCGCGGGGAACCCGAAGGTGGCGGATCTGAGCAGGAAGCTGCTCTTCGACTTCCGCCTGACGGACAAGTCGCCGGGCATCGACCAAGGCATCGCCGACCTCGCCCCCGCTCGCGACTACGACGGCAAGCCGCGCCCGCAGGGAAAGGGCGTGGATATCGGTGCGTTCGAGCGATGATCCCCAATTATCCAGACAATGGAAAGCACCTTAGTAATTCAGGAGGTAGGAAGAACGATGAAAACGCAACTCGGTCTGAACTGGACGCTGCCGGTTATCGTGGCGGTTTCTCTGCTTAGCGCGCCCACCCTTTGGATAGGGGGAGCGGCGCTGAGTTTGGTTCAGGACGGCAAAGCGGTCTATACCGTGGTCGTGCCCGACGGACAGAGTAACGGGATGTTGCCGCCCCTCGTGGATCTCGGTCCCGGGCAGACTTACAATGGACAGGAGGGAGGCCTCTATCTGGGCGGAAGCAATGTCCGCCCTGCCGCCCACGATGCGGCCGGACGAAAGATCGCACGAGGCATCGTGCCTCTGGCCGCAGATGGCAACCCCGACCCCGTCAACGGCAAGATCGTCATCATGCCTGTGAGCGTCTCGAACGGGTACGGAGCCTGGCATCTGGGCGACGCAGGTGATACCTCCACAACCTTCATGACCCGAGCGAATGCCAATCCCGCCAAGAACCCTAAGCTTCTTATCGCCTATGGCTTCGAATACCAGCTACCCGGGGGTAATCGGGGCACAGGCGATCCTGGTCCGAACAGCACTTTTTACCGGACTCTCGACCACGCGCTCCACCAGCAGGGAGTCACCCCACGGCAGGTGCAGATCGTTTGGCTCTCCATGCCCGTCTCCGGAATGTCGTGGGGAACCAACCTGCCTCCGGAGGCCAGAACTTTCCCAGCGGATGCTCAACAATCGAAGCACGCATGGAAGGAGATCGTCCACGCGATTCACATCCGTTATCCCAACGTCAAGATGATCTACAGTTCGACCAAAGGGGCGATGTACATGTCCGCGCTGGAGAACCCCGAGTTTCTCGGCGGTCCCATCGAACCCTGGAATCATGACGCCGCTTGGGGCGTCAAGTGGGTGATTCAGGATCAGATTAATGGCGCCCCAGACCTCAACTACGATCCCGCCCGAGGACCGGTCACCGCGCCTTGGTTGTCTTGGGGGCCATACTTCTGGAGCTATCCAGACGGCACCCCCCGACATGACGACGGATTCGTCTGGACGCTCGCCGATGTGGGCCCGGACCACTTGCACCCGTCGCTCAGTGGCCTCACCAAATACGCAAACATGCTCCTACACCAGATGACGACCGATCCCACCGCCACGCCGTGGTTCTTGAGACCTGGCGCACCGCCCAACAAACCGCCTACGATAGCGAAGGCAGCACGCGTCGCTGCAAATCCGGTGAGCGGCGCGACGACGGCCTTGAGTGTGCTGGGAGCGGATGATGGAGGGGAGCCCAACCTGACGTATACTTGGTCGTGTTCAGGCCCAGCGGGTGTGACGTTCAGTGTGAACGGGCCAAACAGGGCCAAGAATACGACGGCGACGTTCCCGAGTGCGGGCCGTTATAGGTTTCAGGTGACCATCGGGGATAGTGGAGGACTCACAGCGACCAGCAGCATCGGGGTCACGGTCAGCCCGGCGGCGGCGTTTGATCACGCGACGGTGAATTCCAATGTGGCGAACCATCCGCCGACGGTCGCGACGGCCGCGAGCGCCACACCCAATCCCACAACCGGAATGACCACGAACCTGAGGGTTCTCGGGGACGATGATGGCGGGGAGGCGAACCTAACCTATACCTGGTCATGGATAGGTCCGGCCGGAGTGACGTTCAGCGCAAACGGCATGAACGCCGCCAAGAACACCACGGCAACGTTCCTCAACCCTGGCCGTTATACGTTTCATGTGGCGATCCAAGACGCCGGTGGAGGATTCGCCGCGAGCGGCACCACGGTGACAGTGATAGGGCGTTAGCGGCGTCAGGTCAGGGGGCCGACCAACTGGATACTCCTCGTCACCGTCGAACCTCGAACTCGGACGGGACGAGAGAATGAAGCAGGACAAACAGAGAGAGGAACATGAGGAACATTACGTTGTTGCCTATCGCAACCGCCGTGCCGCTGGCCGGATTGCCCATGGTGCTGGGCATGCTGTGTCTGTCTGCCGCCGGGCAACCCCCCGCGCGGCGTGCGGCTGATATTCTGGGCGTCCGCTGGAATAATCCCCCCAAAGTTGTTAACCCACTGGCCGGGCACCATACCTATCACAGCGCCGCGATGAATGTCGATGTGGGGTACACCATTTACCTGCCGCCGAGCTATGCTACCACCTCTTTCCGCTATCCCGTCGTATACTTTTTGCCAGGAGGCGGGGTGGATGAAAATTATGACGCCCCACCCCTACTGCCTTCGGTGGACGTGGCCATCAGGACGGGGAAGCTCCCACCGATGCTACTTGTGTTCGTTAACGGCGGGCAATACACGCGCTATTACGATTCGCTGGATGGCAGCATCATGATGGAGACGACGATCATCAGGGAACTCATTCCACACATGGACGCCAGCTACCGCACCCTGGCCACTTCGGAACGGATATCTACTTGTCCGGACCCGAGGAGCTGCGGCGGATCCGCAATGTCGTCCCGCCATCCGGCGATGCGGGCTCCCAACAATAGATCATGCCGTTGGCGCCGCTGGTCCAAAACACCCGTCCGTTGGCCAGCACCGGGTTCACGCAGGCGCGGGGCGCGAAGCCGGGCGAGCGCCAGAGGAGCTTTCCGGTCTGGACCTCGCGGACGTTGAGACCGGCCAGCGTGATGGCGAAACTGTAATTGGGGGTCAGGGCCACGGCCCCACAGGCGTGCGTCTCGCCGCCGAGTTCCTTGCAGCCGGGGTAGTCCTTGCCGTCGTCCAGCCGGACCTTGATTCCGTGTCCGCCGTAGCCGCGCGTCACCAGGAAATCCGCCCCGATGCTGAACCGGTCGTAGCCTCCGGTCTTCCGCTTCCACAGGGGGTTGCCGTCCGCGGCCGAAACGCAGGTCAGGTCGCCGAAGTATTCGTTCAGGAGCAACCGGTCGCCCAGGAGCACCGGGCAGGTCGAGCCGAACGGGTCGGCGGAGCGCCAGAGGACCTTGCCCGTCTTGGCCTCGATCGCCACCGCCTCGCCCCCCTTCTTCTCCCCTTGCGTCAACTTGTAATCTCCCACGCCGGCGGTGAAATACATCGTCTTGCCGTCCGTGCATCCGCCGACGTCGCCCACCCGGTTGCTGTGGACGTTCAGGTCCACGTGCCAGGCCGGCTTGCCGGTGGCGGCGTGCCATGCTTGGACCATCGCGCCGGGCGGACCGTTCTTGTTGGGCTGCGTGGAGCCGAAGGCGACCAGGTCGCCCGCCACGACCGGCGAACTCCGCTCCCAGATGGCCCGGCCGCCGATCGCCGCGATCCAGAGGATGCGGCCCGTGCGGAGGTCCAGGCAGTGGAATACGCCTTCCGGCCGGCCGTAGATCGGCCGGGCCACATACAACCGGCCGGCATCGGCCAGCAGCCCCGCCCCGGTCCACGACTCCGGCCCGGGCATCGCCATCCGCCATCGCACGCGGCCCGTCGCTTGTTCCTGGCATGTCAAGAGACCCTGGAGCGTCACGCTGATGACGTCTCCCTCGTAGGCGATGCACGGGGCCTTGAAGTGCCCAAAGGCGCGAGTTGCCCAGCGAACCCGGAGAGGCGGCTTCAGGTCCGGGTCGTTCGCAAAGAACGTATTGGCCGGGTTCCCGCCCGTGGACGGCCAGCCGTAGGTCTTCCCCGTTGCCGATCGGACCTTGCCGCGCGGCTCGTGGAGCGCGACGCTTTCATCCACCGTCGGGCGAAGAGCGCCGTCCGGCCCAAGGATATAGAAGTAGCCGTCGTCGCAGCCGAAGTAGATGCGTCCGCCGGAGATGGCCGCAGACGAGCCGATGCCCTTGCCATGGGGCGTCCGGAAGCGGAATGGGGACGCGGCCCGGCTTGCGGCAAGGCCGATCACGAGGACGTCGCCCCGCAGCGTCGTAGCCACAAGATGGTCCCTCGCCAGGGCGTGGGAAGTGACCGTCGGCGTGGCGTCCTTCGGATCCCGCCACGTGACGAGGGCCTTACCCGCCTCGAAATCGTAAAACGCGATGCCGTTCCTGCTGTAGTACTGGCCCTGAAATTCCCGCCCCGCGGCCACGGTCCCCCGGACTGCCGGGGTGCTCCAAGGCAGGGCTTCGTGCTTTGGGGCAAGGTTCTTGATGTCGCCGCTGGTTTTCGAGACCCGGCCGTCGAGGAGCGAAAGCCGCGTCATGCCCATGACGCCGTCGGCCCCCATGCCCGAGGCGTAGATCCAATCGCCGGAGATCGACGACGACATCGGCGCCGTCCCGTTCCCGCCGGTCGGCGCCCGGTTGCACCAGAGGAGTTTTACTTCCTCCGCCGCGTCCTCCAGGCACACGATGTCCCAGCCGAAGGTGGTGACAATCCTCTTGCCCGAAACCGCCACCTCGCCGCCGCCGTAGTTCGGCGTGCCGTACATGCCGTCCACGGAGGCTGGCGCCCGCACACGCTCCATGGCCTTGGCCGTTTCCGCCGATTCCTGGAACCGGGCGTAGTGGTCCCATTTCCAGCGATCGTTGCCGTCGAGGTCCACACAGCGAAGGACGGCATCGAGCGCCTGGAAGTAGAGCGAGCCGTTGGCAAACGTCGGGGCGCTCAAGATCGGAGTGCCGATGCCGAGCGTTTTGATGACCTTGCCGTCGCGGGCGTCGAGGATGTGGAAGTTCCCGGCGGTGGTGCCGAAGCACACCCGGCCCTGGTCCACGCAAGGGGACGAGGTGTTGGCGCCCAGCGCCCCCGCGCCGTCGGGTGCAGCCTTCCACACCATCCGGCCGGCACGGGCGTCGATGCAGTAAGCCGTGCCCATCTGGTCGACGACGTAGACCCTTTCTCCGACCACGGCCGGCGAGGTCATCACCGCGTCATCCAGGCGGACTTGCGCTACGAGGCCCAGCGGTAGGCGTAGCGCCTCGTCGGCCGCATCGCCGGTGTGGGCCGGGTTCCGCATGAACTGCGGCCAGTCGGCGGCGGGGCATCGGGCCCCGGCAAGAACGACGGCCAGCACGACCGAGAACGGAAAGAGGCCGCGGACCATTTGGGAATTGGAATACATTGCCTTGCACCCTCGCTGAATTGGGGGATAGAAGCGAGTGCTGACACTTGGCCCATCAGTCTTCGTTGAACGGCGGCTGGCGCCGGCCTGTGTCGGGGAGCGCCTTCTTTTCCTTAATCGCGTCCACGTCCCACTTAAAGGGGCCTGACAGCATCCTGCTGCCGCCGCCGCGACCGTCGGTCATCGCTTGCGAAAGGTCGTCAAACATGGCAGGGAAACCGTCATAGCGGCTCCGGTCGTGCGCGATGAATTCCCGCACGCGCGCGTCGCGTTGCTTGAGGGCCGCCGCCAGCGGAGCGAACGACTCCCAAGTCGGCGACACCTGGTAGGCGCGGTACAGGTGGTAAACGTTGGCGATGTCCCGACAGTAGAGGAAGTTGCGCTCGACCAGATTGATTCGGGCGCGCACGGCCCCTTCCGGCTCCAGCTCCTTGGCCCGCGCGATCTTCGCTTCCATGTACTTGAGCAGGCTCGGCGGGTAGTAGTAGGTGTAGTGCGACTCCGAGCACTGCACCATGGTAGGCAGTTTGTAGCCGGGAACGATCGGCGTCCAGCGGCTGTCTCCAAACGGATCGCCGGAAGCCTTGTGCTCCAGCCGCTGGTAAAGGACGTCGAACATCTCCTTCATCGGAACGTACGCCTTGCCGAATGCCGTACGGTAGAAGCCGTCCAGCTCCGACGCCCAGTCACAGTCCGGGTCTTCCAGGCACTTGTTGAAAATGTAGTACACCGGGCCCTCGAGCCCCCAGCTCTCGCCGATCCCGCAACAATACATGCCGCGCACTTTGTAGTCATAGAAGAGCTTCACCTGCCTGGCGATCATGCCGGGCGTGCTTTTCGGACCGAAGGCCATCTCGTGGTACGACCCCCAGTTGTAGAGATAAACCAGGAACTCGTCGGCCTTGCCGCGCCACCGCGCGAAGTTCTCGTAGGAATAGACGCACAGCTCGATGACCACGTTGGGGCCGAACCTGGCGATGGTCTTGGGAGGCAGGTCGGTGGGCCAGTAGGCGATGATGACCACCTTCGCGTTCGGCCGGTCCTTGGCGAGGCGTTTGGCGAGATTGTTGTGGACGATCCATTGGCGCTCGCCCGCGTCGGCGGCGATGGCCTTGCACGCATCGCACTCGCAGGGCTGGTAGCCGTCGGTCTGGGCGAGCTGCACCATGCTGAACCCCTCATCGATGTGCTTGAGCATCTCGGCGTAGAGCAGGTCCTGCACATCCGGGTTGCTGACGCAGAGGTGGTTATTCGAGCTGTCGCGCACGCCCTTGATCACCGCGAAATACTCCGGATGGTCCTTCGCGTACTTTTCCTTCGGCACGGCCGTGTAGTAGGAATGGCCGCCGTAACTGTAGTACGGGACGCTCGCCCGGTAGCTGCAGTTGAACTCGTACCCTTCGACCTCGCCGAATGCGGCCACCCAATCGAACACGGGCGTCCAGGAGCGGTTCAAGTCGGCCGGAAAGGAGATGGTCGCCTTCTTCGGGACCTCCGTGCCTAAGCCCTGGGAGTTCGGCCAGAGCCAGCGCACGCCCGCGCAGTCGCGCAGGAAGATGTGCGCCGCCTTCTTGCTGGCCGGCATGACGTAGTAGTCGGCCCCCTTGATATAACCGCCGCGGTCGTTGCCGGCCAGGAAGAGGTTGCCATCGACCGCCTTGAGCACGCAAGCAATCCCCTTCATCGCCGCCACGTCCAGCCCGGCCTTCTCGGCGGCGCGCGTCTTGCCGATGAACACCTTCGGGCCGGCGGGCGCCTCGGTCTCTCGCACGATGGCGAGCCGCGCGCCGGATGCCTTTTCCACCGTCTCCACCAGCATCGTGGCCGCCGACATCGCAACCGCGTCCTTGCCGTCGGGCACGACCACGGTATAGACCGCCTTGCCGTCCTGAACCAGACTCAGCGTCGCTCCTGCGGCGCGAGCGGTGGACGTGCTGAGCAGAGAACCCACTAAAATGACTGACAGCGTCGATTTCAAACCGTGTTGCGTTTTCATCGCTCTTTCCACCTCCCGTATGACGTCCGATTCACTGAATCCTCAAGTTCTTGTCATGGCCACTGGGGACCCCGCAGCGGCAGCCTGAGTTTTGTTGCCGGATGTCGCAGTGTCAAGCGCTGCCCCAAGAATCGAAGTTCGGTAGACGTCCGGTTTGTCTTACTTGGTCGGCCAAGGAGTGGTATCTGTGGTCTCCACGGAGCGGCCGGCTCCGAGTTTCCTCGCAGGGCTCTCGGGCCGGAGGCTCCAGTCGCCCTTCGAGGGAGCGATGAACTGCGGATCGGCGGCCAGGGAATGGGCGTCTTGGCCATGTGCTGTTTGCCACGCGGCAAGGTCGGAGTAGGTCAAGTGGCCCTTGCGCCAAGGACAGCCCCACAGGGCCAACTGCTGCTTCCCCTCCATCCAATAGCAGTTCTCGTCGAATCGAAGGTTCGCCTGGGCCGGATCGAGCGGAGTGCCTTTGGAGCCGACCGAGGGCGTGGGATGAGGGCCGAAAAAGGGATTGTCCCACCACAGGCCGATCTGGTAGCGGCGGTTCAGGGCGCAGACGTTGCGGCTGACCGTCACGTCGTGGACTTGGTAACTGATTTGTTTGCCGTCGATTCCCTTGAACTTGCGGGGTCCGATCTCGCGGAGCGTGATGCCCGTGGGGTTGAGCACGCAGGTATTGTTCTCGATCGTCGTATGATCGCTCTCACCGATCGCGATGCCGGCCTGCCCCCACGCGTCGTCCGTGCCGTTGCCGACGCAGAGGTTGTTGCGGACCGTGAAACCGCCGCTGATCTCGACGAAGATCCCGTGCCCGGCGTTCTCGCGGCAGAAGCAGTCTTCGACGACCACGTCGCGAACGTCGATGTCGAACCAGAGGCCGACGCCGTTGTTGGCCACGGCGCGGCAGCGGCGGACGACGCCGTCTCGCGCGACCGCGATCTTCATCCCGCCGGCCTCCCAGTCCTTATCAAAACCCTTGAGGTTGTTGTGCTCCAAGGCGACCTCCTCCAGCACAAAGTGCCGGCCGCTGCCGCCCAGACCCTGCTGCCCGTTGCGACGCGACGAGACGCGGTTCAGCGTCACGTGATTTCCGTGAAATGAAACGCCGCTCCCGTTGGTGGACTCGATCGTGCAGTCCTCGATGGTCCAGTAGTCCCCCTGCGCGAAGAGCGCCCCGCGCTGGGCCATGTTCGCCGCGTGACGGATCACCAACCCGCGCACGGTGATGTAATCGCGCCGCCCGCCTCCCCACCCGGGACCGAAGCACACGGCGCGGACGCTGGCCTCGACGACGGACTGATTCGGATCGCGGTCGCCCGCCAGCCGGACGTAGAGGACCTTGTGGTCGGTGTCGGCGAAGAAACTTCCCGCCGGCATCTGGTCGAGGCGGTCAACCTGGGCCAGCAGCCGGCCATCGACGATCACCTGTTCGCAGCGGCCGATGAGCCGGTGCTTGGCGTCGTTGGGATGAGCAGCAAAGCGGTAAGTCCAAGGCTCTTTCCTCCAAGCGCCATTGCCGGCGTTCGTCCAGCCGGTGATCACGTCGGCGCCCGTGAGCACGACCTCTTCGCCAGGCGCAGCCCTGTAGGTGATGGGGGCTGAGGCGGTACCGCTGCGGCCGGGCCGGACGTGCTCGCGATACACGCCGGCGTGGATCACGGCGCTATCGCCCGGCTGCATTGCCTCCGCCGCTCTGGAGATCGATCGCCAGGGCCGCTCGGCGGTTCCGGGGGCCGCGTCCGACGCTTGGGGCGAGCGTTGAGAGACATGATAGATCGCAGCCGGCACGTTCCCACAATGCAGGTCGCCGTTCACGGGGGCTGAGCTAGCAAGGAGGGGAACGGTTGTTCGGTGAGGTAGGCGACGATCGAGTCGTAGAGGAACACGAAGGCCGAGCGACCTTGTTGGGCGCAGGTGGCCAGAAC
>Ga0153916_10000302_pt1 | contig 32219 bp, 35 predicted proteins | sample Opewatmetagenome_FD_109642 | JGI IMG/M metagenome (GOLD analysis project Ga0153916, IMG submission 109642) | Freshwater wetland microbial communities from Ohio, USA - Open water 3 Core 3 Depth 4 metaG | ecosystem: Environmental > Aquatic > Freshwater > Wetlands | place: USA: Ohio, Lake Erie...
AGTCGCAGAAGGTTATGCGAAGCGCCACCAAAAGTTGGGATTTCAAAAATACCTGGACGATGCGATGGCAGAATGCAATGAAACGATTGTTGGACTTGAAATGTGTCGTGATATTTATGAAAAGAATATGACAGATTGCGAATTGCATGATCTAATAGATATGTACGACAAGGCAGGCCGGCAATTGTACAATCTTTCAAAGGCTTGGTCGAAGTTTAAAGACGAACGACGTGACCGACAAACGAAACCGGCATCGTAACCGTAACCGATTGACGAGTGTCTTAAAGAAACGGTAACGTGAAAAGGTAACGAAACCCGTATCGTCAAGCGTCAACAGGCAACGTGAAAAAGATAAGAGCCGTAGCCGTGACCGTATGACGCTTTTAAGCCGAAACGGGCCTCGTAACCGATTAACGAATGACGAGTCTTCTCAGTTGTACAAAGGACAATAATAATTATGAACTTCTGGCAGAATAAACGAGTCTTAGTTCCCGGCGGGGCAGGTTTTCTTGGCTCTTTTGTTGTAGAGAAACTCAGGGAGCGGGGATGTAAAAATATCTTTGTTCCTAAAAGCAAAGATTACGACCTTGTCGAGCTGGAAGCCGTAAAAAGGCTTTATCGGGATGCAAAGCCTGATATTGTTATCCATCTTGCTGCGAGAGTCGGAGGCATCGGAGCCAACCGGGCAAACCCGGGAAAATTTTTTTACGATAACCTAATGATGGGTGTTCAGCTGATGGAAGTCGGCAGACAGGCGGGCATAGAGAAGTTTGTCGCCATCGGCACCATATGCGCCTATCCTAAATTTACTCCCGTACCTTTCAAGGAAGAAAACCTGTGGAACGGATATCCCGAAGAGACAAATGCGCCTTACGGGCTGGCCAAAAAGATGCTTTTAGTTCAGGCTCAGGCGTACAGGCAGCAGTATGGGTTCAATGCTATCTATCTTTTACCCGTGAATCTTTACGGCCCAAGAGATAATTTTGACCCGGAATCTTCCCATGTAATTCCGGCCCTGATAAGAAAATGTATAGAGGCCAAGGCAGGAGTAAGCAGTAAGGAGTATGCAGTAAGCAATAACGCTGCCGACGCTGAACAGAAAAGAATTTCTCAATCTCAAACTTTACCTGTACCTTTACCTGAGCCTGTTATCGTGGTCTGGGGAACCGGAAAGGCTACAAGAGAATTTTTATATGTAGAGGATTGTGCTGAAGCAATTGTCCTGGCAGCAGAAAAATATAACAAGCCTGACCCTGTAAATATCGGGGCCGGCTTTGAGATATCGATAAAAGATCTAGTCGAGTTGATTGCCAAATTTACCGGATTCAAAGGGGGGATTGTCTGGGATTCCTCAAAGCCCGACGGCCAGCCGAGGAGAATTCTGGATACATCCAGGGCTGAAAGAGAATTCGGTTTTAAAGCAAAGACAAAGTTTGAGGAAGGATTAAGGAAAACAATAGACTGGTATGTTTCCACAAGACAAATAAAGCCGTGAATTCGTAAATCGTTAAGTGTAAGGAGTAAAGTGTTAGAGAACCCTATAACAAATTACGCTTTACAGTTTACGATTAACAGTTTACGGTCCTTTAACGTTTCACATTTAACGTTTTGCGTTCTTACGGTTTACAGTTCAGACTGCATGCTATAATAGGACTAATTGGAGGTCCCTATGAAAACCAAAGAATTATCCTACCGGATCGTTTTAAGGCCTGAACCGGAAGGAGGCTATACAGTTATCGTCCCTTCTCTGCCGGGATGTATAACTTTCGGAGAAACAATTGACGAAGCAAAGGAAATGGCTAAGGACGCTATTGAGGCATACCTTAAGAGTGTCGAAAAGCGTGGAGAAGAGATTCACGACGACTCGAATACTTTTGAAGGCGTGCTTAATCTGAAATATGCCTAAGATTCCTTCGCTGACTGCTGAAAAAATCGTTAAGTTATTATTGCAACACGGATTCGAGCTTGATCATCAAACAGGTAGCCACAGAGTTTACTTTAACAAAACAACAAAAAAGAGGGTTACGGTGCCCTACCATAGAAAAGAACTTCCGAGAGGTACATTGCTGTCGATCTTGAAGCAGGCGGGATTAAAAGAGAAAGTTTGATATAACTCAACCCTTAAACACTAAAACCCGATAACCCCTATTAACCCAATAAACCCAGGAAACGCCTTGCGCTACGCGTTTCACGTTTCACGTCTTACGCTTTACGATTCACGCTTTACGGTCTTTGTTACGCTTAACGTTCAATGAGACGACGGGAAAGAATGAAGAAAAGCAAACCTATCTCGGAGTACTTTGATGGGGAGTATCTCAGGTCCTTCTGGAAAGAACATTGGGAAATAATTGTTGCTGCGGCATTAGGATTAATCATTGGAGGACTCGTTCTGCCTATGTTATTCCGTTAAAGGCCAGCTTGATAGCTGGCTGGCTGGTTAGCTTGTTGGCTTGCATTGCAATAAACCCGATTAACGCAATAAACTCAATAAACCCGATAAGTATTTATGAATAATAACCAACCAGTAAATTATCTGCGCATAGAACCATCACGCGGGTGGGTATCTCTAAAACTAAAGGAACTTTGGCAGTACCATGAACTCTTATACTTCCTCACATGGCGTGATGTTAAAGTCAGATATAAACAGACGGTAATAGGCGCTGCCTGGGCTATTATTCAGCCTTTTTTTACCATGGTAGTTTTTAGTTTGTTCTTCGGAAAACTGGCAAAAATGCCTTCTGACGGTATTCCTTACCCTATTTTCAGTTATGCGGCTTTAGTGCCTTGGATGTTTTTTGCCAACGGCCTCAGTCAATCATCCAACAGTCTTGTCGGTGGTGCCAACTTGATCACAAAGATATATTTCCCTCGTCTTGTGATGCCGATTTCCGGCGTTGTCTCAGGCGTAGTAGATTTTGTTTTAGCTTTCATCGTGTTGCTCGGGATGATGCTGTTTTATCAGATTCTTCCATCAGCTAATATTATCTGGCTGCCTTTTTTCCTCTTGCTTGCATTTGTAACTTCTCTGGGTGTAGGGCTCTGGCTTTCAGCAATGAATGTACAGTTCAGGGATGTTCGTTATGTCGTTCCATTTTTAACGCAGTTTTGGCTTTTTGCAACACCGATTGCATATCCAAGCAGTCTCTTGTCCGAACCCTGGAGGACTATATATGGATTGAATCCTATGGTTGGAGTTGTTGAAGGCTTCCGCTGGGCATTATTAAGAACGAACACAGCGCCCGGTCCTATCATCATAGTTTCTACTCTTGCATCGCTGGCAATACTTGTAAGCGGCGCTTACTATTTCCGAAGAATGGAAAAAACCTTTGCAGATGTTGTCTAAAATAGTAAGAAGTGAATAGTAAACTGATAAAGAACTAAATGAAAACGCATAAGGATCTTCTGGTATGGAAAAAGGCTATGGAAATGGTGGAAGAGATATATGAGATTACAAGGAGTATTCCACAATCCGAACTTTACGGTTTAACGAATCAAATCCGGCGATCTGCTGTATCGATTCCGTCGAATATTGCCGAGGGTGCAGCTCGTAATTCACGAAAGGAGTTTCTACAGTTTCTTTATATATCATTGGGCTCCGTCTCCGAGATGGAAACGCAATTGCTTATTGCCAGTCGCTTGCATTTCATTGACACTATCCCATGCGATAAATTGGATGAAATCAAAAAGATGTTACTTGGACTGATCAAAAATGTTAAGTCAAGACAAGTTAAAGAATAGTCGCCATTTGCCAATTAACTACTTACTGCTCCACTACTCACTATTCACTATTCACTGCTCACTGAAATGATTGCTATTAAAGTAGAAGGCCTTAGCAAAAAGTACCACATCGGTGGTAAGCAGGAGCGTTATCGTACTCTTCGCGATACTTTGACTGATGCTTTTGTCTTGCCTTTCCGTAAAGTCGGCAGACTTTTGAAAGGACATGCTTCTGGTGCTTCGGATCTACATGAATCCATCTGGGCTTTGAAAGATGTTTCATTTGAGGTTAAACAAGGTGAAGTTATCGGAATAATCGGCAGAAACGGCGCGGGTAAGAGCACTCTATTGAAAATCCTATCACGTATTACTGAACCTACAGAGGGGTATGTTGACATTTACGGGCGAGTTGGATCGTTGCTTGAAGTGGGCACTGGCTTTCACAGCGAGCTAACAGGCAGGGAGAATATTTATCTGAATGGCGCGATTCTCGGTATGAAGAGGGCAGAGATTAATAAGAAATTTGATGAGATCGTGGCATTCGCCGAAGTTGAAAAGTTCATAGATACACCTGTAAAGCATTATTCAACAGGCATGTATCTTCGCCTCGCTTTTGCTGTGGCAGCCCATCTGGAACCGGAGATATTACTTGTTGATGAAGTGCTGGCGGTGGGGGATGCAGCGTTTCAGAAGAAGTGCCTCGGGAAGATGGGCGATGTGGCAAAAGAGGGGAGAACAGTTTTGTTTGTGAGTCATAATATGGCTGCTATTTCAACACTATGCACCCGAGCCTTCATAGTCGAAAAAGGGCATAAGGTGTCCGAGGGAGATCCTAATGAACAAATCGAAATATACCTTCATTCTGTTCAAGAAAGGACTAATTTAAATTTAAATAAACCACTTAAGTTGGGGTCGAATCTAACATTACAGAAGTTTGAATTTCTACCAAATCCGATAGATTCTGGAGGCAATCTAGATTTTAAAATAGAGATTGAGGGGATGAAACAGGACCATATTAATTCTATAGTAATACTGTTTTATTCATGTCTTGGTACACGTGTAGCTATATTAGACTTGAGAAATAAGAGTTTTCCTTTAAAGGTTAGCGAGATTAAACCTATAATTATAAAAGGTAAAATCAAGACACTTCCTTTGGTTGAGGGAGAATATAAAGTCGGATTATATATAAATAGCTCTGAAATAATAAGAAATTTTTACGATTTAATAACTATTAGGATTAAGCAGGAAGCAAGAAATGAAATTATCCCTTATCCTCAGAATGTGCGAGGGTTTATTGAATTAGATTATGAAATTTATTATTAAATTATTCTCTAATCTCAGTTCATATTTTTAGCCAAAACTGGGAAATTAGCAAATTATATGTATTTTATTATCTTTTTTATAAATTCTATTGTTTTCTTCGAAAATACATATAAGCAATTTTTTGAGAAAAGGGCCGTCATTTTACACACTTCACATTTTTGTTCAGGAAATAAAATAATTTAAAAATGAACATTATCAAGCGTACCCTTATACATTTACGAGATGGTACTTTATTTGAGCGCCTTCAACAGAAATGGCGTGAGTATAATAGAAATAGACGCAGAGAATGGTGGAACTCACAGATTGGTAAAAGAGAAGAGTTAGAAATCGATATCAATCCAAACGTAAAAATGAAACTGTATTTTGATAGCAAATTGTCACAGCTCATATATTGCAAAGATTTTGAATGGCAAGAACGGCAGTTTCTGAACGCTTTTTTAAGGCCAGGAGACGTATTTGTTGATATTGGCTCCAACATAGGATTATTCACTTTAATTGTTGCCAGCCGCGTTGGCAACAGTGGGCATGTTTATGCTTTCGAGCCCTATGCTAAGACATACAAACGTCTACTCGCTAATGTGCAGTTAAACCATTTGACTAATGTGTCTTGCTATCAACTTGCTCTGTCTGACGAAGAAACCCAAACTGACATGGCCGTATCACTTGACGGTTATGATGCTTGGAATTCACTTGCGCAACCAATTGCGGGAAACTCGTTTGCAGTTGAGAAAGTAAATTGTACAACATGGAATAAATTTGCCCAAGAAAATAATCTGGTTGGATGGGTGACAATGATGAAAATTGATGTTGAGGGATGGGAGGTACATGTTCTAAAAGGTGGATACGATACACTTTCGCGAACAGATGCCCCTATCCTACAAGTCGAATTCACTGAAGAGGCTAGTAAGTCAGCTGGCTCATCTTGTGCAGAGCTATATCATATGCTTGAAGAACTTGGATATCAGATGTTTATCTACGATGCCAAGTTAAAAAGGCTCATTCCTGATCCTGTTCGTGAAGCTTATCCATACCTAAACTTGATTGCTACTAAACAGCCAGAGCAAATTTACTCTCGGCTTAGAAAAGGGTTTTAATTATATTAAGCTATGCTATGTCCAACATTAAATGAACTTCCTCCCCCGCCGCCTGATAAAACTGGTTGGCCTTGGACTGAGGAAAGTCCTCAACTTCTAGGAGCTATGCCTGATGGAAAATCCTGGCCGAAAATCAGTATTGTTACGCCTTCTTATAATCAAGGGCAATATCTCGAAGAAACGATTCGCTCTGTGTTATTACAAAATTATCCAAATTTAGAATACATCATTATAGATGGCGGTAGCTCCGATAATTCCGTTGAGGTCATAAAAAAATACGAAAAATGGCTATCATACTGGGTCAGCGAACCAGATCGTGGGCAAAGCCATGCAATTAACAAAGGTTTGAAAATAGTTAAAGGTGAAATAATTGGATGGCTAAATTCAGATGATGTTTATATGCGAGGTGCAATATCTACGGCCGTTGAATATTTATTATCAGATCATCAAATAGCTATGATTTATGGGGATTGTACTCAGACAGATAATGCTAGTAGAAAAATAAGTTATTACAAAAGTGAAAATTATAATAGAAATACTTTAATCAAGTGGTGGAGAAAAAGCAATTATATACCACAGCCTACTGTTTTTCTTAGAAAGTCTGTTTTTAATGAAGTTGGTTATTTAAATGAAAAACTAAGATTTTGTATGGACTACGATTTATGGTTAAGAATAGGGGAAAAACACCTAAAGATATTTTACGTGCCACGAGCTATTGCAAACTACAGAATAACAGATACTTCAAAAACTGGTTCTCAACTCCCATTATTTTTTCATGAATTTGAAGAGATAAGTAAAAGACACTGGGGAAAAATTACTTCCTTGGGATATTTATACTATTGGTTTAGCTATTTGATGAGTTTTAGAAAAGCTGCTGGATATTTAGGATTAGCACAGTTGGAATGGTCTGAGAAAAGATATGTACAGGCTCGAAAATATTTATTGAAATCTTTTTTAAATGGGCCATTTATAATATTCAAACGGAATTATATTTCTATGTCATTGCGCAATTTGATTGGCGACAAAAATGTAATTAAATTGAAAGATATATTTGTAAAAAAATGAAATCAAATCAAAAGTTATGAGATTTATTATTGAATAACAAAGAATTATAAGAATGCATAAGTTTTGAACTTAAATTGATTAATATCTTTTGTAGTTAGACACCTTTCAATATATTAAGAATAAGATGTTCTGATATCGAATTTTAAATTTTTGAACTGACTGTTTTTTAAAGGAAGGAAATAAAACTTGATGGATAAAGTTATTTCAAAACAACTTTTGATAGAACATTACCAGATACCGTGGGAGTCCGAGTGGCTTAAACAAGTGGATAATAATTTGTATCCTATACATAAGCTTTACAGGAATAGGATGTTGGCCACTATTGATATGATCGACGCAGACGCTAATGATCTTATCGATATATTAGATATCGGCTGCGGGGTTGGTATTTATGATTTTAATATTTTAAAGAAATTCCCTAAAGCTAAGATTGTGGGAATTGACATTTCTATGCCACAAATAGAACTTGCCACAAAAATTGCAAAAGAACATAATTTTGATGGTCGGATTGTTTTTTCTCTAGGTGATATTGAAAATTTAGAGATAAATAACAGCTTTGATTATATAATGTGCACAGAAGTTATTGAGCATCTCCCGGATCCAACCAAAGCAATTGATAATATTGTCAGCTTTTGCGATAGGAATACGAAAGTAATAATTTCCGTGCCGCAATTATATAACGGAGTCAAACAAGAGGGAATATTTTATAAGCAAATCATGCCCGACGGCCGAGAAATTCATACTCAAAATAAAGAGCGCTTAGATCCAGCCAGAAAATATTATTCTTACTACCATACCTTTTATGATGAGAGAAAGCTCAAAATGTTACTTAGCCGTCATGGACTAAGAATAGAGAAAATGCTGGCTGTAAACTTTTCAATTGCACATGATTATACGGTAACTAATAATCCTTTGAGGATAATACGCAGGAAAATAAATAATTTAACGGCCTTAATGGCTGGAATTTTAACCAAAATCAATAACAGGAATATTGATATATTTCTCAATAAGGTTTTCAGGCATAAGTTAAGCGATACCCTCGTGGTTCGATGCATAAAGACTATTTAAAGGAAATTGATAATGAAAATAGCTTTATTGAATTGGAGTATAGGAAAAATAAAAGGTGATATCTATGGTGGCGTGGAAAACGTAATGGTTGATATTAAATATGGATTAATGCAAAAGGGTCATCAAGTAAAACTCTATGCTAACACGATTGGAGCTAACAAGGAATTCAGTCATATTCACTATTATCGTAATATACCTCATCTGGATGCTTTTCTTTATTTTTCCAGATTTCTATTTAAATCGCGGTATGCAGATATCAGGCAATTTCATAATTGCCCAGTTGGAGTTCTTTTTTCCCCAAAAAATTCGATAGCATTTTTTCACAATGAGTTACATTTGGCTTACCATCGGTTATTTTGGAAAAGATATAATCTTAGTAATTTTGTATTTGTATCTGAATATCTTAAAAATAAAACTTTATCTACTTTCCCAAAAATAAATCCCAAACGATGTCTGGTTATCCATAATGCTGTTGATACAGAAGTATTTTATCCTTTAAAAAATAATAAAAAAAAGAAGCTGCCAGTAGTGTCATTTGTCGGTCAATGGAATAAGAAAAAAGGGCTGCCAGTCCTTTTGAATGCGGTTAGAATATTACAAAAGAATAAAGTAATGTTCGAACTGAATTTAATAGGAGGCTTGGATCTTTGGCCATCTGTAAATAAAGAGTCTGTTATTACTCAGGCCGACCTTGATAAAATATTGATTGGGCTTTCGAATGTCAAACTTATAGGTAAATTAAACCGAGCAGATTTAGTTAGAGAACTGCAAAATTCGTCTATTGCTGTAGTGCCTTCTGTGTGGCAAGAGCCTTTCGGCTTAACTGTAGTTGAGGCAATGGCTTCCAGATTACCAGTTGTCGCAACAAAAGTTGGGGGCTTACCAGAGATCGTAATTGATAATGAATGTGGATTATTGGTAGAACCTGATAATCCCGAGCAACTGGCTATGGCCCTTCTTAAGTTAATTAAGGACCCCGACATGAGAGAGAGAATGGGTAGTTCGGCTAGGGCGCGCGCAGTGAAATATTTTTCTAAAGAGGGTTGGCTTCAAAAAGTAATAGCATTGCACAGAGAGATACTCAACGATTTCTAGCCTTCTACATGAAGATTAGCGTTATAATCCCGACTTACAACCGTAAGGAAAGATTGACTGCATGCCTAAGCGCGATATGGTCCCAAGATTTCAATAAAAACGAATATGAGGTAATTGTGGTCGATGACGGTTCCGAGGACGGCACCAAGGAGATGATTCAGAAAATTGGGAAACCAGTAAATTTCAATTATATATGGCATGAGAATGTCGGTCGTGCTGCGAACCGGAATATCGGTATCAGGAGTGCAAAAGGCGACATCATCGTCTTTCTGGATGACGACGTGGTCGCGACGCCTCAGTTGCTTCAAAAACATTATGAGATTCATGAGGCACGAGGCAATGCGAAACTCGTCGTTTTAGGATATACGCCTTTTGCGAATGATATCAATCGGACCTTAATAGTCAAATATTATGAAAAATGTTGGGAGAGAACATTTAGACGGGCAGCGCAAGAAAAAAAGACCCAGCCGTATGGGCTCGTTATCACGAACAATCTCTCGGTTCGCAGAGAGTTTCTTATTTCTGTAGGTCTTTTTGATGAAGATTTTAAGAATTATAGCTACGAGGACAGTGAACTCGGGTATCGCCTCTGGCGGGCCGGTATGGAATTGCAGTTCTGCAGAAGTGCTCTCGCTTACCATCACTTCTCAACCGACTTGCCCCGCAGCCGTTCTGTTAATTTTCAGTCGGGTTATTCGGCGGTAATTTTCTATAATAAGCATCCGGAGCTTGAGAAAGACCTTTCCATAGACGTGGTGAGCGGGAATCACGAGAGTGAACTTAAATGGCATATCAAGGTGTGGCGTCTTATTAAATGGTGTATCTACAATGATTATATTATTGCAACATTGAGTAAATTGACAGAGTATTGCGAAAGATTCTTCCCCGAAAAGGTTATCTTTTTTTGTTATGGCATTATTAACTGGCATTACTACTGTAAAGGAATGAAAAAAGGATTAGCAGAAATTGACTTTGCCTTTGGGGACGGTGGATAGACACTTGCGAGTGGGTGTTGATATAACATGTGTAGCAGGCGGACGTGGACCTGCAAGATACACTGTTGAGACCATGAAGGCGATCTCCATGGTATGCGATCCCAATGATATTTTTTCCCTCTATAGTCCGTTCAGGAAAGAAATCGAGGGGTTGCCCTCGTATTTCATATTCAAATATCTACCGGTGCAAAGTGGAATGCCCTGGCTAAACTGGATCCTGCCTATGGCTGTAAGAAGGGATAAAGTGGATGTCATGTTTTTTCCTGCCAACGATTTTTGGCTGTGGAGGGCTGCTCCGGCAGTTGTTACGCTACATGATATAGCACCTGTTATGCAGCCTTCGGTTTTTTTAAGTGCCTGGCGTGATAGGCTCCAGAATCGGCTGCAGATGATGTCTCTTAGCAGAATCGCTTCCTCTGTGATAACCGTTTCAGAATTTTCGGCAAATTCTATCGGATCTGCTTTTCCAAGGGTAGCTGAAAAACTTAGAGTTATCTATAATGGTTTGTCTGAGCCATTTCAATTATCAGAAGTTAAGAATATTTCTCCACTCCATTATATTTTGTTCGTTGGTGGTTTCGACCGGCGTAAAAATCTAGAAAGATTAATGCAGGCGTACCAGTTATTACGGGTTCGAGGTCGCACAGAGAAACTTTTATTAGTAGGATTAGAGGGGCAGAACAAAAAGCTTTATTACAATATTCCTGAGATGATAGCTGCTTATAATTTACAAGAAAATGTTGAAATAAAAAGCGGTGTTGATGACAACCAACTTGTGCAATTGTATGGAAACGCCAGGTTGTTAGTGTTACCCAGTCTTATAGAAGGGTTTGGCCTGCCAGTGTTAGAGGCGATGGCCTGTGGCTGTCCAGTAGCATCTTCAAATGCTGCTTCGCTTTCTGAGGTGGGAGGAGATGCAGCTCTCTATTTTGATCCTTATAATGTTCAGGAGATAGCAGATTGCATTGAGCGGATATTAATTAATGATGGTTTGCGACAAGATATGATTAAAAAAGGATATGAGCAGGTCAAGAAGTTCAGCTGGCAGAAAGCTGGAGAACAGGTTTATCGAATACTAAAGAAGGTGGCGGCAGATGAAATGTAAAAAATTACCTTTCAGAAAATACATTTCAGGGTTTGATACCTTTATTCGTCACCGTCTTGTGGCAGCACTGGCATGTAAATTCAACCCTAGAACCATTCTTGATGTAGGCGGCGAGGGTATGCTCAAGTTGTTTCTCCCACGAGTTCAGATTACCACTGCTAATGTGAAAAGCGCTGATATCTCCTACTCTGGCGACAAACTGCCTCTGAATGATAACAGCTTTGACCTTGTTGTGAGTCTGGATACAATAGAGCATCTGCCTAAAAATAAAAGAATGAACTTTCTCCGGGAATTATACAGAGTTTCAAGAAAGGGATTTATCTTTTGTGCACCTTTCGGAACTCCAGAGCATCTGGCATATGAGAAAAAAATATTGGATTCAGGAGTGCTCTCAGGGGATTCTCACGCTTATTTAGCTGAGCATGTGAAATACGGACTGCCTACGCCGGCAGAGGTATCTGAGATGGCGAGGCAGTTTTCTGCTCAGGTATTTTATCAGGGTGATTTCCGTGAAGTGGAGCGCAATAAGGGTAAAATGATGGCCTATTTTGGTTTGTTTGTTCAAACAATAAAAAATATTTTAATTGATATGTTTTGGCACGAAGATAAGTTTCTAACGATAAATTACGCACAATATACTAACCGTTTTTTCTTAATGGTCCCAAGAAGGATAGACGATGGAAGTTAAATCAAGAATAGGATTTAATCAATTAATTTTTGGGATAGTTTTTATCTTGGCGGTCTTCCTCGCATATCGTATTATTCTCAACCCTGACTCTCAGTTCTTTCTACTTATAGGTGGAATACTGGCCGCTATTTTTATAGTGTTGCGCCCGATCTTAGGCCTTGCTGCCTATCTTCTGATCTATCCCATGGTACCTGCTGAAGAATCGTTAACTCTTTTAAAAATATCGGTATTCGGGCTATTTATTTTAATTTTGAGTATTTGGCTGATAAAGAAGAGTTTTTACAAGGAAAGATTTGTTTCGACGGAATATCGATGGATGTTTCTTTTTTTTATTTTTTTGTGTATTTCTCCATTACTTGGAAGTGTAAACAACTTTACTCCAATCGATTGGGCACGGGACATTGCGCCGCTTTTAAACCTTCTTCTTATTCCGATAATGGTGGATTATTTCAAGAAAAGGCAAAATGACTGGCTACTTTATCTGGTTTTTTTGCTTATGGTTTTAAGTATGATAAAAGATATTATTGTGCTGTTTTCAGGTTATGGCGTTACTTTTATTGATTTGGCAATTTTTGAATCAGTTCCATTAGCCTCAATTCATCCAAGCCTTGGTTTTGGCCTTGGGTTAATTATGTTTATTTATAAGGCTCCGCATAAGAGGCTCTGGTTAATTTTAGCCGTCATAAGCCTAGTGGTAACTTTCCTAACCCCTACACGAACAGTGTGGCTTACCACTGGGACTATGGCATTACTTATACTCGCCTTTAGTTCCCGTCGCCGGGTTTGGGCTTTAACATCTATAGTAATAACGGTGGGACTGATAGGGTGGCTTTTTTTACATAGTGGCTCTAGCAGCTACATTGAATCCCAGAGCGTGCGATTCCAGAAACTCGTGGAATATCATTACGATCTTTCGTTTGAGAACCGGGTTGAAGAAATCAAGCAGACGGGAGAACTTTTCTTGTCTTCTCCCTTATACGGTGTTGGATTTGGATATCGATATAGATTTTGGCGTCCTTTTGTTACGGGCATAGGGCCCGGTATTTTGGATACCACCTTTACTCACAATGACATCATGTTTATTGTCTCTAAGGGCGGACTAATCGGATTAGTCCTCTTTGGGCTTATGCTTTACGGACTTGGAAAGAAACTGTTTCAACGCAGAAAAGAAAAACCCAATAGTTTACAATCCGCCTGGGCTACGATCGGCCTTATAGCACTTGTTAATTCTATAGTAATAGGCTTATCCACTCCTGTTATTCAAACACGAGGAATAATTTTTGTCTTAGCAATATTATTGGCTATGGGATTAGCTTATGGGGAGACTGGGTCTGATGCAAGGCAATCCTGAGCTTTCCATTATCATAGTAAACTACAACGTTCGGCAGTTATTACTTAACTGCATACAATCGATTATTGACACTTCAGCCAATGTTAATTATGAAATTATTGTGGTTGATAATGCGTCTAATGACGGGAGTATCGAGGCTGTAAAGGGGGCATTCCCGCAGTTACAGGTGATAGCCAACAAAGAGAATGTGGGCTTTGCCTCGGCAAACAATCAAGGTTTTGAACTGGCCGTAGGGGATTTCATTCTAATGCTTAACCCGGATACTATTGTCAAGGATGACACTATTGTTAAGTGCTTGGAGTATTGTAAAAGAAATCCACTGACAATCGTTGGATCGAGGCTTTTTAATGCCGATGGCACCGTTCAGAGTCTGGGATATTCTTTTCCAACAGTGTCAAACATTACACTGAGTTGGCTTTTTAGGTGGAATCGGCTTCCGACGATTCGGCAGTCATTTGTGGAGACCGACTGGGTATTAGGTGCGTTCATGTTATTTCATAAAGATGCGTTTAAAGAACTTGTTGGTTTTGATGAAGGTTTCTTTATGTACGGTGAAGAAAAGGATTTCTGTTACCGGGCAAAGAAGAAAGGCTATAAAGTTATCGTATATGGAGACGGGAATATAGTTCATTTAGGCTGTGCCAGTACCAAGCTGATAGAAGCTCGTGCTTATGTATGGTTTCTAAGAAGCCAGAAATATTTTTTTGAAAAACATTATAGTAATTTCAAAGCTCGACTGCTTTGGCTTATTCTTCTAATTGGAGTTTTAGAACGTTTAATATTATGGCAGTTTCTTTCTATGGTTTTCGGTTATAGTAAGGCAAAAGGAAGAACTACACTCTACAAGGAGGCACTTCGGGTATTCAGATCTACAGAAAAGAGATCCACGCCATGAGAATCGGTATCGATGGCAGAATGTTAACTAACCCTTATCGGGCAGGAGTTGGTAATTGGCTGGGACTACTGCTGGATGGTTTTAAAGCTTTGAATGTTAAGCATCAAGTTTATTTGTTTTATTTTAATAATTACACTATCGACCCGCCGGCAGATAATTATCATAATGTCATCTTTGCTGTTCCACCAATTAAAATAGCTGGTTTTAATTTATATTCTTTAATTTGGAAGCAATTAATTCTACCAATCCTTCTATATCGCAATAAGATTGACGTTTTTTTAGACCATACCGGTGAATTGCCTGTAATTATGCCCTGCAAATCAATAGCTGTTGTTCATGATGTTATACCGTTACTAAATGTTAATGCAGATTATCCAGAACCGGTAGTTGAAAGTGATGTTATACCTTTACCAAATATTAGTGTTGATAGAAATTTAAAGAACAAACTGAAAAAAACTTATACAAGATTAATTTTGTACAGAGGTTTATCAAGGGCAAATAAAATAATTGCAATATCTAATAGCACTAAAAATGACCTGTGTAACTTAATGCCAAATATTTCCAGTAAAATTAACGTTGTCCATAATGGACTCGATCCGTTCTTTAGCTGGCCAGTTCCCAATGAAGTGATAGAATTTGTTAAGAAAAATTTTACTAGTGGGCAACCTTATATCCTGGCAGTTTCTACAATTAAACCTCGGAAAAATTTTTCAGGTATAATTAACGCTTTTGCCATTTTTAAAAAAACTGCCAAATTATCCCATCGACTGCTGCTAATTGGTGAGAGTTTAATTAATTCCGATAGTCTTTTATCGGGGGTCGAAACAAATATAATTAAAGACATCACATTTACCGGTTATGTCTCAAAAGATCAGCTTAAGGCTCTGTATACCATGGCTGATTTTTTTGTTATGCCGTCATTTTACGAAGGATTCGGTTACCCGGTGATAGAGGCTATGGCTTGTGGCTGTCCTGTGATATCCAGTAAAACATCGTCTCTTCCAGAAGTTGGAGGTAGCGCTGTCTTCTACGTAAATCCCTATTCTATAGAAGACATTGCAGAAGCCATGATCAAGATGGCTACAGATTCTATTCTTAGACAAAGACTAGTAGAAAAAGGTAAAAAACAGATTCAAAAGTTTGATTACCTTGTCACTGCTAAAAAAGTTCTGGAAGTTATAGAAGATGCTATTAAAACAGATTTATAAAATTTATAAAATATTAATACTTGATTATCTTATATGAATGCAATTGATTTCGCCTTAAAAGTTTACTTGCACTGGAAATCTTTTATCAGAAATATATCCAAACACTATAAATATGGAATTTCTAGAGATTCTTTAGTTTTGGATATCGGTTCCGGCAATCAACCATTTTTTAGAACCAATGTCGCCTGTGAAAAATACCCTTATGATTCTAGCGAGCGGGGCGGCACGTTTCTAAATATCGTTCCTACTGTTGTCGGTGATGCCCAAAGATTGCCGTTTAAAGATAAAGCCTTCGATTTTGTGGTAGCAAGCCATGTCCTGGAGCATGTACCTTATCCCGAGCTTATGGTGGCAGAGCTGCAAAGGGTGGCTAAAGCAGGTTATATTGAAACGCCTTCAAGAATAGCAGAAACGATAATGGGGAAATGCTTTCATCGATGGATAGTGGAAGACAAAGATAATAAATTAATATTTTCAGAAGAACATTTTTCTGATGAACAACGAGATATTTGGCCTAAAATATATGAATTTGCCAACAAATCAATACCATTCCAATATTTTATGCTTAAAAACGAGGCAACTTTATCTACCAAATATTTATTTATGAACGAGATAGCGTTTGAGGTAAATAGACATGAGAGTTTAGGGAACCTAAATATAGTTAAATCTACTCCCCAATCAAAATTACCTCAAAATATTAATAGTTTTATGAGCAAAAAACAAAAGATGAAAAAATTATTCTTGAAACTATTTTTATCTATTACTTCTAAAAAGCGGTTTAATAAAACTGAAGATCTTTTTTCTTTATTGCAATGTCCATTGTGTCAGAAAGGCGATGTAAATTACGTTGATTCCAATAAACAAAGCCTTAAATGTTCATATTGCGATGAAACATTCCCAATTATAAGTGGAATGCCGTGGCTGGATGTCGATATTAGGCAATGAAAAATGATTAGTAAGTCCTGAATTTGTTGTTATTTATTTAAAATAATCTCCACAGTATTTAAAAGCTTATTTAATTGTTAAAAATAAAAGGTTAAAAATGGAGAAAAAATTACCGATATCAGTTTTTATGCACGTTCAAAATGAGGAGAAAGTAGTAGAGGATTGTTTAAAAAGTGTACTCTGGGCTGATGAAATATTTGTAGTGGATTCTTACAGTACCGATTCAACTAAAGAGATAGCACAAAAGTATACAGATAAAATTATTAATCACAAATATATTAATTCTGCCCAGCAGAAGAACTGGTGTTTAGAAAATTTGCCATTTAGAAATCAATGGGTATTTTTAGTAGATGCTGATGAGCTGGTTACCCCGGAATTAGTTAACGAAATAGAAAAGGCTATCCCGCAGGATATTTATGATGGGTTTTATATAAATAGGAAAAACTATTTTCTCAGCCGTGAAATTAAACATTGCTGGAATCCGGACTATCAATTGAGACTATTCAAGCATCGTATGGGAAGGTGGGATGGTAGGAATGTTCATTCCGAATTGATTATAAAAGGCAAAGTTGGCTATCTCAAAAATTACATACTTCATCATACGAGGGAATCAATATTTAGTTATATTCAGAAATTAAATAGACACACTTCTTGGGAAGCAGAAGACCTTTTTAAAAAAGGCGGAGCATTATTGAACGTAAGCGATATTCCCCGACCGTGGTGGAAAAAAGTTTTAAGGTTTGTTTGGCGTTATATGCCATTTAAATCTTTTGTAATGTTTATTTACATGTATTTTTTTAAGTTGGGTTTTTTAGATGGATATCCTGGGTTTTTAATTTGTGTATTTCAGTCATTTTATGTTTTTTTAAGTTACGCCAAGCTGTGGGAGAAACAAAATGTCAAGTCTTCCTGAGTATTGCGTAGCTTGTTTAAGTAATAAATTTGAATATTTATTTAATAAGAACAATTATGACATTTATAAATGTCTTAATTGCAGGACTTCCGTAGTATGGCCCTTGCCAACAGTAAATGTTACAAACAATATATATGCAGATGATTACTTCAATTCCCAAAATGATTTCGGTTATAAAGATTATATGAAAACGGAAGACTTAACAAGGAATGAGTGTAGAATGCTTTTAGAACATTTACCTATAAAGAAGGGTAAGTTGCTTGAAATTGGCTCTGGTTTGGGCTTCTTTCTGGACGAAGCAGAAAAAATTGGGTTTTCGGTAGAAGGACTGGAACTTAATATACAGGCTGTTGAATATTCTAACAAGGTGCTTAATAAAAAAGTAGTTTGTCAAAAGTTTGAAAATTTTACCCATACTACTAAAGATTATGAAGTTGTAGTAATGCTCGATATCATTGAACATTTATTAGATCCAAATCTAGGTATTAAAAAAGTTAATCATCTATTGAAAAATAAAGGGTGGTTATTATTAAGGACCCCAAATTCCAGCAGTAAATTGTCAAAAGAAAAAGGAATCAATTGGGAACAAATTAAACCACCAGAGCATCTATATTATTTTTCACAGGAAGGATTAATGATATTTTTAAGGAATGCAGGTTTTGAAATTAAAAATATAAAACATATTGGTGGCACAGGTCTTTGTACCGGAGAAAATATAAAAATACGTCTTGCATTAGCAATAATTAAAAGATTTGTCAAATTTTTGAAATATTTGCAAAAGATTGGTTTGTTAATAGCAAAATGTAGAGGAAATTTAGATACTATAATTATTTATGCACAAAAGAAAAAAGATGTCTAAAAAATCTGATATTAGGATAGCTGTTGATGCTAGAGTATTATTGCGGCATATCGGGGGTGTTAACGTATACTTGACCGAGATTATTCGTTGGCTTGGTGAGTTGCGTCCAGATATCAAATTCATATTATGTATCGATAAAAATGAAAAGACTATTGAATATTTTTTAAGAAATAATCCGAATTGTGAAGTAAAAATTATCCCATTGCCTTGTGTTTCTTTAAGAACTGGGGGTAACTTTATGGCCCCAGTTTGGTTGCATTATCTGGTCCCGCTTAAAATAAGCAAGCGTGATGCGGATTTATTTTGGGGGCCTAATTTGCTTGTACCTGGCCGCTTGTGTTCGATACCTCAAATTGTAACAGTTCATGATTTTGGGCCATATCAGAAATATTATTCTGAAAAACCTGTATGGAAATTAATGTTTAAAATAGTATTCCCTTATGGGTTAAAAAGCTGTAAAGCTGTAATTCTCGCTTCAAAGTATATTGAAATAGAATGCCATAGACGGTTTCCATTTACTATTAATAGAACTAAGACAATAAATTTGGGGTTGAGAACTTTAAAATCAGAAAGGTCTAATTATAAAGGTTATAAAGATTACATATTGGCGGTTGGCAATATTACTGACAGAAAAAATTATACAACCTTGATAGATTCTTATAATTTGATTAGGAAAGCGGGTATTAAATCCAAACTGATCATTTGCGGGGTACCGGGCTGGGGCTTTGATGATGTTCGCAAGCGGATAAGAAAGTATGATTTAGAAGGACACGTAATATTGGAAACAAATGTCGATGATGAAACACTCTATCAGTTATATGCAAATGCGGCTTTGTTCGCAATGCCAAGTTATTATGAGGGATTTGGCTTGCCCGCTTTAGAGGCAATGTCTTTTGGTTTGCCATGTATTGTTTCTAATAACAGTTCTTTGCCTGAAATAGTGAATGATGCTGGTATTTGTCTGCCTCCGGATGATGTAAATTTATGGGCTGACAATATGAAGAAGCTGCTTTTGGATACCGAGCTATCGAAATCTTTTTCTGCAAAAGCAATTAAACGAGCTAAACAATTCACGTGGACAAAAGCTGCTGAAGAAACTATTTCAGTCTTTGAAGGCATAATTAGCAATTGATAGAGCTAATGATCCATAATCCAACGTTAGCTTTGATATTAAGTGGTCTTACAATGAAATGAAGCAAATTTCCATTATTATCCCCTGCAGAAATGAAGAGAAGTTTATTAGCAAATGTCTCGATTCCATTATTAATAATGATTTTCCGAAGGATAAACTTGAAGTTCTGGTTATCGATGGTAAGTCATCTGATTCTACGCCAGAGATAGTAAAGTCATATTTAAAAAAATATTCTTATATAACTCTTCTAAATAATTCTGAAAAAAATACTATCGCAGGACTTAATTTGGGGATAAAAAATACATCAGGGGATATCATAATGAGGGTTGATGGTCATAGTTATATTGAAAAGGATTATATTCAGCAATGCGTAGATACCTTAACCCGTACAGGGGCTGATAATGTGGGTGGCGCAATGAGGCCAGTTGGCGAAACCTATATTCAACAAGCTATAGCTTTTGCTACCAGTTCTATTTTTGGAATGGGTTGGGGAAGGTTTCACTATTCTGATAAAGAAGAATACGTGGATACGGTCTACCTCGGAGCATTTAAGAGGTCTATATTTGATAAGGTTGGCCTATTTGATCCTGAAATGCTATATAGCGAAGACAATGAACTTAATTTGCGGATAATTAGAAATGGGAGCAAGATTCTACTTTCTCCAAGGATCAAATCATATTATTATCCGAGGGAGTCGCTCAAAGAATTATGGAAGCAATATTTTAACTACGGATATTTTAAACTAAAAGTTATTTTGAAACATGGTTTAACGATTTCTTTGAGACATTTTATTCCTTCGTTTTTTGTAGCTAGTCTTTTTATCACAGCAATATTATCTTTTTTTAAACAAATTTTTTTATATTTATTATCGGCTCTCCTAAGCACTTATTTGATTGTTTCACTTTTATTTTCACTCAAAAATTCCCTTAATAAAGGAATCAGATATTTTCCAATCCTGCCTATTGTTTTTGCTACACTGCACTTTAGCTATGGTATCGGTTTTCTAAAGGGTATCTGGGACTTTATTGTATTGAAGAAGCATAAGAGGAGAAAGATTGAGGACGTCCCATTGACCAGATGAATAGTTTATAGCCCATAAACCAAAGACCCGAAGGCATGAACGTTCCTTTTCACAAACCTTATATAACAGAAGACGAGATCAGCGAAGTCGTTGATTCCCTCAAATCCGGCTGGATTACCATGGGACCGAAGGTCGTCCGGTTTGAGGAGGAGTTCAAAAACTACATCGGCGCGAGACATGCCGTCGTGGTCAACTCCTGTACTGCCGCACTGCATCTCGCTTTGAAAGCAATAAACATAAAACCGGATGACGAGGTCATCATCCCTACTATGACATTTACTGCAACCGGTGAAGTCGTCTGCTATTTCAATGCAAAGCCGGTTCTTGTTGACGTGGATAGAGATACTCATAATATCGATATATCCGCAATAGAAAAAGTTATAACATCTAAAACCAGAGCTATTATCCCTGTTCATTACGGTGGTCAACCCTGTGATATGGATGAGATAAAGCAGATAGCCTGGACTAATAACCTGAGAGTTATCGAGGATGCGGCCCACTCTCTGCCAGCATGGTACAAAATACAGCAGTCAGCGATCAGCGATCAGCATTTAGAAGAAAAAAGGATATCGAAGAAAATCGGAACCATCGGAGATATGACCTGTTTCAGCTTTTATGCAACGAAGACTCTTGCGACCGGTGAGGGCGGTATGGTTACAACCGAAAATGACGAATGGGCAGATAGAATAAGAACATTAAGGTTGCACGGGATATCAAAAGACGCCTGGAAAAGATACTCAAGTGAAGGCTCATGGTATTATGAAGTTTTAGAGGCGGGCTACAAATATAATATGACCGACATTCAGGCGGCGCTTGGACTTGCACAGCTCAAAAAGGTGGAGTTGATGTGGGGTATGAGAAAAGAAATTGCGCTGAAATATACTGAAGCCTTTGAGCCTCTCGAAGAGATAATAACACCTCATATCAGGCACGGCAGGGAAACCGCATGGCATCTCTATGTAATTAAATTGAATCTTGATGCCTTGAAAATAGACAGAGGTCAATTTGTTGAAGAACTGAAAAAGAGAGGCGTCAGCGCGAGCGTCCATTTCATTCCCCTGCACAGGCATCCGTTTTATGAAAAGACTTTCGGATATGACCGTAAAGACTTCCCGAATGCCGAATGGATATATGAAAGGATAATTTCCCTGCCGGTTTATCCGGGGATGTCGGACAAAGAAGTTGAATATGTAATAGAATCGGTCGAAGATGTCTGCAAAAAATTCAGAAGATAGGACAAAGGGACTTTACGGCAGGTTCGGAAAACGGATTTTCGATCTGACACTTTCAATCCCGTCCCTCATTATACTGTCGCCGGTATTTCTGATAACAGCGATTCTTATCAAACTTGAATCCCGGGGACCTGTTGTCTTCAGCCATGACAGGGTTGGTCATGACGGGAGGACATTCAAGCTCTATAAGTTCAGGACAATGGTGAAAGACGCCTCCAAAATCGGGCCTTCTATTACGTCGACCAATGACCCCAGGATTACCAGGATAGGCAGGCTTCTGAGAAGATTTAAGGTCGATGAGATGCTCCAGATAGTCAATGTGGTAAAAGGTGATATGAGCGTAATAGGGCCAAGGCCGGAACTTGAGAAATTTGTAGACAAATTCAAGAAAGACTACATGGAAATTTTAAAGATAAAACCCGGGATGACGGATTATGCCCTGATAGCTTTCAGGGACGAAGAAAAAATTTTAGGGAAATTCAAAGATACTGAAGAAGGATATGTTAAAGAAGTATTGCCTGAAAAGATAAAATTATACAGAAAATATATCGAAGAGATGGGTCTTGCAACCGACATCAGGATATTCTTCAAGACGATATGGGAGATACTCGGAAGATGAGAGAACGTACAGTATCCATAGTCGATAAGTGGAGAAGATATAAAAGGATTCTGGTCCCGGCGGGCGAGGCGATTTTTATGGCAATAATCCTGTTCGTATCGTACTGGATAAGACTCGGGGCGGTCGGACGTGTGTACATCCCTCAGATTTTGTTCCTGGCGGCACTTGTTGTCCCGCTCAAGATTTTATTGTTCTGGATATTCAGGCTTTATCACATTTCTTTCAGATTTCTTTCTCTCTACGAACTTCTGAATGTGCTGAAGGCGTCTTCGGTTTCGGCCTTACTCTTCGCCCTTGTCATAATCCTGTTTAGAGACATCCCATTTATGAACGGCTTCCCCCGGTCGGTTATTTTTATAGATTTCATGCTGACTTTCATAATCAGTTCAGCGTTCAGGCTTTCCTTCAGACTGCTTTATTTCCCGCAATTGAAGCGGGAGGGCAGAACAAAGGCTCTTGTGGTCGGAGCAGGGAGTGCCGGTGCACAATTGGTGACGGAGATGCTGACGTCTCCACGTTCGAGGTATATTCCCGTTGCGTTTACCGATGACGATCCGGATAAGCGCGGCAGTATTATCCACGGGGTGAGGGTGATGGGCGGAACAGATGTCATCCCCGAAATAATAAAAGACTACGCGATAGAAGAGGTGATCATTTCCATTCCATCTGCCCCGTCTGCTGAGATAAGGAAAATTATGGGATACATCAGAAAGTCGGGGATGAAGAATGTCAAGATTCTGCCCGGATTATTCCATATCATTGCAGGTGATGCGACTCTCAACGATATACGGGAGATAACACCCGAAGACCTCCTGGGGAGGGAGCCTGTAAAGCTGGAGATCGAAAAGGTTACTTCGTATCTGAACGGGAAGCGCATTCTGGTCACGGGAGCCGGCGGATCAATCGGTACCGAGCTCTGCAGACAACTGGCGAGCTTTGCCCCCTCATCGCTTGTCATGGTGGATATGGGGGAAACAGAGTTGTTCTATATTGACCGGGAGATACGTGAAAAGTTTGACTGGGTTCCTGCGGTTTCGATCATATCGGATGTGAAAGATATGATAAGCATGAAAAACATTTTCCTACAGTATCAACCACAGGTTGTTTTCCATGCTGCTGCATACAAGCATGTCCCGCTTATGGAGACAAATCTCAGGGAGGCGGTCTTAAATAATATCGAGGGCACGAGAGTGGCGGCTCTTTTATCCGGAGAATACGGCGTTGAAAAATTCATTTTTATTTCGACAGATAAGGCTATAAATCCTACAAGTATAATGGGTGCGACAAAAAGAGTGTCGGAAAACCTGTTGCGTTGTTTAAATAATGAAACAAATCCCCCCTCACCCCCCTTTACTAAAGGGGGGGCAGGGGGATTTTCGGGTGAAAAAACCAGGTTTGTTTCAGTACGTTTCGGTAATGTTTTAGAAAGCAGGGGTAGTGTAATTCCCATATTCAAAGAACAGATCAAGAAAGGCGGGCCGGTGACGATCACCGATCCCGAGATGAAGAGATATCTTATGAGTATTACGGAAGCGGTAGAGCTTGTTTTGCAGGCGGGTGCAATGGGTGAGGGGGGGGAAGTGTTTGTCCTTGATATGGGGCAGCCAATGAAAATCCTGACGCTTGCAGAGGAATTGATCCGCTTCTATGGATTGGAACCGGATAAGGACATCCCTATTGTCTATACAGGGAAGAGACCGGGAGAGAAACTCTTCGAAGAAATTCTGACTGCTGAAGAAGGGACAACGGCTACCAAACACGAGAAGATTTTTATCGCCCGCAGTGCGGATAACCCGGGACCGGGATATATTGAGAAAGTGGAAAATCTGATTAATGTAGCCCGAAATAGTATGGAAAATGAAAATATCGTCGCTCTGCTGAAAGAACTTGTTCCCACCTACCGGCCCTAATCAACGTAGTAGAAGACCTGCCCCTTAACATCAACTCTGCCGAGATTATGAACACCCGACCTGAAGAACAACTTCTCGTTTGCTGTGCCAGAACTCTCCTGAGTCAGGAAGAAACCGTGCGCATCCGATCCCTGGTTCATGAAAATGTGGACTGGCAATATGTTATTAAAATAGCGCAGCGTCATGGGGTGATGCCGCTCCTTTACAAGAGCTTGAGTTCCGCATGCCGGGAAGCTGTTCCTCCTACCATCATGGAAACTCTGAAGGAACACTATCAGGCCAATGACCGGCGAAACTTATTTCTGACGGGAGAGTTGATCAGACTCCTGCATCTTTTCGACAGCAATGGTATCCCTGCCTTTCCTTTTAAGGGGCCTGCTCTTGCAGCTTCAGTTTACGGTGACCTTGCTCTTCGTCAGTTCAGCGACTTGGACATCCTCATGCAGAGGCAGGACGTTGTGAAAGCCAGAGACCTACTCATTTCTTCCGGGTATACGACGGAGTTCCAATTCAAGAAGATTCAGACGGACGCTCTGCTTAAATATCAGTACGAACTTCCTTTTACGCACAAAAGCGGAAAGATCTTTGTGGAGCTCCAGTGGGAGCTTGTGCCAAGGTACCTCAATTGTGCACTTGTATCTAAATATCTGTGGAAACACTCTGAACCGGTGACAGACACTTCGGGTCTGCCGCTCCTGCAGCCGGAGTACCTGCTACCCATGCTTTGCATACACGGTACCAAGGATTTCTGGAGGCAGCTGATATGGGTCTGCGATGTGGCTGAAATGGTTCGAATTTATAAGGATCTGGACTGGGATTCTGTAATGACTCTGGCAGAAACCCTCGGCTGTCAGCGTATGCTTTTTCTCGGCCTCTACCTTGCCAAAGACATACTAGGAGCATCATTCCCGGATGAAGTCCTGCAGCAGACGGAAGCGAATCCCGTTGTAAAAGGGCTTGCCGGGCAGGTGAAGCGATGGCTTTTCGAGGGGAATGAGGACATACCCGGCGTTGAGAATTTACTCTTTTATCTAAGATCAAAAGAGCGCCTGAAAGATCGAATCATGTATAGTCAACGTCTTTTGACAACTATAAGTCCCCGTGACTGGGCTTTCCTTCCGCTGCCCTCCTCTCTTTCCTTCCTTTACTATCTCCTCAGACCTATAAGATTAGCGGCATGGTATGTGCTGAGACTACCGAGGCTGAAAGTCTGACGATCTAGGATCACTGACACTCACCGGCCAATGATGCTTTGACAGTGAACAGCACATCCCGTATCATTGTTCCGATCATCAAATGTTTTTTCCCGCATGCCGAAAGGCAGTGCAGCTTGGTGTTGGAGCGGCATTCAGTTTCATCACCGGTAAAGTAAAAGAGGCTCCAAAGTGGATGCAAAAAACAGGACTTGAATGGCTTTACAGAATGCCCCAGGAACCGAAAAAGACAATCTACCGCATGTCTTTAGTCCCCAGAATTCCTTTTGAGAACCCTTGTTCAATGGGTGAAAAGATAAAAGGACCGCCGAGCCTTCTCCTTACACCTCCGAGGTGTAAAAAACATCTAGCCGGCTCACCAGCCCACCATCCGACAAACCATACAGCTGTCAAGCTAAAAAACTGGCAAGCTGCTGAGAGAGCTATATGATATAATGTATCTAAATAAACCTATGGCAGAATTTAATGTAAGAAAAACCATAACATACTGGCTTGAAGGCGCCCAGTATGACTTGAGTGTTGCAAACGCGATGCTGAAGACCAGAAAGTATCCATATGCACTTTTTATGGGGCATTTAGCATTGGAAAAGCTCCTCAAGGCATTCGTTGTAAAACATACAAAAGCACACGCACCCTTTAGCCATTCACTTCCCTTACTGGCCGAAAAATCTGGAAAGAAATTTCCTGAGCAGATAATGATAAAGTTGAGCGAGTTCATGGAGTTTCATTTTGAAGGTCGTTATCCGGATGCAACGAAGGCATTTTATAAGAAATGCACAAAGGTATATACCGCTGCACAATTAAAGGAGATTAAGAAGATTTTTCGATGGATAAAAGAGAAGTTATAAGAACGATCAAGACTTTTGGCAAAGCACTGAGAAAACATGGAATTCGTGTTGACCGTATTGTGCTCTATGGTTCTCATGCATCCGGCAAAGCGAGCCTCGATAGCGATATTGATGTGGCGGTGATATCAAGGAATTTCGGCAAGGACAGAGTTGACGAGGGGATGGCCCTTTTCAGAATAGCAGGGACGATAAACAATCGTCTTGAACCGGTGCCCATCTCCGATCAATCATATGAACATGATACGTGGATTCCTCTAATATATGAAATAAGAAAGACAGGCATTGAAGTAAAAATATAGTCGATCAGAACAGTGACTGACACCTCTTCCCCCCGGCAGCCTCCCCATTTCAGCTCAAAGCACTTTTGGGTAAAATGCTGCCATTTCCCTTAAGATCCCCAAAACCCCTCACCTTCGAGGTGTAAGTGATAATTAACTGAAAATGCGGAAATATCCTTAAGAAATAACATGAAACGCCTTTTTGATATCCTCTTGTCTTCAATAGGCATAATCGGTTCTTCCCCGCTGTGGCTTCTTTTTTCCTTAGCCATAATCCTTGAAGACGGATTCCCGATTTTCTATGCCCAGGAGCGGGTGGGGAAAAGCGGAAATATTTTTAAAGCGATGAAGTTCCGTTCAATGATCAGGGATGCGGAAAAAGATACAGGTCCTGTTCAGGCTGTTGAGAACGATCCGAGGGTGACAAAGGTGGGCAGACTTCTGAGGGCAACCGCCATGGACGAACTTCCCCAGCTCTGGAATATCTTTAAAGGCGACATGAGCTTTGTCGGTCCGAGGTCATTGAGGCCAAAGGAAAAGGAGGTTCGCGGCAATCCTGAAGAGACCGATATTGAGAAAATTCCGGGTTTTCACGAAAGGTTGGCAGTGAGGCCGGGATTGACAGGAATGGCTCAGGTATATCTCCCCGGTGAGGCCCTCCGCAGCGAGAAATTCAAATATGACCTTCTGTACATCAAAAACCAATCCTTCTTCCTCGACCTCAAGCTTATTCTTCTCTCCTTCTGGATTACCTTCAGGGGGAAATGGGAGTCGAGGGAGAGGAAGTTTTGAGTTCTGAGTTTAAAAAGCTCAACTAAGAACCCAAAACTAAAAACTTTCATGGCAGATAGTATAATCAAAGAGAAAAGTTACAAATTTGCTTTGGACATAATTAAACTCTACAAATTGCTCTTAAAAGAGAATGAATATGTCATTTCAAAACAAATACTTAGAGCTGGAACAAGTATCGGTGCAAACATCGAGGAGGCATTAGCAGGACAGAGCCGAGCGGATTTTCTGTCTAAAATGTCCATTGCCTCAAAAGAAGCGAGGGAATCAAAATATTGGCTTAATTTATTAAACGATGCTGGATTTCTTGAGGAAGAACGGCTTAGGCCACTCATTGAAGACTGTGGGAGCATAATAAGAATTTTGACTTCAATAGTAAAAACCACTTCAACTAAGAACCCAAAACCCAAAACTAAAAACTTTCAGTAAGATAACCTTCAGGGGCAAATGGGAAAGCAGGGAGAAAAAAGTTTAAGGAGTGAGAGAGTGTGATGGTGAAATAGCGGCGTAGTGAGATAGTTAGACAGGTGAGAGAAAAACTGAAACGGCCCCCAGCGAGCAATTGTCATATTGAATGAATGTCTTTTATGATACAATTGATTGAGAGCAGCAAGGGAGGTGAAGTATATGAGTAAAGAGTATAGAAAACGAATTGTCGTTGATTCCAAAATCCATTTTGGAAGGCCCTGTGTGGCAGGAACACGAATTCCTGTCCAAGATGTGCTGGAGTTGGTAAAAGAGGGTATACCTTTTAAAAAGATTGTCGAGGACTATTATCCCGATCTAAAAATAGAAGATATAAAAGCATGTGTCCAGTATGCTGAAGATTTGATTCGCTCAGAGGAAATACACGCTACAGTGGCTTGATGAAGATACTAACAGATCAGGATATTTACAGACTGACTGTCGAGAAGCTGAAGCAGTGGGGACATGATGTAATTACAGCAAAAGAACTCGGCATGCATAAGTCCTCAGATGAAGATTTACTTAAAACTTCAAGAAAAACTGGCCGGTTGCTCATAACGAGAGATAAAGATTTTGGTTCGCTTATATTCCTGAGGACACAAGAGTCTGTTGGTGTCATTCTGTTAAGAATGGTTCCAAAGACAATCGATAAAGTCCATAATGAACTCTACAGGCTTCTCCAGGAACAGACTCAGGATATCCTGAAAAATTTTTTTTGTGTTGTCGAACCAAAAAGATATCGTATGCGCCGCCTAAGCAGGGAGAAATAATCCCTCCACTCTCTCCTCGACCTCTGGGATGGATGAAATGGTGAAGATGGTTTGGGCTCGAATAATATGCACTTACGACGTGCAAGTTTTAGCTTCAGCTTCTTTGCCATCAAAGTCAAACAAGCCCCATTAAATCCTTGCACTTACGATGTGCAGGATTTAAAATGGTATATGCGCAAACAACCATTAGCTACAGGAAATATTTATCATATATTTACAAAAAGTATAGCGGGATTTAAGATATTTAGAACAAAGAAAGATTACAAGCGCATAATAGAAGTTTTAAAATTTTACCGCATAAAAAAGCCACCTTTCAGATTTTCAGCATACGTAGAGCTAAAAGACAGAAATAACTTTTTGAAAAGGTATGTTGGCCAAGCAGAATATATTGTTGAAATAATTGCCTATTGTATTATGCCGACACATATTCATCTTATTATCAGGCAGATGGATGAGAATGGCATATCTGTTTTTATGAAGAATATTCTCGACAGCTATACAAGATATTTTAATATCAGAACAAAAAGAAAGGGACCACTCTGGCAGAGCAGATTCAAAAATGTTATGGTAGAAAACGACGAGCAGATGCTGCATCTGACAAGATACCTGCATCTTAATCCAACAAGTGACGGCCTTGCTGAAAGGCCTGAAGAATGGCCATATTCTTCATATGCTGAATATATTGGCTTAGCTGACGAAAAGATATGTAACACCGATATGTTAGAAGATCTTTATCCTGATAAGTATAGGATATTTGTCGAAGCAAGGATAGATTATCAGAAAGAAATATCAAATCTAAAAAATATTTTGCTCGAATAATATGCACTTACGACGTGCAAGTTTTGGGGAATGAAAACATTACGTTCCTTGAAAATAGTGCAGCCTTCAGCTTCATCACCGGTAAAGTAAAAGAAAACCCAAAGTGGATGCAGAGGATAAAAGAAGCAATAAATTCTCCGATGCAGATTGTCGAAGGATATGGAGGGCGTAAGGTTGCTCACAGAAGATATATAATAGAAGATAAAGAATATCTATTGAGAGTTATTTATGAGGAAAAAGAAGATATGCATGTAGTTGTAACTGCTTATCTAACCTCACAGGTAGAGCGTTACTGGAAGGAGGAGAAATGATAATAGAATATGACCCCAAACATGATCTGTTGAATATTGAGTTTATTTCTGAAGAGCCTATTGCTGAGTCAGTAGAAATTGACGGAGTCATTATTGATTATTCAAAGGATAGAAGAATTGTGGCAATAGAAATCCTTGACGCCGGAAAACGAACCACAAAAGACCCGTTAGATTTGATAAATCTCTTAATAGTGAAAGAAAAAGTAGTGGCGTAATGAAATAGTATAAGGTCACCTATTTAAAAGTGAAATATGGGACGCATTTATCTCGAGAAACAGAGCTCCTTCTTTTATTATCAAGAGTTAATCCGGAGCAACCGACTCTTGAAAAAGCACAAGCATTAATCAGTTCCGCCTTTGATTGGGATTCCTTCACATCTCTCTCCATCAAGCACGGCACAGCCGCCATCGTCTATAAAAACCTCCTCAAACTTAAAGATATCCCTCAAGTCGTAATCGACAAATTCCGCAATATTTATAACAATACTCTTCGTTCAAATATCCTCATGGTATCCGAGCTCGACAGACTTATTGAGGGACTGAATAGGGCGGGTATAGAAGTTATATCATTGAAAGGAGCAACGGCGTCTGAGAAGATATTCGGTGATATAGCGCTTTATCCATCGGGGGATATAGACATACTTGTCAAAGTAGAAGATATAGACGGAGTTCGGCAATTCCTTGAGGCAGAGGGATATACGTTAAACGATAAAGGCTTTGACGAATTCAGGGAATTTTTTATTAAAGAGCTTTATCATATTAGTCTTTCAAATAATCGATATACAATCGAACCTCATTGGAATTTATTCTTCCGGTATTTTGCGACCCCTCCAGAGTTCTGGTGGGAGGAGAGCATTTCTGTTACTTCAGGAGACAGGGGATACAGATTCTTATCACCTGAGAAGAATATTCTATATACATCTTTCAGACTATTTTCTAAAGGGTTTGTCTATTTACGGTTTCTTGTCCTGATAGCTGAGATTATACGGCATTACGCGGATGAGATAGACTGGAATAAACTCTTTGAGTATGCCCGGAAATATAGGTTTGAAAATGTATTAAGGGTAACATTGAAAATGTCTCATAATCTATTAGGATCACCAGTTCCCCCAAAATATACTCTAATTGAACGATTGAGAACAAAAATTCTCTATCGAAAGGCGCTGAAAATGGTTCTTAGAGAAGATGTCGTACATCCATTGGATAAAATTTTATTTGCATTCTTAAGGGATGATTTATCGGGTGCCTTTAAAGTACTTTTTCACAGACTGTTTCCATCAATGGGAGAGATCGTCTCCCGGTACAAGCTGTCCACTGGATCTGTAAAGGCAAAGGTCTACTACATACTAAATCCGGTAATGCTTATGATGAGAAAACACCAGAAACAGTAAGCAGTAAAAACAGGTTAAGGTCAAGGTCAAGGTTAAGGACTAACTAAGCAGTAAGCACTAGGCACTAAGCAGTCAACAGCACATCCCGTATCATCGTTCCGATCATGAAATGGTTTCTCCCGCATGCGATGAGGCTATGATAGAAACACGGCATATCGTTATTAGCAGGTGTATACATAGCATACTGTATTAATACTCAATGACTGAGTAAAATTACTCAATGATTGAGTATTTATGATATAATTCGTTATGGACTTTGAAAGGCCGCTTGTTAATGTTCTTCTGAGGGCGCTTGCGAAGCGCTCTGCTGTTTTTCAAGTGATTATCGGACCCCGACAGGTTGGGAAAACGACTATTGCTCACCAGGTGCTTAGTAAACTGCATTATCCGTCAGTGTATGCATCGGCGGATGCTCCGCTGCCCCCGGGGCCTGAGTGGATTGAAACACAATGGCGGCTCGCGGAGGTGGAGCTAAAGAAGGGTAAAAAGCCTGTCGTCCTTGTTCTGGATGAGGTCCAGAAAGTGAGGGGATGGGGTGAATCTCTTAAGCGCTTATGGGACAATGCAAGACATACGGGACAGGACATCCGCCTGATGGTGCTTGGGTCCTCGGCCCTCCTTCTGACTGAGGGCTTAACAGAGAGTCTTGCAGGGAGGTATTTTTTGAACCGGTGCTATCACTGGCCTTATTACGAATGTGCGGAGGCATTTGGATGGGACCTGAAAAAATGGTTCTATTTCGGAGGCTATCCCGGCGCAGCGGCATTTTCCGGTGATGAATCGCAATGGAAGCGTTATGTGACGGACTCTTTGATTGAAGCCGTCCTGGCGCGGGATGTTCTTCAGATGCAGAAGATCGCCAAACCTGCGCTCTTACGGCACCTTTTTGCTCTTGCAGCAACATTTCCCGCGCAGATATTTTCATATAACAAGATGCTGGGACAATTGCAAGACGCCGGCAATTCAACCACTCTTGCGCATTACATTAAACTGCGCGAAACGGCTTTCCTTGTCAGCGGGCTGGAATTGTTCTCGAGAGG
>Ga0153916_10000303_pt1 | contig 32218 bp, 36 predicted proteins | sample Opewatmetagenome_FD_109642 | JGI IMG/M metagenome (GOLD analysis project Ga0153916, IMG submission 109642) | Freshwater wetland microbial communities from Ohio, USA - Open water 3 Core 3 Depth 4 metaG | ecosystem: Environmental > Aquatic > Freshwater > Wetlands | place: USA: Ohio, Lake Erie...
GGTTGATGGCGGACGTGCTCCGGAGAATCGGTGCCATTGCGCTAAAGAGAACCAGGTTCGAAGAGGCGTTCGATCTTCTGAGCAGGAGCATGTCGATCGCGAAGGAGCTGAAAGACGACCACACGCTGGTTGAGGTCTACTACGATATGGGCGGGATATGCGAACGAAGAGGGAGGTTCCAGGAGGCACTTTCATATTTCACCTCTTCGAAGGAGCTGGCCCAATCTCTTGGTGACGACGTAGGTCTGGGGAAGGCATTGTACGGGCTTGGGAGGGTCTACAGTCAGCAGATGGAGCACGAAAGCGCCGTAGAGTACAAAGATGAAGCGCTGCAGATACTGGAGAAGACAGGGGATGTAAAGGAGATAGCGAAGGTTTGCACTGGCCTGGCAAACGATCTGCGGGTCGTCGGACGGATAGAGGAGTCCCTTGAGATGCAGGAAAGGGCGATAAAACTGGCCAGTGCGGCGGGGGATTTGAACATCATGGGATATGCGATTTCCAACTCTGCAGCCGTCTACCTTGAGATGGGAAATCAGGAGAGGACCGAGGAGTTGCTCGACATGGCTATCCCGATATACGCGAGGCTGAATGACAGAATCATGGTGGCCACCATGCACCTGTACCGAGGGTATCTATACAATCTCAAGAAGGAATGGGATTGGGCAAAGGAGCAATTCAGGCGGAGCCTTGACATTCTTCGTCAACTGGATGTACCGATGAAGCTCAGTCATTGGCTCTTCGAGATCAGTCAGGTCCACATTGAGAATGGAGAATACGAAGTGGCGAGAGACTTATTAGATGAAGCGTTCGCCCTGGCCGCACAGGGGGGCAACGAGAATCTCAGGAGGGAGGTCGAGATAGCGCTTAACAGACTCGTGGTCATGGATAGGCAGTCGCCGACAAGTGGGTTCAGTCAGACTTCCTGAGAAGCAAGAGAAGAAATGGAAAGAAAGATAAGAAGGGGGAAATAGCCCCGAATTGGTTTCCCATCAGTGAGGATCGTTCACTGGAATGTAAAAGATCGACGCATCAAGTACTGGCGCGATAGAATGTGGATCGTTCACAGGTATGTACGAAGTGATTCCAGCAATTGCATTCAGAGCATCTGTCACGAAGTGCGGATCATTGACCGGAATGTACGCACCACCAGCCGGAAGGCCATGTGGATCGTTCACTGGTATCGTCATCGAATTCACGGACGATACGACGAATGTCCCAGCAACCGCAAAGAGTGCGAGCGTTGCCACAACCGCCATCATTTTGGTTTTCATTTAGATTCCTCGAAGAGATCGTTGGACAGAGCTTCGGTAACAGAATATAAAAAGGGTGGTTGAGCATGCTACAGTTACGTTTAAATAGGATAATCAATGGCTTCCTAAGCCAGAATGTCGAAGGAATGAATCTATCGCTGTTCTGTCAATCAAACTTCAATTAGTCTTCCGACCGACACCTCCGATGGGTTCTTAGCACTTGTCCGTCTTACTCCACTCTCACATGACAAGCCTAGTGACAGGAGCATCGGGTTTCCTCGGCGGACATGTTGTCGAGGCGCTTTGCAATCGAGGGGAAAAGGTAGTCATATTGGCCAGGAAGACAAGCAACGTCTCCGCGATCGAAGACTTGCCTATTGAGATACGCTATGGTGACTTGAGAGACCTTGAATCGGTCAAACAAGCAGCTAAAGGCGTCGATCACATCTACCACTGCGCCGGTGCCGTCCGCTACGTTGTCCCGTATGACGAACTGTACCAAGCAAACGTTCTGAGCACCCTGAATGTAGTCATCGCGGGTGCAGAGACTGGAGTTGGGAGGATCGTTCACGCTAGCTCCTTGGGAGTGACTGGCCCTGAAGGTCGGGTATCCCTCGGAAATTTCAGAGCCTATTCAGCTTCACAGAGTGACAAGTACTGCAGGTCGAAGACCGAAGCAGAAATGATGTTCTTCAAAGAGTGCGCCAAGGAGGGGATCGAGGGGGTCGCACTGCGGCCAGGTGTGATATATGGTCCGCGAGACAATACGGCTTCCATTCATTGGTTCAGAATCGTCGATTCTGGGAAGGTCGTCTACATCGGCGATGGACTAACACGATTCCCTCTCATCTACATCGACGACCTCACCAAGGTCTTCCTTGTCGCGGGAGAGAAGAAGGGAATCGAAGGATGTGCATACAATCTAGACGGCCCTGAGGAGGTATCTCTACGTTCCATTTACGAGCAGATTTCAAAAGAGCTTGGGAAGAACATCACACCAGCATTCGTCACTTATCGCTTCTCCCACTTGGTGGCGAGGCTGAGCGAGTTCCGGACCGCCTTGGGTGGATACAAGAAAGAGCCTGGGCTATCCAAGTTCGTCGTGGAGCTCTTTGGTAAAGATCATGAGAAGATCGAATGTGCAAAAGCCAAGGAAGATCTAGGATTCAAACCAGTCACGGGATTGGCGGAAGGCGTAAGGAGAACGGCTGAATGGTACAGGAATCTCGACGTCCAACACTAGATCATTTCATCACGTGAGACCAGAGGATCAAAGTCCCAGCTCGTCCGAGACCTCTTTCATACCCTCCAGAGATAACGATAGGAACTCCTCAAGAGTGATACCAAGATCGGCGCACATCGCTATCCTTTCACGATTGACATTCCTGGCGAAATCCTTTGAGTTGTACTTCTTCATCAAAGTCGCTGGCCTCACTTCTGCAAGACTCTTCGAGGGCATGACAAGAGCACAGGCAATTACAAGTCCAGATACCGCGTCACACGCCAACAGGGCTTTCTTGAGAGTCGTGTCTACGGGGACCTTGGTGTTTTCGTAGTTGTGGGCTTGAATGGCTTCGACGACCTCTCGGTCGACAGTCTCAAGCAACATCTCTTTTGCTTTGATGGTGTGATCGGCAGGTCCCGAGCATATCTCAAAATCAATGTCATGGAGGATGCCCACTATCTCCCACCTCTCATGATCTTCCCCGAGCCTGAGGGCGACTCGCTTCATTGCCGCTCCAACTGCGATCATGTGTTTGACGTTGTTTTCCTTCATGACATAGAGACGGACCAATCTCAGAGACTCGTCGCGGTCGATGGTCATGGATACCTGATGAGTCATTGTCTATTGGACTCTTCAATCCAACGACATGACGGTTTGTCTGCTTGAAATGACCCCAGCCGTCGGAAACGATCAGAGCCTTGTCTCAGTCAACGTCGAGATCGGAGCCTACAGAATGTGATGGATGAGTGTACCTGGCTATGCAAAACGGCGATAGTGCTAAATAATGTCAGGGAGGTATCGTAATCCATTGGAAGGCGATCAAAACGATTGCTTACGTACTGATAACCTCAGCCCCTCAAAAGGACCACCAGATATACTTGGAATTGAAGAGGATCAAAGAGGTCGTGGAAGTCTATCCCCTATTTGGCGACTACGACCTAATCGCCAAGATAGAGAGCGGCGACGTCGAGAATGTCGGCAGGCTAGTTCTCTACAAAGTAGGGGCGATTCCAGGGGTTGTCCATACCGAGACACTGACTGTCCTCGAGGATTTCTGATCGCTCATGCAAGATCCCTGGATGGTACGTTTCTAAGTAGACGAAAGCATCTTATGCACGTTCATGTTTTCAATTGCATTCTCTCCAAGTGGTGGCGATGAGCATAGATGAGATCAAAGCGATAGTATTCGATCTCGATGGTACCCTTATCGATAGTTCCATCGACTTCAAAATCATGAGACAGAGGATCATCTCCTTTCTTCGATCTCGTGGAATCCCAGAAGAGATGCTCGACGCTGACGACACTGTCACGAACAACCTTGGACGATTCCGTTCATTCATGAAGGCTAGGGGACAAGCCAGCATCCTAGAGGAGATGGAACCCGCTATCGATTCGTTGCTAATCGAAGTGGAACTTGAGAACGTTGAACGAAGTTCTCAATTGAAAGGGGCAGAAGAAGCTTTACAAACCATCAGAGAATGGGGATTTATGATCGGTCTGTTGACGCGAGGGTCGAGGACCTACACGATGGAGGCCTTGAGGTCATCGGGGTTGGATCATAGTCACTTCGATGTCATCGTGTGTCGGGACGACTTTCCGGCCTCCGATGCGAAACCGAACGGCAAAGCGATGGAACATGTCGCGAATTCCCTTGGCCTGTCCCCAGGAGAATGCCTGATGCTCGGAGATCATCCCATCGACATGCTCTGTGCAAGGAACGCTGGGTCGACTTTCGTAGGTGTTCTGTCAGGCTGGTCCGATGACTCGACGTGGAGGGAAAAGGAATGTGGGCACGTGATCGACAGCGTCGCGAGCTTACGAGCTTGGCTCCTCGAGCGAAAATTGAAGTCATAGCTTGAGCGGTGGAAGGACGACGAGAAAGCCACCAGGGAGCATTCGCTCGTTCTTCTTTAATACGTCCAAGTAGATTATTGGCGACATGAAGAAAGTCATCCTGACGAATGATGCTCCTAGCCCGATTGGACCTTACTCCCAAGCGATCGTGTCCAGCGATTTCGTGTTCTGCTCAGGACAAGTGGGAATTGATCCCAGAACGAACGACCTGGTCAAAGCAAGCGTAGGGGAAGAGACGAGACAATGTCTCGAGAATCTGAGGGCAGTACTCAAGGAGGCCGGATCCTCCATGGACCTAGCTGTAAGAGCCACAGTCTACCTGACGGATCTGAACCACTTCAAAGAAATGAACGATGTCTACAGGGAATTCTTCCCCAGTGCCCCACCTGCAAGGGCTACGGTCGAAGTCTCGAAACTGGCCCTTGGAGCCCGCGTCGAGATCGATATCATCGCCGCCCTCAAGTAGAATCCATAGATCAGGTTTTTCCCTTGACCTTGTCGTACTTCTCCTGGAACGACTTGAGACAGGTCTGACAGCATAGATAATAGTCTCTTCCATCGGCTTTGAACTTGAACGGATCGTCCCGGATCTCTTTCTTACAGAATGAGCATTGCAGAACGACAATCATGTTCTGCTCAACGAGTGCCCTTTGCTGCTCCTTAATCACATTTATGATGTTAGCGATGTCGTATTCGATAATTTCTGGAACATCTCCAAGACGGCCGACGAAGTCGTTGATCAAATGCGATCCGCTGAAGGTGCATATCATCAATAATCTTCCATTGCTGAGCGTGAAAAGCTTGCGTACATGCTCATCAGCCTGGAAGCGGTCGGCAACTGATTTCAGCTCGGAAGGTTTTGCCTTGACTGTCAATACTACGCTCAGCTCCCCCATCCTCTCCGAGTCCAGATCCGTCTGATATCCCCGAATAATGCCCATGTTCTCCATACTCGAAATCTTGCTGCTCACTGTAGGCACGCTCACCTTCACCCTTTCAGATATCTGTCTGAAAGAAAGTCGACCGTTCACCTGAAGAACCTTCAGTATGTTCACGTCCGTTTCGTCAAGATCCACGGCAGTCACATTGATGATCGGTTCTAATAGACTTTTCCATGTGTAAGGGCAATTCACTTGAAAAATCGCAAGACCTCACGAAATAGACCACTGGCAATTCGCATTGTAGTATTCTGGATAATGAATCACTTTACAATCATTAAAGGCAAAGTAGATGAATATCAAGCTTTCTTCTCGAAAACAGATACAATGGGAACGGACGAATCCGAGGAAAGACACTCGGCGAACAAACCAGACAGGAGGACCGCATCTTTCAGCGTGACGGGCATGACCTGTGCGACATGCGCCCAGACGATAGAGACCGCCCTATCCGACCTTGACGGGGTCAAAGTTGCCTCGGTGAACCTCGCGGCTGAAAAAGCTACCGTCGTATTCGATCCGAAAAAGATAGGAATCGACGATATGAAGATTGCAGTTGAGAAAGCTGGATATGGAGTGATTCTCAATGAGATTACCCTTTCAATCAAGGGGATGACGTGTGCGACCTGTGCACTGACAATCGAGAATTCGCTCCTTGCGCTCGACGGGGTCCACTCGGCCTTCGTGAACCTCGCGATCGAGAAGGCTAGGGTCCAGTACGACCCTCAGAGGGTAAGAGTTTCAGAGATAAAAAGAGCGATAGTCACCGCTGGATATGAGGTTATCGAAGCCGAGACGATCGACGCCGAGAAGATCGCAAGACAAAAAGAGATGAAGAGACAGAGATTCCTGCTATACTTCAGTCTGACTCTAAGCGTCCCGACATTTGTCCTTACCATGCTATTCGATTTCACGTCGATTGGCACTGAACCTTCGATCGAAGGTTGGAAGAATGTTTTGCTGTTCGCAATGGCGACGCCGGTCCAGTTCGTTGCTGGTTATCAGTTCTATGTCGGCACCTACAGAGCATTGAGGAACAGGACTGCCAACATGGACACTCTGATCGCCATTGGAACCTCAGCGGCATACTTCTACAGCACTGCTGTTGTTCTCTTTCCTTCCGCGATGGCGTTCAAACACGTGTATTTCGACACCTCCGCTCTTATCATCTCGCTCATTCTCCTCGGCAAGTTCCTCGAGTCAAGGGCCAAAGGAAGGACCTCGGAGGCTATCCGAAAGCTCATGGACCTGCAGCCAAGGACGGTTCACATCCTGAAAGACGGTGAAGAAAGGGAGATTCTCATTGATGAGCTGGATGTAAGTGACGTTTGCATCGTTAGGCCTGGAGAGAAAATACCGACTGATGGAACGGTTGTTGATGGACGCTCATCCGTCGACGAGTCCATGATCACTGGAGAGAGCATCCCCGTCGAGAAGGGGGATGGATCGAGTGTCATCGGCGGCACGACCAACAAGAATGGAGTGCTGAGGATTAGAGCGACGAGGATAGGAAAAGACACGGCACTCTCCCAGATCGTCCGGTTGGTCGAGGAAGCTCAAGGCTCTAGAGCACCGATTCAAAGGGTCGCGGACCGCGTCTCCGCTTACTTCGTGCCATCGGTCATGGCGATCGCCTTAGTCAGCTTCCTCGTATGGTATTTCATAGGTTATGATGCGTTCTCCATCGCCACACCGAGGTTCATTTTCTCGCTGACCATATCCATTGCCGTGCTCGTCATCGCCTGTCCATGTGCGTTGGGACTTGCAACGCCGACAGCCATGATGGTTGGAACTGGAAAGGGCGCCGAGAACGGCATTCTCATCAAGAGCGGAGAGGCCCTCGAGGTAGCGGGGAAGACACAAGTGATCGTATTTGACAAGACTGGCACCTTGACCAAAGGAAAACCGGAAGTGACCAGCATCATCGCATTCGGATTGGGCGAGACGGATGTGGTGCGAATCGCCGCGATCGCCGAGAAAGGATCCGAACATCCTCTAGGAGAGGCAATAGTTCGCAAAGCAAGGGATGCGGACATCCACATCCCGGACGCGGAGGACTTTGAGACCTTACCAGGCAAGGGTGTGAGAGCAAAATACGAGAACAAAGAGATTCTGCTCGGCAACAGAAAACTGATGTCGGAAGGCAGTGTTGACATCGGCACTATCGAAGACAGGATCAAGGATTTGGAAAGCGAGGGAAGAACAGTGATGATCGTGGCCGTCGACAAGGCGCCAATAGGTATCCTCGGCGTCGCGGATGTTCTCAAAGATTCCTCGGTGGAAGCCATCACCGAGCTGAAGCAAATGGGAATGCAGGTTCTCATGCTCACAGGAGACAACTGGATGACGGCGAATGCCATCGCCGCTCAGCTGGGCATCGACGAAGTATTGGCCGAAGTGCTCCCGGAGGACAAGATCAAGGAGATCCAGAGGCTCCAGCGGGAAGGGAAGATAGTCGCGATGGTAGGAGACGGAGTAAACGACGCTCCAGCGCTTGCCCAGGCCGACATCGGGATAGCGATAGGAAGTGGAACCGATGTGGCTTTGGAGGCAGGTGGAATCGTGCTCATCAGGAATGATCTTAGGGACGTCGTGGCGGCGATTCAGCTCAGCAGGAAGACGATGTCGAAGATACGCCAGAACCTGTTCTGGGCGTTCGCATACAACACCGCGGGCATTCCCATTGCGGCGGGAGTGCTATATCCGTTCTCCGGAATACTCCTTGATCCTGTGATCGCTGCTGCGGCGATGGCGATGAGCTCGGTATCGGTCGTCTCGAACGCACTTCTATTGAAGAGATATGTTCCAGAGATCAAGAAGAAGGGAGGTGAAGGTTGATGGCAAAAGATTTGATTTGCGGCATGGAAGTGGATGAGAGAAGCGCGAAATGGACTTCCGACTACAAAGGCAAGAAGTACTATTTCTGCGCACCAGGCTGCAAGAAGAAATTTGACCAGGACCCTTCGAAGTATGTGAAGTGAGATTGGGACTGCTCGCTCATGGCTGCAGCAAGTCGCTCAGTCTCCGAACATGACAAGATTGGAGAACCGGTGTCTATGCTATGACTTCTCTTTTGATTCACGTTCAACCTTGTACTCTCTCGCTCTGCGGTCGACTTCCTGATCCTTTGGAAGCATCTTCTTCCCAATGGCCAGAGCATCCATTCCAAGTTCAAACAGAATGGGAGGTATCACGATCCCCTGACGCGTGATAGTCTCAGTCAACTTCCCGGGGTTCATTATCTCCTTCGGATCAAGGGCGGTCCTAATCTGTTTCATGTACTTGGCTCCGTCCTTTCTAATGGTCTTCAGATTGGAGGCGAAGAATATGCCGAAGCCTAGAGGTCTTCCCTCATGCCTCAAAGCCACATCTCCGAATTTCTTGTTGAAAGCCAGCGAAGCGACGCTCTTGAGCAGGCTTTCGGAATCGTACAGGTAGTATGGCATGAACATGACAGTGTTCCTGTCAGCCATGATGCCGATTACAGCGCCTTCCATTTTCATCTCGTCCATCAAGGAATATGTTTCTTTGGCCATGGAGGTGAACTTTGTCAAAGGGACGACTATCTCTCCGGGAATGTGACCGAGTCCGATCTCCCTCGAACGGAATTCGTAGCATCTCTCATCCCACTCGTGCTGCGCGACATCATCTGTCATCTTCTTGCCGCCGTGCCTCTCCATGATCTTGTCGATGACTTCCTCCTCGTGCTGCACGCTGACTCGATCACCTTCGAGCAAGAAACTGAGCATGCTTCCAACCTCGGGTGCGTGTTTTCCAGCTTTCCTCAGAAGATCATAATGTCGACCATCGCCGAAGGATATGTGCATCGGGTCGACCCTCGATCTGCAGACTTCGAAAAGAGGGGCACCAATTGCCATGAGACTATCGTAAGAGTAGGAAATCGGTCTCATGACCTCCGGCGCTGGAGTGAGTTTGAACGTGACCTTCGTGATGACTCCGAGAGTGCCCTCAGCTCCGGTCATCAGCCAGCTCAGACTGTATCCAGAGCTGTTGTCACACACGCTGTTGAAACCGGTATCTATGACGGTTCCATCGGGCATCACAACCTCCATGCTTCGAACGTTGTCGCCTGCCGCGCCATACTTGTAGTTGCCAATCCCGATGCCTCCAGTGGATATCCATCCTGCAACGGTCGCGCTTGGATAGCTGCTCGGATACGAACCGAGGAGGAGACCTTTCGCAAGACAGGCATCATAGACCTGCTTCCAGGTTGCTCCCGCTTCCACGACGACGTAGAGGTTCTCAACATCGATCTTGACGATCTTGTTCATCACCCCAGTCATGTCGATCAGTATGCCACCAAAAGCGGGGATGCTCCCGCCCAAGCCCCAGGATGAGCTTCCCCTGGGGGTGATCGGTATTCGTTCCTCAGCTGCGATTCTGACAATTCTCTGAACGTCTTCCGTCGAGCGTGGCCTGACCACGACATCGGGGATGTTGTTGAACGCCAATTGCGCCTCCTTCGGAAGTGGCGCTAAATCATGACTATAGAGCAGTCTCTCGAACTTGCTCGTATTCACATTCTCCTTGCCGATTGCAGCCTCCAACTTCCTCACATATGAAGTCGTTGTAGCTTGAGAAGAGTCCCCGGGAGCTTCCATCTGAAATCCTCCGGTCATGGCGTTATTTGAGACGGTCAGCGGATAGCCAATCCAACCTATTTTAAACCTCTTCTTGAAGGGGTCGAATCCCCATCCGAAGTCTCACGCCAATTGAAACGATCTAGACAGTCTGAATCGGCTCATCGAAGTAGAAAGCGATATCAGGATACACTGCTAGCTAAAGCAAAAAGCCCGGAGTTTACGGTGCTGCTGGGCGTCGCACATACCGGTGGAGCCAGGGTCAATCCGCAATCTGACCTTTGGTTCTGGGTTGTGCGTCCGTTCCAACTCGGATCCTTGTCCGTTTCCCGAAAGAAACGGTAGGTGTCGCGGGCAAGCCCGTGCCCCTCGTCGGAGATCCATGGATCTCAACGCCGGTAACGAACTGCGGTCTTGGACCGCGAACGGATTCCGGACAAACAATGCACCATCCAAAGATGATGATTGAAGTTGCCCGTCTCTCCCAGTTGCATTCCGCCTCCGGGCAGCTATTGGTATGCATCCAGACTTATATATAGATTGACTAAATGGCGACACTGTTTTCCAATTGACGATAGCATTGTAACCCGAGGATTCGGGCAGTAACAGGTAGAATGAGGAAGACCTACCTAATGTGATATCCCCCTTCCCGAAGAAATCGTCTCAAATGTGATGCAATAGACACACGACAACGAGCCCGGGGATTACAGTGCGACCGAAATCATCAGCGGCCTTTGGTCGGGCCATTCCTCAAAATGACCCTCGACGCTGGCGGCCGACGCTCCGTCCCACTCGGGCCCTTGGGGCGTCGAATGACGCCTCCAGGCTCGCGAGAAGATCCCCGCCATCAAACCATCACTGTTTTGATGACGAGCGACCCGTAGTCTCGAACCACGAACGGAATCCAGAGAATGTTGCGGCCACTTTCGCTCCGCCACAGTCAGACTGGCTGCCCGGCCGCATTCTGCCCCCGGGCAGATTTCAAAACGTTCAGGCGGATATTTAAGGGTTCGGTGGATCATTCCAGCATGAGAAGATTTCATTACTGGCAGAGTCTACTCGATTCGATGCATGATTCTCCCGCGGAGTGGCCGCTACACTTGATCGAACGGAGATGCACCCAAGAAATCGGTCAGTATCTAGCGATCCTCGCCGCCGGGCGGAGGCTTCGAATGCACACGAATCTCGATGTCGTTTGGCTCTCCTACCTCTTTGAGAGATCTCACAAGACCGGTCACCGTGCTTGCGACTAGATCGGAGACGAATATGCCCAAGGGAACATGCTCCCCATCGACGATGATCGACGTTCTTCCGTCGGACATGTTCACGCACTCTGACTTTTTCGCGACTCCGTCCGCGACTGCCTCTGCCAGGTCACGACAACTGGACCGTTCGCATTTCTGACAATCTAGTCCAGGAAGGCTACGAAGCGCTCTCTCGACCTTGACCTCATGTTCTATAAGATTGGCGGCCCTCTGAGAGCAGTCGGACCGCCTCCTGCATCTAAGGATGACCTGACCCTCGACGACCGCATCTCCGACCACAATCTTTGGGAGCATCGAATGCTTGAATCCTTCAACAATTATGACCTCAGGGGAAGTGAGTCTATTGAGCAAACCGATGGCGAAATCCAGGTCGCGCTCTCCTGACAGATAGAGGACCATCTCATTGGAGGACAACCCGATGACCGATGAGCTTCCGGACCTGAGGTGCCTTGAAGTGTCCTTTCCTTCGGGGACGAGGATGTCATTGCCATGAACGTGCTTCACGGAGGCGACGGAGACTCCACGCTTTATCAGCTCCCTGATGATTTTCTCTATGAGCGTGGTCTTTCCCGAGCCCGATGTTCCGGAAACGGAGACAATCATCATTCTCATCTCCAATATGGCTCTCTCAGTCCGACGGCCTTGCGAAACAGCTCCTTCAATTCCTGATCTGATGCATGTCTCCTCATCGGACCAAGGACGTCAATCATTCCATCGTTGCTCAGAAGACAAGGTTTCAAGTAACCGTTGGATGTGATCCGAAGACGGTGACAGTTTGCGCAGAATACTGTGTTGTGCATAGGGCGGACGATCTCGACCTCCCCTGGAAGGTAATACTTCATCCGCCTGTGCAGACTGCGGGCCACGACCCTGACGGCTCTCGCTGCCAGCTGGCTCTCTAGGACATCGAGGGGGTGGTGGTGCTTGGCATAGTATCCATCGTTCATGCTTTCCCTGGATGCTTCGAGCTCGATAAGCTGGAGCACCGCTCCAACTTCCTCGGAGTATCGGATCATGTCCTCGATCTGAGAAGAGTTGATGTCTTTCATGACCACCATGTTGAGCTTGACCGGAGAAAGACCGACTGATATCGCCGCACGGATGCCGTCGAGGACTTGGTCAAGGGCGTCTATGCCAGATACGCTCTCGTATGTCTTAGGGTCGAGTGTATCAAGGCTCACATTCACCCGTCTTAGGCCAGCTTCCTTCAAAGACGAGGCAAATTCAGGAAGAAGAACACCATTCGTAGTCATCGAAACCTCTTGTGTCCGTTTTGCGCACTGACGGACAATCTCGACGACGTCATTCCTCATGAGCGGCTCGCCTCCGGTAATCTTCAACTTGCTCATGCCCAGAGATGAACCTAGCGAGACCAGTCTTGCCGTCTCATCAGGAGTCATCTCCTTTCCCGAGGTGACCTCACCCTCCCTGTGGCAGTAACTGCATTTCAGATTGCATCTCTGAGTTATCGAGACCCTGAGATTGGTCATGTCTCGTCCGAATGAGTCCTTCATTCTTCCAACGACCCCTGTGGAGCGATATGCTAATCCAGATATAACGATAAATAGGTTTTGAAAAGAGCACGTCCGAGTGATGATTATGACTGTCTGGGTCCCTTTCGAGGCGACAGACCTTCAGAAGCTAGAAAGGCATCAATCAGAGAACCTACAAGGAATTGCACGCTCTCGCTAGGCGACAGAAAGACCAATTGCACCAGCTTATTCCTTTCTAATCAAGTGTATTTGCGTCCTCAAGTCCCTTATTTTCTCGTTGAGTCGTTCCATCCGCTCCTCGTTTCTAAGTCGGACCCTTTCGAATTCATCCTGAGAGATCCTTCTTTCTTTCAGTTTGTGCATGGCTTCTTCTGTCTCTCCTCTGTAAGAGCCCTTGATTGCATTGATCTCCTTGATTTTCCTCTCGAGCCGCTCCAATTTCGGACCGAACATTGTGTTCTCCTAGTCCCCCAATTGATTTGACTCTCTGCTGATAAAGACATTCTCGCTAAGAGTATTAATCATAGCGTTGCGGGCGCACGCATATACGCACGTCCCTTCCATTGAATCGTACAGACTGATAGATTGACACGCCTGCTAAGATGTCTTGCCCAGTCAATCCATGGAACAATACAACTCATATCGCACGCCAATAAGTTCCTGCAGGCATCCCATCGCATCCAGGGATAGTAGGTGAAGGTGAGAGAAGCAGTCGCAGTCCGACGATCCAAACCCCTTGACAGGATCGATCGAGCCAGGCAATCCGCTCACGAAATCGTTCAGGACACATTCGATTCTTTCCTCGCATGGAAAGAGAGTGAACCCGATAACCTCGCCGACCTCGAGGAGATAGTCAATGTGCCAGTGGAGCCTCTTGCTCTCAGAGAGATGTCGCAAGACCCTTGTCTCTACGCCTTTCATTCCAGACCCCACGTAAGCGTATTCTCCCTTTGGAAAGCCGAAAGTACCCAACTTTCCTATTCGTATCTCGCAGCGCTTGGAAATTCTAAGAAACAGGACGTATGCACCTTTCCTAGTAGAGCGCATCGGCGGAACCTACTGACTTGATTCCAAAACAACATTCGTGGAATACATGCCCAGTATCATGACCGAGAGGTCCGTCGTACGGTATATGATCCAATTGCCTTCCTGCTCGCCCGTAATCAGTCCAGCCGATTTCAATATGTTCAGATGATACGAAAGCTTCGAGTCTGGGACCGAGGTGATCTCCTTTATCAGACACACGCAGAGAGGATGGCGCAATAGAATGAATAGAATCCGCACTCGCAATGGATCCGAAAGAGCTTGAAACAATCTTGCCAATCTCTTCATCTTTTCCTCGGGTGGCAGAGATGAAACGATGCCTTCAATACCGCCGATTTCCTCAAGCGATTCCCTTATTGGCTCTGGAATTTCCATCCATCAACCTCCGGTCCTGATTTTGACTCCACTGCAATCCGCAAATCTCGCCTATGTAGCGATCCAATAATTAGCCTTTTGGACCCGCCTCGATCGGAGATGTGCTTCTACGCAGCTGCTATGGACCTTCTCGCATCCCTCGCCTGGACCTCACTCCTCGATAGGATTCTGATCAGGGTGCTACCCCCAATCCTCGCTCCAGAGATGGTCGCCACCTCCTCAAGTCTCCGACCAAAGATCTCGATGTTGGCGAGCGAGTCTCTCCATTCCTCGAAGGGTATTTTGATCCTAAGACCATCAAGATGTAGGACGATAGGTGCAGGTCTCAAGCTCTTCTTCACAACGTCCATCGATTCGATTCGCTGCCTGATCTCAGCTGGATGAACGAACAACGGATCCTCATCCTTTTCTTTGCGACTGGTCGCAATGATCCGGCCTAGGAACTGGGCGACCTCCTCCAGCTTCTCGACCTCCTCTGCCCGCCTCATCCTCTCGACCTTCCTACATACCCCCGTGACCAATCCTTCACAGTTCGGAAGCCCATTGATCTCGGGGCCGCAAACCACCAAAACAGGAATCTCGATGCTCTCGAAGAGGCGGATCTTCTCCTTCACGATGCAATCTTCGAAGTTGCCCAGGACAAACACGGCCGCATCGTACTCCTCGATCGTCGCCTTCTCGTCGGCTGAGATCTGAGCGGTCTGCCTGCCCTTGCCCCTTGCTAATCCCATCACAACGGTTATCGCCCCATAGCGCCTGAGATGTTCGGCTATGTCGCACACCGGATGAGGCATGTGGTGTCGTCCGAGCGTTGGTGCCACGACAGCAATCTCTGTTCCCGCCAGGGGAACATCGGTCAGTTTGCCGCCCAGCTCTTGAGTCTTCCCCTCGATAGCTGGAACCTCCTCCTCAGGGACAACAAGGGTAACGACGATTCCAACTTGGATCTGTGTCTTCTGGATGACGAACCCTCCAACATCTTCCACGAGCTCGTACAGCTCAGTTATCCTGTACACGCCGCCATCGAACATCAGAACCTTATACATCAAGACCTCCCATCTCGGCGTGGACCTTATTGGCGAGCTCTATCCACTCCTTCTTCATATCGTGCTCCGTCGCAGCCACGGTCGTTATGTTCTCGGAAGATATGTTGTGACGAATCTTGAATCCCTCAGGCAGTAGACGCCAGATCGCGTCGAGCACTCTGCTCCTTAACTCTTCTCCAGGATGCAGTTCGAGCACTGAGATATCCTGCTCCGAAACCCCTCTGCAGAGTATCTCGAGCCTGCTGAGTTGTTCGATCCTATCCCTGCCATACTTCCTCCAGAGAAATGTCAAGAGTCTGGGAGCATAGTTTTCGTCCCGAATCGTCACCATCGTCCCACCCTCGGTCCTGGCTACATCCGCGATCTCTGAGATCTTCACCAGACTCATTGCCTTTCTGGTTCGGACCGATATCAGGAAGAGTGGGTCGGAGGGATTGACGATGAACTTGACCGCCTCGACCATTCTCGTCAGTCCAACATCCAGAAGTATGCCGTTGAAAAGGGCGACGTAACTATCAGTCCCGAATTTCTCGGTGCCCACAACCTCGACCTTCATCTTCCACCTTCCAGGAATCCTGACGCCAGCAACGCGGCCCCTACCGCCCCGATATACTGGGATTTGTCCGGTACGATGGGTCTCTGCCCCAGGACGTCTGCCATTGCCGTAACCATCCCGCTTATCAGCGAGGTTCCTCCCACTTGAATGATAGGCTGCCTGATGTCGATCTCCTGCAGCTGCTGCTCGAAGACCTGCTCGGCTACGCTATGACATGCCGCCGAAGCGACGTCTTCGACGGACATCCCCTCCGCTAGTGAGGTGACGAGATCTTGAATGCCGAACACCGAGCAATATGAGTTCATGTTCACCTTCCTGTAGTCCCCTTTGTCCGCAAGTTGGCCGAGCTCGGTGATCTCAATCTTGAGCCTTTTCGCGACGAGCTCCAGGAATCGACCTGATGCACCAGCGCAGATCCCGCCCATCGTGAAATTGTCCGGGATTCCGTCCCTCACCGTTATGGCCTTGTTGTCCATTCCCCCGATGTCTATTATCGTTGCCTCGCCCTTCTGCCTGTTCGCGAGCCAGACCGCCCCTTTCGAGTTGACGGTCAGCTCCTCCTGGATGAGCTTCGCGCCCATCTTCCTACCGATGATGTACCTCCCATAACCAGTGACCCCGACACCCTCAATCTCCTGCATTCTGACCCCCGATTCAGCCAGCGCCATCTGGACGGCTTCCTCTGCGGATTTGACGACTTCTCCGGTCGGATGCCAGTACTTGCCGATTATCACATTGTCCCGTAGGACCATTGCCTTGGTCGACGAAGACCCAGAATCTATCCCGAGAGTAAGTCCGACCTGTCTTTCTCTCGCGAGAAGTTCTTTGCGGGAAACGATCGTCACCAAAGCCTCCATTCTCGTGAGCATCTGGCCGGATTTCGTGCGCTCGGTGAAGGAATATGTGACAACTGGCAGGCGCGTATGATTCTGGATGTATCTTCTGATCTCGTTCCTGACGAGAGCGCCCTCCGCGCACCTAAAGCAGCTTGCGATGAAAACGGCATCAGCATCGTACCGACCTTGTGCAAGCGCGATCGCTCTGGCGATCAGTATTCTTAACTGTGGGCTGGAGGGCGAGAAACCGAAAAGCTCCACGGCCCTGTCGACTTCCTCCAAATCGATGTCGGGTGAGACCATCTTCGCACCGACCGCGGCTGCTGCTCTCTCGATCTCCCCCTGAACCCCGCTGTATTCCGTGCCGCAGGAAAGCTGCGCGATCCTAATCATTTCAATCCCACCAGGAATTCCTTGACCTTCGATACCATCCGTTTCGCGTCCTCTTCATCTTGTGGATACGCCACTTCAAGCATCGGGATGCCTTTCTTCCTGAGAAGGTACTTCACCATCTCGTTTGTCCTATAGCATCCAACGCAACCAAACGAATATGGCGGGTCCTCCATGACTATCGCCGCCTCCGCCTGTTCGATCAAGGGTCCCCAGACCGCAAGCCTGCCTCGTATGCCGGAAGGGACCTCCACCCCTGCGTACTTCAGACCCTTCTTCACATCCTCGGGAGTCACATTCAGAGGAGGAGAATCGATCTCAAGTCCCGTGACCCTCTCCCCTATCACCTTCATGACGCTCAGTGGCTCGTGTCCGAAGCGTTCCACTAGGTCGTAGAGTATCAGGCTGTTTGGGGGGACAATGAAGACCTTCATTTCTTCACCTCGTCGACAATCTTCTTCAGTCTATTGACTGGAATTCTTCCTTTCTTCTTTGGCTCTGAAGCCCTCTCACCCCTCTCTAAGGATGACAATCCCTTTTCAACGAGGGAGAGATCCTTCCACTCCTTCTCCAACTGAGTGAACCCTGGACGGGAACCATGGTGAGCTCGGCAACGTCTCGTATCCCCGATTGGAAAGCCTCTGATCTTGGAGAATATCCGATTCGGGTCGAGCTTCCTTACTTCTCTGAGGACAAACATCACGTCATCCTTCTTCCCCTCGATCATCGCACCGTAGCACGTCTCCTTGATGGTCAAGGGACGTGCGAGAGAGTGCACGAATCGAACCATCTGGTCCGGTGTGACCTCTGAGGTCGGTGCAATGACTATCATCCTCGTCTCATTTTCGCTTTGCACGCCTTACCCCCTTCGATTCAACGGTCTCTTTGACCTCCCGAACATAGACGACATCGCCATCATGGAGATCCCTCACAAGCTCGTCCATGCTGCTGACCACACACCCCACGACGTTAGTGCCGTACCTCTCTTCTCCGGTCGGACCGAAATCCTCGCTATTCTGAAGCCTGAGACCGATCAGCCCCCTGCTCGGTCGGGACATGTTCGTCACCGCGATTTCGCCCCTGCTAGAGGACTTCTCGAAGGTACCCTCGGGGACGAGGTCGGCGGCTTCCTTCGGATTTCCTTCGAATGTCACTAGTGGCATATCGGGATACGCGAAGTGAACCTTCATAGTCCCTATCGGTTTGTGATCAAGTCCGGTCATCTTTCGCAAGTAGTGAGCGGTCCTCGGAGATCTCCTGTCCTCGAGCGTGAGCTCGTTCACCTTCCTCGAGGAGATGCCGAAAGTATCCACTTCTTTCGCCGCCAGAGCCTCGAGCGTGAGCTCAGGTTCTTGTTCCACGACTATTGCATCGTCACTCTTTTCTCCTTGCCTCGCCTGGGAGAGACCCTTGCTCTTGAGGAATTTCTGGGCGGAGCTCTGGGTCATCCCTATTGACATAATCCTAAGAGGATCAGTGACAAGGGTCAGTGTACAGCTACCGGGTACGAGTCTCAAGAGCTCCTTCCCTGCGGTCACAACCCCAACGTCGCTGTGAGAGGATGACACCTGCCTTCGGACCTTATACAAATAGACTCTGCCCATGCCAACTCCCTCGTGTCTGATCGTGACCGAGTTCTCATCCCTGACCAGGATATCTTCCGGTATGAGAGAGACGTCCATTCTAGATGAGCATGCGATGTACGTCTCGGTCCTATCGGTGACTGGCAGCAGACCTCCTTCGGTGAGGACGAGCAAGTGCTCACAGTTCACGGGGGATTTTTCATTGAGCTTGACACCGATGTAGCTCTCGATCGACATCCCGTCTTCAAGTTTGGTCCTCATATCTTTGGTCACGAAGGCATCCTTGACACTCATCTCGAGTACGATCGGCTTAATAGCCAGGATTTCGTCCCCCTCCTCCAAATCGTCGAGCAAGTGACGACCTACTGTGATTCTTCCAATCACGCCATCCTTGACCCCATAGGCGCTATCGTGATCAGTCCTTGCGATCATCAAATAAGTTGTGCGGTTGTCGAACCCTCCAAGAGCAAAGAAGCACTCGTACCTAGAATAGTGATGAACATCTCTGTCGGTTGCGATGTCAGTCGAGAACGCGCCAATCGCAATGACCTTGGAAGTGCACCATCTCACTCTTCGATTTGGTATCTGTTGAGCGACACTCCTGAAGACCTCCGAGAAAGGCGAATCGTTCAGACGAAGGATCATTGGACCCTTTGACGTCGACAATTCAAACTCGTTCGTCGGTTTCGAAATCAGCTCTCCTGATCGGATCATTGCCACTAGCGAACTCTTCCGATACGGCCGACCCTTGAGGATATCACCAAGCGAAGAGCCCTCCTTCGCCTCGAGTATTTCTCCGTTGATTTTGATGAGCATCTGGTCATCGATTGTCATCACTAGCGGCGTTAAATACTTTTTCACAATTACCAGATGTCAGTTCCAAACGGCGTCTTCGATTTCTGGTGAACAGATTTCGAAAAGGAAATGCCACCAAGGCCCATCCGGGAAGATCGCTGATCGAGCTCCGAAATGTTAAGATATTAATATTCCCGAGCTAGTTGGGTTGAGGGTATGGATAGGGGTCAGATCTTCAGAGATGTAGAGGAGAGGATAAGGGGCATACCGGGTGTCGTGGACATGAGGTACCTGGATGATGATCTGAAGGATAAGGTCGCATGCCTTGAACGCCAGACGGAAGAAGGCGGGGCAGCAGGAGGTCTCATGCCATTCGTCAACAAAGGAGTCTGGGAGACCCTGAGAAGAGAGAGTTGTTTCGTCATTGTCCTGGGCTCAAAAGAGGTGCCATTCGTTGTTCCGAACCATGTGATATACATCTTGGACCAGAAGGGACAAATCGTGGGTGAGTTTCTTGACGAGAGCAGACGGCGCGAGATGAAATCTCGGGAGGACATTTACTTCCTGAGCGAAGACTTCGTGCTCTACTCAGGCCTGGAGATACATGGGGAGCCCTATTTCCTCGTGCCCGAGATCGAGTTTCACGGACTCGACGGAATCAAGGGCGTCTCAAGGGTCACCTCTGCCAGCATTTCGACCCCATCGGATTACCTGATCAGAAGCCTTATGGGTCACACCCGAAAAAGACTCTGGACTCACTTGGTGGGCTTCGATATTATCAAGGGTGGGGATGGTGGTGTAGTCTGAACGACACCGCATGAGATGTGAGTGATCACTCAAAGGTTCCTTTTCACTTTGGACAGGATCTCATCCAACTTTGATTGTGGGCAGGTGACTCCTCGAATGACCCCGGTGACTATGTCGACGATCTTGCCCTTGGTTGCAATGTTCTCTCTCTTGGGCATCACCATTCGGGTCTTGACTCCTATCCGAGCGAAGTCCTCGAAGTCCACCGGAGCCTGGCAAACGATCAAGGCCGGCAAATCGACATTTCTCAAGATCAATCTGGCCTTGTAGATGATGTGGTTCCTCACATTGCCCAGGTGAATCAAGCCCAGCTTGAACTGCTGGATCCTATCGATCTCAATCTGGTCCAGTCCGAATATCGACCCTGTGCTAACATCTGGTGCGTCCGCGGGGACACCCGACCCTGCGTTGACCACAATCACGCTCGTGTCTATGCCCTCTTCCCTTAGGGCATAGGTAATCTCGCAAACGGGTTTCGTAATGTGTCTCTTTCCAGGACCCATTGCGATTGCTACGACGTCCCTTCCGCTCTCCGAAATCGTCGCCCTTTGTGCCAGGCCTCCCCCAACACCTAGTCCTCTGGATTCACGACATTCGACGAAACGCGTATGCCTGCCGATTCGATCTTTCACGCCTCGACCCCACCTCGAATCGCTGTCTCTTCCTCAGCACCATCCAGACTGGCGACAATCTCCTTTGGGTCTCCGAGGGCGACGATCTTACCATTCTTCATCATGGCTGCTCTGTCGCAGCAGTTGGTGACGAAATCCATGTCGTGGCTGACGATGATGAAGGTTTCGCCGAGTTCTTTGCGGGCACTCAGGACCGATTTTGCGACAGACAGTTTCGTAATCGGGTCCATTGTCCCTGTTGGCTCATCGAGGATGACGAGCCTCGGCTCCTTTATGAGAACCTGGGCCAATGCGATACGCTGCTTCTCCCCCACCGATAGTGATTCAGGATAAGCCTGGATGAGACGCTCTATCTCTATGCTGTTGAATCCCACCCCCGCCAAGACCTGAACAGCTTTCATCTTTGCCAGCTCGGCCGGCATCGTCATGCCAATGCAGACCGTCAGGTTCTGTAGAACAGTGTCGAACGGATAGAGGCAGTATTCTTGATGCAGCACACCTATGTAAGGGGTCGCTCTCCCACGTCCAGTAGGCCCCATTTCGGACATGTCCACCCAATCATCTCCAATTCGAATAGTGACCTTGCCGCCGGTGGCAGGAGTAATTCCTGCTATCATCCTGGATAAAGTGGTCTTGCCCGCACCACTGAGACCCACCAGTCCGAAAATCTCCTTCTCGCCGACTTCAAATGTAACGTCATCCACGGCCCTTACGACGCCTCGAACAATCGAATAGAAATACTTCTTGGCGTTCTCGACCTTCACCACGGGCTGGCCAATTGGAACCTCCTCCACCTCCCTCGGTCCAAAGCCTATCATGAATTCCTTGGTGACCTCCTCAGGAGGTCCTCTCTTCATCATCTCTCCGGCCTCTAGCCAAATCGCCTTGTCGGCGAGCCTGTTGATTGCCTTGGGCCAGTGGGACGTCACCACCATGGTCATGCCATTGTTCTTGACCGCGAATATGAGGGATTTGTGAACAATCTCAGCAGTCTGAGGGTCTAGCGTTCCGGTTGGTTCGTCGGCCAAGAGGAGGAGAGGATCTCTGGCGAGCTGTCTAGCAAGAACGCATCTCTGCTTCTCACCACCGGACAAATCGCGGGCGATATGAGTTATCCTGTGCTGCAGGTTGACCGTCTTTAGAAGGTCAACTGCTCTCTCGACCTTTCCCTTCTCACTATATTTGTCGCCCAATGCCTCGAAAATATTCTCGACCACCGTCAGATCTCCGTACAATGCGAACGTCCTCTGCATCATAATGGCGATCCGTTCTCGCATAGCGACCCTCAACGGATCGCGCTCACTCAGTTTCCAGAAATCGATTTCCTTGATAGATGTCGCGGCACCACATCTCTTGCACTTCTCCCCAGGCACTGGACGGTCTATCCATCCACATGAAGTACAGTGATTTACCCTGTAGATCACACTCCCTGAATCAGGTCTGTACTCAGGGCTGCCTCTCAACATGTTTATCAAGACGGACTTGCCAGACCCACTGCGCCCTATTAGTCCAAGAACCTCTCCGGGGTGTATTATGGCACTTACATCCCTCAGCACCTGAGCCCCGTCGAACCTCTTCGTCACGTTGTCGATTATTACGAATGGCTCAGACTGTTCAGGCATATGAAGTGGCGAACGTTGGTACGCACTATAAATGTTTTCCCAGATGATTACAATTGTTTATTCCCAGAACGAACAAACTTTATTAGGATGGATGGTATATCCATCCCTCTATGGGAGCTAAGTTCTATTCTTATAGCGCAGGCGGACCTACTCCCAAATTCTCTCCATACCATGTCTGGAAAGCCTATCGCATAGTCAGTGAGAAAGGACCGATAGGGAGAAAGGCCCTGTCAAATGAATTGAAGATCGGGGAAGGCAGCACCCGCACGATTCTGGACACGATGATAAGGGAGGGAAGCGCAGAGAACACCAACCGAGGTGCAGTGCTCACGGAGCGTGGCAAGGACAAGCTAAGTGATTCCGGCATTCATCTCGAAGAGGTAGATCTGGACGGATTGACGGTCAGCAGGTACAATTGTGCAGTCCTGATCAAAGGGATGGCGAGCAAAATAGGGGTCGGCAGCGAACAGCGAGATGAAGCGGTTAGGGCTGGAGCGATTGGCGCAACCACCCTCGTATGCAAGAACGGAAGGCTTCTTTTCCCAGGAGATGACAAACACCCGGACCAGAAGGTCGTCGCACCCTTGCGGGGAGTGTTCGCGGTCGAGGACGACGATGTTGTCATAGTCGGCTCAGCACTTACGAGAGAAGCCGCAGAGAGAGGAGCTGTGTCAGCTGCGTTGTGTATGAACGAGAAGTCTGGACTTACATGGCACGAAGGCACGAGTCTGATTTCTCAGGATACCGAGGCGGAGGATCTCAAAGCCCTCGCTTTGGCGATTCACGAGCTTGTCGGAAGACTTCCTTTGACGATGAGGAGTAAGAACCAATACGGCGTTAGATGTGAGGATGGTGAGGTCATAGACGGGAACTACACCGGGCCGGTCCTTGAAGAGTCTCTTAGGAAGAACCAGATAATAAGGAAGATTTCCCCCACCGGACCGTACCGAGGCGTGCCTATTGTGGCTGTTCCAATCCTCAGGAAGAAGGAAGCGCTCGCAGTCATCGGCGTTGTCGACATCAGCAAGGGGGCGGTCTTCGAAATTCTCAACAGGATTAGGAAGGAACGCCTTTGAGCGACCTCAACAAAGATGTGTGATCATTCCAGGAAAGTGTTAAATGAGAGTCGATTGTTCCCAGATAACGATGCAGGAAAGAAAGAAGGAAGATGATGGAACCTGCGTTGTCACTGTACACGTGGATCCGGGTGCCTGCATGTTCAAAAGCCGGGTCACAGGCAGGCCAAATGGCAAGACTGTGCTGCTGGAAATCGAGAGTGGTTGTCCGTGTGTCCAGAAACTCGCAGAGAGCCTGCAAAGCGTCGACGCTTTTGAATCTTTGAAGATGCCCTATGAAGAGAATCCCGTCTTTCGGAAATCTGGAACTCTGCTCAGACACGCGACTTGTCCGATACCGATAGCCATTGCGAAGTGCGTAGAGGCCTCGATCGGATTGGCTCTCAAGAAGAACGTAAAGATCGAGTATGAGAAGTGAGCAGACGCTACTCTATGATTTCATCGATCTTTGGAGTCCAGATCACGGTGGATGGCCCCGCCATATACATCGCGACAGTCATAGCCTCTCGGAGCTCATCCTTTGTCGCGCCGGCTTCCTTTGCCTTCTGCGCATGAACCTCAAGGCATATGTCGCACTTGAGCATGCATGAGAGGGCGGTGGCAATGAGCTCTTTTTCTTTCGTCGTAAGTGCGCCGTCCCTGAAGACTTCATCCTTCAGTCTGTAGAGGGCCTGAATAACGCTTGGCTCCTGCTTCGCCAAAAGCTCTAGGCTCATGAAAATGCAATGTGACGCCATCTATATTATATGGTAGGTCATTTCACGACGCGTGCCAAGTGAGAAATTGGACGAGGTCATTGAGGTCCTTCGAAGCCTCGAGGGAGTCATCGAGGCGTTCGCCTTGAAGGCCGAGACGAGAAGACAGTTGAAGGATATCGAAAGCGGCGTGAAAGCGATGTTGGACATCGAGGTCAAGAACACTGGTTTGGACGAATGTCTACGTAGGGAGCACGTGGTCGGTATCATCAAGGACAGAAGGTTCCGTCCTCCCTCCGCGCCAACCGTCCTGTTAATGGGGGACAATGGAGCAATACTGGGTGAAGAGGTGCTTCCTGGACAGAGGTCCACCTTTGAGGGGAAGCAGGATCTAATCTTCCTTTCGGACGACTTCGTCATCTATACGGATAGGAAGCCAACCAAGCACGAGTACTTCCTAATGCCAGCGATCAGTTTCCCAGAAGTCGAGGAGATACCGGGCATCATGAACGTTGTATCCTGCAGCCCCACGGCTTTGGGAGACGTCCTCGTGAGAACCTCCCACGACCTTGAGGACGATCCCAAGCTGGCGAGCGTTCTGATCGGCTTCGACGCCAAACGAAACGAGAGAGTCTCACGATGAGCATGCTTGGAGCGATCGCGTCTTCTGGAGAATAAATGAAAAATGGGAAAATGTTTAGGTCCCGGAGGGCGTGATCCGACCTATCGTCTTCTCCGCTTCCTCCAGGGATTGCTTCATCCTCTCGACTTCCTCAAGGCTCTCTTCCAGAGTCTTCTCTTTCTGGGCGACCTGGCGGTACTGCTCCGGGCTCGCAGGCTCAAGGGTGGACGCATCGTAGTAGAGGTCGTACGTGTCAAGGAGAACCCACGTCGCTCCCCCTTCCACTGTCACGTCAACCACCTTGCCGACTGTTCCGGTGTTTCTATACCTTGCAAAGTCGCCTTTGTTCAAGAGATCACTCCGGTGGTATGATCAAGGTCCTCTCACCGGCAGGCCTGAACTCCCTCAGACCGCCGCGGCCGAACTCTCTTGTGATGTTCGCGAAGTCGAACGGCAGGTTCTTGTCCGCGAAGGCCACCTTGATCAGCGGGTTGCAGGCGAACGCGTCGCCACGTGCGACATGCGCGGCGTTCGCGATTCCAGTGTATCCGCTCAGGTGACCCACGTTCATGGCGTAGTTCGGGTAGTTCGGACCTCTAAGCTCGAAGGGAAGACCCTCGTCGCTTCTGTATGCGAAGCTGTTCGAAGCACCGCACTGGTCCTGTAGGTCGTATCCGTAGAAGCCTAGCCTTCCGAGGCGCTCCTTGTGCTGGATCATCGATAGGTACCATCCGTTGACGCCGCAGTCAGCGTTTCCGGTCGCCATCGCGACCGCGATACCGCTCGCCGCAGCAGCAACGGTCGCTCTCTGGGAGCCACCGAAGTGAGCTTCCATCGCGGCCGGATACCTCTCATACATCTCCAGCGCATATGAGTTGACCTCGTTCACAAGCTGCTCGATGTTCGCCATCGAGGGCTTCATCTTGACGAAGCCACCATACTTGCTCTTGATCCTGTCGACCGCCCAGTATGTGTAGTCCTCGAGTATGTTGTCAGTGTACGCGGCCGTTGAATACTGAGTGAAGCCGACACCGCCTGACATGTACGATCCGAGATAGATCTGGTCGAGGATCACGGCACCGAGCGCTACTGATTCAAGGGACGCTCTGGCCGGGTCGTCAGGATACTTGCGGAACGACTGTGTCATGTCTGCCAGGAAACCGAATGGGATACCTCCCGGTTCGTTCGGGCCACGCGCTCTCCTGGCGGGCATCATTGTCCCCATTTCGATGACCGATGCGTGCTTCGCCGCGTAGGCAAAGTCCGCGATTGCCGCCTCACCCGCTGCCAGCTTGTAGGAGCTGATGAATGCCATGCTGATTTGCATCGCGCTCCACCTTGACATCGTAGCACCATCGCAGACGCGACCGACCATTGTCGGACAGCGCACGACCTGCCATAGGGTGTTTCCGACGGCCTCCTTCAGCTGCTTCGCCTGGTTCGCAGGGAACTCCTTGTTAATGTCGATGACATAGCACTTGTCTATCTCATCAATGATCTCGTCGTTCCCGCCAAAGACCTTGACATAGCAGTCCGCGGTCAAAGCAGGACTGCATTCGGCCATGTGCTCCTGCACCACCGCACCACCTGGCATTGTGTGGTTCACGGTCTCGAGGTAGTGGTTGATCGTTTCGGGCGTGACCTCCTTACCAAGTCTCTTCTCGATTACCTGGTGAGCAGTGTCCAGTCCGACAATTACCGTCCTCCTTATGTCGTCCCAACATTGCTGCATCGCCGCATTGTTGATGAAGTGCAGGTCATCTGCTTCCACGAATATGTCCGTGTGGGAGAGCTGATAGGGCATCAACACTCTCTGACCGAGAGGGACACCGATGTCCTGATTCATCATCGGTATACCTCTGCTCTTGGCGATCTTGTTCGCCTGCTCGACCCATTCCCTCTTCCTCTTGGACTGCCTCCAGCCTCCGAACGTGTAGTAGCTGGTGTGGACTTCAGTGGGGTCTTCCTTGAACTTCCTCTTGCATGCCTTTAGGAATAGCTTCTCTTTTTCTGCCATTTTTGTTCCCCCTCACTCCTGCACCGCAAAGGGCTGGTAGCCCGCAAGCGTTCTCATTCTGTGTATCCGCAGGTTGACGTTCATGACTTCCTTGTCGTCCCTCATATCGACCCCATCGACACGGAACATCGTAGTCCGCTTCTTCAGTTCCGACTCCGGCAGCGGTTTGCCGACGGATATCGGCTTGTCGAGGGGAATGGCGACCTGGTCTTTCACGTATTCAACCACGCCTTTCTTGGCATTCCACCTGTATCTCTGCCAGGCATCGAACATCAATCCGTTCTCGTCCAAGCGGCATGCGTGACCGTGAACGGTCGCGCCTCTGATACCTGTCCTCGCTGGATCAAAGGTCTCATTCTCGATGAGCTCCTTCGCACACTTCTCGAGGTCTCGCTCCCTCATCTCGATGATCTGCCTACCGGACAGGGTACCCGTGTCAACGCCCCTGAATCTAGAGACGTTCATCCATGCCCTGACGTAAGGTATGATCGGAGCGAAGTATACAGAGTCCGTGAACTGGACGTAACGGATTCTGTCCCCCGCCTTCGCGCCTGGAAGGGGGGTCACAAGCTGCCTGATCGGGCAGTCTGGCTCGGTACCCTCTTCCAGTGGTGGGTGAATGCTCTTGTACTCCTCACCTGGCTGGCGGTGACCAAGAATCTTCACTACGTCCTCCATGGCGACCTCGCGAAGCTTGTCCAGCTTCACGCTCGGGTCCATGAATCGGCGCCTGTTCTTCGCCGGCAACGATGCGCCGGGATAGAACTGTCTTTGATATGACATATTAAATCACCTCATCCTTTTCTTGTAGTCGGTAACGGTTGGCCTGTATTTCGAATACCTTCCCACTTCCAGTTGGAACCCGAACGGCAGGAACTCCTCACAGATCGCTTCAATCTCCTTCACCGCTTTCTGGACTTTGTCGATGTCGTCGATCTCGGCGAATATCCTTCCCACCTGCACCGTAAGCTCCATTTCTCGCCCACCATAGTTGATCTCGCGCCGCTCATCATGATCGATTCTGAGACCCTTCCCGGGGCCCCAGCTGATCTTGGAGGGAAGATCCTCCCCACTGACGGTTATCTGCCTGACGTGCCTTACCTTTCGAATCTTGTTCACAAGCTTCTCGGTCGTGTTCGCCGAAAGCAGCCGTGCAGGGACAACCATCACTTCGGGCAGAGGTACTGACTCTGGAACTGGGGTCTTAGGCATCGCTACACCTTCCCCTTCAGCTTCTTGGCCTCTTTACCGACAGCTTTTATGGGTGACTTAAATTCAGGTATGTCACCGAATACCTCTTTCATCAATCCAGACGTCGCTTCCACTGAGAAATGCTGCGTACCCGCATCGAGGGCACATCCCGCCGCTATGACAGGTATGACGAAACCCTTCGAGTGTTTGGTCACAACGTGGTTGCCGTGGAACAGACCGGGTCCGCCTCCGCCGTAGATCGAGTGCGAGAAGAAGGACATCCCCACGGAAGTACCCATAGCTCGTCCGAAGTCCACTCCCGGTAAGGCGGTCTCGTGCTCAAGCAGATCGTTGTAGTATAGAATCGTCGACGGCACACCTTGAGCAGCCCTGGCTGCACCGCAGTTCACCATGATTGCGCATAGCATGCCTGCGGCAGTGTAGGCGTTCCACAGAGGAATATCGTTGGTTGTGTACACCTTGTAGCCAGATGGCAGTTTCTCCTTTACCTTTATGACCTTGTCCTCGATTGCCCTACCGACAAGGGATTGGACGACAGTACCGACCGTGCCGGTTTTTCCGTTGTCCTTCACAATGTCGTACACCATGTTGTTGGCATTCAATCCTTGATATGCCAGCCCCAACAGATGCATCCGCTCGAATGGTCCTATTGCATCTCCCATCTCGAACATCGCTGTCTGTTCGAGAATCGACGAAAGGGCAGCTGCGTTCATTGCGTTCCTGCCGGTCAAAGCCACTACGTGGTTGGCCATAATGTTCCTCAACGCATACCCCGCGCCTTCGTTGTTTTGCGGAACCTCAAGAATGGACTTCAAGTTCGAACCCAGGAAGTTCATTGTCTGGGGATACCTTCCCCAGACTGCGCCCTTCACCATGTTCGCCTTGAACATGTCGACGTCGAAGACGTCGATTAGCGTCTGGGTGACGGCAGCAGCTGTTGCTGTGAAGCCGGTGGTGTATTCCACTCCGGCCTCGAGCCTCAGCTCCGGCACCACGACGATCATCCTCTTTCCTTCCGCAAGAACCCTGACCTCCGTATCGTCGTCTTTCGCGACTTTTATCATCTCTTTGACTTTCTTTGCTATTTTGTCGGCATTCGCAACGACCGGAGCGTCTATCTCCTTTCCTTTGATTTGACCACCGCCAAGCTTTCCAGTCTTGAGACTTTTCTCAAGTCCGGCCATGTCGACGGCGATCGTCCTCTTTGCCAAGGAGACGGTTCGCTTTATCGCAGGGTTATAGAGAGGGCTTATGGCTTCCAGCGGCACGTTCTTCTCAATCAGCTTGCCTCTGTCGTCATACAAGTCTATTTTGTCCTTGTATTTCGCCATCAAATACCTCCCTTGCTTACCTGATTTTCATCGGCTGAGAAAGTACTCATCCGACGACAATCAGCTCCCCTTGCAACACTTCGTTAGAGCGCTCGGGCATATAAGCTTGACCATGGATGGAGAGTCCATCCGTACTAAACGATTGATTAAGTTTGCGAAAATGCCAGACTCATGATATTCTCATGCTTAACGTGGATTTAATATAATTCTGATTTTATTAATGTTTTGATGGTTGCGATGACCATTAGCGCATCGGATTTCTTCAAGTCCTTTGCCTGATTTCCAAGGAAAGCTCTCAATCCGTCGCTTTTGTCCTTACCGAACTTGTCCTGCGCAATGCTCAGCAGAAGATCATAGGAACGCTTGGGAAAATAGGTCCGCTTGATCTCGTCTATCATCAGATCTGCTTCAGCCAATGAGATGACATTCCTATCGACTGCCCGAGAAACATTGAAACGTAGATTCACGAGAGCCTCGGACATTGGTTCCAAGGTCTCGGGATTGAACGCTAGCGCCACCTCGTCGTCCCCATCAATCTGGCCGCTCGAATACATCTTGTAGACCTCTCCAACTCCCACCATCCCGAAGTCGGACAGTTCTGCTGCCCTGAGCGCGCCCATGCTGCTTCCACCAACGACCTTGATGCCATTCTGCAGAAGTGCCAGAATCTCTCGGTGACCGACGGCCGCATCGGTCATGAAGACTCCATCAACGATCCCGACGATTCGACACCCGGATTCCAATGAAGCAAGATCACCCCGTCTCACAGGAGGCCGATAATCGGCTTCGAGAATGGTTCTGGCCTCGGAATGCGAAAGACTCGGACCTAGGAAGATCACAGGTTTCAAACCAGACCTCCGGTCAATCTCGGTCCGACCCTCTCTTCATCCATCGCGAATACCTCCATTCCCGGGATGATGATTCTCACCACTGGTATTCCGAGCTCCTTCCTGGTGAGATCGACCGCGATCACTCTCTTGAAACCACGTTCGTTCAGCTGTGATAGTAGTACTTGGATGTCGTCATAGATGTCAGGTGTATCCAGAGCGACAACCGATTCGACGCTCCTTTCTGCCCCACTGCTATCGAACCACATCTTGTTGATCCTCTTTACTCGATCATACCCAAGCTGTTGCCTGGCTTTTGCATTCACGGTGTCTTCCCTTGCCCCGTGTATCTGGGTCAGTCTACTCTGGGCAACTTCTGTCAGCGCTCTGACGACGGCGATCTCTGGACTCAGGTGAGACCCCATTCCCATCGTCAGAAGAATCGGGTCGCGCGTCTCAATGTCATCCGAAGCCGCACCGAATGTCGGTACTCCAATATCGCTGGTGAGATCCTTTAGATGTATCTCAACTCCGTTCATCGTGAATCTTGCCAGAAGTTCGGATGACAATTCCGTGTCGTCTCCTAGGGTCAGATCAGCCTTCGCCTTCTTTCCCGCTTCACATATCGACCAGGCATCTCTCTCGATTACCTCGCAAATGCCATGCAGTACAGCTTCCTCCATCGAATTGCCGGAGGCCAGACCGTTCGTATTCGTCCGAAAAAGCGGGAGATCCTCTGGCTGTGAATATGGGTGGAAGACCGCGCTTGCTGGAACGAGTATCTCCTCCATTTCGATGAGATCCACTCCCGCAATCCATGCAATCGGCTGATACATCAGATGCAATTCTGTCCTTCGGGGCAGGATTAGGCTCCTCGGGTCGACAGCGAAGGTCGATGCCAAGACTCTCTCGAAGGAATCGCGCAGCAACCGCATGCCCCTTGCTTCTGCACAGTATCGCTCAAGACCTTCCATGATCGCGGACACTTTCGCCTGATCTTTTGTCGCGCCCTTACCATTGTATACGGTGATTGATCCGGTCTCAGCCTCTGGCCTTATGCTCGAAAACACGGGAATGCCAACCCTGTCGAGACCGGTTATGTCAGCAACCCTTGTGATCCCGGCTACTTTGCAAAGCGGCTCCACCCTCCTCAAGGTGGAGGCTGGGTCCATTATCCTGTGTCCGTCCTTTGTGTACTTCTTTGGAGCTGGGCCTAGGATCACGAATCGTCGATGCTCAACACTACTAATAAAGATGTTCTATACACCTTCGCCTGACCCTTGATCTCACCCGGCATGATCATTCATTTTGGACAAGGTGACCGCAATTGGTCTCAAGTCGTCTGAGGCGCGATCATGTTCAGATCAGCGTCCAGGTTGAGAACGATGCGTTCGATCAGGATGTCCACCTCGACATTGCTGATGTTCGGGATTCCCAAGATTCTCCCTTGGATGAGCTGGTAGAGGTTGTCCACGCTCTTGGTGTACACCTCACACACCAGGCTGTGGTCGCCAAACACCTTGTACACGTACTCGATCTCCTCGAACTTCTTCAACTCGTCTATGATCGAGCCTATTGCAGAGCCGACGACTTCAAGACTGATCAAGGCTCTCATCAACCCAGTCTTAGAAGGGACGGTGACAGCGGTGTAACCACCGATGTATCCCTCCGACTCCAACTTCGATACCCTGCGACTTACGGTCGCCTTCGATATCTGAAGGTCCGCTGCGATGGTCCCGAAGCTCTCCCTTGCATTTGCTCGGAGTTTCTTCAGAATCTTGAAATCGATTTGGTCCATTCAACCCCTCCTGCGCAACAATGTTACTTTCAAGGAGGCGATCGGCCTCCTATTTGCTACAACGTTTCAATTATTGCCGGAGAGATATAAGTCGTTGTCGTCGGCGACTTGATTAGCGATAAATGCTTGTCAGACATGACATTACTTCGTTCGAGGTTTCTGAATCGGTCTCGCCACAATCTTCTCCAAGGCTGCTACCGCCGCTCTCAATCTGACCCTCGGAATCCCGACAGACATTTCCTCAGGACCAGTATCGGAGGCCTTGCGACATTCAAAGTAGTCGAGGGAAATGCTGATCTTCTCTCGCGTATTCGAATCATGATCCAGA
>Ga0153916_10000304_pt1 | contig 32181 bp, 29 predicted proteins | sample Opewatmetagenome_FD_109642 | JGI IMG/M metagenome (GOLD analysis project Ga0153916, IMG submission 109642) | Freshwater wetland microbial communities from Ohio, USA - Open water 3 Core 3 Depth 4 metaG | ecosystem: Environmental > Aquatic > Freshwater > Wetlands | place: USA: Ohio, Lake Erie...
ATGTGTGCGGACCTGGAATACGGCGAAGTACCTGGCACGATTGGGCTGGCTGGTCCGCGTGGTCACTCCCGACCCTTGGCTGCTCCGCCGCATGAGAACGCCGCCGGAGTTCACCGAGGCCGTCCGGCGCGAAGGCATTGAGCTAGTGTTGACCGGCCACTCCTGGAAATGGCTGTGTACGAGTCCCCGCGGCATTGTCTCGAAGGTCGCGGGCGGCATCGGTCGGCGGATCATCGATCGGCTGCAGATTGACACACGCGTTGGCTGGCCGCGGGCGGTGATGACGGCCTGCCGACATCTTACCCCGGACGACGTGGACGTGATCCTGGCGACCGGCTCTCCGTTTATCTCCTTCTCGATTGCGGAGCGGCTGTCGCGCCGGCTCGGCCGCCCTTTCGTGCTCGATTATCGGGACCCCTGGACGGGGTCTCCGCACGTCGACCGGCCGTGGCTTCCGCGGGTGGTTGAGAAAGAGCGGAGCCTGTTGAAGCGATGCGGCGCCGCAATTATCGTGTCGGCGTCGTGGGCCCGCTCAATCCAGCGGCAATTCGACCTCGACTACCTGCCGCAGGTGATCACCAACGGATATGATCCGGAAGAGCTTGATCCGGTGCCGCCTCACAACTTCGGTCATTTCGCCATCGTCTACACGGGGGGGTTCTATCCGCCCAAACGCGTCATCACTCCGGTCATGGCGGCTTTGCGGCAAGTGGCCGCGCTTCGACCGGCCGGCACCGCGGGCGGAGACTGGCGTTTCCACTACTACGGTTCGGACAACGATCACGTGCGGGCATCGGCCGAGGAGTTCGGCGTGCGGGATCGAGTGGTTCTCCACGGCCCGGTGCCGCGGGCCGAAGCCCTTGCCGCCCTGCGGGGCGCGGCGATCAGCGTCGTCATTACCACAGTCCTCGACGACGCAACTGTGGAGGACAAGGGGATCGTGACCGGGAAGATCTTCGATGCCTTGGGGTATGGTGTCCCGGTCCTTCTGGTCGCTCCGCGGGGCAGCGACGCGGAATCGATCGTGACTTCCAGCGGCTGCGCACGTCGGTTCCTCGGCAGTGAGACCCACCCGATGGCGTCCTACATCGTCGAGTTGATGGCCGGAACCGCCCCCAAGCCGGCGCCCCCGCGTGACTACGCATGGCCGGCGATCGCCGGGTCGCTGGACGCGATCCTCAGGGGTGCGATCGACAAGTCTACGATCCGTGAGGAGCTCCACGTCTGTGGCCGGTAACCATGTGGGAGTGACGGAGTGAAACTGTCCGTAGCGCGAGGAATTCAGCCATGCCAGGGCTAGCTGTCCGCTTCGCCGCCGGACCTTCCTCGCCCGAGGAGATCGTCGCCTTCAGGCAAGCGATGAGTCTGATGCTGCTTCCACCTGACTCTCAAGCGCATGTTCATTTGTGCGAGCCGGGATTGCTCGTTGGACACGTCGGCTATCCAGAGTATCCGTGTGGGTCGTTCCGACTCGGCAGTGCTCTTATTTGTCTTGAGGGGCGCATCTACAATAAGACCATCGCCATCGTGGATTCGGAGTTGAAGGAGCTTGCCGCGGCGGTTGTCTCCGCCTCGATCGATGTTCGTTCGCGTTTGGAACGATGGATTTGCGACACGGACGGCGAGTATCTCGTGCTTCTGGCTGTCCCAGAGCAACGGCGCGTGGTGGCGTTCTGCGATCCTTTGGGTCGCTTGCCAGTTTACTATTATCGTGATGACTCGCGTCTGCTGCTGGCTCGGGAATGCAAGTTCGTTCAGGGCATGAAGCCCCATCCGGCATTTGACCCGATGGGATGGGCACAGTACCTGTGCTTTGGCCATCCGCTAGGCGAGCGCACGCTGTTTCGGGATGTCCAGCGCGCCCCAGGCGGCATGCTGCTTGACGGGCGCCTCAGCAACGGGCGGATGTGCTGCGACGTCTCCTCCCTGTTCACCGTGAACTTGGACGATCGGGACACATCGAGAGAATCCCCCCGGAAGCACGTCGATGAGCTTGTGGAAGTGTTCACGGAGGTCTGCCGGGGTCGGGGCTTGCACCCGGGCGTGGCCACCAATATCGTGTCGCTGAGCGGAGGACAGGATTCACGCTGTGTCGCCGCAGGCCTCGCTCGGGCCCGCGTGCCGTTCGTGACTGCCACCTCTTCGCGCCTCTGGCAGGCTATCAACAGGGATTCTCTTCCTGCTGAGCGGCTGGCCGCGACATTGAACGTGCCGTGGAAATTGTTTGAGGTACCCCGGGCGACGCCCGAACTGATGGAACGGCACGTCCGCATCCAGGACGGCTTGGTCTACGTCGGGACCGCCCACCTGTTGGCGTACCACGAGGGCATGGCAGAGGCTTGGGGACACAACAGCACCGTGTTTACCGGCAGCGGCGGCGAAATGGATTTTTACGACCTTCGACCGTCCGGACGGATCCCTTCGCTGGAAGCACTGGTCGAGCACATTGTACGGAAGTATGGAAGCACCCCGCCGAGTGTGGCCGAAGAGGTCGTGGGGTTGAAGCCTGGCGACCTTGTCGCGGAGATCAGGGCGATCCTTCAGCGATACCCGGAGCAGGACTACTCGAATAGGGCCGCTCATTTCTTCCTTTCGGAGTGTGCGCGCCATTTCGAGTTCCAGGGAGAAGACCGTTACCGATTCCTTCTCTGGGAAACTGCGCCTTTCTACGCCATGCCGATGTTCCGCCGCTGCGTGCGGATTCCGATGGAGTACAAGCAAGACAACCGCCTGTACAGCCTGTTCCAGGCGCGCCTGTCGCCCGAGTGCAGTCGAATTCCCGATGCCACGCTGGGGATCCCGCCGGGTAGCCGATGGTTCCCCTGGAAGGTGCGACTCCATCGGATATCGCACCAGTTGCCCGAGCCCATGTACAGGTTTCTGCGGCGCCTGTTGAGGAAGGAACCGTCGCCGTATTCCCCACCAGCCGAGGCCAAGGACTATTTGCGGGCCGCTCTGGCGCACGGAGGCCCTCTGTCGGCGATGATTTCCCCGCCGGGTGTGGAGGGCATCTTGTCGCAGGGAACGGAACGCTCGTTTCAACAGTTATGGACCCTCGTGATTCTCGCGAAAGTCGAAACAGAACGCCGTTGGTCAGTCGTAGGCTCCTGATCGCTATCGAGTGTGATTTCTTCCTCACCGAGCCATCCTCGCCGGTCGCATTGTGCAGGTGATGGTGTGTTTCGCTTTCGCCTATAAGCTCTGCAGGAACGAGACCTCCAGCCGCTCGAACCTCGCGTAGAACTTTTTGCAAGCCTCGGAAGCCTGGAACCATGAGTCGCTGCACCATTGTGATCGGAGGAGATGTTTGTCCGATCAATCGCAATCTGGCGGCGTTTCGACAGGGCGTGGCGGCCCCCATCTTCAATGACCTTCTGCCCGAGTTCGCCGCCGCCGATTTCTCCGTGCTGAACCTGGAGTGCCCGCTCATCGACGCGCCGACGCCAATCGCAAAGGCAGGGCCGGTTCTGGGCGCGGACGCCTGCTGCGCCGCTGCGCTGAAGGATGCGGGCATCCGTGCAGTCAATCTGGCCAACAACCACATCATGGATCACGGCCCGCAAGGCCTCCGGCGGACAATCCAAGCGTGCGCCGAGGCAGGCGTCGATTGTTTTGGCGCGGGCGACAACGTCGCAGAGGCAGGGCAACCACTCATCAAGGAGGTCGCCGGCATGCGGGTGGCTTTCCTGGGAATGGCGGAACACGAGTTCTCCATCGCCGGCCGTGCTTCCCCTGGGGCTAACCCGCTCGACATAATTGACTTCCGGCGATTGGTGCGCGAGCGGCAGAAGGACTATGAGCACTTGATCGTTCTGCTGCACGCCGGCAAGGAGCGCTATCCTTACCCGAGTCCCGCGCTGCAAAAGACCTGCCGGTTCCTCGTGGAGGAGGGCGCCAGCGCGGTCATTTGCCAGCACTCGCATTGCCCCGGGAGTTTCGAGAGTTACCGCGGAGCCGCCATCATCTACGGACAGGGAAATCTGCTGTTCGACTTAGACATCAGTCTAGAGGACTGGCGGAACGGGTTCGTCGTGAAGTTGACCTTGGAGAGCAACGTTCCGGGGGCGGCGCTGGAGATCGTACCCCACACGCAGCCCGAGGAATCGTTCGGCGTCAGACGCATGGACCCCGCCGAGGAAGCCGGCCTGCGGAGCAAGCTGGAACAACGCAACCGGGTCCTGGCGGACGACGCAGAGATCGAACGGCTGTGGTCGCAGTTATGCGAAGAACTCCGAGATCCCTACCTGAGCATTCTTCGCGGCCACGGGCGTTGGCTCATGGGGCTGAACCGCCGGTTGCCGTTTGCGACGTGCCTTTATTCCAAGAGGACGCTCGCCTCCCTCCTGGGCATCGTCCGTTGCGAGACCCACCACGAGGTGCTCAAAACGGTTCTTTGCGCACTCTACGACGATGTGAATCGCGGGGGACGAGCGTAACCGGCAGCATGGTACACCAATGCTGATTCCACCCGATAAGTACTACGACCCGGTGCGTCGACGCGTGCTGACGGCAACAGATGGATGTTCCATGGACGAATGGCATCAAGGGAAAGGCGACCACTCCTTCGCGTTTGACCCACGAGGCTTTCTGGTTTTCGTGCCCGCACGGCAACTGGCTTCGTGCAACGAATATGAGGTGGGCGATCCATACTCTGTTGCGGCGAACCTTCAAGGAAGTTTTCACGTTCAACGCGTCGAGATCACCGCGAGACTGATTTCCCTTGTTGCGCCGTCTGACGGGCACTTTCGCTTGCTGGACATAGGGTGCGGCGAGGGCCACTTGACCTCTCGCTACCATCAGCGTTATCCCGCGGCGGAGATAACTGCGCTGGATTACTCAATCAGCGCGATAAGCCGGGCGGTCGAGAAGTATCCCGGAATCGATTTCGTTGTCGCGGATGCATACAATCCTCCCCATTGCGACGGGTACTTCGACGTGGTTGTGTGCAACAATCTGTGGGAGCATGTCCCGGACCCGTTGCGTCTCCTGTCGGGGATATCCCGAGTGCTCAAACCTCTGGGAAGCTTGGTGATTTCCACCCCAAGTCGCTACCGGCTGTACAACTTGCTCCGCGTTGTTCGCGGTCGGCTTGCTGAAAGGAATTCACACCACGTGACAGAGTACACGGTCGGCCAAGTGTTGGAGCAACTTGAATACGGCGGCTTTCAGGTTCGAAGCGTGGTGGGCCAGCCAATGAACGCGCGGATAGACGGACTGCGATCGCTTGCGCGCGAGGGCGTGGGACGGATCCTGCAAGCTTACCTTCGCCTCGTCGGTTCACATCACCAACTTGGTAGTACCGTCTTCTACCTGGCCGCGAAGGGCAACCAGGCCGCCTCTCCCCATCAAACATCCGCGCACAGTCAAAATCAGTAGTCCCAGATTTGGCGGAGTGGCATGGGTGAACGCAAGGTCCCTCCTGTAAAGAACTTGGGTCCAAGAAATCCAGGTTCAATCATAGGCGCAAGAGCTATGACCCCACTGTACGTTGTGACCGACTACAAGAACCGGTTCGGATCCAAGTGCCGGGATAATCCGTATCGGAGCGGCTACGATCACCGGCTCCTCGCCGAGTGCTACGCCCGCTATGGCCTGGCCGTGGAGTACGTGCCTTGTGCAGAGGTATTCTCACGGCCGCGGCAATGGGAAGGGCAGCTCGTCATGTATACGTCGTCGGAGGAGATCGGCAACAACTACAAACCGTATATCGAGGACATTATCTACGGCCTGGAGGAGGCTGGGGCGCGGGTCATGCCGAGAGCCGCGTTTCTTCGCGCCCACCACAACAAGGTGTTCATGGAGCTGCTTCGTGACCAGCTCCTCGGGGAAGAGCTGACCGGATTGAAAAGCCGGTGTTTCGGAACGCTGGAGGAGCTGGCGGCCGCACTGGAGAAGGACGAGATTCCGTTGCCCTGCGTGCTCAAGCCCGCCCTCGGTGCGATGAGCCGGGGCGTGACCAAGGCCACAACGGTCCAGGAACTGATCGAGAAAGCCAAGCGGCTGAGCCGCACGCCCCATCGCCTGTACGAGCTGAGAGATTTCCTGCGTAGCAAGAAAGTCCCGGGGTATCGCCGCGAGTCACGCTACCAAGGGAGATTCATCGTCCAGCCGTTGATTCCCGGGCTGAGCGCAGACTGGAAGGTCCTTGTCTACGGAGACCAGTACTACGTCCTGAAGCGACACGTGCGTCCCGGCGACTTTCGTGCCAGCGGGAGCCATAACAACTATCTTCCCGGACGTCACGCCGGCATTCCGGACGTCGTCCTGAGTCTCGTCGAGCAGGTCTACCGGAGGCTGGACGTACCCCATTTGTCGGTGGACGTTGCTTTCGACGGCAAGCGTCCCTACCTGTTTGAGTTTCAAGCCCTCTACTTCGGAACCTCGACCCACGATCTCTGCGAAGAGTACTTCACGACAGAGAAAGACCGGTGGGTATTCCGGAAGAAGACGATGAACGAAGAAGAGGTGGTCGCGTGGGGCACGGCCCACTACCTGGGCCGGCATCGCGAGCCGGCTCCCGCGTACCCGAGCCAACAATCCTGAGCGCATAGCCATGTCATTTGTGTCCCATCCATTGACCGCCGATCAAGACCGGGCCGAGCGTCGGCCGATCCTCCTGCTCGCCGACCTGCTGATGATTGCCGTCATGCTGGGGACGCTCGTGGCCGAGGAAGGGACGGCCTTCCCACTGCTGAACCGGCTGCTGGGGCTCGGCCTGGTGCTGCTTTACGTGCCTTGCCACTTTGTTTACCGGCTCCGCGTGGCCCCTGAGTTGTGGCTCTTCGGCCTGTTCATTGCCTGGGGCTTCGCGAGCGGGGTTGCCATCGCCGGCGATCAGGATGCGTTCTACGGCTACGCGGCGATGCTCACGCGCTTTCTCGGACTGGCGCTGGCCGTCGCCGGATTCACCATGGCCAAGCGGAGTGCCGCCATGAACTTCCTCACCCTTGCGGTCCTGGCAGTTTGCCTGGCGATCTACGCAAGATGGACCGGCGTCTACAGTCTCGGATTGGATCCGGGCACGACGTTGCGGGCCGGCATGCTGCCTTGGAACCAAAATATGATGGGGCTGTTGACCCTCTACGGGATCATGGGCCTGGTCTACCTCTGGGGGACGGTCACCAGTCGCCTGGTCCGCCTGGGCTTCGTGCCCCTCACGGTAGCTCTGGCCTTGACACTCGTCTCGTCGGCGTCGCGCAAGTCGTTTGCCGGGCTGCTCGCGTTCGTTCTCCTGTGGTTGGCTTTCTGCTACGGAAGGCGGGTGCTCCGAAGCATTCCGGCCCTCCTGGGGGCAGCTCTGGTCGTGGTCGGGATGGTTTGCCTGACGATCTACGCGCTCGACGAAACCCGGCTGGGCCTGCGCGTGGAATCGGCCGTGGAGGCCGGCGGCTTGGACGAGACGCGGACGGGCCTGTACAAGGAGGGATGGAAACTCTTCACCAATAACCCCGTCGCTGGCGTGGGGCTTGGCAATTTCGTCACCCTTTCGGCATTCCATCTCTATTCCCACTCCGACTACATGGAAGCGCTGGCGACCACCGGGCTGGTCGGCTTCGTCCTCTACTTCTCGATCTACCCGATCCTCTGGTGGCGAATCGCGCGCCTGAAGAAAGCCGCCACCGACCCGCGCGTCAGGTACCAGTTGGGCGTGTATCGGGCGATTATCTTGACCCTGCTCGCGCTGGGGATCGGGGCGCCAACCTTCCTGAGTCCCTACTCCTGGTTCCTCCTCGCCAGCATGATCGGTCACACCTGGGGACTGTGCAGCCGCGAACCGGCCGCAGTCCAGGCGGTCGCGTTTCGGGCCGTGCCCGTCGTCCACTAGGAGTGTTGGGTTGCCCTCCCACGCCGTCATCTGCGACACGGACAAGGGGCGGGGCTTTGCAGCAGAGAGGCATGCGTACCGGTGACCCTCCGAAACCAGTGGCACCCCGAAAGCGCGGCGGCGCAAGAGCCTCGACCTCGTGCGGAGAAGCAGGGAATGTCGCCGGGCAGTAACGAGCGTGTTTTGCGTGCCGAGCCCCTCGAGCCGGCCGAGCACGAGCTTTGGGACCGCTTCGCGATGTCTTCGGGCGGCGGCGCAGTGTTCCACACGAGTTGGTGGTATCGGGGCTGGGGAACGTCGCCCACGATCCACGTGCTTCGGGACGCCAACGGGGACATTCAGGGGGGGATCTGCTACGCCCTCGCCAGGCGGCTGGGCTCGAGAGTGATCGCGCGCCCACCGCTGACCGCGCAGAACGGCCCCCTTTTTGCCCCCTGCCGGGAAAGCGGGCGGCATCGGCAGAACACCGAGAACAAGAGGACCGTGCTCTCGCTAATCCACGGTTTGCCCCGCTTGGGAGGGTATGATTTCGTTCTCCGCCCTTGCGACACGGATGTGATGCCGTTTCTCTGGAACGGGTTCGACACGCTCGTCGGATATACCTACTTCATCCCCCAAACCGAGCGGGAAACGTGGCTCCAGCACGCCTCCAAGACGCAGCGCTGGAGCGTGCGCCGCGCGGCGCGGGAGGCGGCCGAGAAGGGATTCGGCTTCGTCGACAAGCCGCCGCTCGGCGAGATCCTGCAATTGCTGAAAGAAACGGCGACCTTCAAGGGCTACCGTTTCTCGACGGTTGAGCAGCGCACGACGATCTGGTGGCAAATGGTCGAGGAGCATGGGGCGGGCCGGGCCTACCTGCTGCGGGACAGCCACGGCCACCCCGCCTGCGGCGCGCTGCTGCTGTATGACGGCCGGACCGCCTACTACGCGGCCGGCGGGATCCGCAACGACCTGCGTAAGGGCTCTTTGGTCAACGTCCTGATGATCCACCGGATGATCGAAGATGCCCACGCGATGGGGCTGGACTTCGACTTTGAGGGATCGATCCTCCCCGGCGTCGAGGGATTTTTCCGCAGTCTCGGTGGCGAGCTCCGGCCGGTCTTTCGCGTAGTGAAGTTCCCGTCGCCGCTGCTCTGCGTGGGTTGGCAGGTGTATCGATACTTCACCCGGCACGGCAGACGGGAATGGGTCTGGTACGAGTGATGGCCGGCACACTTCGGCACATCGCCTTCATCTCCCGCAACTATCCCTCGCCGCGGCGCCCGTACGAGGGGGTATTCGTCCAGCAGCTCGTCCGCGCGGTCGCCCGCCGCGGGGTCCGCTGCACGGCGATCCACCCGATCCAGTTGCACCACTGGGCGCACGGCCTTTTCTGCTCCCGCAACGGTTCACCGCAATCGCCCGAAGGCGAGTCCTTCGACTCCATCCGGCCGGTGTATGTGGCCGCGTCGAGCAGGAAGATCGGGCCAGTCAATACGATGTTGATTACCCAAGCGGCGTTTCAGCGCGCGGCGCTTCGGGCGATCCGCGGCCTCGACGAGCCGCCGGACGCCGTGTACGGCCACTTCCTCTACTGCGGCGGGGCGGCTGCCGTGTGGGCTGGAAAGCGGATCGATCGGCCAAGCTTCGTTGCCGTCGGCGAGGGGAGGTTCTGGACGGTCGAGCCGCTGGGATGGGACCGCGCTCGGCGGGATTACCGCGACGTCACCGGAATCGTCGCCGTCTCGTCGCTGTTGAAGAAGAGACTCATCGCCAAACTCCAGGTCCCCGCCGAGAAGATCGAAGTCTTTCCCAACGGCGTCGACCGCACCCGGTTCTTTCCCCGGTCGCGGGAGGAAATGCGGATCAAGCACCAACTTCCCCAGGATCGCTTCCTGGTGGCCTTCGTGGGCAACTTCATCGATGAAAAAGGGGGCCCCAGGGTGGCCGAGGCGATCGACGGGTTGGAAGGCGTGGGGGGATTGTTCGCCGGCGTCGGGCCGCGGGCGCCCTCCGGCCGAAACGTGCTGTTCTGTGGCCGCCTGCCTCACCAGGCCGTGCCCGAGATCCTCTCCGCCGCCGACGCCTTCGTCCTGCCCACGCTGGTCGAAGGCTCCTCCAACGCGATCATTGAGGCCATGGCCTGCGGCCTGCCGATCGTCACCTCGGAGGGCGAGTTCAACGATGACCTGGTCGATGAGACGGTCTCCCTCCGCGTCGATCCGATGGACGTGGGCGCGATCCGCGCGGCAATCGCGGCGCTGCGCGACGACACGGCCCTCAGGAACCGTCTCGCCGCCGCGGCGCTGGCCCGGGCCGAGCAGTTCGACATCGACCGACGGGCCGAGCGGATCTGCTCGTTCATGGCCGCACGCCTCTGACCGCCGGAGACCCGGCAGGGTGGGACGCAGTCCCACCAGGGATCAACAAGACAGAATCAACAAACCGACGGACGCTTGGGCTCGATGAACGCACGAAGGCCATGGCTTTGCTTCGTCACTGCTTCGCCGGCTGTATGGAGGTCAACAAGATGAAACAGCGTGTCGCCAGGGTGTGCCACGTGTGCTCCGGGCACAGGGCCGACGACGACCGAGTCTTCGATCGCGAGTGCGCCTCGCTGGCGGAGTTCGGTTACGACGTTCACCTTCTTGCCGCGTGCGATTCTTCGGAAACCGCGCGAGTGCGTGGTGTGACGCTCCATGGCGCGCCCCATTTCGCCACGCGGATGGCACGTTTCCTCGGAAGCGGCGTCGTGGCGAGAATGGCGGCCGAGTTACGCGCGGATCTGTACCACGTGCATGAACCACAATTGCTTGCTCCTGTGATTCGACAGGCGCGGGGAGCTCCGGTCATCTGGGATGTGCACGAGCCGTACCTGGGATACCTCTCTGCGAGCACGTGGCTGCTGCCTCCCCTGCGCGCTCTCGCCCGCTTTGCGTGGGATAAAGTCGAGCGCCGAAGCGTGCGCCGATGCGCAGCGGTCGTGGCAGCGACAGAATGGCTCGCGCCTCGCTACCGGGAGATGCACGAGCGAGTTGTTGTCGCGGCAAACTTTCCCAGGCTGGTGTGGCAAGCGGATGGCGACGCGTGCGAGCAGCGGCACAACGCACTGGTGTATACCGGCAACCTTGAGCGGAACCGGGGGGTGTTGCAGGTGCTGCACGCGATGTCCCTGTTAAGCCATCGCGGAATCAACGTGACGCTGGACCTTTCGGGCCCGTCCGAGCCGTCCTTCTTCCAGGAACTGGAGGCCACCGTCCGGCGCCTGGCGCTTGAGGAACAGGTGCGCTACCACGGCGTGCTGCGCCACTGTGAGGCTATCGCTCTGCAACGCAAGTGCGGCATCGGGGTGAATACCTCGCTCCCCGGTGCGGGTACAGCGTTCGGATGTCCCGTAAAGATGTTCGAGTTCATGCTAGCGCGGCTGCCGGTCGTCTACTCGGACCTGCCTACGTTTCAGGCCGTGGCCGGCTCGGCCAACGCGGGGATTGCGGTGGACCCCGAGCGACCGGAGCGCATCGCGGAGGCGATTGAGAGACTCGTGATAGACAGGCAACTCGCTCGGCAACTAGGCGCGAACGGTAGAAGGGCCGTCCAAGACTGCTTCAATTGGGATGCTGAGTCGCCCAAGCTTGCGGACTTGTACGTCGACCTGATTGGCGCGCCCGCGTAGAGCACCTGGAGCCCCGGAAGCGTATGCACTATCGACGACTGCTCGTGCTCGCCCCGCACACGGATGACGCGGAGCTTGGCTGCGGCGGAACGATTGCGCGGATCCTCGAGGAGGGCGCCGAGGCCTACGTCGCGGCGTTCTCCAGCGCCAAGGAATCGCTTCCCGAAGGTACGCCCGCAGACACGTTGGTCATGGAGTTCCTGAAGGCCATGAGCATTCTCGGCGTCCCACGCGACAACCTGAGAATATTCGACTACCCCGTGCGCCGGCTGTCCTATCACCGCCAGGAGGTGTTGGAGAACCTCGTGTCTCTGAATGGTCAGCTTGCGCCGGATATCGTTCTCGTCCCCTCGGGGGCCGATGTCCACCAGGACCACCAAGTGCTCTACGCAGAGGCCGTGCGGGCCTTCAAGCGTATCACGCTGTGGGGGTATGAGCTTCCGTGGAACCATATCACCTTCGCGGCTCAGGCGTTTGTGCACCTAGAGGCGCGGCACCTAGAGCGCAAGTGGGATGCGCTTCAGGCCTACGAATCGCAACTCGCTTTGAAGCGCGCGTACTTCGCGCGAGAGTTTATCGAGGGCCTTGCTCGCGTCCGCGGCTCCCAGGTCGGGGCGCAATTTGCAGAAGCGTTCGAGGTGGTGCGAACGACACTCTGACTGTCGCGACGGCAAGACAATGGAGGCAGACTTTCAATACGTGCCACTCACACGCGCGGCCGCCGAGAAGCACGCGGAAGAGATCGCTGCGCTCGGCCGTGACCAGCCCTGGGAGAACTGGCGAGCCGAGAACGTCCTCATCGAACTCCCAGACAAGTGGCGCTTGAGCATCCTCGTCCTGTTGGGCAACGTCCCGGTAGCCTACGCGATCGTTTCCCGCAAAGGGTTCGCGGCCCACATCCACCATCTCGTCCTTGGTCCAGCGTGGCGCGGCAAGGGAATCGGGCGAAACATGCTTCTCAGGATCGCCGCCCAGTGTGCCGACGAAGGAACGCTAGAAATAACGCTCAAGGTGCACAGAACGAATGTTGCAGCGATGGCGTTTTATCAACGATCGGGCTTCTCTCTGACGGCGGAGAACCTCGGAGACTGGCTCCAGATGCGCGCCACTACGCACACCGTGGTGGAGGCGCTGGCGTGCGCCCTGGGGCAAGAACAGCCGGACGCTGCACGCAGCCGCCAGTGGTCGCAGTAGCAGCGCGCCATTGCTCACTCGGGTTTCACAAGGCGAGGAACAACCGTGCGAGTCGCTGTCCACCAACCCAACTACGCGCCATGGTGCGGCTACTTCGCCAAGATGCGCCATAGCGATGTTTTCGTCTTCCTCGACGATGCTCAAATGCCCGGGGGGCAAAGCTACGTCTATCGGACTCAAATCCGCGGCCCGGCCAAGCCGATGTGGCTGTCGATCCCGAGCCGGTTCAGTCTCGGGGCCGCGATCCTCGACGTTTCCTTTGCCGACACGCGATGGGCCAGGAAGCACGTCAACACCTTGCGAGCCACGTATGGGCGTTGCCCCTTCTTCCGTGAGGTGATGAGCATTCTGGAACCGATATACACGGAGGCACGCGAGCGCTTGGCCGCCTTCAACGAACGAATGATCCGTGCTCTCGCCGAGTATCTCTGCCTTTCGTGTCGTTTCGAGCGTTCCAGTGAACTTCGGCCGAACGGGGAGGGCGACGATCGTCTCGTCTCCATCGCGCAAATCCTGCGCGCGGACACCTACGTCTCCGGAGAAGGCGGCGCGAAGTACCAGGATCCGGCCAAGTTCGGCGCCGCGGGAATCCTCCTCGAAGTCCGATCGTACACGCCCGTCCCCTATCGCCAAATGCAGGGCGATTTCGAGCCGGGCTTGAGCATCTTGGATGCGCTTTTCCACCTCGGAAGACGCACTCTCAACCTCCTCGTCTATTCTGAAGACCATGAGGCGAAGACGATGGGTGACCACCGCGGCTTGAGATGAAGGCCACGCTGCGAATCGCCGACCCCACCCGCAAGGAGCCGATGCTCTACGCCGCCAGGGTGCTCTTGAATGCGCTGGGCTCCTCCCTGGCAATTGACGTCGTCCAGACGCCCCAGCAACGGGGAACTTGCCTGGTGCTGCCCCAAGACGTGGTTGTCGCGGAGGAACTGCTCGAGCGAGTCTACTCCAGCGTGACGCTCCAGCGCGAGCTTGCCACGGGAAGAGCGGATCCCATGGGCCGTTTCGACGAGGAGGCGATTGCCTGGGAGATAGCGAAGCCTTGGATCGATCTGGCCGCGAAGGAAATCGCCGGCCGTGCTGGCCTTAACGGGAAGGAGCGACATTTCGGCGTCGTCGTCACGCACGACGTGGACCGGACCACGGGATTCGAGCCAACGTCCATCCTCCGATCGCTGCTCCAAGCCTGGCGCTTGCGCAAGGACCCCTGGCTTTCCCTGGGCTTGTCCCTATCGCCCGGCGCGCTGCTGGACAACATCCGCCGACTGCTCGAATTCGAGTCCGCCCAGGGGGTCGGGGCAACCTACTTCATGATGTCGGGACCGTGCGGGCTGCGGCGCCACTCAAGCCGGTCCGACATCCGCTGGAGCGTCTCCCGGAAGATCGCCGAAGAGGTCCGGCAGGCCGGCATGACGGTCGGCCTGCACGGGAGCTACTATGCACGGGAACGCAACAGTTATCCCGACGAGCGGGCGCGGCTGGAAGAGGCGATCCGCGCGCCGGTGACCTGCCACCGCAACCACTACCTCCGCTTCGGCACGACGGAGGTCTGGAGTCAGCTCGAGGCGGCGGGCATCCGATACGATTTCAGCGTGGGGTACGCCTCCCGGATGGGGTTTCGCGCCGGCACGGCGAGGCCCTACCCCACCTTCGATCTCGCGCATCGCCGTCCGAGCAGGGTGATCGCCGTGCCCCTGCTGTACATGGACGCCGCCCACGAGGACTCCAACCATGCGGAGAGCTTCGCGCGGTTTCGGGTTGCCCTGGAGCAGGTGAAGGCCGTCCAGGGCTGCGTGTCGGTGTTGTTCCATCCCGAGTTGTTCCTCGTCGACAAGGGGCTCTGGCCCATGTTCCAGGAAATGATCGCGCTGTGCCGGGAGCTCGGCGCCGACCTGTCGGGGAGGCTGCCCGCCGATGAGTAAACGGACTTGCATGCCCGCCTGTCCCGAAGGCCGCGCCTTCGCGTTCACGATCGTCGACGACACCGACGGCAGCACGGTGGAAAACGTGGGGCCGGTCTACGAGCTCCTCGACAGTCTGGGGATGCGGACCACCAAGACCCTCTGGGTCTATCCTTCGCGAGACCGTTTCCACGGGGAATCGCTTTCCGATCCGCCTTACCTCCAGTGGCTTCGCGGACTTCAGGCGAAGGGATTCGAGCTCGCGCTGCACAGCGTGGGGTCGGGGAGCTTCGCGCGCCAGGAGATCCTCGACGGGCTGGAGCGCTTCCGGGAGGTTTTCGGGGCCTATCCGGCGATCCAAGTCAACCACGGCGACAACCCCGATAGTCTCTACTGGTCGCCGGCCCGCCGGTTCCCTTTCCCGTTCAACCTCACCTATGGCCTCCTTTCCATTTTGAAGCAGTTCACCCGCGGCCGAAAGGAGACCTACTCCGGCGAGCTGCCCGGATCGCCCCATTTCTGGGGCGACGCGGCGAAGGCGCACGTCAAGTACGTGCGCAACCTGACGTTCAACGGAATCAACACCCTCGCCTACGATCCCCGCATGCCGTACAAGGTTCGAGCCAAGGAGAAGTACGCGAACTACTGGTTCAGCTCCTCGGATGGGCATACGGTGGAAGAGTTCTCCTCGCTTTTGGCGCCGGAAAACGTCGACCGGCTGGTCCGCCAGGGCGGCGCGTGCATCGTCTACACCCATTTCTCCTCGCGGTTTGTCGAGGACGGAAAAGTCGTCCCGGTCGTCGAGAGCAGGCTGCGGTATCTGGCGAGCCAAGGCGGCTGGTTCGTGCCGGCGGGAAGACTGCTCGATCATCTTCTGGCCAGCCGCGACGACTCCTCCCGGCCCGGGTATGGCTACCTTCTGCGCCTGTCGGCAGTCTGGCACAGGGATCGTCTGATGAAGTACCTCCGCTATCGCCGCTAGTCAGGATGAATATTCTCTTCGTCAACCACTACGCCGGCTCGAGCACGCACGGGATGGAGCACCGGCCGTACCACCTGGCGCGCCAGTGGGTCCGGCAGGGGCACCAGGTGACAGTCGTCGCGGCGTCGTTTTCCCACCTCCGCACCACCGCCCCGGCGATCGGCGGCCGGGTGACCGAGGAGTGGATCGAGGGCATCCGCTACCTCTGGCTGAAGACGCCCGAGTACCACGGCAACGGTATCCGCCGCGCGGTCAACATGTTCGCCTTTGAATGGCAGCTCCAGCGTCACTGCGGGCGACTCGTTCGCGACTGCTCTCCCGAGATTGTCATTGCCTCGTCCCCCCATCCCTTGATCATCTTCTCCTGCGTGCGGATCGCCAGGAAGGCCGAAGCGCGGTTGGTCTTCGAGGTGCGCGACATCTGGCCGCTGACCTTGTTGGAGTTGGGCGGCATGTCCGCGTGGCATCCCTTCGTGGCGCTGATGCAGGCGGCGGAGAATTATGGCTACCGCCGTGCGGATCGGGTCGTGTCGCTGCTGCCAAAGGCGGACGAGCACATGCGACGCCACGGCATGGCGGCCGGCAAGTTCGTCTACCTCCCCAATGGGATCGACGTGGCCCAATGGCAGGCCGACGCCTCGCCGCTGCCCGCGGAGCACGCCGAGGTGCTCAAGAGGCTTAGGGAGGAAGGGCGGTTGCTGGTGGGCTACGCCGGGGCGCACGGGATAAGCAACGCGCTGGACGTCCTGCTCGATGCCGCCCGGCTCCTCGAGGATCGACGGCTCGGCTTCGTCCTGGTGGGCCAGGGGCCAGAGAAGGACAGGCTGCGGGCGAGGGCAGAGCAGGCGGGCGGGGGCCACGTCGTCTTCTTGCCTCCCGTTGCCACCGCGGCCATTCCCGCCCTCTTGGCGGCCATGGACGTTCTCTACCTGGGATGGAACCGCAATCCTCTCTATCGCTTCGGCATCAGCCCGAACAAGCTCTTCGACTACATGATGGCCGCCAAGCCGGTGGTTCACGCGGTCGAGGCGGGCAACGACCTGGTGGCGGAAAGCGGCTGCGGCATCTCCTGCCCGCCCGACGACCCCGCCGCCATCGCCGCCGCGATCCGCGACCTGATCGGGCGACCGAGCGGGGAACTCGAGGCCATGGGACGCCGCGGCCGGCAGTACGTTATCCGTTGCCATGACTACTGCATCTTGGCCCGGCGGTTTCTCAAAAGCCTCGAATGATGTCGCGCACCGCTCAACAGGGCCTCGTTTCCTCCCGCGCTTGCGGCCCGGCGAAGAGGCGTGGCAAGGATCCCTTGAACGACCGTCCGTGGCAGCGCGAGTTTTCCCGGCTGCTTGAGGCTTTCTTCGGCACGGGCCGATCCTTCCTCCTTGCCAAGGGCCGGGTGGCGTTGTACGCCGGGCTCCGCGCCATGGATCTCCCCCCCGGCTCCAAAGTCCTCCTCCCCGGCTACACCTGCATGGCCGTCCCCTCCGCCGTGCAGTACGCCGGGCTTGCGCCGGCATACGTCGACATCGACCCTGCGACCTACAATCTGGACCCGCTGCTTCTCGAACGGACCTCGCCCGAGGGCGTGTCGGCCCTGATCGTTCAGCACACCTACGGGATCCCGTGCGCCATGGGCAGGATTCTCGCCTGGGCGAAGACTCACGGGATCTCGGTGATCGAGGACTGCTGTCACACGTTCGGCACGCGCAGCGAGGGCCGCCTGTGCGGGACCTTCGGGGCTTTCGCATTCATGTCCGGTCAATGGAACAAACCTTTCTCAACCGGATTGGGGGGCGTCCTCTTCGTGAACGATCCCTCCCTGGCCGATCGCGCAAGCCGGTTGATTCAGGCCGAGGCCCTCGTCCCGGGTTTCTTCCGCAACCTGCTCTTGGCTTTTCAGATTCTCGCTTACGGAATCGTCGTGACGCCGCGGACGTCAGGCCGAATCACGAGGCTCTACCGCTTCCTGAGCCGACTCGGCCTGGTGGTCGGCAGTTCCACGGAGTCGGAGTTGAAGGGCAGGATGCCCAAGGACTACTTCGGCGCCATGGCGCAATGCCAGGCGCGAAAGGGATCTCGCGAGCTCGCGCGAATCGAGCAGAACCTGGGGCACCGCGAACGATTGACGGCGTACTACGGCCGACGGTTGCCCGAGTTGGGGTTCGAGCCGTGCCGCCTCAACCACGCCGAAACGCTTCCCCTGCTCCGCTATCCGGTGCGCGTTGGAAACAAGGATGAGGTGCTGAAGCGGGCGGAGCGCGAGGGGGTGGAGATCGGCTCCTGGTTCGAGGTTCCTCTGCACCCTGCCGGAACGCGCATGGAGGACTTCGGTTATCAACCCGGGACGTGCCCCGAGGGCGAGTCGGCCGCCCGGCAGGTCGTCAACTTGCCGACCCATGGAAAAGTCACCCAAAGGACCGCGGAACGTACCCTCCGCTTCCTTGGGGAGTTCGCCAAGCCGGTTTCGCAACGGCAGGGGAGAAGTCTTTCGTGAAGCGAACGCTTGACGTCCTTCTCGCAGCGCTGGGGCTCCTGCTTCTTTCACCCCTGCTGGCGATTGCCGCGGTGGGAGTGCGCCTCAGCTCGCCGGGCCCGGTGTTGTTCCGCCAGGAGCGGATCGGCCGGCGGTTCAAGCCGTTTTTCATCCTCAAGTTCCGCTCGATGGTCGCGGACGCCCCCGCGCGGGGCGCGGCGATCACCTGCGGCGACGATCCCCGCATCACCCGGATCGGCCGGCTGCTGCGGAAGACGAAGATCGACGAGCTGCCGCAACTCGTGAACGTGCTGCGGGGCGAGATGAGCCTGGTCGGGCCCCGGCCCGAGGTCCGCAAGTACGTCGAGATGTTCCGCGCGGACTACGAGGAGATCCTCCGGGTGCGGCCGGGGATCACGGACCTGGCCTCGCTGAAATACCGCGACGAGTCGGCGGTCCTCGGCCGCGCCGAGGACCCCGAAGCGGAGTACGTCCGCCGCGTGCTGCCGGAGAAGATCGCGCTGGCCAAGCAGTACGTCGCCCGGTCCTCGTTGTGGTTCGACGTCCGGCTGATCCTCGGCACGCTGGCCTGTCTGGTGACGGCCCGTCACGCGGGGCCAACCTTGAAATCACGCCCACGGGAGCAGAGACTCGATGGCTGACCCCAAGCCCCCCCCGCGGATGGAAGTCCCCTTCTTTCGTCCCTCGATCGGTGAAGAGGAGATCCGGGAAGTGGTGGACTGCCTCCGCTCGGGTTGGCTGACGACCGGGAGCCGGACCAGGCAGTTCGAGGCGGAGTTTGCCGCGGCGGTGGGCGCGGAGCACGCCGTCGCGGTCAACTCCTGCACGGCGGCGCTGCACCTGGCGGTCGAAGCGCTGGGGTTGGGGCCGGGGCAGGCCGTGCTCGTCCCCACGATGACCTTCGCCGCCACCGCGGAAGTGGTCCGCTACCAGGGGGCCGTCCCCGTGCTGGTCGACTGCGATCCGGTGACCCTCAACATCGACCTGGACGACGCCGAGCGAAGGCTTGCGGACCTGAAAGCCGGCCGCACGCCGCTGGACCGCCACCTGGCCGTGGTCGGCGTGATGCCGGTCCACGTGGGCGGTTTGATGATCGACGTGGACGCGGTGGGAGCCCTGGCGGCGCGCCACGGGCTTTGGGTGGTCGAGGACGCCGCCCACGCCCTCCCGGCCGCCTTCCGCCGCGACCCCGCCGGCCCCTGGCGCCGCTGCGGCGAAAACACCGCCGCCGTGACCTGCTTCTCCTTCTACGCCAACAAGACGATCACCACCGGTGAAGGGGGCATGGCCGTCACCGGCAGCCCCGCGCTGGAAGCGCGGATGAGGCAGATGTCGCTCCACGGACTGTCGCACGACGCCTGGGAGCGCTACTCGGGCAACGGCTCCTGGGACTACCGCATCGTCGCGCCCGGCTACAAGTACAACCTGACCGACATCGCCGCGGCCCTGGGCATCCACCAGTTGCGCCGCGCCGAGCAACTGCGGCGCGAGCGGGAAGCGCTCGCCCGGGCGTACCGGGAAGCACTGGCCGATCTGGAATCGGTCGAGCTTCCCCCCGCGCCCGCGGACCGGGTCCACGCCTGGCACCTGTTCCCGATCCGCCTGCGGCTGGACCGGGTGCCGATTTCCCGGAACGCGCTGCTCGACGCGCTCCGCGAGCGGGGCATCGGCTGCTCCGTCCATTGGCGCCCGCTGCACCTTCATCCCTACTACCAGGAGACGTTTGGCTGGAGGTCCGCCGACCTGCCGGTGGCCACATCGGTGTGGGAGACGCTCGTCAGCCTGCCGCTTTTCCCCGGGATGTCCGGGGAGGAGCATCAAGCGGTGGTCGGCGCGGTGAGGCAGTTGTGCGGCCAACGCTCCTGCCGGCGGTGCCGCTGAAGGCCGGTGCAGCAAGGTGAAGTTGGGCCGGTTGCCGAGCAGAATCGCCCCGAGAGGAGGCTACCAGCGTGGATAGAGAGCAGTTCCTTCGCCGCGTGGAAGAGGCTTTGGCTGCGCCGAGTGACTCGTTCTCGGAGACCAACCGTCTGGAAGACCTGGAGGGCTGGGATTCGATCGGGATTCTGGCCGTGATCGCCGTCGTCGACGAGCACTACGGCGTGACGCTGGGGGCGGACGCGATCGCAAACTGCCGGACCCTCGCCGATCTGGCCCTGCTCGTGGAGGCGGACCGGCAGCCGGGATAGTCCCCCGTTTTCCTTGTCGTGGGCACGTTGTGAAGGCAGCATGGGCTGTGCAATGTCCAATCCGATGACGCTGGCCGATCGTAGCATCCTGGTGACGGGCGGGTCCTCGGGGCTCGGCCGGGCCACGGCGGGCCTGCTGGCGCGGCTGGGAGCGCGGGTCCTGCTGCTCGGCCGCAATCTCCCGCGCCTCCAGGAAACGCTCGCCGCGCTGGACGGCGCAGGCCACGCACTGGTGAGCTTCGATCTCGACGACGCCGACCGCATCCCGGACCTCCTCGACGAGCAGGCCCGGCAGTTCGCGCCGTTTGCCGGCCTGGTCCACGCCGCGGGCGTGACCCAGACGAAACCGCTCCAGGTCAGCCGCGCGGCGGACTTCGAGACGCTCTATCGCACCAACGTCGTCGCCGCCGCACAGCTCCTCCGCGGCCTCACGCGCCGCGGCACGGTCGCCCAGAGCGGCTGCTCGGCGGTCCTGATCGGCTCCGTGATGAGCTGCGTGGGCGCGGCGGGAAAAACGGCCTACGCCAGCTCCAAGGCGGCCCTGCTGGGCCTGGTCCGCTCCGCCGCCCTGGAGCTGGCGCGCTCCCGCATCCGCGTCAACGCCGTATTGCCCGGCTTCATCGAGACGGAAATGACCCGGCAGGAAATGCTCCGGCTGAGTTCCGAGCAGGTCCGCCAGATCCACGAGATGCACCCGCTGGGATTGGGCCGGCCGGAGGACGTCGCCCACGCCGTGGCCTTCCTCCTCAGCGATGCCTCGCGGTGGGTCACGGGAAGCTCGCTGACCGTGGATGGAGGCTACACGGCCCACTAAATAGCGTTGCACGAGTCCGGGAGGTATCAGAGACTCCGAGCCGGGCCGTGTCGGCCCGGCTTGCATCCGGTAAGGCCTGATTCGCAACGCACCGCCGGGCCGACACGGCCCGGCTCGGAATTCCCTGAATCGTGCAAGCCCATTTAGCCTGAATCGAACCAGACCGATGACCATCGACAAGGCAAGAATCCGGGAAGTCGTCGGGGCGGTGATCGACGAGCTGAACGCCCAGTGGCCGGACCGCCCCCCGATCGAGAAAAGGGGCGACGCGGTGTTGTTCGGCCGCAGCGGCTCGTTGGACTCGTTGGGGCTGGTCCATTTCGTGGTAGGGGTCGAGCAGGGCCTGGCGGAAATGCTGGGCGCCAACGTCACCCTGGCCAGCGACAAGGCCATGGCCCGGCAGCACAGCCCCTTCCGCACCGTCGATTCGTTGGTCGACTTCATCGCCGAACTGCTCCAGGAGGAAGCCAGTGCCTGACGCACGGGTGATGGTCGTTACCGGGGCCAGCCGGGGGATCGGCCGGGAACTTGCGGTGCACTACCTCCAGCAGGGGTACGTCGTTGCCGGGTGCAGCCGCCGAACGCCCGACGGCCTGCCCGAGGGCTACCACCACTTCGCCCTGGACGTCGGCGACGAGCCGGCCGTCAAGGCGATGTTCGCCGCCCTGCGCGATCGTTTCGGCAGGCTGGACGTGCTCGTGAACAACGCCGGGATCGCCTCGATGAACCACGCCCTGCTCACGCCCCTGGAGACGGTCGAGAGGATCCTCCGGACGAACGTGGCGGGCACCTTCCTCTTCTGCCGCGAGGCGGCCAAGCTGATGCAGCGGGCACGCTGGGGGCGGATCGTCAACTTCAGCACGGTGGCGGTTCCCTTGAAGCTGGAGGGGGAGGCGATCTACGCCGCCTCGAAGGCGGCCGTCGAGTCGCTCACGGCCGTCCTGGCCCGCGAGCTGGCCGAGTTCGGCATCACCGTCAACGCCGTCGGCCCGGCCCCCATTCGCACCGACCTGCTGGCCGGCGTGGGCGAAGAAAAGCTGCAAAAACTCATCCGCCGCCAGGCGATCCGCCGGTTCGGCGAATTTCGCGACGTCCTTAACGTGGTCGATTTCTTCCTCCGGCCCGAGAGTGATTTCGTCACCGGCCAGGTGATCTACCTGGGGGGAGTTTGAGCGGCGTGTTCGTCGATTTCCTCAAGTCCACGTTTGCCGAGCACCGCGACGCCGAGGCGATCGTCTGGCGCGACCGGCCCTACTCCTACGGCTGGCTGCTGGAGCGGATCGGCTTCTGGAGCGAGCGGGTCGCGGCCGAGCGGATCGCCCCGGGAACGGTCGTCGCGCTGGAGGCCGACTTCTCGCCCAACGCGGTGGCGCTGCTCCTGGCCCTGATCGAGGCCCGCTCGATCCTCGTCCCGCTCACCGCGGCGGTGGGGGCCAAGAAGCCCGAGTTCCTCGATGTCGCCCAAGTCGAGTGGGAGCTCTCCCTGGACGCCGACGACGAGGTCCGGCTCGCGCGGCGCGAGGCCGCCGCCGCCCACCCGCTCTACGCCGAGCTGCGGCGGCGCGGGCATCCCGGCCTGGTGCTGTTCTCCTCCGGATCGACCGGCAAGAGCAAGGCCGCCGTCCACGACTTGGTGGGGATCCTGGAGAAGTTCCACGCGCGGCGCCACGCCCGGCGGACAATCGCCTTCCTCATGTTCGACCACATCGGCGGGATCAACACCATGCTTTACACGCTTTCCAACGCGGGCTGCATGGTGACCGTCGAAGACCGCAGCCCCGACGGCGTGCTCCGGGCGGTGGAGAAGCACCGGGTCGAGCTGCTCCCCACCTCGCCCACCTTCCTCAACCTCGTGCTGCTCGGCGAAGCCCACCGGCGTCACGACCTCTCCTCGCTCCAACTGGTCACCTACGGCACCGAGCCGATGCCCGAGAGCACCCTGCGGCGGTTCCACGAGTTGTTCCCGCGGATCGAATTGCTGCAAACCTACGGGCTGTCGGAGGTCGGCATCCTGCGGTCGAAGTCCAAGAGCTCCGACTCGCTTTGGGTGAAGGTCGGCGGGGAGGGTTTCGAGACCAGGGTGGTCGACGGGATCCTGCAGATCAAGTCGCGCTCGGCGATGCTGGGCTACCTGAACGCCCCCAGCCCGTTTGCCGAGGACGGCTGGTTCGTCACCGGCGACGCGGTCCAACAGGAGGGCGAGTATCTGCGGATCCTGGGCCGCCAGTCGGAGATCATCAACGTCGGCGGCCAGAAAGTCTACCCGGCCGAGGTGGAAAGCGTTCTCCAGGGGGTCCCCAACGTCGCCGGGGCGGTGGTCTACGGCGAGCCGAACCCGATCACCGGGAGCATCGTCTGCGCCCGGGTCTCGCTCCACAGCGACGAGGACCCGAAGGAGGCGATCCGCCGCGTCAAGCAGCACTGCCGGGAGAGGCTCCAGCCGTTTGCGGTTCCGGTCAAGGTGACCGTCGTCGAGCAGGTCGAGCACACGGAGCGGTTCAAGAAGCGGCGGCCTTTGTGACAAGCAATCAGCTTTCAGCAGTCAGCTTTCAGCATCCCGGCAGAGCGAAAGCCATTCATCCTTCATCCTTCATCCTTCATCCTTGACCCTCATGGGGACATGGATCCGCGGGATCCTGGCGGTCGTTCCTGCCGGCGTTCGCACGACGGCGGACCTGGCGGCGCGATTCGGCGCGGCCGACGCCGAGCGCACGGCGAAGCTCACCGGGATTGCCGAGGCGCGGGTCGCGGCCGGCGGCCAGACGGCGGGAGACCTGGCGGAGGAAGCCGGCCGCCGGCTGTTGGCCAGACTGGCCCTGGGACCGCAGGACGTGGACGGGCTGATCTTCGTCACGCAGACCCCGGATTTCCCCGCGCCCGCCACCGCGTGCGTGCTCCAGGATCGCCTCGGCCTGCCCAAGGGCACCGCGGCGTTCGACGTGAACCTCGGCTGCTCCGGCTATCCCTACGGCCTGGCCCTATCCGGCGGGTTGATCGCCGCCGGCCTGTCGCGGCGGGTCCTGCTCTTGGTCGGCGACACCTTCACGTCGCGGGTGCACCCGGAGGATCGCGTCTGCGCGCCCCTGTTCGGCGACGCCGTGGCGGCCACGCTCCTGGAGCGTGACGCCGAGGACGACCTGCTGGGGGTGGACCTGGGGACGGACGGGTCGGGGTGGGCCAATCTGATCGTGCCGGCGGGGCAGGCCCGCTGGCGGACCCCGGAAGCGTTCGCCTCCAGCCCCCCGCCTCGGCTGGCCGGCGTCTCCCGGCCGGAGTTCGTCCACATGGAGGGTGCGGAGATCTTCGCCTTCACGCTCCGCGAGGTGCCCGGAATCGTCGCGCGGACGCTCCAGCGCGCGGGCCGCGGGGCGGACGAGGTGGACTACTTTTTCTTCCACCAGGCGAACAAGTTCATCCAGGACCACCTGGTGCGGAAACTCGGCCTCGCGGCGGAGAAATGTCCCGCCTCGATCGACCGCTTCGGCAACACCAGCGGGGCCTCTCCGGCCGTCACGGCGTGCCACGCCGTCGCGGCAATCAACCGGGGCCGCGAGCTGGCGGCGATGTTCGTGGGCTTCGGGATCGGGTACTCTTGGGGAGGCGTGCTGGTGCGGCTGCGGCGGGGAACGGTCCTTCCCCTGGAAGAGGTCTCCGCCGAGCCGACCGGCGGGAAGGTTCCATCGCCATGACCGGGATGCCCATCCGGATCGTACCTTACGCTGCCGAGCACGAAGGCGAGGTGCGGCGGTTCAACGCCCGGCTGGAAGCGGCACACCTCGACCCCCGCCTCTATTCCCTGCGCTTTCCCGAGCGCCACGTCCCCGCGTTGCCGCCCAACCCCGGGGGAAAGGGCCCGTTTCAGCAGCAATTCCTCGCCCTGGACGACGCAGGGGTCGTCCGCGGGGGCTACCTTCTCAAGCACCAGTGGTTTGTGCTCGACGGGCGGGAGTGCCGGATCGCCGACTACCAGCTTCCCATGTCGGAAGGGATCATCGATCGCCGTTTCGCGCCGGTGGCCTTGAAGCTCCTCGAAGACGCCTTGGCGAAGCAGCCGCTTCTGTTCGGGCTGGGGATGGGGGGGTACCACGTCCCGATCGCGCGATTTGTCCACGCCGCCGGCTGGAAGACCGCGACCGTCCCTTTCCTGTTCCGGGTCATTCACCCCGGAGCTTTTTTGAAGAACATCGCCCTGCCGCGGACGTCGCCGCTCCGCCGCGCGGCGTTGGACCTGGCGGCCGCCACGGGGCTCGGCTGGCTGGCGGTGCGGCTGCGGCAATCGCTCCGCCGCTCCCATCGACCCCCGCACGCGATCGCCTTCGAGCGCGTGGAGGCGTTCGAGCAGTGGGCCGACTCGGTCTGGCACCGCTCGAAGGACTGCTACGGGCTGGTCGCGGTGCGCGACCGGGAAGTGCTCGACACGCTCTATCCCCGCGGCGAGCGGCGCTACCTCCGCCTGAGGATCACCCGCGACGGAGCGCCGATCGGCTGGGCGGTGTTGCTGGACACGCGGATGTCGGGCCACATGTACTTCGGCGACATGCGCGTCGGCAGCCTGGTCGACTGCCTGGCGCGGCCCGAGGACGCCGCCGACGTCGCCGCCTGCGCGCGGCAGGTGCTGGAAGAGGCCGGCGTGGACCTGATCGTCTCGAACCAGTCGCACGCCGCCTGGTGCCGGGGACTGGACCGGTGCGGCTTTCTGAGCGGGCCGTCCAACTTCCTCTTCACCGCCGCCCCGAAGCTGGCCTGCCGGCTCGAGCCGCTGGCCGAGAAGCTTGCCTCCTTTCACATCAACCGCGGCGACGGCGACGGCCCCGTGAACCTGTAGCTTCGCGGTCATCGACGGATAAGAACATGCTCCGGTTCGAGCCATTTCAAGGGACCCTCGAAGCGTGGGGCCGGATCCTGGAAACGATCCCCGACCGGCACGTCTTCCAGACGCCGGCCTGGATCCGCTACGTCGCCGAGTCGCAGGGCGCCGAGCCGACGATTGCCGTGCTCCGCGACGGGAGCACCACGGTGGGCTACTTTGCCGGGCTGACGGTCCGCAAAGCGGGCCTGCGGATCCTGGGAAGCCCCTTCATCGGCTGGGGAACCGAGTACATGGGAATTCGCCTGATCGCGGACGTCCCGAAGGGGCTTGCGGTCGGGGCCCTCCTCCGCTACGCCTTCGAGACCTTGGGCTGCGTGCACCTGGAGGTCGGCGACGTCGCCATGGGCCCGGCGGACGTGAGCGGCCTGGAATTCGAATCCCGCGTATCGACCACCTACTTCGTCGATCTGACGCAGGACGAAGACCGCTTGCTCCACAGCTTCTCCGCCAAGTCGTGCCGCTACAGCATCCGCAAGGCGGCGAAGCTGGGGGTGGTGGTCGAGGAGGCCGGCGACGAGCAGTTCGCCGAGGACTACTTCGCCCAGCTCGAGGACGTGTTTGCGAAGCAGTCGCTCGTGCCCACCTACAACCTGGACCGCGTGCGACTGCTGGTCAAGCACCTGCTCCCCACCGGCAATCTCCTTCTCTTGCGGGCCCGGGAGCCGGGGGGCCGCTGCATCGCAACCGGGATCTTCCTGGGGATGAACGAGTGCGCCTACTTCTGGGGCAATGCGAGCTGGCGCCAGGATCAGCACCTGTGCCCCAACGAGAGCATCCACTGGTACGCGATGCGCTATTGGAAACGCCGGGGGTGCCGGATCTACGACTTCTGCGGCGGCGGCGACTACAAGCGGAAGTACGCGGGCACGCCCTGCGATCGCTACTGCTTCCTCAAGTCCAAGTATCCTTGGATCTCCGTCGCAAGGCGCCTCGCCTACTGCGGCTTCCGGCTCAAGCAGCGGCTCATGGGCCTGGTGGAGCGGCGTCGCTAGGCGGCGACTGTTCGGGCCGGCGCGGTTGGGGAGCCAGGGTCCAGTCGAGCACGGCCCGGGCGAACCGGCAGAGCTGCTCCTCGGTCTGCCCGCCGCCGGTGAGGCTGGTTTGCAGCATGAACTTGGTGATCGCCGGCCAGGTCTTTCGGCCGATGAGCTTCCAGCGGGCGGTGCGCAGCGACGCGTGATCGAGGACCACTTCGTCGCCGAAGTGATACCAGAACAGGACGAGGATCCGTTCCCCCTTCCGCGTGAAGGTAGCCAGCCGCACGCGGACGGACCGCCCTTCGCCGAGCGGAAGGTCCCGGTCCTTCTGTCCGTCCAATTGCCAGCCGGAATTGCGGTAGCAGACGTCGGGAGGGTGCGGGACCCATCGCTCCAGCAGCGTGTAGCTGGAGGCGTGGACCAGGACAGCTTCGCCGGAGCGATTCCCGTAGATGCGGTCCACGACCTGGTCGGACTGGAGCCGGGCGAACGTTTTCGCGTCGAGTTCCGTGTCCCGGCCCTCCCAGGTCCCGTCCCGGGTCTCGAATTGACGGGGAAGCTTTGCCAGGTCCCAGGGCGGCGGAGCGACCTCCGAGGGCCATCGCTCCCGGCGGAGCGCCAGGACCACGAAGTGGATGGTCGCCAGGAGAACGGCTGCTATCAACAATCGCTTGATCATGGGTTCGCCTGGATTTCCAAGCCCGGGAAAACGTCAGGTCGCTTCCGCGAGTTCTTCCGACTCCGCCGGCAGGAAGATCCGCTCCAACAGGGCCATTTCGCCCCAGATCATCAGCACGGCCAGGGGCATCATCAGATAGCCTGCCACGGTGTGGACCGCGTCTGCGTTGGCGCCGGTCGTATCGGTGAGAACGCCCGTGATGGTGATCCGCAGCACGTTGGCCACCACCGCGATCGGCGGCGCGCTGAGGACCACCGCCAGCTTCTCCCAGGGGGGGCGCCGGATGACCAGCGCCGCGCCGACGCACACCGCCACGAAGAGCATCAGCATCCGCAGCCCGCTGCACGCCCGCTCGACCTCGAGTTGCCCGTGGCTCAGCGTGATCACGACCCCTTGGGCCATTGCCGGGATGCCGAGCGTCTGGAGCAGGTAGGTGCTGGCGAGCGCGCCGATCCTTTGCAGCGGGGCCCCCATCGCGGTGGCCACGGGCCCGGGGAGCGGGATCATGAAAACGAGGAAGAAGATCGCCGGCCAGCTCCACCGCAGCGCCGGCCACCCGGCGAGGAACACGGCCACCCCGGCCAGGAAGCACCACATTGAAAACGGATCGAGGTCGTCGTACAAGAGGAAGAGGGTTGCTGCCCAGCGGACGATCGCCCCGAGGGCAAAGAACCCCAATCCCCAGAGGCTCCCCTCCGCGGCCTTCGGCATCAGCTCGCGGCGATACCACAAGAGGAAAGCTGCGAACGGCGGCACGAGAAACCCGTGATTGTAGTCCTCCTCGGTCCGCCAGCGGTTGACCAAGCTGCGCAACTCTTGCCCGTAGGACAAGACGAGCACTAAGGCGAGAATCGCCCCGCCGACCCAGACCGTGGTGCGGAAATACCCAGCGGACTCTGTCTGCGAATCAGCCATTCTCGGACCGCACTTTGAGGGGGTTCCTCGTCCAACGCATCGGCGCTCGTGCCTTACGCAAATATAGGTGCGATTGAGCGCCCTGTAAACCGAAGGCCGCGACCGGGGGCCGCGGAGCCACCGGTCTTGAGGGCCGGGCGACGAGCCCTTGGACGGGGAGCCGGCCTTGCCGGTTCTGCCGGATGTGCGGGCTGCGCGGGCACGACGCCGACGGCCGAGGCGAAATCTCGTTGTCGCCGCCTCTCCCACCCCGAGGCTGCCGGGTGCTACAGTTGACTTGATCGCCGAGTGCCAAGCTTCATCCCCCCGCGCCGCCTTGGGCAGCGGCCGTGCGGCACGCGCGGGGCGTTTGTTGGAAACCACCAGGAGGATCCCCGTGACTGCCTACTCCGTGAGCCCGTCGGGCGAGAAGTTCAAGATTCCCGAGGCATGCCAGTACGCCGAGGAGATGGCGCGGCTGGAGAAGCTCGCGGCCCAGGCCCGGGCCGAGGGGAAAGAGATCGTCGTCGTGATGGGCGTAGGCTTCGTCGGCGCGGTGATGGCGGCGATCATCGCCGACACGGTGGACAAGACGACCGGCAAGCCGAGCAAGCTGGTGATCGGCTGCCAGCGTCCCAGCACGCGGAGCTACTGGAAGATCCCGCTGCTGAGCCGCGGCCAGTCGCCGGTCAAGGCGGAGGACCCCGAGGTCGATCCGATGATCGCCCGCTGCGTCCTCCAGAAGAAAACGCTGGTGGCCACCTTCAACAGCGACTGCCTGGGGCTGGCCGACTGCGTGGTGGTGGACGTGCAGTGCGATTACGCCAAGCACGAGCTGGGGAACATGCGGAGCGGGGAGGCGGAGATGAGCGCCCTGGAGGCCACGATGCGCACCATCGGCGAGAAGATCCCGCCCGGGTGCCTCGTGCTCATCGAGACCACCGTCGCCCCGGGCACCACCGAGTTCGTGGCCTGGCCGATCATGAAAAAGGCGTTTGCCGCCCGGGGAATCGCCGGCGAGCCGCTGTTGGCGCACAGCTTCGAGCGGGTGATGCCGGGGCGGGAGTACGTCTCCTCGATCCGCGATTTCTGGCGGGTCTGCTCGGGCTGCGACGCCGAGGCCCGCCGCCGCGTGGAGAAGTTCCTCCGCGAGGTCCTCAACACCGAGCAGTTCCCGCTCACCGTGATGGACCGGCCGATCGAGTCCGAGACCACGAAGATCGTGGAGAACTCCTACCGCGCCACGATCCTGGCGTTCCTCAACGAATGGAGCCTCTTCGCCGAGCGGAACGGCGTGGACCTGATCAAGGTGATCCACGCCATCCGCGTGCGCCCCACCCACAGCAACATCATCTTCCCCGGACCGGGCATCGGCGGCTACTGCCTGCCCAAGGACGCCGGGCTGGGGTACTGGGCCTACAAGCACATCCTCGGCTTCGAAGACGGCGACCAGGTCTTCCGGATCAGCCCCACGGCGATCGACATCAACGACACCCGGGCACTCCACGTGGCCGAGCTCACCCGCGACGCCCTGCGGAACATGGGCCGCTACATCGCCGGGGCCGACGTGCTGGTGTGCGGGGCCAGCTACCGCCAGGACGTCGGCGACACCCGCTACAGCGGCTCGGAGCTGGTCGTCCGCAAGCTCACCGAGATGGGGGCCGAGATCCGCGTCCACGACCCCTACGTGGAGCATTGGTACGAGCTCGAGACGCAGGACGTCTATCCCGCCCCGGGTCACTCCTGGTCGCGGTTCTTCCGCAACCAGTCGGGCTTGAAGGACATCCGCGTGCAGAAGGACCTGGCGGCGGCGATCCGGCACGCCGAAGCGGTGATCCTGGCCGTCCCCCACGAGGCGTACCTCAAGCTCGATCCCGACCAGATCGTCGGCTGGGCCGGCCAGCCGTTGGCCGTGGTCGACTGCTTCGGCATCCTCTCCGACGACGCGATCCGCCGCTGCTTCGAGCTCGGCTGCGAAGTGAAGGCACTCGGCCGCGGCCACATCCAGCGGATCAAGGAGCAGACCCGCTCCAAGGCCAGCGGCTCCACCTGAGAAGCAAGGAACGATCCCCCGTGGCGGACCTCAGGCTCGCGTGCGTGGTCGGCGCCCGGCCGAATTTCATGAAGATGGCCCCCCTGCTCGAGGCCCTCCGGGCCTATCCTCGGGTCGATGCCGTCCTGATCCACACCGGCCAGCACTACGACGAAAACCTCTCCGAGGTCTTCTTCGACGAGCTCGGCATGAAACGGCCCGACGTCCACCTGGAGGTCGGCTCGGCAAGACACGGCGAGCAGACGGCGCGGATTCTCGAGCGCTTCGAGGCCGTGCTGGAGGAGGCGATTGCGGGGGGGAGGCGGTTCGACCGCGTGGTGGTGGTCGGCGACGTCAACTCGACGATGGCCGCCGCGCTGGCCGCCGCCAAGCTGCGGATCCCCGTGGCCCACGTCGAGGCCGGCCTGCGGAGCTTCGACCGCTCCATGCCCGAAGAGATCAACCGGCTGGTGACCGATACGATCGCCGATCTGCTCCTGGTCTCCGAGCCCTCGGGGATGGTCAACCTGCGGCGCGAGGGACACCCGCCGGAGCACCTCCACCTGGTCGGCAACGTGATGATCGACACGCTCAAGCGACTCCTGCCGCAGGCCCGCCGGAGCACCATCCTCGACGCCCACGGGCTGCGGCCGCACCGCTACGGCGTGGTCACCCTCCACCGCCCGAGCAACGTCGATCGCGCGGACACGCTCGGTCCGATCCTGGGCGTGCTGGCGGAGGTGTCCCGCCGCCTCCCGCTGGTCTTCCCGGTCCACCCCAGGACTGCGCACAAGATCGGCCAGTTCGGCCTGGCGGACGATCTTGGCCGGGCGGCGGGGCTCGTCCAGCTCCCGCCCTTGGGCTACCTCGATTTCCTCGCCCTCACCTCGCAGGCCAGCGTGATCATCACCGATTCCGGCGGTCTTCAAGAGGAGTCCACCGCCCTGGGAATACCCTGCCTCACGATGCGGCCGAACACCGAGCGGCCGATCACCGTCGAGCAAGGCACGAGCACGCTGGTCGGCAGCGACCCCGTCAAGCTCCGCCGCTCGGTCGAAGACGTGCTCCAGGGCCGGTACAAGCAGGGCCGCTGCCCGGAACTGTGGGACGGCCGGGCCGCGCCGCGGATCGCCGAGGTCCTGGCGGCGCCGGGAGGTCTCTGAGAGTCTATCCTGGGGCCGATCGAGGGGGGCGCCAGCGGGAAATCTCCGCCGGCCTGTCCGCAATTTCCGTCCACCGGAATGCTCTTGGCACAAATCATCGGTAATGTTTATATGTCTTAGTGCCGTTTGCTTCTTCGCGCCATAAGGGTTTGCGGGGCAAAGTGTTGCCGTCGGGATGCCCGATGGTCACCCGGGGCTTGCTGACCCCACCCGAGGGGGGCATCGGTCCGCACCCGGTTCAGGTCCCCCAGGGTGCCAAATTTCTCGGAAACCAGCGTATTGACTTTTCCAATAGCGTAAGGATACTAGAAGCACGTGACTGACGGGGTATAGTCCGCCGGGGTATATTGCGCCGGCGCGATCAGAAGCTATGTCGCGAGTAACCTCGCACGGTCCGCCGCCGCGCAGTCGCGATTGCTGACGCCAGTGCACTTAACCAATCACCCTTGGACTCACAGCAACGAGGAGAACCAGGCATGAAGCGGTCATTCCTAACAGTCCTTATTGTGGCG